>Ga0233365_1000679_pt1 | contig 15259 bp, 11 predicted proteins | sample ElkDunMinimDraft_27_FD_191535 | JGI IMG/M metagenome (GOLD analysis project Ga0233365, IMG submission 191535) | Fecal eukaryotic communites from dung pellets of Tule Elk in California, USA - Elk Dung C36 | ecosystem: Host-associated > Mammals > Digestive system > Large intestine > Fecal | place...
TATTACAACGCCATGCTGGCCGATCATCAGAACCAGACGGTAACGCAGGAGGTCACCGCCGACGGTAGAGTTCAAACAATTTCCGGCACCGGAGAAGCGTTCGTTGCCGACATATCCTTGCTTGATACTAATGGCCAGCGAGTAGAGGTAGTCGATGTAGGTCAGCAGGTTACTCTGCGGATCTTGGTTAAGACCAGTTGTTATATAGAGCGCCTTGTTCTTGGTTATGGGATTAAGGACCGCCTCGGTCAGGTTATTTACGGTACAAATACAGATTTTAAGAAAAAGGCGCTCTTAAATGTTCCGGCAGCCAATGAGATTTTCTTTGATATTTCTTTTCCAGCTAATTTCGGGCCGGGCACATACTCAGTGCAGACTGCGCTGGTTAGTACGGATACGCACTTAGTTGATAATTACGAATGGCGTGATCTGGCGCTTGTTTTTAATGTTGTTAATATTAGCAAGACGCATTTTGCTGGTGTCGCTTGGGTCGATCCTGTAATCGAGATTAACCAGCTATGAGCTTCGTTTCCTACGCACAAAACTTTGAAGATGTCATGCTTTGGCGCGCGTTGAAGCATATAGAAAATGGTTTTTACATCGATGTTGGTGCAAATGACTCCGCTATTGATTCGGTTACTAAAGCTTTTTACGAGCGCGGATGGCGCGGTATCAACATCGAACCATTACTTTCGCATTATACAGACCTCACAGAAGAGCGGCCGCGAGATATTAATTTGCGATGCGCAGCTGGCGCTGCGAATGCCGAGATCAAGGTTTGGGAGTGTGACATTCGTGGTTGGGCGACTGCGTCTGCGGAGGTCATTGCGCAGCACATGGGTAATGGCCTGACAGGTGTTTACCATAAGGTGCCGGTTTATCCGCTCTGGGAAATTTGCGATCGCTATGTCACCGGTGAAATCCATTTCTTGAAAATTGATGTCGAAGGCTTCGAGAAGCCAGTCATCGACGGGATGGATTTCTCTCGTTTTCGTCCATGGATACTGGTCATTGAGGCGACGAGACCTAATTCAATCGAAGAGATTCATGACGAATGGGAAGTTGATATTATTTCTGCAGGTTACATTTTGGCATATGCAGATGGGCTGAATCGATTTTATGTTGCTAAAGAACATACTGAATTGCTGAGTTCTCTGCGCTATCCGCCGAATGTTTTTGATGGGTTTATTCGTTCTGAGCAGCTGGCTTCTGAGATGAAGGCTGGGCAAGCGGAGGCCAAGGCCCAGCAAGCGGAGGCCAAGGCCCGGCAAGCGGAGGTCAAGGCCCAGCAAGCGGAGGCCAAGGCCCGGCAAGCGGAGGCCAAGGTCCGGCAAGCGGAGGCCAAGGTCCGGCAAGCGGAGGCCAAGGCCCAGCAAGCGGAGGCCAAGGCCCGGCAAGCGGAGAGGAAAGCTGTACTAGCCGAAACCAAGAAACAGCAAGCCGAGGCCACGCTCAATGCTATTTATCTCAGCCGCTCCTGGAGAGCTACGTACGGGATTCGCTGGCTCAGCTATCAAGCTTCTACTTTGCGGGCACAAGGCATAACGAAGCAATTAAAAGCAATAGTGAAATGGATGCAAGACGCGTTGTTATACGCTGACTCCCATCAACAAAATAAGGATAATAAGTTAGCAAGAACCAGCGCGCGTATTCATCTGGCGCTGGATATGTACGTACAGGGTCAGGGCGTAAAAACTGGTGTTTATCGTGTTTGTGACGAACTCTTTCAGCGCCTAGCTAAGCGCCGCGAATTCGATATTCGCTATTTGGTGCGTTCGAGTACCCGCACGGGCTGCTTAGAATACCTCAATGCCCATGCCATGCACGCACCTAAACTGACCGAGGACGCAAAAAAACCTTCACGGCAAGTCGACATCCTCCTATCTCCCTTCGGTGTAGTGCCCCAAGCCTGGAAAGATGACAAGGATGTTCTCCATGCTCATATCATCTATGACCTAATCGCTATCCATAGGCCTGACTTATTCACCGCTGAAGCCAGTGCCGAGGTTCACCAGATCGTAGATAATCTCACTACTGATACCTTGATATTCGCGATTTCTGAATACACTAAGCAGGATCTTCTTAACTACCGAACGGAACTTTCGTCGGAGCAAGTAACGGTAATTCCATTGGCGGCCAGTGACCAATTTGTCCCCTGTCTAGATGCTGCCAGAAAATTGGCCGTGAGGGCTCGATATTGCATTCCGGCGAAATCTCCATACGTATTGAGTTTGGCTACTTTGGAGATCAGGAAGAATATGAATCGAGTTGTAGAGTCATATGTTATGTACATGAACGAGAACCCGGATAGTGATCTGTGTCTGGTTCTCGCCGGTATGTCTGGCTGGAAGCTCGAATCGCTCAACCAGTCGGTGTCGAGCGCTGGTCGCTGGCGGGACAGGGTTATTCTCACAGGCTTCGTTGCCGATCACGATCTTTCAGCTCTATATAGCGATTCGCTGTGCTTCATGTACTTGTCCCAATATGAGGGTTTTGGCCTGCCACCGCTGGAAGCCATGGCTTGCGGAACGCCTGTAATTTGTTCAAACAACTCCTCGCTTCCAGAGGTGGTCGGCAATGCGGGAATACTAATCCATGCTGATGACGTTACGTCAGCAGCCGCCTCTCTCAAGGACATTGCTACGCAGCCAGAGTTGCGTTTGAAACTATCTGAGCGGGGTTTAGAACGTGCAAAGCTTTTCACATGGGAGAAATGCGAGCTAATTGTCACAGAGGCTCTTCAGGCGTTCGCCATGCACAAACCTTCGTGCTTATTCAGGCGGGTTGATTCGTGAGCAAAGCCATATCCTTCAGATATATATAGCTTTCGCTATATCAAGGATGTCACATGTCGTTCTGTACCGATAATGCTTTAGTAGTCGATAGAACTCACGCCAGCTATCTGGGCTATCGCAACGGTGATCAGGGACCCCGCTTCCCCGTGCACCCACTGAAGAAACAATTAGGCACGGCAGCTTGGCCCAAATGGAGCGTTAGACTAGACCCTGGAAGTGTTTCCAGAGTAGAGGGCGGTTTGCGAGTTGGTGGGCGATTGAAATCAGGTTGCGCGAAGCATCCGCTGATTAGCTACGTCACGGTCGTGAAGAACAACGAGCGAACACTTGCGCGCACTATACAGAGTGTGCAAAACCAGACATATCAGAACGTGGAGCACATTGTGCTCGACGGCGCGTCGACGGACGGAACGCTCGAAATAATCCAGCGCTACGCTGATGTGATTGACTATTTTGCCTCCGAGCCCGACGCGGGACTTTATGATGCGCTGAATAAATGTATCCCCTTGGCACGGGGGCAGTTGATTTGCGTCCTGAATTCCGATGACTGGCTAGACCACGACGCTGCACGGATCGCCGCCAGCCACCTGCGCGACGCGGACAGTGCAGTTATGATTCTGACAGCAGCCAGGGTTGCGGACGATGAAGGGGGCGTCCATGAATGGCCTCCAGCATTTGTACATCCGGGTTCGTATTTCACTTGTGCTAATGACTGTCACAATGCGATTTACGCAAGCAGAAGGAACTACGAACTCTCGGGGCCCTATGATTATAGCTACAAGATCGCGGCCGACTTTAAGTGGATTATGAGCTGCCTAGATGTGGGTTCGACATTTATCTACACAGCTGAAACGACCGTGAACTATTCGCTTGGCGGAACATCCGGAGACTTTCTGGGGCACAGCCGTGAATGTATGAAGATAGTTCATGATCGCTTTCCTTATCTTAGTGAGCAAGAAGTTAGGGGGCTGTATCATTGTTATTTCGTTTTTAATAATCCGCAGCACAAGATTGAACAAGATGTTCCAAGAAACTATACGGAATTTCTAAGAAAAATCATGGCGGATCATGCCAGTCACGTCGACTTCTGCGCTAGTCTCGGTTGGGCTGCAATCACCAAGATGGAGCATCCGCAGGACAGGCCGCTATCGACTTTGATTGAGGGGTTGGAAAGCCAAAAGCACAGTTTCTCCGAAAAGCTGAGAAGATATCCAAGGATTTACAATATTGCCAGAAAGATCTATAGAAATATTAGAAGAGTATAGTTTTGTGGCAAAAATTGCATATATCGACCATTCATTTCACAAGAAGACGCTATCTACACGTTTTCTTACTGAAATACTTCATCGCTACGGCCATGCCGTTGATTATTTCTGGGATGAATCATGGGCCGGGGGGGGGCACGTTTCGTGGGGCTCTGTTAAAAATCATGATGTAGTTATCATGTTTCAAGCTTATAGCCCAATCTTAGAGCAGTACTATCGGACGTTGCACCCCAACGTAATATTTATTCCGATGCTGGATCAGTTTGGCATTTGGAAAGGTCCATTATTTGATCTTTCCCGATTTTGGGAGCCCTTCCAAGGAAGCAAGGTCATAAGTTTTTCCAGCGCAGTTCACGCGATCTCTGTGGGCGCTGGAATAGCCAGTCATCATTGCCGCTACTACCAGCCGGTAGCGAATGTTGATCTTTCCTGCATGCAAGGCCTGCATGGGTTCTTCTGGCTTCGAAGAGAAGAGCAGATATCATGGAAAACAGTCCGTACATTAATATCAAAAACAAATTTCGACAGTTTTCACGTTCATTTGGCTGTTGATCCAGGTAGCTCGGAACCCGAGCTCCCTTCATGCGAGGATATCGATCAATACAGGATTACTATGTCGACTTGGTTCAAGGAGAAAAATGATCTTTATAAAGTTCTCGAAAAAGCGAACGTCTTTTTTGCGGCGCGAATGGAAGAGGGAATTGGGCAATCATTCCTAGAGGCCATGGCTCGTGGCCAGTGTGTGGTTGCGCCAAACAACGGGACCATGAACGAGTACATATTGCATGGGATAAATGGACTTCTCTACGAAAGTACAGATCCTCAGCCGCTGACCTTTAATAGCGTTCAGGCGCTAGGTAGGGCGGGGAGAGAATCCGTGTCCATAGGTCAGCGTAGCTGGCAAGAAGGGGAGGAACGTCTTGTTCGATACATATTGACACCCAGCGAGCAGCTGTATGTGGGAAAGTATGTTCACCAAGGTGCATCGCCTACACTTATATCCCATTTAGACTCGCGTCTTCGTTATGGGGCTCGCTATAGCGCGATTTTTAAAAGGTCAAAGCAGCTTTTTCGTGTGCTGAGGGGTTCAAATGAAAAGTAGTCGAAAACTAAGGTTTCTATGAATAAACCAGCCTTTTTATAGATGCTGATAAAAGGAAGGTTTATGTTGACGGCCAGTTGGAGACTGGTCTAGCGCAGTGGCTAGTGCGCAGGAAGGAGCATGGGAGGAATATGAAAAAGTTATCTGAATAACATTTCGAAGCGAGGAGAGGGAGATGACCACTGCAGTAATAACTGGCATTACCGGCCAAGATGGCGCGTATCTGGCGCAACTACTGCTGGAAAAAGGCTATACCGTCTACGGCACCTACCGCCGTACCAGTTCGGTCAACTTCTGGCGCATTGAGGAACTTGGCATCGCCCAACATCCGAACCTGCATCTGGTGGAGTATGACCTGACGGATCTCTCCGCCAGTGTTCGTTTGCTGCAGTTTACCGAGGCAAACGAGGTATATAACTTAGCGGCTCAGAGCTTCGTCGGCGCGTCGTTCGAGCAACAGCTCACAACCATCGATATTACCGGCCGGGGTGCGCTGAACCTGCTTGAGGCAATTCGCATCGTCAACCCCAAGGTGCGTTTCTATCAGGCTTCCACCTCTGAGATGTTCGGCAAGGTGCAGGCGGTCCCGCAAGTCGAGAGTACACCCTTCTATCCGCGCAGCCCCTATGGCGTTGCCAAGCTTTACGCGCATTGGATGACTATCATCTTCCGCGAATCGCGCGGCATCTTTAGTGCGAGTGGCATCCTCTTCAACCACGAGTCTCCGCTGCGCGGTCGCGAGTTCGTAACCCGCAAGATCACGGATGGCGTGGCCAAGATCAAGCTGGACAAGCTGGACGTGCTAGAGCTGGGAAACCTGGATGCCAAGCGTGACTGGGGCTTTGCCAAGGAGTACGTCGAAGGCATGTGGCGCATGCTGCAGGTCGACGAGCCGGACACCTTCGTGCTGGCCACCAACCGTGCTGAAACAGTGCGTGACTTCGTGTCGCTCGCCTGCAAGGCGGCGGATATCCAGCTGGAATGGGAAGGCCGGGGCGAGCAGGAACACGGTATTGATCTTTCGACCGGTAAGACCATCGTGGTGATTAATCCTAAGTTCTACCGACCGGCTGAGGTGAATCTGTTGATCGGTAATCCGGCCAAGGCCAAGGAAAAGCTGGGTTGGGAGGCGAAGACTCCTTTGGAAGAACTCTGTCGCGTGATGGTCGAAGCAGACCTGCGGCGTAACGAGCAGGGGTTCTCCTTCTAATGGGGATGCTGAATGAGCAATGAAGGTTATCCTTTCCATTGAGTCCGTTCGTTTCCCTCTGACCGGTATCGGGCGCTATACCTACGAACTTGCGCGTGCGTTGCAGGATAATCCGGAAGTCGAGTCGATCAAGTTTTTTTCCGGTGTGCGCTATCTGCCCAGCCTGCCGGTAGCCAACGATCAGTCTTCTACCGCCCATGGGCTGAAACGCATGGTGCAGAAGAGCGCGTTTTTGATTGAGCTGTATCGCGTACTCATGCCTTCGTTGCGAGCACAATCGTTGCGCAAGGACCATGACCACCTGTACCACGGGCCGAACTTTTTCATTCCGCCGTTCTCCGGGCGGAGTGTTGCAACCTTTCATGACTTGTCGCCCTTTAGCTGGGAGCAGTGCCATGATCCAAAGCGTATTCGCTATCTGCAGAAAGAGTTGCGCAAAACTTTGGATCGAGCGAATTGCCTGATTACCGACTCTGAATTCGTTCGCCGAGAACTGGCGGTTTTTTCAGGGCGGCCTATCGAGGATATTCATGCCGTACCGCTGGCCAGCTCGGATCATTTTCGTCCCCGTCCTGCTGGCGAATTACTGCCTACTCTAGCTCGATACGGTTTGCGTCCGGGGGGCTACAGTCTGTATGTCGGCACAATCGAGCCGCGAAAGAATATCGACACCTTGCTGGATGCCTACGGGCGTTTGCCGATGGCTTTGCGCCAGTGCTGGCCCTTGATTCTTTCTGGATACAAGGGTTGGCGAAGCGAATCCATACACCAGCGGATAGAAACGGCACAGCGTGAGGGATGGGTGCGCTATCTAGGGTTCGCAGTCAGTGAGGACTTACCGCTGTTGTACGCGGGTGCTCGGCTGTTTGCCTTCCCTTCGCTATATGAGGGCTTCGGCTTGCCAGTACTGGAAGCCATGAGTTCAGGCGTTCCGGTTGTTTGTTCAAACAGCTCTTCTCTACCTGAAGTCGCGGGCGAGGCTGCGTTGGTATGCGAGCCAAGGGATGTCGACTCGCTCACGGCCCACCTCTGCCGTGCTTTGGAGGATGAAACATGGAGGTGCACTGCCATAGAGGCTGGGCTTCGACATGCCGCTACATTCTCCTGGGAGCGCTGCGCACGCCAGACCATTGATGTTTATCAGAAAGTGCTGAATAGCTAATGGCGAAGATCCTGCATTTTTTTAAGACCTATTATCCCCAGACCATGGGGGGTATAGAACAGGTCATCTTCCAGTTGGCGGAAGGCGGGGTAGCCCATGGCAATCATTCCGAAGTGCTCTATCTGAGCCGCAACGGTAGCTTCCGGTCAAGGCCGTTGGCCAATCATCTGACCCATTGTTCCCGTCTGGACGTGGAACTGGCGTCTACGGGCTTCTCGGTGTCCGCTTTCAACGATTTCGCTGAGCTTTCAAAACAGGCTGATCTGATCCACTACCACTTTCCATGGCCCTACATGGATGTGTTGCATTTCGCCACGCGGGTTCGTAAACCGACAGTGGTGACTTACCACTCAGATATCATCAAGCAGAAAATCTTATTGCGACTTTATCAGCCGTTGATGCATCGTTTTCTCTCAAGTGTTGATCGGATCGTGGCGGAGTCTCCGAATTATATGGAGGGAAGTGCAGCGCTGCAGCGCCATCATGAAAAGGTAAGTGTCATTCCTATTGGGCTAGATCGGTCAACCTATCCCGTGCCTGCTCCCGAAAGGCTGGCGTACTGGAGTAGCCGTTTAGGTGAGCGATTTTTCCTTTTTGTGGGTGCCCTGCGCTATTACAAGGGCTTGAGCTTTTTACTTGAAGCCCTGCGCAATACATCGTTACCGGTGGTCATCGTTGGCAGGGGCCCCATGGAGGCGGAGCTCAAAGCGCAGGCGGAGCGGCAGCGGCTGAGTGACGTGCATTTTCTCGGAAGCTTGCCTGATGAGGATAAGGCAGCATTACTGTCGCTTTGCTATTGCGTGGTGTTTCCGTCCCACTTGCGCTCGGAAGCCTTCGGTATCTCGTTGCTGGAGGGGGCCATGTATGGCAAGCCGCTGATTTCGTGTGAGATCGGAACAGGTACTACCTACATCAATATTGCTGGGGAGACGGGGTTGGTGGTTCCTCCGGCTGACCCCAAGGCTATCGGGCAGGCAATGCTCTGGCTCTGGGAAAACCCCGCCATGGCTGCTGAAATGGGTCATCGTGCCTTAATGCGCTTCGAGGAGCTGTTCACCGCCGAGTCAATGGTGTCTTCATATGCCGATCTGTATCGGGATTTGCTGTGAATCGGGCTTACTCTGCAAATACTTGGACTGGTGCATTGTGGAGCGTTGCTGCATAGGCTTCTGAACCGCAATTTACTGTTGCCTGGGCATCGTCTGGCCCCGTTCGCGGGCACGAGCGCATCCTGTAAGCGCTCAGAGTTTCGGTAGATCCGATGGCAGGAAGTCGGTGTCCGGGTCATAGTCGGCTTTCAGATAGGACGCCAGGTCCTGCAGGTCGTCGGGGCTGAGCGTGCCTGCCGCCTGTTTGAGTCGCAGGTTGTCGAGGATGTAGTTGTAGCGCGCATCGTTGTAGTTGCGCACCGCCGCATACAGGCGGCGCTGAGTGTCCAGCACATCGACGATGTTGCGCGTGCCGACCTGATACCCAACTTCGGTGGCCTCCACTGCGCTCTGGCTGGAAATGATCGACTGACGGCGGGCTTGCACCTGTTCGATATCGGTATTCACCGCACGGTGTAGGTTACGGGTCTGCTCCACAACCTGCCGGCGCAGGCTTTCGCGCTGCTGTTCGGCCTCGGTCAGCTGGTAGAACGCCTGGCGCGTCTGCGAGCTGGTCAGCCCACCGCTGTAGAGCGGAATGTTCAGTTGCAGGCCGATGGCACCCTGTTCGACGTTGCCGTTGTAACGAGGGAAGTCTACCCCTGGTATGTCGATTGTGTTGGAGAAGCCCAGGCTGTCGTTGTCGCCCTTGCGGTAGCTGGCGACCGCATCCAGCGTTGGCGCGTGGCCGGATCGGCGCTGGCGCAGGGTTTCGCCGGCAGCATTGATGGCCTGATCGGCAGCCAGCAAGTTAAGGTTCTGCTGCACCGCGGTGTCGACCCAGGCGGTGGCATCGTTGGGCATCGGTGGCAGGACTGGCAGGCTGTGTTCGATGCCTTCCAAGGCCACGTAGTTACGATTGGTGAGGGTAAACAATGCTTCAAACGCATCCGCCACTTGCCGCTCGGCGATCATCCGGTTGGCGCGTGCAGTATCGAATGCAGCTTGTGCCTCGAGGGTGTCGGTGCGGTCGGAAAGGCCTACCTCGAATCGTTCGTTGGCCTCTTCGAGCTGTCGTTTGAAGGCCGCTTCCTCGGCTTTGACGGACGCCAGGTTGTCCTGAGCTTGCAGCACTGCGAAGTAGGCTTGGGCGCTTTGCAAAATGAGGTTTTGCTCCGCCACCGAGTACTCCAGCGCCGCCTGTTCGCTTAGCGCTTGCGCCGCTTGCAGCTGGAACCAGCGATCGGCACGAAAAAGCGGCTGGCTGAGGGTTGCCTGGTAGACGGTGCCGCTGCGCGACAGCGAACGTGTGCCAATGTTGGCGTCGGCGTCTGTATGGGTGTTATTAAGCTCCGCGCCAGCGCTCAGGTTGGGCAAAAGGCCGGCCCTGGCCTGAGGCACCACCTCCCGGGTCGCCTGGAACTGTGCCCTCGCCGCGGCGAGATCGGCATTGTTCCTCACGGCTTGGCGATAGACGCTGACGAGGTCGCCGCGGGCGGAAAACGAAGCAGCTGGTTCTGCCCAGCTGGGGCTTGGTGCGGCCGCAGCAACTACGACTGCCAGCGTGAGTCGGCGCAACATTGGATCGTTCCCTGTGGCAGGTGATGGGCAAGGCTATGCGGCGCCATGCCGGGGGTCAAGATGCTGATTAGGTGCCACAACAACCGATCTGCATGGCGGCAAATTGATCCGTCGGTCGCGGTTATAAACGTAGCATGGCTTTCCCCCTTGGTCTTGATTAGACTCGGTCCTGTTCTTGTCGGGGTGCCTTGAATCGAAGGCTGAGATCGGAAAGTTCCGGATCCCGTTGAACCTGATCAGGTTAAGGCCTGCGTAGGGAACAAGATGTGCTCGCTCATTCTCCAGCGAGTCTCTAGCCGCCAATCCCGGCGCGCCCCGATGCCCTTTTCTCGCCGTGTTTTTCAGGTTCGCTCCGACATCTATCGAGGAGCCAGTCTGATGCGTACAGAACAACAACATCTCAGTGAGTCCGCCCAGGTCGATCAGCAGTCGATCCAACCTTTCCCACGTTCGCAGAAAATCTATGTACAGGGTTCGCGCCCGGATATCCGCGTGCCGATGCGCGAGATCAGTCTGGACGTGACACCCACCGCCTTCGGGGGAGAGATCAACGCGCCGGTCACCGTCTACGACACATCCGGCCCCTACACCGATCCTGATGTCATCATCGATGTGCGCAAGGGGTTGGCCGATGTGCGCAGCGCCTGGATCGAAGACCGCGGCGACACCGAGAAACTGCCGGGGCTTAGCTCCGAGTTCGGCCAGCGCCGCCTGGACGATGCCGAGCTGACTGCCATGCGCTTCGCCCATGTGCGCAACCCCCGTCGCGCCAAACCCGGCAAAAACGTCAGCCAGATGCACTACGCGCGTCAGGGCATCATCACCCCCGAGATGGAGTTCGTTGCCATCCGCGAGAACATGAAACTGCAGGAGCATCGTGCAGCGGGCCTGCTGGATCAGCAGCACGCCGGTCAGAGCTTCGGTGCCAGTATTCCCAAGGAAATCACGCCTGAATTCGTTCGTGACGAAGTCGCTCGGGGGCGCGCCATCATCCCCGCCAACATCAACCACACCGAACTGGAGCCGATGATCATCGGGCGCAACTTCCTGGTGAAGATCAACGGCAATATTGGCAACTCGGCGCTGGGGTCGAGCATTGAGGAAGAGGTCGCCAAGCTCACCTGGGGCATTCGCTGGGGCTCGGACACGGTGATGGACCTGTCCACCGGCAAGCACATTCACGAGACCCGCGAATGGATCATCCGCAACTCACCCGTGCCGATCGGTACCGTGCCGATCTACCAGGCGCTGGAGAAGGTCAATGGCGTGGCCGAAGACCTGACCTGGGAGTTGTTCCGCGACACGCTGATCGAGCAGGCCGAGCAGGGCGTCGACTACTTCACCATCCACGCCGGCGTATTGCTGCGCTATGTACCGCTGACCGCCAAGCGTGTGACCGGCATCGTCAGCCGCGGCGGCTCGATCATGGCCAAGTGGTGCCTGGCGCATCACAAGGAGAACTTCCTCTACACCCACTTCGACGATATCTGCGAAATCATGAAGGCCTACGATGTGTCCTTCTCCCTAGGTGATGGTCTGCGTCCGGGGTCCATCGCCGATGCCAACGACGCCGCGCAGTTCGGCGAGCTGGAGACCTTAGGGGAATTGACCAAGATCGCCTGGAAACACGACGTGCAATGCATGATCGAGGGTCCCGGCCATGTACCCATGCATCTGATCAAGGAGAACATGGACAAGCAGCTGGAGTGCTGCGACGAGGCGCCGTTCTACACCCTCGGCCCGCTGACCACTGACATCGCGCCTGGCTACGATCACATCACGTCCGGCATAGGCGCGGCCATGATCGGCTGGTTCGGCTGCGCCATGCTCTGCTATGTCACGCCCAAGGAACACTTGGGCCTGCCGAACAAGGATGACGTCAAGACCGGCATCATCACCTACAAGATCGCCGCCCACGCCGCCGACCTCGCCAAGGGACATCCAGGTGCGCAGATGCGTGACAATGCGTTGAGCAAGGCGCGCTTCGAGTTTCGCTGGGAAGATCAGTTCAACCTCGGCCTAGATCCGGACACCGCGCGTAGCTTTCACGATGAAACCCTGCCCAAGGACTCGGCCAAGGTCGCGCACTTCTGCTCCATGTGCGGGCCGAAGTTCTGCTCGATGAAGATTACTCAGGAAGTTCGCGAGTACGCCGCCGAACACGGCCTGACCGACGAGCAGAAAGCCATCGAGGCCGGGTTTGCGGAGCAGTCGGGACGCTTCAAGGAGGAAGGTTCGGTGATCTACCGGCAGGTCTGACGGGTGAATGGCTGCTATCGCCCCGAGGCCTCGTTTCCATAACAATATGGTGCGGTAGGGCTTCCGCCATTATGGGAGGCTAACCTCGGGACGATGTCGGCTCGGCTGATGAAGTCGCCACGGATCGGCGGCGTTTGACCACTTACCATCCGAAGGGCCTTTGGTCGCCGGTCTTTCTTACAGATATTCCGGTCTTACGATCCCCTTGAGCTGGTCGTGCGGGATGTTCAGCTCCGGGTGGCCGCTGGAGTATGGCGCGATACTGTAGACATCGTACTTGAGCAGCACGCTGTCTTTGAGCAGGGCGATATGGGCGGTCTGTTGAAAGGGCCAGAAGTCGAGAAACTCGGGATCCTGGGCATGCCCGTGCTCTGCCAGCCAGCGCTGATGAGCTTGACGGGCGACGCGCCAGAAGTTGCCTTCCTGTCCGGGGATCAATACGTCTCGCAGGCGCAGTTCGCGGTCCTGTTCCATATCGTAATTGATGAAGCCGCGCCCAGGCATTCCGTGGGCGCCGCCAGTAAAGATATAGCTCGATAGCTCAATGACCAGCAACGGTCCGTGTTGCTCGCGCAGCTTGGCTTGCAGGTAGCTGCTCCAGCCTTCTTGCGCGTCGCGCAGAAATGACCGCTGATAATCCTCAAGCGTTGGGGGAATCTCGGCGTCAGGGGTAATCATGGTCAGCTTGCGCAGCCGCTCGTCGATAAGGGCGTTCAGCACGGGCTCGCTGGCAAAGTGTTGGATGTCGATATTGACCAGAGGGCAGCGCTCGTCATGCTCGGAACAGCCGGTGGCGTGCTGTTCGCTGAGAATCTGCTCAACATCCAATGACGCTCCGCCGCCGAAGTGCTGGCAGGCGGTGAGGAGCAGGCTAAGTGTGGTCAACGCTAATATCTTGTAAAGGTGCATAGGTCGCTTCATGGGCTGGTAGTGTCGCTTCGATTGCTGGCAGAGGATGAAGTTCGGCATGTGCCCTGGTGGCATTTTTCCAATTGCGAGTGGTCTGCAAAAGGCTGCGTCCGAGCAAACGGCGCGCTAGGATGAATACCAAGAGACCGCTCACGAGGTGACGGTTGCAGTCTTTCCGGCGCCGCGCAGGCACGGAACAAACCGAGATATGAGTGAATCATGAGCGATACCTTCAAGCCCGGCGTCGATGATGTCCAGATCCTTCGGCGAGAGCAATGCTTCAGCGGGTTCTACCGTCTGGATCGTCTTCACCTGCGTCACCGCCTGTTCAGTGGTGAGATGGGCCCGCAAATCGAGCGTGAGTTGTTCGTGCGTCACGATGCTGTCTGTGTTCTGCCCTACGACCCGAAGCGGGATGAGGTGGTACTGATCGAGCAGTTCCGCACCGGAGCGCTGGGGAAAGCAGAAAATCCCTGGCTGATTGAGCTGGTGGCGGGGCTGATCGACAAAGACGAAGAGCCTGAGGAAGTCGCCCGTCGCGAAGCGGTGGAAGAGGCTGGTTTGCAACTCGGAGCTCTTTGGCCGGTGTGCCGCTATTTTCCGTCGCCGGGCGGCAGCAACGAGCAGGTACATCTATTTATCGGTCGCTGTGACAGCAACGGGGCGGAAGGTGTATTCGGGTTGGCCGATGAAGGCGAGGACATCAAAGTGCACGTCTGGTCCGTGGAGCAGGCGCTGACGGCGGTACGCGACGGGACAATCGACAACGCTGCGAGCATCATCGCCCTGCAATGGCTTGCGTTGAACCGCGACGAAGTGAGAGGAGCCTGGGCATGAAGCTGACCCGAGACCGTTACCGGGTCGATTTGCTGGAGCTGCAGGCCGCCTGCGAGGCGAATTATTTTCGCCTGATGCGCTTGTTGCCTTTGATGCGTGCGAGTGATGAGCCCCGGCGCGTTGCCATGAGCCAAGGCGATAGGCTATTGGGGATACTGGTACTTCAAGTGCTGGAGAACTGCCCCTACACCAGTACACTGCTGGTCACCCAGGAGCATTGCCTGCCATGGCTCCCCGTGCCGCAGATGGAAGTTCGGGTGTATCACGATGCGCGCATGGCCGAAGTGACCCGCGCAGAAAATGCCCGGCGCTTCCGGGGCATCTATGCGTACCCCAATGCGCAAATGCATCAACCCGATGAGAAAACCCAGCTCAATCTATTTCTCGGGGAGTGGCTGGGTCATTGCATGGCGTGTGGGCACGAGTTGACGCCGGTGGTATAGCTCGAACGGCTTGCCGCCATTCTGTGACTTATGCCCGTTATCCCCGGTTTACCCTTGCAAGGCGCAGCCACCATAATTCCTCAGCGTATATCCCCCATAGGAGATGGGCCTTGCCTGTTGCGCCCCCGACCGCTATCGACAACTCGGTGCTGCTCGTACAGCTGACCGACAGCCATCTGTTCTCCGAGGCGGGCAACCGGCTGCTGGGTATGGACACTGCTGAGAGTTTGCAGCGAGTCGTAGACTTGGTATTGGATGAGCAGCCCCAGGTTGATCTGGTACTGGCCACAGGTGATCTGTCGCAGGATGGTTCGGTTGCGTCCTATCGTCTGTTTCGTCAGTTATCCGAACGCATTCCCGCTCCGTTTCGTTGGTGTCCGGGCAATCATGACGAGCTGATTGCGATGCGGGAGGCGACCCGCGAGACCGAGATGCTGCTGCCGGTAATGGATATCGCCGGTTGGCGCGTAATCATGCTCGATACGCTGGTCGAGGGCGCGGTATTCGGCCTGTTGGGTGATGATCAGCTGGCGCTACTCGAGCGTGCTCTGGCTGGAGCCTCTGGGCGACACGTTCTGATCTGTCTGCACCATCACCCGGTGGCCATC
>Ga0233365_1000680_pt1 | contig 15245 bp, 14 predicted proteins | sample ElkDunMinimDraft_27_FD_191535 | JGI IMG/M metagenome (GOLD analysis project Ga0233365, IMG submission 191535) | Fecal eukaryotic communites from dung pellets of Tule Elk in California, USA - Elk Dung C36 | ecosystem: Host-associated > Mammals > Digestive system > Large intestine > Fecal | place...
CCCGGATTTCCGATCAGGCAACGGAGGCAACGGAACCCCGGCGGTGTCGCAGCACCGACCCTCAACACCAGCGGCCTCTACATCGGTATCGCCGTGGCCGGCGCGCTCGGTGGCGGCGTGTTGAGCGTCGGTGGTGGTGTCGCGGTGCTCGTGGTCGCCGGAGTCATCGGTCTCGTCTACCTCGCCTTCATGGTTTTCGCGGTACGACGTCATCCCGCCACGCGGTCGCATCACGGTGACGAATCGACACGTCCCCTCCTGCCCGTCCACGAGTGAGTCGCTCGCGGCCGCATCGAACCGCGAAGCTCAGCAGCCCAATAGAAACGGCGCGTCCGTGAACCCGCACCGGGTTCACGGACGCGCCGTCATCGCGAGGCTCAGCCCGCGAGGTGAGTCACTTCTTCTTTTTCTTGTCCTTCTTGGGCTTCTTACCGGCCAACTGACCGAAGTCCACTTCGGGGACGTCGAACGCGCCACCGCCGCCCTGAAGGGCTGACGGGTCGAATCCGGGCGGAAGCTGTCCCTGGCCGGGCATTCCGCCGGGCATCGCTCCAGGCATTCCCGGCGGCATTCCGGGCATTCCGCCCTTGGCGCCACCGCGAGCCTTCTTGGTGACGACCTTGCCCTTCTTGTTCTTGCGCTTGATGTTGGGCGACTTGGTGGCTTTGCGGCCACCGGGCATCCCCATCATGCCGCCCATCTGCTTCATCATCTTCTGCGCTTCGGTGAAGCGGGTGAGCAGCTGGTTCACGTCGTTGACGGTGGTACCCGAACCGTTGGCGATCCGGTTGCGCCGGGATCCCTTGATGATCTTGGGGTTGGCCCGTTCCTCGGGTGTCATGGACCGGATGACGGCGGCGACCTTGTCGAGGTGCTTGTCGTCGACCTCGGCGATCTGGTCCTTCATCTGGTTCATGCCGGGCATCATGCCCATGAGGTTGGCGATCGGACCCATCTTCCGAATGGCCATGAGCTGTTCCAGGAAGTCCTCGAGGGTGAACCCGTCACCACCGAGAAGCTTCTTGGTCATCCGCTCCTTCTGCTCATCCTCGAAGACCTGTTCGGCCTGTTCGATGAGCGTGAGCACGTCTCCCATGCCCAGGATGCGCGACGCCATGCGGTCGGGGTAGAAGACGTCGAAGTCTTCGAGCTTCTCACCGACCGAGGCGAACAGGATCGGCTGACCGGTGACCTCTCGCACCGACAGCGCCGCACCACCACGGGCGTCACCATCCAGCTTGGACAGGACCACACCGGTGATGCCCACACCGTCACGGAACGCCTCGGCGGTGGCCACGGCGTCCTGGCCGACCATCGCGTCGATGACGAACAGGACCTCGTCGGGTTGGGTGACGTCGCGGATGGCGGCCGCCTGCGCCATCATCTCCTCGTCGACGCCGAGTCGACCGGCGGTGTCGATGATGACGATGTCACGCGCGTGGCGGGTGGCGTGAGCCAGTGAATCCCGCGCCACCTGGATCGGGTCGCCGACGCCGCTGCCCGGCTCCGGCGCGTACACCTCGACCCCGGCGCGTTCGCCGAGTACCTGGAGCTGCTGCACCGCGTTGGGACGTTGCAGGTCGGCGGCGACCAGGAGCGGCTGGTGGTTCTGGCCGCGCAGCCACTTGGCGAGCTTCCCGGCCAGCGTCGTCTTACCGGCACCCTGGAGACCGGCCAACATGATGACCGTGGGCGGGTTCTTGGCGAACTGGAGTCGGCGCGCCTCACCACCGAGGATCGTGATCAGTTCCTCGTTGACGATCTTGATGACCTGTTGGGCGGGGTTCAGGGCCTTGGAGACCTCGGTGCCCCGGCACCGCTCCTTCACCCGGTGGATGAACCCCTTGACGACCGGCAGCGCGACGTCGGCTTCGAGCAGCGCCATGCGGATCTGCCTGGCCGTAGCGTCGATGTCGGCATCGCTGAGGCGGCCTTTGCCTCGAATCGAATCGAAAATGCCGGATAGGCGCTCGGAGAGCGAATCAAACACGGAACATCCTTTTGGCAGCGTGGGCTGGCGGTCGAGTACTGGGAGGCCGACGGCACGCTACCGCGGCCCGACAGCCTGATACGAGCTTAACGGGCCGGTCGGTGGTGCCGTCGCGACCGCCTCCTGACACAACCGCCGGTGTGGGGCGCGCGACTCGTCGTCACACTCCCCACACCGGCGTCACGCGGTGGCCGCGTCGGTGCTCAGCGAACCACCACCAGTTCGTCCCGGGCCGGTTCGTCGAGGATCCCACCGTCGGGAACCTCACCGTTGAGCGGCAGGTCGTAGGCGGTTTCGGCGTGTTCGGTGGCGTCGATTCCGGCCAGTTCGGCCTCCGGCGTCACTCGGATACCGATGGTGTATTTCAACACCACGCCGATGATGGCCGCGATCGTGAACGAGTAGGCCACCACGACACCGACGGCTGCGGCCTGTATCCCGGTCAGCGTGATTCCGCCGCCGTAGAGCAGGCCCGCCTCACCGGCCAGTTCCGGCACGGCGAGCAGTCCGATGAGTATCGATCCGAGCGCACCCGCGACCAGGTGGATGCCGACGACGTCGAGCGAGTCGTCGTATCCGAGCCGTTCTTTGAGCGCCACGGCCAACGGGCAGACCACTCCGGCGATGAAGCCGATCGCGATCGCTCCCACCGGTTCCACGAACGCACAGGCCGGCGTGATCGCCACCAGTCCGGTGACGGCACCGGAACAGGCGGACAGCACCGACGGTCGGTTACCGCGCAGCCGTTCGATCAACAGCCACGCCAGGATGGCCGCGGCGGCGGCGACCTGTGTGTTGACCAGTGCCAGGCCCGCGGTGCCGTTGGCGGCCAGCTCGGATCCGGCGTTGAAGCCGAACCAGCCGAACCACAGCAGGCCGGTGCCCAGCAGGACCAGCGGGACGTTGTGCGGAACGAACGCGGCCGGTCGCGGCCAGCCGATTCGTTTGCCGATCACGATGGCAAGTGCCAGCGCCGCGGCTCCGGCGTTGGCGTGCACAGCGGTACCACCGGCGAAGTCGAGCGCGCCCCAGTCGGCGCCGATGAAGCCGCCGCCCCACACCCAGTGCGCCACCGGGAAGTAGACCGCTGCCGCCCATACGACGGTGAAGATGATCCACGCGGTGAACTTCATCCGGTCGGCGACGGCACCACTGATCAGTGCGACGGTGATCCCGGCGAACATCAGTTGGAATCCGGCGAAGGCGATGGTCGGAAGTCCGTCATCGCCCACGGCGGACATGAGCCCTCGAAGGCCGAACTCGGACAGTCCGCCGATCAGCGGGTTGCCCTCGGTGAAGGCGAGGCTGTATCCGATGACGACCCACATGACGCTGACGATCGCCAGCGCGGTGAGGCTCTTCATCATCATGTTGATGACACTTTTGGCGCGGGTCATTCCGCCGTAGAACAACGCCAGACCCGGCGTCATCAACAAGACCATCGCCGCCGACGTCAATACCCACGCGGTGTTTCCTGAATCCACGGACATGCCGACCTCCTGTACCAGCTGCCCCATGACGAGAGTTGGCATAGCGGGGCGGCGTCGACCCGCTATGCCGTTACAGACTGGTCCGACAGTGTTTCGATCGGTGCCGCGTCACGTTACGGCCGGATCTACTTCGGTTACGGGGGCGTGAATTCACCGGGAGGCGTCCCCGGCGGTGTCGTGGCGCATCGGGTGTCCGCGTGGTTCACCTGACCCACTCGGGTACGAAGGTGGTGCCGTCGTCGAAGGTGCCCTCGAAGCCGGTGCCGGTGGTGACCCACGCCGAGGCGGTTTCGTCGCCGAGGTTGTCGACGCGGACCGGGGTGTCGGCGGGAATGAACACGGCGTCTCCGGGTCCGGCGGTCTCGGTTACTCCCGCGAGGGTGACGGTGATGCTGCCGGTCAGGACGTAGAGAACCTCCTCGCGGTTGACGCGGTGCGGGGTGCTGAGGGTGCCCGCTGGGATGTCGATGCGCCACGCGCACAGCTGTTGGCTTCCGGAGCGGGGTGAGACGAATGAGTGCCAATGGTTGTCGGCGTAGCGGTAGACGGTGGCTTGAGCTGGGGTGATCACTGGCATGGCGACTCCTTGATAGTCAATTTGCTTGACCTTATCAGGTAGTCAAGTAACTTGACCATATATGTCGCCGCACCGATGCCGAGTGCGATACTGAGGCGGTGAACACCGACAACCTCGCGCTATCGGCGCTGATCCTGGGCGCCTCCGGTCAATTGATCACCGAGATCGATCAGGGCACCCGCGCCGCCGGTTTCACCGATCTGCGCCCCACCCACGGATTCATCTTCACCCGCATCGCCGCCGGGCAGGCGGGCGTCACCGAGATCGCCGATCACCTGGGTGTCACCAAGCAGGCCGCCAGCCAGCTGGTCGACGAGCTGGTGCGCAAGGGCTACGTCTCCAAACATCCGCACCCGACCGACGCCCGCGCGAAACTCGTCCTACTGACCGACCGGGGAAAGGCAGCCACTCGGGCCGCCGACCGCGCCGCCGCCGACGCCGTCGAGTCATGGCGAGAACAACTGGGCGACGCCACGATCACCCGACTGCGCGAGGCGTTGGGCACAGTGGTCTCCAGCGGGCCGATTCGGCCGAGCTGGTGAGGACTCAGGTGGTCGGCTCAGGCCGGTTAGCCCCAGCTGGTCAAGGCTCAGACTGATCAAGGCTCAGGCCGGTTTGGTTCAGCCGCGGTGTCGCCGGTAGTGGCGAGCCGCGCGAACCCGATTGCCGCAGGACGGCTTGCACCATTCCTGCCGCGAGTGCTGACGCAGGAAGTACCGCACGCACCGGGGCGCGGGACAGGCCCGAACTCGTAGCCGATCCGGGCCGGTCAGCAACGCGACCGCCGAATCGGCCAGGTCGCCCAGCAGCAGGTCGGATGGCGCGACATCACACCGCTGCCGCCGCGCGGCCAACGTTCCATCGGACACGATCAACTCAACGGCCGTCGGCGCCTGACGTGCGTCCGCGTTGAGGATCGCGACCGCGTCGGCCACCCCGAAGGGTTGCCCCGCATCGTCGAGCCCGGTGCGAGGCGCACCGGTCAGGTCGGACAGGAGCGCCCGGATGGCGCGCCGCGATCGGCGCACCCGGCGCAGGAGTTCGGCGTCGAGCTCGCAGCGTTCCAGTGTCGCGCGCCCCTGCGTCGTCAGCCAGGCCGCCAAATCCTCGATCGTCACCAGGGAGTCCTTGACGCCGCCGGCACCATCACTGTGGATGGTCACCGCGAGGTCCAAGGCCACGGGCCGGCCGCCGGCCGATCGCTGTCCCACCGCACTCACATCCACGGCGCTCACCTCCATATCGCTCACCGTACTCACCTCCTGCCTCCGCAATCGATACTAATGGTAAGGACTACCGCCAACCGTAAGGATTCATCCTAAGCTGCTACTCTCCCTAACGGCACAACACCCCGTCAAACGTTAGGGAATCGACGTGCACATCACCGCTCACCTCAGCGACACGCACCTCCACGACGAGCGAAGCCTGAGACGTTTCGACGCCGTGATGACCTATCTGAACCGGCTGCCCGGCGCGATCGACGTCATCCTGATCACCGGAGACCTCGCCGATCACGGCCTCACCGAGGAGTACCAGCACCTCGCCGGACCACTGAGCACGATTCCGGTGCTGCACTGCCCCGGAAACCACGACATTCGCAGCGCCTATCGCGAGACCCTGTTGGCCGAACCAGGCAGCGAGGGTCCGATCAATCAGGTTCACGAGATCGCAGGCGTGCGATTCGTACTGTGCGACTCGACCATCCCCGGAGAAGACCCCGGCGAGATGGACGAATCCACCCTGGCGTGGCTGGACCGGACGCTGTCGGACCGACCCGACACTCCCACCTACGTCTGCTTTCACCATCCGCCGGTCGAGCTGGGCATCAGCTACGTCGACCGCCTGCGCCAGTTCGGCGCGGACCGCCTCGAAAGTGTCCTCAATCGACACGGAAATGTCGAGGCGATCCTGTGCGGTCACGCGCACACCGCTGCGGCGACCCGCTTCGCCGACCGTCCACTGTTGGTGGCGCCCGGAATCGCGTCGACGGCCAACCTGGACTTCGAGTCCGATCAGGTCCTCAACTGGGAAACTCCCCCGGCGGTAATGTTTCACCTCCGACACGACGACGGCCGGATCACCTCACACACCCGGTTCGTTCCCCTCGGATAGGAGCCGCACATGTCCTGGCACCTGGTGATCGCCCTCAGCCTGGCGCTCATCCCCATCGTGCTGTCACCGGGAACCAGCGCCGTGCTGACCGCCCAGTACGCCGCCACCGGAGGCCGTCGCGACGTGCTGTCGGTGATGGCCGGAACCTGTACCGGCCTGTACATCCACGCGGGACTCGCGGCGCTCGGACTGTCGGCGCTGGTGATGGCCTCTGCGACCGCGCTCATGGTCGTCAAGGTGATCGGCGCGATCTACCTGGTCGGCCTCGGGTGCTATCTGCTGGTCAAACGCACCCCCGCCGTCACCGACGCCCCCGGGTCCGCCGGCCGCAACGTGTTCGTCCAGGCGCTGTTCGGCAACCTCGCCAATCCCAAGGCGGCGTTGGTGTATCTGACCTTGCCGGTTCAGTTCCTGCAACCGGGTGAGTCGGCGGCGACGGCGGCGTTCCTGCTGGCCACCCTTCACATGGTGATGTTGCTGCCCTGGTTGTCGGTGTGGGCGCTCATGGTCGGCTCGGCCAAGCGGAGTCGCCGCCTCAAGTCGGTCACCTCGGTGATCCAACGCGGCGGTGGCCTGCTGCTGATCGGCATGGGCATCCGGTCGGCGCTAGCCAACTGACCCGACCGGCGGTAGACCACCGGTCGGCGTCGCGACTACTTCAGGGCGTGGTCCAGGATGTAGCGCTCGTGGTCGAGCACCTTCAGATCGCGCAGCGGACGACGCAGATGACCTTTTCGGACAATCCGCACGAACGCCGGATCACCCTGACCGGCCATGCGTCGAATCCCCTCGACGTGATCGACGATGCGTTTGCGAATCACCCGAATGAACCGGGCCCGGTCGCGCGGCGACAGGCCGTAGGCATCGGCGAACAATCGCAACCGTCTCGGCCGGTCCGGGTGCTTCCATCCGAGGGTGTAGGAGTCACGGTCGGAGAACAGCGGCACCCAGGTCCATGCGGCGTAGGCGACGTCGTAAATCCGGGCACCCGGTGAGGACAGGTCGAAGTCGATGAGTGCCAGTGTCCCGTCGGGACGCCAGATCACGTTGTGAGGCGCCGCGTCGTGGTGGCACACCACCTCGGTGTCAGGCGGCGGCGGCCCGAACGAGCGCCACACCGCGCCCGGCGGAGGCCGGAACCCGTACTGAGAGTCGTGGTACATCCGCAGCATCGTCGCCACGGTGTTGAGTGCCTCGTCGGTGGTCCAGTGCGGCGCCAGCGGGTACTTGCCGCACTCGCCCTCCAGATAGGACAGCACCTCACGGCCGTGTTCGTCGATCCCCAGGGCCTTGGGCGATCCGGTGAAACCGGACGCATCGAGGTGCCGCAACAACGCGTGCACCGATGGAGTCCACGGACCGGTGTTACGACGCACCGTGTCACCCAGACGAACCACCGTACTGGTGTTGCCGCCGTGCAGCGGAATCTCTTGATCCGTCACCACAGAAACCTGCCAGGTCTAAGAACGTGTCCGGTTATGGGGGATGTGGGGGTGGGCCGGGCTGGAAACACCCGATACGGTGCCCGGCGACGTTATCGTCGCCAACGGCATGAACTCAGCCGCCTCGATGCCCCACACCAAAGACCACCTGCCAACCACTCACGTCGGTGAATCCGAGTCTGGATCACCAGACGCGGCACTAAGCTACCGGCTATCCGGCCGACGAATCACCAGACGCCGCATCACCGTCGGCGAGCAACGCGTCGACGAACTGGGGTACGTCGAACGGCGCCAGGTCATCGGGGCCTTCGCCTAGTCCGATGAGCTTAACCGGAACGTTCAAACGACGTTGCACCGCGATAACGATTCCACCCTTGGCGCTACCATCCAATTTGGTCAAGACAACGCCGGTGACATCGCAGACCTCGGTAAACACCCGAGCCTGTTCCAAACCGTTCTGACCGGTGGTGGCATCCAGGATCAGCAGGGTCTCGTCGATCGGGCCGCGCTTCTCGACGACCCGCTTGACCTTTCCGAGCTCATCCATCAAGCCCGACTTGTTCTGAAGGCGACCCGCGGTGTCGACCAGAACCGCGTCCACGCCCAGTTCGGCACCACGCTTGACGGCGTCGAAGGCGACACTGGCCGGATCGGCACCCTCGGCACCGCGTACGACCTCGGAGCCCACCCGGCCCGCCCAGGTCTCCAGCTGGTCGGCCGCCGCCGCGCGGAACGTGTCGGCCGCGCCCAGCAGCACCCGTTTTCCGTCGGCGACCAGGACCCGCGCGACCTTGCCGCAGGTGGTGGTCTTGCCGGCACCGTTGACTCCGACCACCAGGATCACGCCCGGCTTGCCGTCGGTGCCGGTGGTGTTGACGGACCGGTCCGCGTCGATCTCCAGCGCGCGAGTCAACTCCTCACGCAGCAGTTCACGCAACTGGCTCGACGTCCGGGTGCCCAGCACCTTGGTGCGCTCCCGCAGTCGCTCCACGATCTGCATGGTCGGCTCGATGCCGACGTCGGCGGTGATGAGAAGTTCCTCGATCTCCTCCCACACGTCCTCGTCGAGACGATCACGTGACAGCAGGCTCAGCAGGCCCTTGCCCAGCGCGTTGTTGGAACGCGACAGCCTGGCGCGCAACCGGACCAGCCGGCCGGCGGTGGGTTCGGGTACCTCGACGGTCGGTTCGACGACCTCGGCGGTCGTCGTCGCCGACTCGACGGCGGCCACATGATCGGGCTCAGCCGCCTCGCTGGGTTGCTCGGGCTTCTCGGCGACCGGAGTGGTCGGTGTCGTCGGCGGAGGAAGCTCTCGCCTGCCGCGCGAACGCGTCACCACGACCGCGACGGTCACCACCGCCAGCAAGACGACCGCGACAAGCAGCCACGTCTGCCAGTTCTCCATGCGCCATACCCTCCTGCTGCGTTTCCGGGCACCACTGTACGGGTCGGCTCCACAGGTGATCGCGCGACTGGTGACCCTGCGCAGCGTCGATAGCCGGCGCAGCGTTGATGACCCGGCGCGGAGTCAGCGCCCCGGCCGAGCGGCCCTCACTCCTCGGTATCGCCCAGCTTCTGACTGATCACCTGAGTGACTCCCGACCGCATCGTCACACCGTAGAGGGCGTCGGCGATCTCCATGGTGCGCTTCTGGTGAGTGATGACCAGCAGCTGCGAGGCGTCGCGAAGCTGTTGCAGCAGCGTCAACAGCCGCCCAAGGTTGACGTCGTCGAGGGCGGCCTCCACCTCGTCCATCAGGTAGAACGGGCTGGGCCGGGCACGGAAGATCGCGCACAGCAACGCCAGCGCGGTCAACGACCGCTCCCCACCGGACAGCAGGGACAGCCGCTTGACCTTCTTGCCCGGCGGGCGGGCCTCCACCTCGATCCCGGTGGTCAGCATGTTGTCCGGCTGGGTCAGCACCAGACGGCCCTCACCACCGGGGAAGACGACGCCGAAGACCTTCTCGAACTCCACGGCGGTGTCGTGATAGGCCTCGGCGAACACCGTGAGGATGCGTTCGTCGACGTCCTTGACGACGGTCATGAGGTCCTTGCGCGTGCGGGTGAGGTCCTCCAGTTGCTCGGCGAGGAACTTGTAGCGCTCCTCCAGCGCCGCGAACTCCTCCAACGCCAGCGGGTTGACCTTGCCCAGCAGCTTCAGTTCACGTTCGCCGCGCGCTGCCCGCTTCTCCTGCACAGCGCGTTCGAACGGAGCCGGCAGCGGCTCGGGTTTGTCGTCGGACTCGGCTTTGGCCAGTTCCACCCCACCGGGCGGCACCGGCTGATCCGGACCGTACTCGGCGATCAGGGTGTCGACATCGATACCGAACTCCTCGCCGGCGCGCCCCTCCAACTGCTCGATGCGCAGCCGCTGCTCGGCGCGGGCGACCTCGTCGCGGTGCACCGCGTCGGTCAACCGCTCCAGCTCGGTGGCGTATTCGCGCACCCGTTTGCGCACTTCGGTGACCGCCGCTTCGCGCGCCGATTTGGCCTGCTGGGCCGCATCGCGTTCGGCGGCGGCGGTCTCCAGCGACGCGGCGATGCGGTCCAGGCCGTTCTCGACGCCGTCGGCGACCCGCTCGGCGATCGCGGCTCCCCGCTGGCGGGCAGCCCGGCGCACCGCGGCGCGTTGACGTGCCTGCCGTTCGGCGGCGGCCTGCCGGGTCAACGCCTCGGCGCGGCCGGACAACGCCGCGACGCGTTCCTCGGCGGTGCGCACCGACAGGCGCGTCTCCATCTCGGTCTGACGGAACTGTTGCAGTGAGACCGACAGCGTGTCTCGGGACGTTGTGGACGGTTCGTCCTCGTCCGGCGCGTCCTCGGCCAGCCGCAGCCGCTCCTCCAGCTCCGCCAGTCCGGCCAGGTCGTTGTCGCGCGCCTGTTCGGCCTGCTCCTTGGCCACCGTCAATCGAGCGACCTCGCCCTCCGCGGAGTTCGCCTGGGCGCCCAACTCGGCGAGGCGTCGAGCCACGGCGTTGCGTTGCGCGTCGACGTCCTTGCGTCGCGCGGTGATCGAGGCGAGGTTGGCCTTGCGAGCGGTCTCCTCCTGCCGAGCCCCCTCCAACTGCGCTTGAAGGGCATCGGCGCGTGCCTGCGATTCGGCGCGCTTGTCGCGGGCCTCGTCGACGGCGGCCTGCACTTCGATGAAGCTCTGCGCCGCATTGGAACCACCGGCGGCCCACGCCGCGTTGAGGACATCACCCTCACGGGTCACGACGGTCAGTTCCGGCCGACTGGCCACCAGCGCACCGGCGGCGGCCAGATCCGCGACGATCACAACGTTGGCCAGCGCGGTCGCCACCGCCGGCCTCAACTCCGCCGACGAGGACACCAGGTCGGCGGCCCAGCGGGCGTCACCGGGCAACGGCACCGACGGGATCGTCGCCGCTCCTGCGGCGGCGATGAGCATGCTGGCCTGACCGGCGTCATCGGCCTTCAACAGTCGCAGCGCACTGTCGGCACCGGCGATGTCGCGCACCACGATCGCGTCGGCCAACCGGCCCAGCGCGGCGGCCAGCGCGGCCTCGAACCCCGGTTCGACGCTCAACAGCGCCGCGACACTGCCCAGTAGCCCCGGGACCTGGTCTGCCTTGCCCAGCAGCGCTCCGGCACCGTCCTTGCGTCGCAGGCCCATCGCGAGAGCCTCCTCGCGGGCACTCCACTGGGTGGCTTCGGCGTGAGTGGCTCGTTCGGCGGCGGCCAACTCCTTGACGCGCGCGGTGGCCGACTCCAGTTCCTCGGTGGCGTTTCTCAGTCGCTCGGACAGGTCGACGTCACCGGCTTCGGCGGAATCGGAGGCCTCCTGCGCGACGCCCAACTCCCCCTTCGCGGTCTCGGCGCGGCCACGGGCCTCCTGAAGTGACGTGGCGACGCGCGCGATCTCGTCGGCGGCCGCCTGTGCTCTGGTACGCAACGCGCCGACCTGACCGGTGAGCTTGGCCAGCCCCTCCCGCCGAGCGGCGACGGCTTTAACCGCGGCGACCAGCGCCTGTTCGGCCTCGGCCAGAGCCTGTTCGATCTCCTGCCGTTGCTCCACCGCCGCCGACAGTCGTTCCTGGTCGGCTTCCAGGGCTTCACGAAGCTCCACCTCCTGTTCGCGGACCCGGACCGCTTCGGCCTCCAACTGTTCCGGGTCACGCCCGCCGCGTTCCTCAGTGGTCTCCTCGCTGAGGTAACGGACGCGTTCGGTGGCCAACTGGCCGGTGGACCGCAGGCGCTCCTGCAAGGCCGACAGTCGGTACCAGGTCTCCTGGGCGCGCGCCAGGGCCGGCGCGTCGGCGGCCAGGTCGGCTTCCAGGCTGGTCAGTTGCTCGGTGACTTCGGCGTGGTCGGCCTCGATCTTGGCGCGGCGAGCACGAGCGGAGTTCTCATCGGAGAGTTCCTTGGTGAGGGTTCCGCGCAACTGCACCAGGTCGTCGGCCAGCAATCGCAGCCGAGCGTCGCGAAGGTCCGCCTGGATTCCGGCGGCGCGACGGGCCAGGTCGGCTTGGCGTCCCAACGGTTTGAGCTGGCGGCGGAGTTCGGCGGTGAGGTCGGTGAGCCGGGTGAGGTTGGCCTCCATCGCCTCCAGCTTGCGCAGCGCCTTCTCCTTGCGCTTGCGGTGCTTGAGGACTCCCGCGGCCTCCTCGATGAAGGCTCGGCGGTCTTCGGGACGGGCGTGCAGATACGAGTCGAGTTTGCCCTGTCCCACCAGGACGTGCATCTCGCGTCCGATTCCGGAGTCGGACAGCAGTTCCTGCACGTCCAGCAGTCGGCACCGGTCGCCGTTGATCTCGTACTCTCCCTCGCCGGAGCGGAACATCCGGCGGGTGATGGAGACTTCGGAGTACTCGATGGGCAGTGCGCCGTCGGAGTTGTCGATGGTGAGGGTGACTTCGGCGCGCCCCAGTGGGGCGCGGCCGGTCGTACCGGCGAAGATGACGTCTTCCATTTTCCCGCCGCGCAATGCCTTCGCGCCCTGTTCCCCCAGTACCCAGGCGATGGCATCGACAACATTGGACTTCCCGGACCCGTTGGGCCCCACCACACAGGTGATGCCCGGCTCGAAGCGCAACGTGGTGGCGGACGCGAAGGATTTGAAGCCCTTCAGCGTCAAACTCTTCAAATGCACGCGTGCTCCCCGTGGCCGGTCAGAATGCTTTCAAACAACAGGCAGAGTACCGCCTGACCGCGCGGCGATTCATCGTTCGCGGGTGTCCGGGCACGAGGTGCTTCCCCCAGACACAACGAAGCGCGCCGACGGACGGTGCCGGCGCGCGGTATATGCGTGTATCAGAGGTCAGGTCAATGCCGGTTCTGACAACCGGGCGACCTCCTCGGCGGAAGTGACTTCAGCGCTGAGCCGATCATTGTCGGCGCGCAACCTGGTCACCTCGAATTCAAGGCTTTGTACCTTGGCACGCAGTCGGGTGACTTCATCGAGCATCCTGCGATCCGGTGTGTGCCCAACGTAGCCATAAAGGGCCTTCGCCATGGTTTCTCCTTGCGAGCGCGTAGCTGAGACGACGCTGGAGACGTGCCCCGCAGCTTCGCATGTGATTTGAATTGTGTCGCCTCGATGAGCCCGTTGCCCTGGGCGATAAATGAGAGGCAGATGCCAGTGTCATTTCTTGCGACACCCTCATCCTCCGCCTCACAACTGCTGTCGTCAAGCTTTCCAGACGATCAGTTGACCCACGGCAGCGACCCCTGTGTTGTCATCGCGGCTTCACGGCCACCTTACCTTGACTACGGTGGTTCTTGTCGCAGGTTGAGTGATGAAACCAACATGACTATGCTGCCGGAGATATGCAGATCCCTCGATCAAATGATCCACAGGCGGGCGCGAAGGGGCGTCGGTCGGGCGCCCACCGCGCACCGTCCCCGCTCCGCTGGCGCCTGCTGCTGGGGATAACGCTGCCCATCGCGGTTTTGACCGGTGCCGGCCTGGCGGTGGCCGAGCTGCCGGATTCGAGGGATTCGACCACCGCCCTCGAACCGGTCACCGAAAACCAGCCGCTGACCGATCAGGACCAACTCACCGAGCCGGCCGATTCCGGTGTGGTCACTCAACCAGCCGAAACTCCCAGCTCAGCGGCACCGTCATCACCGTCCCCCGAACCGGACGAATCCACCGCCGAGCCTGATAACGAGCCCGTCGACGAGCTGGTGGCCCTGGCGGCCGAAGCCGTCGCGCTGACCAATCAGGAGCGCCGGAACGCCGGCTGTGAGGCGGTGTCGGACAACCCGCAGCTTGCCGCCGCCTCGGCCGGACACTCGCAGGACATGGCAGACAACGGCTACTTCGACCACACCTCGCAGGACGGTCGCGCCTTCACCGATCGAGCCGCCGCGCAGGGCTATGACCAGGCCATGAGCGAGAACATCGCCAAGGGCTACTCCGACGCCGCAGCGGTCATCCAGGGCTGGATGGACTCTCCGGGGCACCGCGACAACCTGCTCAACTGTGACGCGGAGGCGGTGGGAATCGGGGTGGCTCGTGATGACTCCGGAGCCCTGGTGTGGACGCAGATGTTCGGTCGCCAGTAGTTCGATCATCGCGACCGACGGGGGCCGATTCCCAAAGCGGACCCGATGTGGACGTTAAATTCGGCTAAAGATTGTCGCCTGAAACCTCAGTTCATCGGCGCGTCACACGGCTTGGAATCACCGGTTCGGGCGAACGTATCGGTGAAACCGTCGAAACTTCTCGACCACAGGGGGAGCCGTCGTGACAACGAAGCGGCCATCGACCACACCGAGCACTCGCGCGAACTCGCTTCGCGACCTCACCGGCGACCTCAGAGGCGACGAAAGACGTACCGCGAAGACCCATCCGACAACGCCGAACAACCGTTCGTGTCGGACATCCGACTGGTACCTGGCGCCAAAGCACCGGGTGGCCACAGGATGGCTGCGTCAACATCACATTAGGCGCGTGGGGGCAGCGACGTGATAGTCGTCCTTTGTGATCCCGTGGGGATGTTCGGTGACGAAGTGGTCGCCGCGATCTCCAACCGAGGGAACGAAGTGAACATCGTTCGTTCCATTCCGGCCACTACGGTCGCACAAACTCTGTACATCATGGACATCTCATTGGCGTCCACGCTGCTTCCCGGCACCAAGGGACAGCGCCCGGCGATTCTGGCCGTGACCGACCGCAACGACGGCCAAGTGCTCAAAGAGGCGGTCACGTTGGGTGCGGCCGGACTCCTGTCCATCAACCGTCCAACATCGACACTGTTGACGGCCATCGACCGGATCGCGTCCGGACAGCCCTACTACGACCGGCGACTGCTGCAAGCCGCCCTGGGTGCCGGCCAGCCCGCGCCCAGCACCCAGGCGACACTGCGCTTGAAACAGCTCACCGGCCGCGAACGGGATGTCCTCGCCGCGATCGTGGCGGGCCACACCACGCGGACCATCGCCGCGACGTTGAACATCAGCACCGCCACGGTTCGCTCCCACATCCAGAAGGTGCTCGCCAAGCTGGGAGTGCATTCGCGCCTGGAGGCGGCGGCATTCGTGCTGGCTCACAACCGTGGCGAGGCGTCCGCCGACATCCCGACACCGCGAGAGGAGGCGGCCGGGGGCCCGATAGCCGGGGTCGAACAGCCGGAGACCCAATGAGACGGACGAACAACCGAGCCGGAT
>Ga0233365_1000681_pt1 | contig 15238 bp, 12 predicted proteins | sample ElkDunMinimDraft_27_FD_191535 | JGI IMG/M metagenome (GOLD analysis project Ga0233365, IMG submission 191535) | Fecal eukaryotic communites from dung pellets of Tule Elk in California, USA - Elk Dung C36 | ecosystem: Host-associated > Mammals > Digestive system > Large intestine > Fecal | place...
TGGATTTATTATCATAATCGCGATGAACCCCCAAACAACTGATGGGATAGCTGCTAAAAACTCGATTAAGATTTTATAGATTTCACGAAGTTTAGGATTACAAAACTCTGAAATGTAGAATGCACAGGCAATTCCCAGAGGAACAGCTATGAGCATTGAAAGTATAGTTACCATCAATGTTCCCACAACGAGTGCTAACGTTCCGTACTCAATTTTTACAACAGATGCTGGATTCCATCGAGTTGAAAAAAAGAATTCCTTGAAATCAAAACGATTAATTAAAAAAGGTGCTGATTCTTTTAAGATGAAAAAAAGAATGGCCACAATTAAAATGATTGAACTTAAACCGCCGGCCTTGATAAGGAATTCAATAACTTTTTCAGAGGTCGGTTTAGTGGCTTTTTTGTTTCGCCACTCACGACTTAGCTTAGTTTCCATAGTTACCTTTTAACTGCAGGAACATAACCTGCTTGAATTGTAATTTGTTGAGCAACTTCGGAGTCTGTCCATTTCATGTATTCTTGTACTTCTTTTGATGGTTCACCAATTGTGTACATATAAAGATTACGAGCAATTAAGTAGGTATTATCTACTGCCGTTTTTACAGTAGGATGAACACATGCTTCTCCTTGTGCTTTTGAAATGCAAAATGATTTTACGTGCTTTGAAAGATAACCCATCCCCGAATATCCTATAGCACAAGGAGTTTTCTCGACGAGATCAATAGCTTCTCGAGAGCCGGTTAAATCCATTGAACCTAATTTAAGATCTCTTTTTTTTCCGAGAATTGAATCACGAAAATATTGATAGGTTCCTGAGTTTGATTGGCGAGAAATACGAATGATTTTATTATCCTTGCAACCAGGAACAACTGTTCCACGAATGTCGTGCCAGTAGATACAAGTTCCGCCTTCACCATAAACGCAAGCGAGCTCTTCTAAAGTCATTCCTTCAATAGGGTTTTTTGGATGCCCAAATACTGCCAGTGCATCGACACCGACAATAAATTCTTTTACTGGCTGACCATTATTTTTTTCTACTTCTTCTGCTTCTTCTTTTGAAATTCTTCGAGAAGAGTTTGCAATATCAACGGTTCCATTAATAAGTGCTGCTATTCCCGTTCCTGAGCCACCACCTGAAACTGCAAGTGCCACATTTGGATTAACTGTTTTATATTCTTCGGCCCAGGCCTGAGCAAGATTAACAATTGTATCTGAGCCTTTGTTTTGAATGATCAGCGTATTTCCGTTTTTAGAGCAAGCCGATACAAGTAATAACCCGAGCAAAAGATAGTGCATGTAATGTCCTTTTTCTTCCTGCATCTTAGCCTTATGCGATCAAGTATTGCAGAGGGGGCGAATAATCTTAACAAAGTCTTAATAAAGCAGTATCTTCACTTTGCCTTACTTCCTTTTGCAAGAGTAATATCATATGCTTACCCTCGATTTAATCGTTTTGTGTTTGGCCGCCTTTTGTGCAGGTTTTGTTGATTCTTTAGTAGGGGGAGGAGGATTAATCCAACTTCCAGCAATGATGATGTCTCTACCGAATGTGCCACTTGTTACCATTTTAGGTACCAATAAAATGGTTTCTATTCTCGGAACAGCTACCGCCACTTACCGGTACTCACAACAAATTAAATTCGTTGGTCGAATTGCAATCCCTGCAGTTATATCAGCTTTGATATTTTCTGCTCTTGGGGCCTGGACGATTACCTTAGTTGATCCTGATATTTTAAAGCCTCTTTTTTTAATACTGCTATTTGGTGTTTTTATTCTGACACTCATTAACAAAACCATGGGCATGAATCAGGAACTTGTCACTAGTGTTCCATTATGGAAAACAATATTGATAGGTTCTGTGATGGGATTTTATGACGGTTTTTTCGGGCCAGGAGCAGGGACTTATTTAGTTTTAGCTTTTGTTGGTGTGTTAGGCATGACATTTGTTCAGGGCTCAGCTTATGCAAAATTAGTTAATTTATCTACAAACTTTGCTGCAGTTATTTTCTTTATCATTAAGGGACATTTTCTTTTAGAAGTTGCCATTCCGATGATGGTTTTCAATATTTTTGGGGCCATTCTCGGAGTGAGATTGGCCCTTTTGAGAGGAAATGGATTTATACGTATAATTTTAAGACTTGTCGTCGTAGGAATGTTGATCCGTTTTGGCTTTGAGATTCTAAATTAAAGTGCACTTCACTTCAATTTTGTAATCTTCAAATTCGAAAACTTTATTATCAGTACCTTTTAGGATGAACTTTTCTGTTAGCTCAACATTCGTATTATGTTTAGCATATTTAAAATCGTTTCTATAGATCACAGCTTCTAGAAACTCTTCGTTTTCCCAACCTGAGATCGTTCCATAAAGATAAAGTGAAATTTTATGATTAGGTCTATTTCGCTCTTTATTTAATTCAGCGAGATGACCAGATTGAATGTGACCTTTACTGCTAGCTAGTTCTATAGAACTTACGATATCAAGGTTTTTGATAGTATCAACCTGGCATTTAATATCTGCGAAGGCCGAAAAACTTGAAAATAAAGTGAAAAGGATTATTAGTTTCCTCATCTTGCTTCTCCTTGTATTTCTGCATTATAGGACAAAGGAAGATGAGGAAGTTAATCTATGTAAAAATTACCGAAACCTAGAGGTAACCACGCTTAATTTGGTCTCTTTCAATGGCATCAAAGAGGGCCTGAAAGTTACCATTACCAAATCCCCAGTGATTTTTTCTTTGAATATACTCAAAAAACAGAGGGCCAATACAAGTATCAGAAAAGATCTGAAGCAAATATCCTTCCTCATCTCCATCTGCAAGAAGTCCCATGTTTTGAAGGGTTTTTATATCTTCAGAAACTTTAAATGGACGATTAGGAAGGCCTTCATAATAAGTTTCTGGAGGAGCAGACATGAATTTTACCTCACGCTTTTGCAATTCACTAACAGTCGAAATTATATCCGGAGTCATAAGCGCAATATGTTGAACTCCTGGACCCTTATGAAGATCTAAAAATTCCTGAATCTGAGACTTCCCACCTTCTTTCTCTGGTTCATTTATTGGAATAATAATTGAATTGTCTTCGAGTTGAACTACTTTTGAATTAAGTCCTGTTTTAGAACCTTTAATATCGAAGTATCTTGTCTCTACAAATCCATATGTTCTCTTGTAAAAATCTACCCAATGATCCATCTGACCTTTAGGTACATTATTTGTAAGGTGATCAATTCTTGAAACGCGAGTAGATAATGGTCGTGCTTGAGAATCATTTCCCATCTCTTTAAATCCGGGACGAAAAAACTGAGTAGGTCTTTCTACGAACTCATTAATCACATCACCAAAACCTTGAATCGAGGCTGTCTTAAAAATGCCTTCTTCTGTTTCGCGAATTTTAAAGTCATGAATAAGTTTTGCACCATTTTTTAAAGTTACTTCAAGTGCTTTCTCAACACTTTCAACTTGGAAAGAAATTTTTGAAACACCTTCGCCATGAGCATTAAGATATTTTCTTGTAAGATCGTTTGAATCTTTTGCAGCTTTAACTAAAAAGCGAATTTGACCTTGAGTATATAGTTCAGACTCTGAGTCGTTTGCTACTCTCGTAAATCCCATGGTTGAGAAAAGTTTAGGTGTCGAAGAATCTAACTTATCAACAGTAAATTCTAAGTGGTCAATACTCTTAAGACCAGCTGGATTTGCCATAAATATTACCTCATAAATCGGGTTGGTTATTTGCCTAAATAATACAAAAAAGAGTATAACTTAGTCACTACAATCAGGAAACAAATGATGGCCTATAAAATACTAAATGGTAATGAGTTACTTATTCAGGGAGCTTTAGAAGCGGGATTTCACCTGTATACGGGTTATCCCGGTTCTCCACTTGCTGATTTTTTTAATATTCTCTATGAAAAAAAGAAAGAGCTTCACGAGAAAGGGATTCGAGTCGTTATTGCAAATTCTGAGGCAAATGCAGCTGCGATGGCCTCAGGAGCAAAGATGGCAGGACAAAATGTTCTCGTTGCCATGAAGTCAATGGGGCTACATGTTGCATCTGATGCTCTGTCTGTTGGTAACTTTGCTAATCCTGGAATTTCATCTGATGGAACTCGCTCTGGAGTAGTCGTTGCCGTGGGTGATGATCCATGGTCGATTTCAACTTCAACTCCTGCTGATTCACGCTTTCTCTTCAAACATCTGCATATGCCTTTTCTAGAACCATCAACACCTCAAGAGTTGAAAGACTGGATACAAAAAGCATTAGAAATCTCTCAACAAAGCTCAATCTATACGGGACTTCTTCTTACTACATTCATGGCCGAAGGTGGGGGTAGAGTAGAAATTAAAGAAGAAAAGAAAGTTTCTTCAGAACCTATCACTCTTGATCCAAAAGAATTTAATCTTGCTGCAAACGTGATGGTGCCACCCAATTCATTAGTGGCAGATAAGGAAATGATTTTGAATCGTTTTCCACGCCTTAAAAAGATTTTTGAAAAATTAAATTTAGATGACACTTTTGGAAATCAAAAATCAAAAATAGGTATTATCTCTTCTGGTGCCGTTTTTGAAACTTTGAAACAAGTACTAGAGGAATCCGAATTAATTAAAGAAATTCATCTCTATAAGGCAGCAAGCTCTTACCCATTTAATGAAAATCAACTGATCCCATTTTTAAAAGATATCGATCATTTGATTGTTGTTGAAGAAAAAAGAGCATTCATTGAAACTGAAATTAAAGACTTGATTTCAAAGTATGAAATCAAAGTGAATGTTCAAGGTAAGGAATTCAAATCTGCCCATGGACACATCGAAGGGTTTCCTGCGTTTGGGGGACTGACTTACGAGATCATCTATAAAAAGCTCATACAAATTTTTGATTTGATTGATTGGGAAAAGAAAGGCGAAATTTGTTTCGCCGAACTCTCAACTCCTACGAAATTAGATATTACAGTTCCTAGGCGTCTTCCTACTTTTTGTCCCGGATGTCCTCATCGTGAAACATTAAGTGTCATGAAAGATATTCGTGCAAGTCTTGCGGATAAAAATATTAATCTCATCTCTCACGGAGATGTTGGTTGTTATTCTTTATCATTTCTCGAGCCATTTAAAGAGATGCATGATCTATCGGCAATGGGACAGGGTGGATCTTTAGGAGCAGGGGCAGATTTATTCACTACAAATCCATCCGTTGTTCTAATGGGGGATTCAACTTTCTTTCATTCTGGACTGACTTCCATTTCAAACTCTGTTCAGATGGGCCATAATATTACTTATATTCTTTTAGATAATGACAATACTGCAATGACTGGCCACCAAGTTTCTCCACGTTCAGGAGAGTCAGTAGAGGGATTAAAACGTCCAAGACAAAGTATGCTTGAAGTTTCTAAGTCCCTTCAAGTTTCTGAGGCTATTGAAGTGAATCCTTCGGATAGATATTTTTACAAGAACCTCATGCTTGAGATGGTTCAAAGACCTGGTGTGAAGGTTATTGTTTCTAATAAAGAATGTGGACTTACTTTTCATGGCCGCAAAAAAAGAGAAGAAAGAAAAATTTTCGGAAAAGGTGAAACCCAGAAAGTTCGAGAGTTTTACCAAATCAATACTGATGCATGTGAAGATTGTCGAGCTTGTGTTGAAATGACAGGCTGTCCGGGACTTTCTCAAACTCAAGATGCTTATGGTTCTAAAGTTATGATTGATCCACAGATTTGTGTATCAGATTCATATTGCACGAAGATTAAGGCGTGTCCTAGTTTTGAACTTGTAAAAGTTCATAATTACCATCCTACAAAATATAGAGGAGTTACCACTTCAGGAAGCTTTGGAGAAATTCCTCTTCCTGTTATTCCCAAAGATTTATCAACGATTGCACAAGGGCAAGACTTTCGTGCGATTGTAATTGGAGTCGGCGGCTCGGGTGTAACAACCATTTCAAGAGTTATCGCTGAAGCTGCTACAACGATGAGTGGAAGAGATGATCTGGATTTTAAATTCGTGGATCAAAAAGGGCTTGCTCAGAGGAATGGATCTGTAACAAGTCATTTAAGTATTTATAAAAAAGGTAAATCCCAAGGACAAGTTGTTCCGATGGGGACAAGTGACTTAGTAGTCTCACCGGATCTTTTAGAAGGTTCTCGAGCTGTAGAATTTTTATCACCCACGGGTCTTTTAATTGTTGATAGTGATTACCAAGTCCCATTAACAATTCTTCTTGATCGAGGCATTGATACTCCAAATGTTGGCCCAGAAGTATTTCATAAAGAATTAAAAGAAAAATTAAGTGATCGAGTGCTTATTGCTCCTATGAAGGCCATGTGTTTTGAGCGTTTCCAAAAACCTGTTTATGCATCTGCAATGGTTTTAGGAATTGCTTTTCAAGCAGGTCGCCTTCCATTTGAATTGGAAGATATGATTGCGGCCTTAAAAGCTTCTGTTCCTAAAGTTGAAGTAGAACCTAATTTAGAAGCCTTTATGATGGGTAGAGATTGGTTTTTAAACCAATCAAAGCATACTACTTCTACTGATATTGAAAGTGATTTTGAAATTCTCACTCAAAGTGCAACCCTTGCTGCATATCCATGGCAGTCAAAGGATAGATTTAAGAATTTGTTCATTAGCTACTCAAAATTGATGGTGGAACAATTCCCTGAATTAAACCCTAATCATCTTTATAGATATGTGCATGACTTGATCATCTTTGATCAAGGGAAGAATTTGGGTAGCTTTTACCAAAGTGCAATTGATCTTAAAAATCTTTATGCTGGTGAGAGTCTCGCCAGTGCACTTAGAACATTAGCTAAAACCTATTGGATAAAAGATGAAGTCTTCGTCTCTCATCTAATGAGTTCTCCTATGAAGGCTCTCTCTGATAAAGAAAAGTATTCAAGTCTTGGAACAAATTTTGAGGTTCAGTATATCAACCGTCCTTCTTTTACTTTTCAAGGTAAAAAAATCGAATTTGATATCTCCCCAAAAATGTGGATGCTAAAAATAATGAGACAGATGAGAATTTTAAGAGTTCTTCTCCCTGAATGGCATAGAGAAGAAAAGAATATCTCAAATAAGATCAAAGAAAAGCTATTCACGAATCTTGATTTAAAAGAGTTAAAGAAACTTGAATCAGTAAAGGGTTATAGAGAGTATCGTTATAAACATGCTGAATTATATTTAGGTAATACGAATGGGTAAAATCATTGACGCCGTTTCCATTGTTCTTACTTATAATGATGAGATTTTCGCGATTCAACGTCAGAATTTCCTTAAGGCCTTTCCTGGATATTGGGCATTCCCTGGTGGAAAAGTTGACTCTGGAGATGAAGAGAATTCTTTTTTTCATCCCTTAGTTGATAACTATGATAAGCGTCTTATGGGTGCACTTTTTAGAGAAGCGAATGAGGAGCTTGCAATTGATTTAAAGCAAGCGATGATAGATGGAAAAATTGAGCGTGTTGATCACTTAGGTTTGGCCATTACTCCTGATTTTAATCCTCTTCGCTTTGCTACCTATTTTTTTAGAATTCATCTGAAAGAGAAATTAACTTTCATTGTAGATGAAAATGAAGCTCAAGTTCATGAGTGGAAAAAATCTCATGAGATTATGAGCATGTATAATGATGGTGACATGCTTGCTGTGCCACCAGTGATGAAGGTGTACCAGACATTGGGTGAAAATCCTGATGTGCGAGAAATCCTTGATTTGAATTTTAGATTTGAAGCAAGTAGTTCTGTTCCATTTCTTGAGTCCATGAAGTCGGTAAGACAATTCATGCCTCTCTCGCACACTTTGCATCCGGCCAATAGAACAAATTGTTTTCTTATTGGTGATAATGCTCCTATGACTCTAATTGATCCATCCCCTAAGGATGATGCAGAGATGAATAAGCTTATTACATCAGTTAAAAGTTTTGGAGTTGATCAGATTTTTCTCACTCATCATCATCCTGATCATCATGAAAGAGCTCCCGAGCTTGCACGTTTTTATAAATGCCCCATCTTTCTCTCAAAAGATACTTATGAAAGACTGACTCGTATTGATCCACATTACTTTGATGGAATTAAAATCAACTTCTCAAAAGAGGGTGATGTCATTACGAAGTGGCTTGGTCGAGATGTTGTTGTCTATGAGGTTCCTGGGCATGATGAAGGCCAGCTTGCCCTTGCTCCAAAGGATATGTCTTGGTTTTTGGCCGGAGATTTATTTCAAGGCATTGGAACAGTTGTTATTGGTGATGATGAAGGTGATATGGCCAAGTACATGCAGACCTTAGAGAAGGTGATTGCACTTAAACCTAAAGTTCTTTATCCATCTCATGGGATTGCTTTGGGAGGAACAAATGTTCTGGAAAAAACATTGAAGCATCGTAGAGAGAGAGAAGAACAAGTCTTAACTCTTTATCAAGAAGGGAAGTCTCAAGATGATATTCTTCAGGCCTTATACAAAGATGTTGATCAAAGGCTCTGGCCTTATGCCTTGAAAAATATAAAAAAACATTTAGAGAAATTAAAAAAAGAAAACAGAATATAAAAAAAGCTCCTTTCGGAGCTTTTTTTATTTTAGTTCAAATGTGTCTGATGAATGTAGAGACGGAAAATCTTGTCCTTAGTTCTTCTAATAGAGAAATTTCCACTATCTTTTTGATCAACAAGGAATTGGTAGTAATCAGGTTGTGTATCAGCAATTTCTAATACAGATTTACCTTCATACTCACCGAAATCAATCACAACGCGATCTTCTTCAATAATGCCAGTTAGTGGACTCTGCTCCTGTGCCATGATTCCCTCCTTAGAATACTTGGACCGAATGTCGTATACTTTGATTGTGGATAATCTGACACACTTTGAAAAGTTAGTTTTTGAAAAATTGTTTAAGAAAAACTACGAGTGCCTTGAACTCTTGAGGGTATTCATCGGCCATCATTCTCTTCACAACTTCGAGTGCTTGATAAAGAGTCATCCCTTTGCGATATGGCCTATCATTAATCATGGCCACAATAATATCAAACACAGCTACTAAGGTAATATCCAGACCCATGAGAACTTCAGTTTTATGTTGGGGCTCTGTTTTCTTTTGAACGATATCTTTCATTTTATCATTCAGAAAATGATGGTGACGTACAATATTCAAATAGTTTTTTGAAAGTGGGACACGGCCCTCTAAGAGGTCGTGAGAGAAGTCTGCATGGTTAGCGAAGAGATCCATATCTCTAGGTGTAAGTGATTTGATGTCATACTTCGAATCAGGGATCATAGCGAGACCAATATCTTTGAGATAACTAGTCAGGAATAAGTTCTCAACTTCTTTATCGTGAAAGAGGTGAATACTCTGAAGAAAAGAAAGAAGAAGTAATGAAGAAAGCATTGGTTGAGAAATGGTGAAATGAAAATTTTCTTTTTTAAGCTGATGATAGAAATAAGATTGGAGCTTTCTATTCTCCATTAAAAACTTACTTAAGTTTTGAGAGCTTTGAAATTGAACCATTAAAAGATCATCACTATGGGGATTCAAGTACAGTCCGCTCATATTAAGCGATAAAAGCTTTATATCCTTGGTTCCATTCTCAATAGGATCACCAACGGATAAGGATCTTGTGACTTTAATGAGGGCCGTCTCAAGACTTTGTTTGATTTCAACAAAATCTTCTTTATGAACGTACACTTCTTTATGAAAGTTCTTTATAAGAGTATTAATTTGTTCTTTTGAAGGAACAGAGCCTTCTGAGATTACAGCTAAAAAAAGACCATCCTTATGGATATAAACTGGATAATTAAGTTTTTTTGATAAAAAAAGTTCTCCAACCAGAATTGGCCGAAGTTTAAGAGCAAGTTTATTCTGTTCTATATAGGAACTGACAGTAAGGGCCATTTTTCTCCCAATCTAATAAATCCATTGTAGCTGAATTTAGAAAGTTGGGAGAAAAAATTAGACTCTTTGTTTTAGATATTCAGTGAATGAGTGGCCGTTTGCTTCCATCATCTTAGGAAACATAGAAATGGAAGTAAGACCTGGAAAAGTATTTATTTCATTCAGATAGACTTTGTTCTCACAATAAAAGAAGTCAATACGAGATAGGTGTCTAATTCTGAAACCGTAATATAGCTTAGTAGCATAGTCAGTAATCTGCTTCACAACTTCATCAGGCACATTTTCTGCTTTGATGAGGGTTCTAGATTGGCTGGCCTCAGAGTATTTTTCTTCATAAGTATAGAAAGTCGAAGTCGGTGTAATAATCTCACCAGGGTATGAAACCTGAAGCTTTCCATTAAACTCATAAACAGAAACTTCTAATTCACGAGGACGCACTCTTTTTTCCACCAATACGAAAGGGGAGAGGTTGAAAGCATCTTCAATGAATTTTTTTGGTTCATCAGTAGAACTAAGAATATAGCATCCAACAGAAGAGCCTTGATTGGATGCTTTGATCACTATTTCAGAATGAGCTTTTTGAAATTCAATAACTCGTTTGAGATTTTCTTCTGAATTTTCTGATAAAAAGATATAGGGAGTGTTTTCAACACCAAGAGCTGATGCCCACATCTTCGTTGTGATTTTGTTAAAACACATCTTACTTGTTTCAGAATTACAGCCTAGATAATCAAGTCCAATCATTTCGAGATAAGATTGCAAGTCTCCAGTTTCTCCTGGATAACCATGAATACAAGGAATGACGTAATCAATATTAATTTCAATCTTTCGATCAAGAGAGCGTAGAGTTTTATCAAGATCCAAACGAAAACTTATTCCTTGATCATTTTTCCAAGTACCATCTTTTTCGATCACGATTTTAGTCACATTCTTCTCAGGAATAAGAGCTAAACGTTCTTCAAAGAACTTTACTGATCTTAATGAAACTTCATGCTCAGAGCTTCCTCCTCCACAAAGGAGGAGAATATTTTTTTTACTCATAATTAATCTCTTAGAGGTGCAGGAGTCATCTCTAGGTTAAGTGTTTCAAAAAGTGCAAACATTTCAGTTTGAGGCATGACATCTGACTTCATCTCTCCATACTTACGTACAGCAACTGTTTGATCAGCAATTTCTTTATCACCAAGGACAAGCATAAATGGGATTTTTCCCGTCTGAGCTTGTCTCGTTTTTAATCCCATCGATTCATTTCTATCATCAACGCGAACACGGAAACCTTTTGCTTTTAAATGAGCTGCGACTTTTTGAGCTGCTTCAAGATGTAATTCATTTTTAATAGGAATAATCACGGCCTGCTCTGGAGCTAACCAAAATGGGAATGCTCCCGCAACGTGCTCAAGGTAAACACCGATGAATCTTTCAAGTGATCCAAGAAGAGCACGGTGAATAACTACCGGACGCTCCATTTCACCTGATTGAGAGGTAAATTTTAAATCAAAACGATCTGGAAGTTGGAAATCTAATTGAATTGTTCCTAATTGGTGCCATCTTCCAATTGCATCTGAAACTTGGATATCAATTTTTGGTCCATAGAAAGCACCGTCACCTTCGTTAACAAAATAATCTTTGCCTGAAGAATCAAGAGCTGCTTTTAGGGCCGCTTCTGCTTTATCCCAAGTATCATCAGAACCAACACGCATTTCTGGACGAGTAGATAAGCCGATGCGGATATTTTTAAATCCAAAATGATCATAACAAATAAAGAACATATTCATGAGATCTTTAATCTCATTTTGAATCCCATCAAAAGGAAGAAAGATATGAGCATCATCTTGGCAGAAAGTGCGCACGCGAGTGAGTCCTGCAACGACACCAGATTTTTCATAACGATGAAGACGACCAAAGTCAGCAAAGCGAAGTGGTAGATCACGGTATGAATAACGGAAGTGAGAGAACATGAGCATATGACAAGGACAGTTCATCGGCTTAAGAGCAAATTCTCTCTCATCGATTTGTGTAAAGTACATATTCTCTTTGTATTTTTCATAGTGTCCAGAAGTGTGCCATAGATCAGAATCTAATACTTGTGGAGTTATTACTTCATCATAACCAAACTTCTTATAGATGCGTCTCATGAAATCAACAAGACCGTTATAAACAAGAGTCCCTTTAGGCATGAAAAATGGAGAAGCTGGGGCAACAGGATCAAAAATAAAAAGCTCTAACTCTTTACCGAGTTTTCTATGATCTCTTTTCTTGGCTTCTTCAAGTTGAGTGAGATGATTTTTTAAAGCTTCTTTACTCTCAAAGCATGCAGCATAAATACGCTGAAGCATTGGACGAGTTTGATCACCACGCCAATAAGCACCAGCTGTATGAAGAAGTTTGAAGTAGTGAGTGAGTTCTCTCGTATTTTCTACATGCGGACCAGTACAAAGATCTGCAAACTCATCTCCTTGAGTATAGTAAGAAATGATTTCTCCCTCAGGAATATCACGAATAAGTTCACACTTAAGGTCTTGACCTTTTTTCGAAAAATACTCAATGGCTTCGTCGCGTGTTACTTCGTGGCGAGTTACTGGAAGAGACTTTTTAATAATCTCCTTCATCTTCTCTTCAATCTCTTTAAGATTTTCTTCGGTAAGACGGGTTTTCATTTCTATATCGTAATAGAAGCCGTTCTCGATTGTTGGACCGATTCCTAATTGAACTGAATCATTGGGATAAAGTTCAACGATGGCCTGGGCCATAAGATGGGCCGTTGAATGTCTTAAAGTATCTAAGTCGTACTTGGCCATGGGGCTCCTTAAAATTTCCAAGTTGAGATTGTGATTAACTTTATCAACGAGACCCCGTTTAATCAATGAGTTAGGTTAAATAGTATGAGAGAAAATGGCTGTAAGAAATAAATCTTGAAACCGCTTAAATTTACTTCAATTAAACTCCTTAAAACACAGTGATTTAGAAGCATCTTACATCTTTTAAGTCTTTAATTTTAATGATGTCATATGAATAAAATGACTGATTCTAACAAGAACCTTGCTTTTTCATCCCGCTTGATGTTTAACACCGCACATAGTTTAACTGTAAGATTTGGTTTCTTACGTTTCTAGGAGGCTTCTCAATGGACACCATTCAAACACCATCAATCGAAACATTGATGAGAAAGGCCGTGGTGGATCTGACGAAGGACGATCGTTTCCTCGCCCATCTACCTGTTGAGTCTGCACGACTTGAAGGTCAGGGACTTTATCGACTTGCAAAAATTTATTACGATAAAGCAGATTTTGAAAAAGCTGAAGAGAGCTTCTTAGGTGCACTCGATCGTTGTGAACTTCCTCAAGATGCCTATGCAATGTTTAAGATTTACGGATTTTTAATCCGAATTTACTCTGAATCTTTAAATGAAAAAGAAGCTGAACGCTACATCCAAGCTTCGAGTGATCTACTTGATAAAGTGGTTGCTCAACTTCCTTCACTAAATGCTGAATACTTCTACAATGCAGCCGTTGTGAATACATATAAAGGTGAGTTTTCAGAAGCGAATAAGAATTTCCATCAGGCTTACCGCAAGGCCCAGACTGAGAATGAGCCAGAGTTAATGGCGAAATCTCTTTATGCAATGGCCACAAACGCCTATCAGATGAAAAATTTTTCTGAAACAGTAACTCACTTGAGTCAATTGAATGAGCTTTTGAATATTCTTAAGAAAGGATATTTAAAAGGAAGTATGCATTTCCTTTGGGGTAACGCTCTTCGTGAGTTAGGTCAATTTGCTGAAGCACTTCCTCAGTACGATCTTGCAATGAAGCTTCTTCATTCAAAGCGTTGTTGGAATATGCACCATTATGTTCTTTTAAATAAAGGTATCACTCTTAAGAAAATGGGTGAGTTTGCAAAAGCTCTTATCTACTTTGGTATTGCTCAGAACTCTTTAGATGAAGAGTACTTCCAACGTCTTCAACAGCTTATTAATGATGAAGTAGAAGATGTTAACGATTCAAGTGTAGATCTCTATCTTGATCGTCATAACCGCGTAATTCATGAAAAAGCTCTAGGAACTATCGACTTTAAACACCGTTTTGTTCTTTTAGAGATTCTTTTCTTATTGGCACAAACTCCAGGGACTTATTATAATAAAGAAGATCTTGCTAAAATGATTTGGAAGGATGAGTACAATCCTTTAATTCATGATAAGCTGATCTACACAAGTATCAGTCGTCTAAGGAAGTTAATTGAACCTAAAGGTATTAAACGCCAATACATTCTACGCGGAAAAGATGGTTATACATTTAACCCGCGTGTTAATGCTCGTTTCCACAAAGAAAACGAAGTTGTTAAACAAAAGAATATTGGGAATATCGAAATTTCTTCTCCTATGTAATCTACTTATCGGGGGAGTTCATGCTCAAACGCTGATCTCCTCCGATCGTTTCCTTTTAAAAATCGTTGACCGAGCAATTTCCGAACAAGACATTTCTTTTCAAATGAGAAACTTAAAGGCTCTACACTGTGTTTACAGTGATTCTTTGGTCATTAATTATTTTGGAAAAAATTTCGCAAAAAATTTAGAAAAGTTTCTTAAGAAACTGCCTAAAGATATCAACACTCAATCTAGCTATTTAAGAGCACAAAAAGAGATGCTCTTACAAGTGAGACTCTTTTTTAAAATGCTTCGTTATTCAGAAGATCAGAATAAAAAAGTAAATCAGAGTGCAGTTGAATTGATTAGGGAGAGTGCACAGGTTAATAAATGTGATCGCGAAATTCTTTATAAGGATCGAGTGAAAACAAATTTCCAGGCCCTACTAGAGCTTGAAATATACTTGAAGTCCCGCTATGAGGGACAACTAAAAAGTACAAGAACACAGTTTCATACAATCAAACCATCCATTGATTTATTTGTGGAAACCCTTGATAAGCAGTTTACACATGAATACTACTGGTAAGTTTATTCAGGTTTCTATTAATGGCCCTTTATTTAAAGAAGTTATTTCGCTAGATCATGCTTCATTTCCGCGTCCTTGGATTGAAAAGAACTGGCTCTCTATAGGTGATGGTTTTCATCATTTAATGGGTGTTCAAGTCAAAGGTGAGCTTGCTGGGTTCAGTTTATATCATTTTTTGCCAGGGGACGCCGTGGCGCATCTTCTTAAAATTTGTTTAAGAGAGGATGTTCGTGGGAGCAAAATCACACGTGATTTCTGGGTTGGGCAAATTCAGTATTTAGCAGAAAAAGGCATTAATAATATATATCTTGAAGTAGAAGCTTCAAATTTAAGGGCCTATGGCTTTTATAAAAAAGTAGGGTTTAAGGAATTACGAAAAATTTCTAAATACTACTCCGATGGGCAAGATGCTGTTGTTATGCAGTT
>Ga0233365_1000682_pt1 | contig 15229 bp, 18 predicted proteins | sample ElkDunMinimDraft_27_FD_191535 | JGI IMG/M metagenome (GOLD analysis project Ga0233365, IMG submission 191535) | Fecal eukaryotic communites from dung pellets of Tule Elk in California, USA - Elk Dung C36 | ecosystem: Host-associated > Mammals > Digestive system > Large intestine > Fecal | place...
GCATGATAATAGAACGACTGTTCGATTTGGACCGTCCAAACTGGCCATGGGAGAGGCTAAATAGAACATATGTGCTATTATTACAATTTGTTACCGGATTGTAATAATTTGTAACTTGCAATTTCTACAAGGCTATGCTATAATATGCCCATAGTCGAGGGAAACAAGAAACAAAGCGGTCCATGACTATGACAGCGATTGAAAGAGCACTCCGCAAGCGGGCGCGTCCTATGGGCGCAATGGGAAAGACAGGCAATCGGGGGCGCGTCCACATGGGCGCAAAGGTGCACATTGAAAACAGAATACCTAACAGTGAACAGGCGCGGGTATGGGCGAAAACGGACGCCACGCGCTATTCATGGACAGGAAAGCCCACACACAAAACCCCATAGCGGCGTATGGATTTCAGGAACACCGCACACAGAATTAAGGGCGCGTGATTAAGGACAGCCCGACATTACAACAAAGTCTATCGGTTGACGGCGTGAAACAAGTCTTAGTTTGGACGGTCCAAACTGGAAAGTTTGGACGGAAAGAATTATTGCTTAGACGTGCGTTTGTAGACACTGACAGAAAAGCTACAAAAACCGATTAACGGACTACAAGCCCGTAACTTGTAGAGTAAGGCGATAGCAAGCCGGGACATACTAAAGTGTTACACTTACTAATGGGAGTAATTACCATGGATAACAATGCTATTTCTACTTTGAAACTTTCCGACGTTGTAAAGGTGTCGGCGCGGGATGTTAAGTCGTCTTTCGCCGCTCTTGACCTGTCCTTTGTGAACGGAACGTCGAAAGAAGCGCAAGCGGAAACGTCGAACGCCATAGGCGCGTTTACGTCGGTCCTTGCGTCCGTCGATAAAGCCTACTACAAAATGGCGGTCCTTGCGGGCGCAATCAATGACAAGGAACTTTTCAAAAACCTTGTCAATCCGGCGACGGAAAAGCCGTATCAGACATTCAAAGAACTTTGCTTGTCTGACGCCTTTTCGCGCTACATGGTAAACGAAAAGGGCGCGGCGTTGTCCTATCCGTTTGTCAATCAGTTAGCGTCTGTCGGCAAATTCTTCTATTTGCCCTCTGTCAATGGCGATAAACGCTATGACGTTTTCGCGGACATGTCCGTAAGCGCGCTCATTCCGTTTATCCCGTTTGGCAATACTGACAGTATGCCCATGCTTTTGCAAGCGTTCAACCCGGACGGCGAAAACCCGCCGAAATATGACGCTTCTAAAATGACGGTAAAAGGGGCGAGGGAACTGTCCAAACGGATTGACAACCGGGAAAACATTCTTGCGGACGCCGCGCAAGCGGACGCCGCGCAAGAGGAAAGCAACCCGCAACCCGCCGCGCAAGCGGACGCCGAAAACAAGCCGGAAGCGGACAAAAAGCCCGTGCGTGATACGCGCAAAGGCGGACGCAAGGCGAAAACGCAAAGCAAGCCGGAAGCGTCCGCGCCCGTCGAAAAGGAATATTTCATTCCGGCGATTTGGCTGAACGACGGACGCGCCCCTATTGAGTTCATGGCGCAAGGGATTGACGATTTCAAGCAATGCGCCCGCAACGTCGGGGAGACTTACAAGAACGTCTTGATTCTGAACGGGACGAAATGTGCGTTTGCTGTCATGTTTAACCCGGTCAAGCCTGAAAAGGTTGACGTTGCGGCGGCTGTCTCCGATAACTTGCAAAAGCTCTACAAACTCCGTGCGGAATTTGCGCCCGCCATTCAAGCGAAAGCCGAAAAGGACGCGCACGACGCCATAGCGGAACCGAAAGAGCGCGGGGAACTGCCGGAAGCGGACGCCGGAAGCAAGTCGGAAGCCTAACCCAACAAACCCCTACCAGTTTGGACCGTCCAAACTGGTAGGGCGTCCAAACTAACCTATACCAGTTTGGACGGTCCAAACTGGTAAACGCTGAAAAGGGCGGTCAATAATGAAACGTGTAACCCTGAAAGATACCCATGTAACCGTTTTCCAGTTTAACGAAACGCAAGCCGCCTACATCCCGGTAGCGGAATACGGAACGGAAAACACGGCGCAATTAGAAGCCCTTGCGGAAACGCTTGACGCTTCCGAATATGTGACGGTAGAACGCCACACGATTTCCCGCACGGGAAAAATTACGTTTGACCGCGTGGCGGTTGACGTGATTGTGACCGGATACAAGTCCCGCACGTTGCACGGGCGCGACGAATAACACGGCAAACAGGGACGGGGCCGCAACCCGCAAGCGGTCCTATCCCTTTGCAATATTTACAACCTGAAAGGACGTATGAAAAAAATGAAAGCCGTTACCCACGTATTTTCCCGTGGTCTGTTGGTAAAGCCCGAATCCGGTACTTTGCCGGATTATGTGCTTTATCAGCTTGCCAAAAAGCACGAGGAAACCGGACGCATGGCGGTTTACGCCGCGACGCAATACGGCGCGTTCATGGGCATTGTGACGCCGTTCCCGCCGTTGGAGGGAAAATTTGCCTATGCCGAGCACGTCACCTACCCGAACGGGCTTATGGAGGTTTACGCTATCCCGGAAATTCCCAAGGAGGCGAAAAAATGCCGCACGAAAAAAACCCGGTAATTGCGGACGAAAATTTCGTGGAGGCTATTTCCCGCCCCTGTGACCTTTGCGGCGAAACTGCGCCTCTGTCGGAAAAAATCGACTTTCTTCCGTATGAAATTACCGTGCGCCACAATAGCGAACGGACGTTTTCGGAAAGAAAAATTTATCTGTGCGAGGATTGTTTTGACAGTCTGCGCATGGAATGGGACCGCCTGAAAAAAGGCGATTAACCAGTTTGGACCGTCCAAACTGCCAAGGTGAAACGCGGGACTGCCCACGCGGTCCCGCTTCACATAAAATAACTCTTAGGAGGAAATTGTCATGGCTATGAATTTCAAACAGGTATCGCAGTCCAAGGGGCTTGTCGAATCCGACCTCATCGCCGCCCGTACCCCCTTGCCCCTTGTGGAAGTCATGGGAGAGGAACTCAAGCTCAATGCCGTGGTCCGCACTCACTGGAAGAAGAACGGCGAGGAGGGCGACCGTCCCGGCATGATTTTCGAGGAGTACCCGGAAAACTGGGTCAAAGCGAGCGGCACGAATGTCCAGCGCAATATTTACGCATGGGCTGAACAGGCGGGTTGCCCCAAGGACCCGACTTCCGAGGAGTGCCCGTTCACGGACTTTGACGCGCTCAACAATGAACTGAAAGCGGCTGGCGGTTTGCGCGTCATGTTCGTCCGCGCTAAGACGAGCGACGGCAACCCGTTCAATAAGCTGGTGATTCTTGACTAACGGAGGATAAACAATGCTGGGGACGATAGACTTTCGGCGTTTATTGTCCGCTATGCAAAATATCCGGGTTGACGCGGGCTTATCCCAAAAGGCGTTCGCCGCCAAATACGGGGTAAGCCCGTATCTTATCATCAACTTTGAAAATGCGCGGAGCAATCGTCTGACGACTGCCCTGTACTATTTCAAAGAAAATCCCTATAGCTTCATTCATGCGATTGAGGAGGCTACGAATGGGACGGATATTTAATACGGTCAAGCGTCCGCCGATTGAGAAAATCAAGAAACGCTGGAAACAGCAAGAGCTTGAAAAACTCTCATACAAGGACATTGCGAAAATGTCTTTGAACGAGTTAGTAAACGTAACGTCGGCTTTGCAATCCGCCGTGAAACGCCGGAAAAGCGCAATCAAGAAAGAGGGGTTATTCTCCCATGCGCTGGACAAGCTGGAATCGTCTTTCCACGCCGAACAGCTTGCGGGGATAAAAACCTCTCCCTTTGCGCGTATCACGCAAAAGGTAGACGGCATTTTGACGTTAGGACCGAGTTTTTCCGGTCCCGCTGGTCAAGCGCGTCTTACCGACAACGCGTTACGTTATCTGGACTTTATGACTTCCGTCACGTCAACCCCTGCCGGAATTAGAGGCACGAACAACGCGCAAGACGCCGCAATTTTCGGCGTGGACGAACACGGGCAACCACTCTATAGCATGGGAGACGACGAACGTAAATTCTTTTGGCAAGTCGTTGACGAGTTTCGCGCCAATCCGACTTCCAAGGTTTACGATTATTACAGTTTCTTAGACAGCGGAATAATCCAAATGTGGCGCAACCCGGAAACGCGCCCCGACACTTTACAAGAAGCTGTCGATTTGGTAAACAAGCTGTCTGGCGGGTATTTCTTCGACCCGGCGACGAAAACCGTGCGCTCTGTCGAGGATTATCAAGTAGGATTCCGCCCCTATGCGGGACAATACGGCGGAATTACAAACGCGCAACAACGCCAAAACTTCGACTTCTTACAAGCCGGAAGAAAGGACCTTACTCATGCAGAACCGCAAAAGCGAAAGCGGAATGGTAGATAATTTTACGTTCTTGCAATGGCTTTCGACGGCGGACTTAGAATGGGTTGAAACAAAGCGACGCCGTGCGGTTGACTACACTTTGAACGTCCCCGCCGCTTTTGACATTGAAACGTCAAGTTTCATGGAATACGGGGAACGCCGCGCAATTATGTATATATGGCAGTTTGGCATAGGCGACAAAGTGACGTATGGGCGCACGTGGCAACAATTCCAAAACCTGTGCGAAAACATCCAAACGATACTCAGTTTGGACGGTCCAAACTCACACCGGAAAATTCTGGTATTTGTCCACAACCTGCCATATGAATTTCAGTGGATACGACGCCTATTCCCATGGGATAAAGTGTTCCTGATTGACAGGCGTAAACCCGCTTACGCTCTTACGAACGGAATCGAATTTCGTTGTAGCCTGAAACTTAGTGGCGGACGTTCATTAGAAGCTGTCGGCAAAGAGTTACTATGGCATGACGTGCGCAAGCTAAAGGGCAATCTGGACTATTCCTTACTTCGCACGGAAAAGACGCCATTGACAGAAAAGGAAATGGCGTATTGCGAAAATGACATACGCGTCCTTTGCGCGTATATCGAGGAAAAGATAAAGCAAGACGGCGACATAACAAAGATTCCCCTGACGAATACAAGTTACGTCCGCCGTCTTGTTAAGGACGAATGTTTCCGACGCTGGAAAACATTCAAGCCTCTTATCGAAAAGCTCACGCTTACGCCGGGTTGCTATGAAATGTTGCGACGGGCGTACAGAGGCGGCGCGGTCCATTGTTCGCCGCGTTTCGCCTCTTTATTTAACGCCGCCGACCGTGAAAGCCCGTTTGACTACCATGTCCCGATAAACCGTGAAACGCGCCGGACGTTTGTCCGCAATGTGGGTTCTTTTGACTTTGCGTCGTCGTATCCCGCTGTCGCCTGTCTCTGTTATTATCCCATGGGCGCGCCTGTGGAGATACCATACGAGGAGGCAAACGCGAATTTAGACTATTACCTGAAAAACTATTGTTGCCTTTTCGACTGGACAGCGTGGAATTTGCGTCCGAGGTATGACGAAAAGCGAGGGGAATTAGCGGACTATGAAGCCCCTCTTTCCGCGTCCAAATGTTGGAACGACCGCCCCGAATATGCGAATGACGTATACGCAAGGCGCGGGTATTTTGGAGAACGTATCAGCAACGGACGCATTACAAGGGCGACACGCGTTAATACCACAATAACGGAGCTTGACTACGAAACCTATGCGGACTTTTATGACTGGTCAGGCGAGAAAGAGGAAGTCCGCAACCTTGTCATCTTTGAGCGCGGACGTTTGCCTAAACAGATTGTCGCCGCCATTCTGGACTTGTACGAGGCTAAAACCAAACTAAAAGGCGTAAAGGGCAAAGAGTTAGAGTACATGATTGCCAAGAATATGATAAATGCTATTTATGGCATGATGGTCACTAACATTGTCCGGGAAATCTTGAAATACGATTCTGAAAACGCGGAATTTCTGGACCCCGAAACGCCCGATTTGGAAAAGGAAATCGAAAAGTACAATAAGAAGCGAGGGCGCGTCCTGTACTATCCGTGGGGAGTGTGGATAACCGCACACGCACGGAACAGGCTATACAAGGGGATTTATGCCTGTGGGCGCGACTACGTATATTCCGACACGGACAGCATAAAAATCATGAACAGTCTCCGACACATGGGTTTTATTCTGTCGTACAATAGCGGAATCAAAGAGCAGATACGCGAGGCGGCGAAATACTATCATCAACCCATTTCCCGCTTTATGCCAAAAGACAAAAAGGGGAAAGAGCATCCTATGGGCGTTTGGGACTTTGACGCTTATTATAAGCGTTTCAAGTCAATCGGCGCGAAACGCTATATTGTGGAAAAGTACCCATTAGGACCCAAGAACAGAGGGGCGAGGGCATTAGACGAAACATCCTATGAATTGACAGTAGCCGGAACGTCTAAACGCCTTGCGCTGGAATTTCTGGCGGACTTCCAACCGCCGAAAGACGTGGAAATAAAGGGGACGGCATTGCCTAAACGGTACTGTCGCCGGGACCCGTTCACGCTGTTTCATGACGGGACGGAAATCCCTAAGTCAAAATCTGGACGCCTTGCGCTTTCGTATATTGACCATGAAACGCAAGGATTTGTTCAGGATTACCAAGGCGTCTGGTGCAAGTATCACGAAATGTCATCCGTTCACATGGAGGCGACAACATATCATCTGGGATTGTCGAATGACTTCCGGGAATTTATCTATGCTTGCGCGGACCCCGACTTTGACGATAAGGGCGACATGATTATATAGGCAGTTTGGACCGTCCAAACTGACAGGAGGCGAATAATGAAACTCCCAACCCGTAAATACGAGCATTATACGGGCGCGAGACTTCTGGAAAACAACCCCAACGCCAAGTATTATATCATTATCGGCGAACGCTCTAATGGTAAGACGTACTGGGCGTTGGAGTATGCGCTTCAACAATACGCCGCGACGCATAAGCAATTTGCTTATGTGCGCCGCTGGGACGTGGACGTGAAAGCGTCGGAATTGAATCAGCTTTTCGAGGCGCATATCAAGAACAAGGTAGTCGAACGTCTGTACGCCAAGACGCCGCAAAAGTGGAATAGTATCGTGTACAAAATGGGACATTTCTATCTGCGTCATCTTGACGACGACCCCACGAAATCGTACACGGACGAAAACCCTGTCGGGCATGTGTTCTCAATCAGCGCGGCGGAGCACAAAAAGTCGTATTCCTATGTGGATACAACAACCGTCATCTTTGACGAATTTCTTACGCGCACGTCCTACTTGCCTAACGAACCCGCGCTTTTCCAAAACCTGTTGTCTACTATCATCCGATTGCGTGACGACGTGCGCGTGTTCATGTTAGGGAATACTGTAAACAAATGGTGTCCTTACTTCTCTGTAATGGGGCTTACGCACATTAAAGAGCAAAAGCAAGGGACGATAGACACCTATCACTATGGCGATAGCGACTTAGAAGTAGCTGTCGAATACTGCGAATCGTCGCAAAAGCGCGGAGGCAAAGCGTCCGACGTTTACTTTGCGTTCGATAACCCGCAACTTGCAATGATAAAGGACGGTAGCTGGGAGGTAGCGGAATATCCGAAACTCCGCACGGAATACAAAACCGCCGACGTTGCCGCCGCATTCTACATTGAATTTGCGGGGGATACTTTGAAAGGGGTGATAGTATGTAATAGCGTCGGGACCTTTGCGTTCCTGAAACGGGCTAACCTAACTATCCGTAACCGTGACGGAACGCGGCACAAGAAGATAGGAGATAGCATTATCTATGTAGATAAGCACTCCGCCGACTACCGCGACCTTTTAGGCGTAACACATCAACCCGACCGGCTGTCAAAACTTATCGTCCAATTCATGGCGACTAACCGGATTTACTATAGCGACAATGACATAGGCGAGATTTTCCGTAACTATGTTATGTGGAGCGACAAGCTGAACATCCGTAACCCGTGAGTTTGGACCGTCCAAACTGGAGGCTATGAAAGTATGCTGGATTTCTGGACGAACTTGACCCTAAACGTGGACAATATCCCTCTGAAATTCCTCAGGAATGCGGGATAGCTTGTCAATTAAATTTAGGAGGTTACTATGAATGATTAAGCGCAAGCCGTACAAATTCGAGAACGCCGTGCCCTGCGACGCTTCCGCCCCGTTGCCCTGCGAAAACCACACGTCTAATTGCGATATGTGGTATGGGACCTGTTGCGACTGGCAGAATTGCCCTGACTACCTGACGCAAGACGACATTGCCGCCGCTAACGGTCATCATTGCGAGTGCTGTCTGCGCTCTGCGACTTGCAAGAAGCGCGGCGACGATTCCCTTTTCTGTCCCGACTTCGTGCAATAATTAAAGCCTATGGCAGTTTGGACCGTCCAAACTGCCATAGGCTTTTTTCGCGCTTATACGGCGACAACCGTCAAGACATATTGTTTCGAGGCAAACCCATAGGGGAAACGCATAGTCCCCACCATGTCATTTTGGTATGTGTGTATCAGCGCGTCGGGCAAATAGAGATTGTAGCCCGTTGTTTGCCGTTCCACAATTCCGCTGTTTCGCCGGATACCCGGCCCCCACGATTGCAAAACGTCCACTTCGCCGTGTAGCTCAATGATTCCGTTGCGAGGGAGAATAGGCGCGGTCACGAAATAGTAGCGTCCAAATTCTTCCACGTAAAAGTAATTGCATTGATTTGTAAACGGACCTTGTACGGCGATAACCGGGTGAATAACGTCAACCGCGTTTCGGAATGTGCCTGTTATAGTGCCTAATTCCGTAAGGCGTTTGGAAACGCGTATCCGTTCGCTGTCGTTTCGATACAGTTTCACTGTCGCCATTAGAATATCACTCCATTCTTTAACAGGCGTTCAATTTCCTGTATCTCCCAATCGGTAGCGGCTAACCCGTCGAGGTGTATCTCCGCGACTTTTGTGAAGCCCGTCGTAAACATGAAATCGGAAGCGTGATACCAAGACGCAAAACCGCTATATGCGTTCTGGTCCGTCGCAATCGCCTGACGCGGACGGCGTATGATACAGTAAGGCGTTTGTATTCCCATGATACCATAGGACGCCGACGTGTTGCCGCCGTGCATGACTGACGGCTTTGCCGCGTTCGCAACGCTGGAAATCGCCGACGCCCCTGCGCCCCATGTCATGAAGTCCCCCGCCATTCCTCCGAACATTCCAAGCCCTTTTGTTGCGACAAGCGTCGCCCCAAATCCGAGCGCGGAGATAATGCCGGACATCATTTGCGCGTGTTGCACTGACGTTATAGGAAGCTGGACAAGACAGTTACCCTCAAACTGGTACAGGATATTCCCGCCGACCTCTATGAACGCTATGCAACTGCCTGTGAATAAGTCGATATGGTAGTAAACGTGTATCGGCTTATTCAAACATTCCGAGGGATTTAATTCCCGATAGCCGATATAGGGGAGATAGATTTGAATTGACGTGTAGGGTTCGTAATCCAAAAAGCCGCCCCAATATTCCGGGATAGTGATTTCCCCACAATCGACCTCATCATATTGACGGGTTATCTGCCACATAGACAGATTTGCGACGGGCGCGGGACCGAGGGAAAATTCCACCTTGTTAGACGTAATTTGCGGGTGAACGGGAACAATGCCAAGCGACAAAATGTAATCCATGGGTTGCCCGTAAAGCTGTCGCATTGCTTGCGTCCATATGCTGTCGTCAAACAGGTAATCCCCAAGCTCATTTAGTTCGCTTTGCGTCGGGTTGAACATTGCGATTAGTGTCCCGTCCGCTATGCCGATTTGCGGCAACGACGGACCGTCTATTTCGTCATCCGGGTTTGCAAATGTCCCGTTGCCTTGGCCGATTCCACTCTCACCGCCCGGTTCATAAGGATTTCCCGCCGACGCCGTAACGCGCACAACGATTGTGCCGGACGGGGAAACGGGGTCCGTTGTGGGTTCAGGTTCTACGGGGTCAGTGCCGGGTCCGGGGTCCGGTTCCTCTACATAATTGCAAGCCGCCCATGTCCAATCGTCGTCATCACAATAGCCCTCTGCCTGTCCATGCGCTCTACCATCCTCACGATAGAAAGACGGGATTCCAGTCCCCTCTATGTCGGTCCAGCCGTTTGGATAACTGCCCGTATGATACCACGAGAATTTGTAAGTTACGTTGGAGTAGTAACCATCCAGACCGCCATAAAACCATTCTTGCACTGTGGTCCCTTTGCCGCTTGTAGTGCCGTACACTTCCGCTCTACTGGCGTTGTTATTTTGAATACACGCATGATAAATGGTAACGCCGTCGTTTTCAGAAATGCAATAGAGGCTTTTGTTTGCGCCGTGAACATTCCATACGAGTTTCACAGGGGCGTCGGCTAACAAATAGTGTTCGCCGTAATTAGCACTACTTCCGCCTATGCCCGTGTATATCATAGTGCCGTGTTCTATCACGTATTCATTTGTGGGCAAAGTTTCCAAATCGAAATTTGCCCACGCACACTTTACATAGTTTCCCATTTCATCCTCCCCAGTTTGGACCGTCCAAACTCACGGAGCCGTGAATGTGATTGTCTTGTTGGTAGCGTCCCACGTGAACGGGATATAGCCGTTTTCATTGTAGACGCTTATGCTTCCGCCTTGTTGCGGTAGCGAAATTACGTGCCCCTCATTTGGGGTTACTTGTATCGTAACGCTGTTGCCGCTGTTCGCGGTAGAGGGACCGGAAAGCTGACAGTTTACGGGAATGTAGGAGATTTGAAAATCTGGCGGAGTAGCTGTGTCCAACGACGCTATCGCTTCCGAATATGAATCATAAACGGAAACCGGTAAGCCTAAATCTTCTCTCATTCCCGGAGTGGAATAGGATACATAATACCAAGTACCACGATAATTAGAAGCGGTAACGGTATATAATGCGTCAGAGTAGGTTAATGGACGCCATATCGACCCAAATAAAGTACCTGCTGTTTTAGATACCATAATAGTACGATAAATGTAAGTCCCGCCATAATAGTTATCTTTATACAGCAAAACATAAGAATTAGAGCTTCCACTACCAACTCTAATGTCTACTAATCCATATTGATTATTCTTTCCGATTAGCAAACCATCGGAACTGATAGATTCTGCTGTTACAGGGATATTAGGCAATAAATGCCATTTTTCAGGTATTCCCATATAAATTCTCCGTGGACGGTCCAGAGTTTGGACCGTCCAAACTCACCAGAATTTGTGAGTAACGTCCTGATTATCAGTGCTCTCATCCATGGACGAAAGCCCCTTGTCCTTGTTGCGCCGGACGATTGCTTTCTTGATAACCTCCAAGTCTTGCGGTCCGAATAATCCGCTGTCGTAATATTCAACCGCCTTAGTCACCGTCCACCAATCATCCCGCTTGCGGATTCCGTCAACCAACGCCCAGAGGAGAAAGTTTCGCTTTACGTCATCCGTGCTGTTAGAGAGTTTCGTCGTGTCCTCTATAATCACACGCGACGATTCCGCCGTCACTTCTTCCGCCTCTTGCGGTTCTTGCACTTCGTTTTCGTCCATGTCACGTACCCGCCTGATTCAATTTCTGTACGAGCAGGTCTTTTGCGCTGGACACTGCCGCCGCTACGTTAGCGTATAATTGCGGTTCCCGCGTCTGGTCAAGCTGTTTCTCAACCGCCAAGAGCGAGTTATAAATCGCCCAACATTTATTAGGGTCCATGTCTCACCCTCCCAGTTTGGACCGTCCAAACTCACGACGCGAGGTAGAAAACCACGCCCTGTTCGTTCGGGTCATTCAGGTAACGCGCCTCACGCTTGTGGAGGTAGTTCGTGAACTCACCTTTTTTCACGTAATGCGCATAAACGCGGTCCCGTTCGTTGCACACCGCCATTGCGTACTGGTCAAACATAACGGCGATAATGCCGGACTGCGAAACGTCCGCCGTCGTTCCGACCGTTTCAGTGGGGACCGTCACGTCAATTTTGGACGTGTTCGCAAAGGCGAAATCCGTACCCGGCGACTGCCAATAAGGGACACTATCGCCGACCGGAAGCCCTAACCAATCGCTTGAAAACTGCGAGGGCGCGTTGTACAGGAAAGCCCCGACCGCCGTGCGGAACGTATCGTGATAAATCACGCGCAAGCGTTCCGAGGGCGTGAAGCGGTCCAAACCGCCGACGTTGTACAGTTTCGTGTACTTCGTCAAACGCCGGGAAATCAACTGCATTTGCACGATAGCCCAGCGAATGAACTCCGCGCTTTCCATGGCTTGCGCAACCGTCAGCGTCGGCGTGTGGGTGGAATTGTACTGCGCCAACAGGTTGACTTTCTGTAAGGGCTTGCCACCGTTCAGAATGGTCCCGATAAAGTTTCGGACCGTCGCCATAATCAATGCTTCGTTGCGAATGTTCAGGGAGTTTGTGACGTTCGTCATCAGCATGGCGACAAACGCGCTATGCTCCTCCGCGCTGGAAAAGCTGTCATTGAGCTGGTGGTCCAGAATGGAGTGCTCAATTTCAAACGTCGTCATCTTGTTCCAGAAACGCGCCGACACGCTTTCGGCGTGGTACGTGTTCATGTTGTATTCCTGACCGTCCGTCAACTCCCAAGACGGGTTGTCGGATACATCTTTCAGACTGCCCCAGAATTTGGCAAGGATAGAGCCGAACTCCCAGCTATCCATCATCAGCGAGGGCACGTTGCCGGAATAAATCCGGTTGACGTAATGCCAACGCCCGATACGGTTGACGAGGGCTTCGAGGTACTTGTTGCGCCAAGATTCCAACGAGGTAATCTGACGCCCAATGTCCACAATGTTGGACAGGTCCTGCGTCATGACAGCTTCCTCACCGAGAAGCTGTTTAGCGACATCATTCGTCCATTCTGCGATTTGTTCAACTTTCATGCTTCATTCCTCCAGTTTGGACCGTCCAAACTCAATAGACGGATAAGGCGAGATATGCGTCTACGTCGTTAAAGACGATTTTATAAAAGTCGTCACGCCATAGGGCGAGGTAGTCACGCACTAACTCTGCGATAGGTCCATTGAATCCCGACCGCGTGACTGTGTGCGTTCTACTGGTATCACGTGTTCGCTGTTCCGCTTCCGTTTCGCTTCCGCTGTCAGTGCGGCTTCCGGTTGCGTTGCTTTCCGTGTTGCCCGTTGCGCTTTCCGCTGTCTGGCTTTCGACCGCGTTGCCGTGTAAAGTAGTTTCAGTTTCGGCGCGTTCGTTCGCTGTCGCGTCCTTGCGACCGTCAAAGGACGCAATTTCCGTTTCAGCATACGAGCTTTCACCGTCCTGTTCAGAGGATTTTACGGCGTTCGCGCTGTTGAATCCAAACACGCCATTTTCCGCCGCGTTCGTCCCTGTCATGGTCCGTGACTTGTTTTCCGTCCCTTGGCGTTCGACCGCGTTGCTGTCCGCGCCTGACGTTGTGCGCGTCTCCGTTCCGCTGTCCGAGTTTGACCCGGTTGACGTTCCAGACGCTACGTCTGTTGTGCTTGACGTTCTTTCGTCCATGGACGAGGATACGCGGGACCTGTTGCGGTCCGCCGCCTCTGTCGCCGTCCCGATTGTTGACGACACCTCTGTATCCGCGTATGTCGTAAACGGCGTGTACTCGTTCACGAAAGCGCGGAATATCTTTTCCCACTTTTCATGGAAACGATTGTAAATGACATTCGCAATACGTCCACGCGCCGCGTCAGGCAAAACGCCGTTATCGTCAAGCATATTGAGAACTGCCGCCGTGGACTGCTTTCGACCGGACTGGAAAGCGTAATAGTCTAAGTCCAAATCGGCGAATGGCACTAAGTCCGCGAATGTGAAATCACGTTGCGAAAGATAGTGGAATATGCCGTTTTTGGTATCCCATCCGGTCCAGATAGCTTTAAGCGTCCTCTGATTGTACGTCAGAAGCTGTTCCGCCATCTTCTTTTCCCTCCGTGTAATTGTCCGCTTGAATATCCTTGTGTTCCCACGCGCTGGACTTTTTGACTTTTATGTCAGTCCCGAAAATGCTATTAACGATTTCTAACCCGCGCTGACGACATTCTAACATATCGTCAACTAAAGGCATGAGCACGTCAGTATTCACCGCAATTTCTTCGCTGGAAAGATATTCACGCTTCATATTGAAAGAAGTGTTTAACCCAACTTCATTAAACCAAGAGGCTTTTAAATATTGCCCAAGCTCAATAAGCTGGATTATTGCGTTAGCCGCTGTCGGTGTCCCGTTTTCTACCCGGCTATTGCCAATTAGAGGGGCGTCCATGATTGCGGCTAAATCGCCCGCTTCTAACCGTTGCAAATAAACCTGTGCGCTGTCATAGGCTTTTTCGTTATCGGCTACGATTATCGACCGTTCCCGGCTATTGATTTGCGCCGAACGGATTGACACATCATTCTCTGCCATTTGCGACGCGTAACGCCAATACATAGGCATGACGCCAATAAAATGACTGTCGTTTCTGATAACCGCGCACTCAACCCCTATCTTTAATTTAGCGTCAAATTTCAAATAGGAGTTGTTTACTAAGGCGAGGGTTGGACGATAATAAGCGTCAAACTCCCCTCCAAGCCCTCCATAGAAAGCGTATAGGTCTGTCCTGTCAGAAATTGTGATTCTGTCGTCGCTGTTGTCAACGTCTGACCCGCCGCTATCATTATCTGCCCCGCCTGACGGTTCCATGTTATGTTCCCCTGCGGGAAGATAATCCATCCCAACAAGGGCAGTAGGAGCGTTAGGAACAGTAGCAATAATAGCGTAACCACAGACTTGAAGAAGTGTCTCCAACTCCAACGCTGGAATCGACCGGGGTAAATTTTCATAGCTGAACATCTTAGCCGTGCGGTTGAGCATATACTTTACGTACTGCGTCATGGACCGCTGTTTGTTAAGGACCGGACTTTTCTCCGGGGGCGCATAGGGGTTGAAAGCATGGGGATTTACTAAATCTTGATACAGTCCCAAGTAATCCGCAATGCTTTCGTTACTTGCCATAAATCCCACCTCCCAGTTTGGACGGTCCAAACTGCTAATTTGGGCGCGTCCAAATTCACGTATGACTGGACGCGCCCGTTCGCAGAAAGGACGTATGATAAAAAGCACACCGCCTGTATCGTGTATCCCGCTTACACGATACGAGAGTATTATACTACAAAGTCATTTCAAAGTGGTAACAAAATAGTTACATTTTGGTAACAATTCTGTAACAGGCAGTTTGGACGGTCCAAACTGGCTTAGTAAAGATGTGTAGTTTGGACGGTCCAAACTGGGCGTTTTGAAATTGTCGTTTTAGGTTTTACAGG
>Ga0233365_1000688_pt1 | contig 15150 bp, 18 predicted proteins | sample ElkDunMinimDraft_27_FD_191535 | JGI IMG/M metagenome (GOLD analysis project Ga0233365, IMG submission 191535) | Fecal eukaryotic communites from dung pellets of Tule Elk in California, USA - Elk Dung C36 | ecosystem: Host-associated > Mammals > Digestive system > Large intestine > Fecal | place...
AGCCGCCGGGGGTGACGGGGACCGGCTAGTCGGCGGCCACCGGCGCGGCGGTGCGGTTCATCCGGCGCACCACCCAGAAGGTGATGGCCAGCAGCGCCAGGTACGGCGGATAGCCCAGCGCGAGGCGGGCGATGCCCAGCGCGGTCCCCATCTCGGCGAGGTAGAGCGCCCCCTGCACCCCCACCTTGATCAGCCAGACAACGCCCCAGAGCACGGTCAGCCAGGTGAAGGTCCGCACCATCCGCTCGTCCCGGCGCCACTCGGACTTGCCGCCGCCGGCCAGGATCGACCAGATCCAGCCGACCAGTGGCTGCCGGACCACCGCCGAACCGAGCAGCACCACCCCGTAGCCGATGCCGTAGAGGATGCCGGGCAGATAGAAGTCGCGCTCGTCGCCGGAGTTCCAGGCCAGCCAGGCGCCGACGGCGATGCCGAAGAGCCCGTTGACCGCGTACCGGATCGGACGGCGCTGGCTCAGCCGCAGTGCGGCGATGGCCAGCGTCACGGCCACCGAGGCGATCACCGCCGGCCGTAGCTCGAAGAGGATGTTGCAGAGCACGAAGACGACGACCGGGATGCTCGATTCGGTCATCCCGCGCACGCCGCCGAGCTGGTCGGCCATCTGCTCGGTGAAGCTGGGCAGCGGCTCCTCGCCGTCCGGGGCCGCCGCCGGCCGGGTGTTCGGGTGCTGTCCGGTCGTCATCTGTAGACGTCTTCCGTTCGCGGTCGAGGGGCGGCTGCCGCCCTCAGGTGAGCTGCAGCTCGTAGTACGGGTTGTAGATGACTTTACGGTCGTCGAGCAGGGCCAGGCGGCCGCGAGCAGTGATCTGCCGTCCCGGCTCGATGCCGGCGATGCGCCGACGGCCGAGCCAGATCAACGTCACCACGTCGCTGCCGTCGTAGAGGTCCGCCTCCAGCGTCGGCCGGTTGCTGCGCGGGTTGTAGACGACCGTACGCAGCCGGCCGGAGATTCGCACCACCTCGCCCGGCAGGCAGTACCGGGCGGCGCGGCCACCGGCGAGCGCGCTGAGCCGGCGCAGCTCCCCCGCCTCGATCTCGGCCTCGCTGGAGGTCCACCGGCGCAGCATGCGGCGCAGCGACATCCGACCCTCGTCGGTCGTCATCCTCGCGCGTCACCCCTTCGCCGAACAGGAGGGTCGCCCGCCTGGGCGGCGTTCACCACCGACGGCAACCCCGAGCGGGCGGCGTTCACCACCGACAGCAATCCCCGAGCGGCCGCCATTCCCCGCCGGCGGCAACCCCCGAGCGCTGCCAGCGTACGCCCGCGCGCCCGCCACGGTGCACGTCTCGCCGACCGGGCGCCGACTATCCGGGTCCGGGGGCCGGACCCGGCGCCGGAGCCTTACCCGCGGGCACACAGCCCCGGCCAGGGCCCGCCGACACTGGCCCTGCGCCGGACGGCAGCGCCGGCTGCCCTCAGGCCCCGGCGTCGGTCGCGGCGTCTGCGGCGGGGGTGGCGTCCTTGGGCAGCCGCAGCGACAGCGGCTCGCGCACCGGACGTGCCTCGCTGCCACGGTCAACGACCAGTCCGTGCAGGCACTCGGTCAGTGCTTCGCCCTGGTCGGGCTCGACCGCCGCCGGCCCCTGGTAGACGGCCCGGATCATCCAGCGCGGGCCGTCCACGCCGACGAAACGCAGCCGGGTCACGCCACCGTCGGCGCTCTTCGCCTGGGCGACGAGCTCGCCGCCGTACTCGCCCTGGGTCTCGTCGACGACCGCGCCGTCGGCCCGCAGCGACTCGCGGATCTCGGCACGCACCTCGTCCCAGATCCCCTCGGTGCGCGGCGCGGCGAAGACACCGAGCTGCAGCGCGCTATCACCGCTGACCAGCACGACCTGCTGGATCGCGCCGTCCGGGTTGGCCTGCACCCGCACCTCGATGCCGGGCACCGCCGGGATCTGCAGGCTGCCCAGGTCGAGCCGCTCCACGCCCGCCGGCGCGTCCGAGATGTCGTACGGGCCCACCGGCGGAACCTCGACCTCGACGGTCTCGGTCGCCTGCTCCGCGGCCTTGGCGGCGTGCCGTCCGCTCTGTCGCCCTCGCGAGAAGATCATTTTTCTAGCCCTCCACTGGTCGCGCTCACTCTGCCACCTTCGCCGCCGGACCGCCGGTCGCCTCTCCCAGGCTCAGGTGGCCACCGGTGGAGCCGTGACCGCCCGCGCCCCGCACCGAGTCCGGCAGCTCGTCCACGGGCCGGAACCCGGCCCGCTCGACCCGCTGGATCACGAGCTGGGCGATCCGGTCGCCCCTGGCGATCTTCGCCGGGTTGTCCCGATCGTGGTTGATCAGGTTGACCAGGATCTCCCCGCGGTAGCCGGCGTCGACCGTACCGGGCGCGTTCAGCACGGTCACGCCCAATCTGGCGGCAAGTCCGGAACGGGGGTGCACCAGGCCGACGTACCCCTCCGGGAGCGCGATCGCCACCCCCGTCGGCACCAGGGCCCGCCCGCCGGGAGGCAGCTCCACGTCCGCGGCGGCCACCAGGTCCGCCCCGGCGTCACCGGGATGCGCGTACGCGGGCAGCGGGATCCGCGGATCGAGCAGTCGTACCGGCACCGGCACCATGTCGTTCACGATCTTGCGCCTCCAGGCGACGAGGGACTTGCCTGACATCCTGCCCGGTCCGGCGACTGTGGCGCGCCGTACCCTCGTAGCGTGAGCATGTCGCAATCGTCCGCCACGTCACCGACCGACGACCGCGCCCCGGCCCGGTACGCGGAGCGGCTGAAACTGCCCTGGTGGGCGCTGCTGATCGCCCTGCTCGGCGGGCTGATCTTCGCCGCCGAGATCTGGATGGGGGTGCCCGGCGCACGGGGCTGGGTCGCTTTCGGGCTCGTGGTGCCCGTCGTGGCCGGCCTGCTCTGGTGGCTCGGACGGGTACGCGTCGCGGTCCGCGACGGCGAGTTCCTGGTCGACGACGCCCGGCTGCCGGTGCGTTTCGTGGCCGACGTGGTCGCGCTCGACCTCGAAGGGCGGCGTGAGGTGCTCAGCGTGGGCGCCCACCCCCTCGCCTTCGTGGTGCAGCGCCCCTGGATCGCGGGGGCCGTGCAGATCGTGCTGGACGACCCGGCCGACCCCACGCCGTACTGGGTGGTCAGCACCCGGCATCCGGTGCGCCTGGCCGAGGCGATCCTCGCCGAACGCGACGCGTCGGCGGGCACGGCACGCTGAGCGCACGGGCACCGCGCCCCCGGCACCGAACGGCCGGACACGGCCGCCTTCGGCGGGGGCAGGTGCGGCGACCTCGACTATTGAGGTCGCCGCTGACCGGTAATGGAGCTGATCAGGCGCATTCCCGACAGATCAGCTCACCGTTGCGTTCGGTCGCCAACTGGCTGCGGTGATGCACCAGGAAGCACCGCGCGCAGCGGAACTCGTCCTGCTGCATCGGCAGCACCTTGACGGTCAATTCCTCGTCGGCGAGATCCGCGCCGGGCAGCTCGAAGCTCTCGGCGACCTCGGCCTCGTCAACGTCCACGGCGCCCGACTGCGAGTCGACCCGCCGTGCCTTGAGCTCTTCCAGGCTGTCCTCGCCGAGGTCGACCTCGTCGCGCCGTGGGGCGTCGTAGTCGGTGGCCATGGGTTCCACTCTCCTATGTCGATACGTTTGCTTCCGGGATAACGCCGGACGACGCCTTTTGTTCCACTGACCGGCCTCGTTGTGTCGGTCTCCCGACCATCCAGACCGTCGTCCCCGGCCCTGCCGTCAGCAGTAGGCCGGACGGGCGCGGTACCTTACCCCCTCCCGGCGTGGCATGTATACCGCCCTGACGGCTCGGATGTACGGCGTAGCACGGGAACTTCTTCCCGATGTGACTGAGGCGACACGAAGATAGGGGTATTCCTACCCGGTTCGCAGTCGGCACGCCGGACCTCCGACTGTTTCCACACGGCTGCTCCACAACCGCTACCCTCAGCGGGCGTAACCGCCCAACCGGCGCCCGGATTCGCTCCGTCGCCACACCGCACGGGAGTTCCAGATGAGCTTTGCGCGAGTGCGAGCACTCGTCGTCGTCGGCGTACTGGTGCTCTTCGCCCTGGTCTTCATCACGGTGGCGGTGGCACGCGACTCACAGCGCGGCGGCGTCACCGCGGAGGAATGCCCCGCGGGCTGGCCACTGGCCGACCTGACGCTGCGCGAGCCGGACAAGGTGAAGATCAACGTTTACAACGCGACCGCCAAGCCGAGACTCGCCAGCTCCGTCGCCGACGACTTCCGCAACCGGAAGTTCCAGGTCGAGAAGGCCGGCAACGATCCGCTGAAGAAGAGCATCGACGGCATCGCGGTGCTGCGTTACGGCCCCCGGGCCGTCGGCGGGGCGCACCTGCTGAAGGCGTACTTCCTGAACGACGCGACGGCGGAGTTCGACCCGACGCGTACCGACGACGTCGTCGACGTGGTGATCGGGAACTCGTTCCAGCAGCTCGCCACCACCACCGAGGTCAACCAGTCGTTGACCGACATCGGGTCGGCCCAGCTGCCTCCGAACACCTGCCCCGACCCGAACGCCAAGGACTGAGCCGGCCAGGCCGTCACGCAGCCGACCCGACCGTCAGGTGGGCCGCCAGGCCGTCACGCAGCCGGTCTGGCCGTCAGGTGGAGGGTCCGGCCGTCACGGGCCGCCGGCGGCGTCCAGGTCGGCGAGGCGGTCGTGCAGCGGCCGGTACAGCGCCGGCGGCGCCGCGATCACCAGATCGGGTCCGGCCGGCGCGCCGTTGAGCCCGCTCACCAGCAACCCGGCCTCCTGCGCGACCAGACCGCCGGCGGCCAGGTCCCAGGCGGCCAGCCCTTTCTCGTAGTACGCGTCCATGACCCCTTCGGCGACCCGGCACAGGTCCAGCGCCGCCGAACCGGTGCGCCGGATGTCACGCACGTGGGAGATCATTCCGGCCAGCACCCGGCCCTGGTGCGCCCGCCGGTCGCGGTCGTAGCCGAACCCGGTGGCGACCAGCGCCCTGCCCAGGTCGGTCTCGGTCGACCCGGTGAGCCGCCGGCCCGCCCGGAACGCGCCACCACCGCGGGTCGCGGTCCACTCGTCGCCGCGGGCGGCGTCGCGGACCACGCCGGCCACCACCTCGCCGTCGACCTCCGCGGCGAGCGAGACGGCGTAATAGTCGATGCCGTAGAGGTAGTTCACGGTCCCGTCGATCGGATCGAGGATCCAGCGCACCCGGGCGGTGTCGACACCGCCGTCGCCGTACTCCTCACCGAGCACCGCGTCGTCGGGGCGCAACACCCGCAGCGCCTCGACAACCTGCCGCTCGACGGCCCGGTCCGCGGCCGTCACGACATCGGTGGCCGTGCTCTTGGTGGCCGCCACGGCCACGCCCTCGGCCCGCATCCGTGCGGCGGTCTGCGCCGCCGGGCGGGCCACCCGGACGGCGATCTCGAGCAGTTCGCGTGGATCCGGTACCGAGTGCCGCATTCCGTTTCCCCTTCCCGCCCGCATCGCCAACCGACCGGCAGAGCGCGAGTATCATCTCTAGAAAGTCCACATCCGTGCCAAATCGGCGGCCCCCGGCCGCTGTTGGTCCGTGCGCCGCAGGATGATCCCCGCAGACGGCGTTACAATTCACGCCTACCCACTTGCCACGGATCACCGGCAGCCGTCCGGTCCGCGTCACGGGGGTGCTCCAACAACCCATCGGCCCGGCACGACGCTTCGCGCTGCGCTGGTCGATCCGGCCGTGCTCGCTCATCGCCTCCGGAAGGTCATTCGTGACAGAACCCCGCCACACCGGCGCCGACGTCCGCTCGCTCACCGACACCCTGATCGCCGAGGCACAGAACGCCGGCGGGCAGCTCACGTCGGCGCAGCTCGCGCGTGCCGTCGAGTCCGCTGAGGTGAATCCGGCCCAGGCCAAGAAGCTCCTGCGTGCGCTCTCCGAAGCGGGCGTGACCGTGGTGGTCGACGGTTCGGCGAGCACCCGCCGCCGCGTCGCCGCCGCGCGCTCGGCGACGCCCGCGTCCCGGGCGACGACCGCCAAGGCCACGACCACCAAGGTGACCAAGAAGGCCGCCCCCGCCCCCAAGCAGGCCGCCGCCGCGGACGAGGAGACGGCCGCACCGGTCGCCGCCACCGCCGCGCGCAAGGCGAGCCCCCGCAAGGCCGCTGCCACCGCCGAGGGCGCCGCTGCGAAGCCCGCCAAGGCGACGAAGGCGACCAAGGCAGCCGCCAAGCCCGCCAAGGCCACCAAGGCAGCCGCCAAGGGCAAGGGCAAGGACGCCGCGGAGGAGGTGGACCCGGAGGAGTTGGCGGCCGTGATCGAGGACGTCGTCGTCGACGAGCCCGTCGAGCTGACCCGCGCCGCCGAGTCCGACGCCGCCAAGTCGGCCACCGACGGCGACTTCGAGTGGGACGACGAGGAGTCCGAGGCCCTCAAGCAGGCCCGCCGGGACGCCGAGCTGACCGCATCAGCCGACTCGGTGCGGGCGTACCTGAAGCAGATCGGCAAGGTTCCGCTGCTCAACGCCGAGCAGGAGGTCGAGCTCGCCAAGCGGATCGAGGCCGGCCTCTACGCCACGGAGCGGCTGCGTCTGGCCGACGAGGGCGCGGAGAAGTTCACCCGGGACATGACCCGGGACCTGACCTGGATCACCCGCGACGGCGAACGGGCCAAGAACCACCTGCTCGAGGCGAACCTGCGACTGGTCGTCTCGCTGGCCAAGCGCTACACCGGTCGCGGCATGGCGTTCCTGGACCTGATCCAGGAGGGCAACCTCGGTCTCATCCGCGCGGTCGAGAAGTTCGACTACACCAAGGGCTACAAGTTCTCCACCTACGCCACCTGGTGGATCCGCCAGGCCATCACCCGCGCCATGGCCGACCAGGCCCGCACCATCCGCATCCCGGTGCACATGGTGGAAGTGATCAACAAGCTCGGCCGCATACAGCGTGAGCTGCTCCAGGACCTGGGCCGCGAGCCCACGCCCGAGGAGCTGGCCAAGGAGATGGACATCACCCCGGAGAAGGTGCTGGAGATCCAGCAGTACGCCCGGGAGCCGATCTCGCTGGACCAGACCATCGGCGACGAGGGCGACAGCCAGCTCGGCGACTTCATCGAGGACTCCGAGGCGGTCGTCGCGGTCGACGCGGTCTCCTTCTCGCTCCTGCAGGACCAGCTCCAGCAGGTGCTCCAGACGCTCTCCGAGCGGGAGGCCGGTGTGGTCCGGCTGCGTTTTGGCCTCACCGACGGCCAGCCGCGTACGCTTGACGAGATCGGCCAGGTCTACGGGGTGACCCGGGAACGGATCCGGCAGATCGAGTCGAAGACCATGTCGAAGCTTCGGCACCCGTCACGCTCGCAGGTCCTGCGGGACTACCTCGACTGACGGAGCTGATCACGAAAACGTGTCGAAACGGTCACGGAACGCAAACCTTCGCCGGCGCTGCGGCTGCCGGTGCGAGGTCGGACGTTGACGTGGCACCCGGGGGACACGTCACACTGTCGCAACCAGGTGTGACCTCGATCCCCGACGGGCAGACAGGGAAGACCTCACCCACCGAGGGTGTTGGACGATAGGTGACCAATGACCGAAGAGAATGTTCATCGGTGACAACCCGAGGAGGAAGGCGATGACCCCAACCCTCACGCCGCCGCCCGCGACGGTGGCTCCCCCGGCCGCCGATGAACGGTGCGACCGCTGCAACGCCGCCGGCAAGCTCCGCATCACCCTTGCGGGCGGGAGCGACCTGGTGTTCTGCGGACATCACGCGAACAAGTACGCCGAGGACCTCGCCAAGATCACGGTGCGGTTCACGGCGGACCCGGAGTTCAGCTGGCGGGGCGCCGATCTGATGGCGAACTGACCTGTCAACCAGGCAAGAGACCGGCAGGGCCCTTTCGGGCCCTGCCGGTCTTTTGGTGTCCGTTTACCGTCTCCCACTCCCGGCACCCCACACCGCGCACGCCTGGCGCTCTGGCACCCGCCATCCCCACACCCCTGCCGCGTCCCTGGCACCCGCGCCGTGGTGCTCTGGCACCCCGCGCTCTGCCATCCCGCGCTCTGGCACCCCCGCCCTGGCGCCCCCGCCCTGGCACCCCGTGCCCCTAGCGCTCCGCGCCCCTGGCGCGCCACGTCCCCCAGCGCGCCACTCCTGGGGGCACCACGTCCCTGGCGCTCTGGCGCCCGACACTCATGATCCTTAGCTGAAAAGCAGTGCTGAAGGGGCCTGGGAGCGCTGATTTCCGACTAATGATCAAAACCGTCCCGGACCGAGCCGAGCCGGGGCACGACCGAGCCGGGGCACGACCGAGCCGGGGCACGACCGAGCCGGGGCAGGCTAGAGGGTCTGGACGGTGGCGATGCGCTCCTCGAGCTGTTCGATCGTCGCCTGGGCGCTCGGCGGGCCGCCGCAGATCCGCCGCAGCTCCGCATGGATCTTGCCGTGCGGCTGGCCGGTGCTGTGGTGCCGGGCCGCCACCAGCGCGTTCAGCTGGCGGCGCAGCGCGATTCGCCGCTCTCCCGCGGTCAGCTGCGCCGGCTTCGGTGCCGTATCGACCGCCGTGTCGGCGCGCCGCCGCCGCTGGGCGGCCAGCTGCTCGGCCTGCCGCTTGTTGAGCAGCACCGAGACCTGTTCAGGGCTGAGCAGCCCGGGCAGGCCGAGATACTCCTGTTCCTCGGGCGTACCGGCCTGCGCGGCGGTGCCGAAGGAGGCGCCGTCGAAGATCACCTGGTCGAGCTCCGCGGTGGCCGAGAGCGCCTCGAAGCGTTTCTCCAGCTCCCCGCTGGCCTGCTCGCTGCGCTGCGCCCGTTCCAGCAGGTCGTCGTCGAAGCCCTCGCGCCGTTTCGGCGCGCCAAGGACGTGGTCCCGGTCGGCCTCCATCTCGCTGGCCAGGCTCAACAGGTGCGGCACGCTCGGCACGAAGACCGAGGCGGTCTCACCGGGGCGCCGGGCGCGGACGAAACGCCCGATCGCCTGGGCGAAGTAGAGCGGCGTGGAGGCGCTGGTGGCGTAGACGCCGACGGCGAGCCGGGGAATGTCTACCCCCTCGGAGACCATCCGGACAGCCACCAGCCAGCGCTGGTCGGAGGCGGCGAAGTCGGCGATCCGGCCGGAGGCGCCGACATCGTCGGAGAGGACCACCACGGGCTTCTCCCCCGTGCCCCGCTCCAGCAGCCGCGCGTACGCCCGGGCGGACTGCTGGTCGCTGGCGATGACCAGGCCGCCGGCGTCGGGCATGCCCTCCCGGCGCAGCACGCTGAGCCGGGCGTCGGCGGCCCGCAGCACCTGCGGCATCCAGTCCCCCGCCGGGTCCAGCGCCGTACGCCACGCCTGCGCCACCAGGTCCTGGGTCATCGGCTCGCCGAGGCGGGCGGCCAGCTCGTCGCCGGCGCTGGTACGCCAACGGGTCTCACCCGAGTAGGCGAGGAAGAGCACCGGCCGGACGACGCCGTCGCGCAGGGCGTCGGCGTAGCCGTAGACGGAGTCCGCCTTCGACCGGGGCAGACCGTCCCCGCCCTTCTCGTAGACCACGAACGGAATGGGGTTGTCGTCGGAGCGGAAGGGCGTACCGGTGAGCATCAACCGCCGTACGGCCGGCTCGAAGGCGGCTTTGACGCCGTCGCCCCAGCTGCGCGAGTCACCGGCGTGGTGGATCTCGTCGAGGATCACCAGGGTCCGGCGGGTCATGGTCCGGCGGCGGTGCACCTGCGGGGCCATGCCGACCTGGGCGTAGGTGACGACAGCGCCGTGGAAGTCGGCCGAGGAGTGCAGGTCGGCGTTGCGGAAGGCGGCGTCGAGTTCGATGCCGACCCGGGCGGCGGCGCTCGCCCACTGCGTCTTGAGGTGTTCGGTCGGGGCGACCACGGTCACCGCGTCGACGGTGCCGTCGTTCAGCAGCTCCGCGGCGATACGCAGCGCGAAGGTCGTCTTGCCGGCGCCCGGGGTGGCGACCGCGGTGAAGTCGGGGCTACGCCGGCGCAGGTACTCGAAGAGCGCCTTGCGCTGCCAGCCCCGCAGCGGCGGGAAGGTGTCGATCGCCGGCAACCGGACACCCACGCGTATCGCTCCTCTCGGCCGTGCACGAAAACGCCCCCGCGACACTCGGCGCTCGCGAAGGCGGCCCCAGCATAACCAGGCGGCCGCGGGTCGGCCCGGCAACACCGCCGGGGGTTGGGCGGGTCACGAACGACCCGGGCGCAGAACCGGCCCGGGTCACGAACGACCCGGGCGCAGAACCGGCCCGGGTCACGAACGACCCGGGCGCGCCACCGGCCCGGTCACGAACGTCCGGAACGCACCAGCCGCGACGGCCGGTCCGCGGCTACCGGCGCCGACCAGCGGCGACGCAGCGCCAGCACCCGGACCACGAAGACGAGCAGCACCGCGCCACCGAGCGGCACCGCCCCGGTGGCGTCGATCAGATCGAGTAGCACCACCGCGGTGGCGCCGAGCAGCGCGGCGAGGGCGTAGATCTCGCGCAGCAGCACCACCGGGATCTCCCCGGTGAGCAGGTCGCGGGCGAGACCTCCGCCGATGCCGGTGAGCATGCCGATCATGACCGCGCCGAGGGCGGAGACGTCGGCGTCGAGCGCCTTGAGGGTGCCGGCGACGGCGAAGAGGCCGAGCCCGGCCGCGTCGAGGACCAGCACTGTGGTGCGCAGCCGCGCGAAGTGGGGATGGAACCAGAAGACCACGGTGGCGGTCAGGATCGCGGTGGCGGCGTAGCGCCAGTCGGCGAAGGCGAGCGGCACCGGCTCGTCGATCACCAGGTCCCGGAAGATCCCACCGCCGAGGGCGGCGAGGAAGCCGACGAAGACCACTCCGAAGAGGTCGAGCCGCTTCGCCACCGCGGCCGACGCCCCGGAAGCGGCGAAGACGGCCACTCCGGTCAGGTCGGCGATCAGCAGCGCGGTGGAGGTGCTCACCGGCGCAGGGTACGCGCGCGAGCGCGGCCGGGCCGCGCCCGGCGGTCACATCGAGTCGTAGATCTCCTTGCATTTCGGGCAGACCGGGGAACCCGGCTTGGCCGCCTTGGTGACCGGGAAGGTCTCGCCACAGAGCGCCACGACGAAGGTGCCCATGACGGCACTTTCGGCGATCTTCTCCTTCTTGACGTAGTGGAACATCTCCGGCCCGGTGTCGGCGTCCTTCAGTTCCGGACGCTCGAGAATCTCTGTGCTCACGGTTGCACCTCCAACGGCGTCAAGTCTGGCAGGTCTCCTCGGGGCGGTCCACCAGAGGTCACACCCGCAGCCCGACGTACGGTAGCGGTCGTGACCGATTACCGAATCCACTTCAATGACGAAGTTTCCGCCGCGCTGAGCGAGGGCCGTCCGGTTGTCGCCCTGGAAAGCACGATCATCTCGCACGGCCTGCCCCGGCCGGACAACCTGCGGGTCGCCCGGGAGATCGAGCAGACAGTACGCGAGGCGGGCGCCGTACCGGCGACCATCGGCATGATCGGCGGCGAGCTGCGGGTCGGTCTCGACGACGCGCAGCTGGTCCGGCTGGCCGGCAGTGACTCCGCCGCCAAGCTCTCGGTGCGCGACCTGGCCCCGGCTGCCGCGGCCGGTGTCGACGGCGCCACCACCGTCGCCGCCACCAGCGCTGTCGCCGCCGCGGCCGGGATCGACGTCTTCGCCACCGGCGGGCTCGGTGGCGTGCACCGGGAGGCGGCCCAGACCTTCGACGAGTCCGCCGACCTGGTGACGCTGGCGCGTACGCCGATCACCGTCGTCTGCGCCGGGGTCAAGTCGATCCTCGATGTGGGCGCGACCCTGGAGCGGCTGGAGACCCTCGGGGTGAGCCTGGTCGGCTACCGCACCCGGCGCTTCCCCGGCTTCTTCATCACCGACGGCGGCTTCGACCTGGACTGGTCGGTGGACTCGCCCGCCCAGGTGGCGGCGGTGATGGCGGCCCGCGACGACCATGCGCTGCACCGCGGTGCGCTGCTCGTGGCCAACCCGCTCCCGGTGGAGGAGCAGCTCGACCCGCAGCTGCACGACCGCACCCTCGCCGACGGCCTGGCGATGCTGGCCCGCGACGGGATCACCGGCAAGGCGGTGACGCCGTTCCTGCTCGGCCACTTCCACTCGGCCACCGAGGGCGCGAGCCTGGCGGTGAACGTGCGCATCATCCTGCGCAACGCCGGCCTGGCGGCGCAGATCGCGGTGGCAGCCGCCGCGCGTACCACTCCGTGACCGGCGCGCCGGGCTCCGAGGCGCCGCGGATCGTCGTCGTCGGGGACGTCATCACCGACGTGGTGGCGACGCTGCACACGCCGCTTGCCACCGGCTCGGACACCCCGGCCCGGATCCGCGTCACCGGCGGCGGACAGGCCGCGAACACCGCCGCCTGGATCGCCGCCGCCGCGACGCCGGTGACGCTCGTCGGAGTGGTCGGCACGGATCCGGATGCCACCGCCCGCATCGAGGAGCTGCGCCGGGCCGGCGTCGACTGTGCGATCCGCCAGGACCCGGCCGCGCCGACCGGCACGGTGATCGTGCTGACCACCGCCGCCGAACGCACCATGGTCACCGAGCGGGGGGCGAACCTGCTGCTGACCGGCGCGGACGTGACGGCGGCGCTGGCCGCTGCGCCGGGGGCACGGCATCTGCACCTGTCGGCGTACACGCTGCTGGATCCGGTCTCACGCCCCGCCGGCCTGGCGGCGCTGGCGGCCGCCCGCGAGCGGGGCCTCACCACCAGCGTCGACGCGGCCTCCGCGGCGCCGCTGCGGGCTGTCGGCCCGGCGGCCTTCCTGAGCTGGGTACGCGGCGTCGACCTGCTACTGGCCAATGGCGACGAGGCGGCGGCGCTGGTGGCCGCGGCGCCCGGGGCCGACCAGGCCTGCGCACTGACCGCCACCGCCCGGTACGCGGTGGTCAAGCTGGGCGCCGCCGGGGCGGTCCTCGCCGGACGGGACACCCCGCCGGTGTCGCTGCCCGCCGCGGAGGTCCGCGCCCTCGACACCACCGGGGCCGGCGACGCGTTCGCCGCCGGGTTGCTGGCGGCCTGGGTGCGCGGCGCCGATCCGGCGACGGCGCTGGCGGCGGGCATCCGCTACGGCGCGGAGGCGGTAACGGTGACAGGCGGCCGGCCGGTCCGGTGACGACCGCCCCGTGCGGGCTACGGCTCCAGGTCGATGACCCGGGGCTCCTCCTCGGTGGCGAGGGTGCGTGGCGGCGGCTGCGCGGCGAGCTTACGGCGGCCGATGCCGAGCTTGACGCGCAGCCGGTTCTCTTCCTTCGGCGGCCCGTCGTTGGCGAGCAGCACCGCCAGCCAGGGCAGCAGGATCGCGCCGACGGCGCAGAGCGGCAGCCAGAGCCAGAGCAGCGGGGCGTCGACGGTGACCAGGATCGCGCCGACGACCAGGCAGACCGTGCGGATGCCCATCATCACTACGTACCGCACCATCCGGCCGTGCAGCTCGTCGTGCTGACTGCGCCGGGCGTCGGTGATCAATATCGGTTCATAGGCCGGACGCTTCACGAGGCCTCCTCAGGCTGCCTGCCCATCCTCCCACTCGCCGCAGCCCCGGCGGTAGCAGACCGGACTCACCGGCACACGCCGCGTACTCAGCCCTTGGCGGCCTTCGCCTGGGCCTTCATCGCGGTCTTGTACTCGCGTACCCGGCGCAGCGACTCGCCGTCGACGATGTCGGCGACCGACCGGTGGCTGTCCGCCTCGCCGTAGCCGCCGGCGGCCTCACGCCAGCCGTCGGGCTGCACGCCGTAGCGCTTGCCGAGCAGCGCCACGAAGATCTGCGACTTCTGCTTGCCGAAGCCGGGCAGGTCGGCGATGCGCTTGAGCAGTTCCCGGCCGTCGGCCGCCTCCGACCAGAGCCGCGCCGCGTCCCCGTCGTAGCGCTCGACCAGCACCCGGCAGACCTCCTGCACCCGGGCCGCCATCGCCTTCGGGAAGCGGTGCAGCGCCGGCTTGCGGCCGAAGATCTCGGTCAGCTCGTCCGGGTCGAAGTTCGCCAGCTCGTACGCGTCAAGGTCGTGCCCCAGCCGCTGCGCCAGGTCGTACGGCGCAGCGAAAGCACGCTCGAGCGGGATCTGCTGATCCAGCACCATTCCGATCAGCAGCGCCAGCGGGTCGGTGTTGAGCAGGGCGTTCGCCTCGTCCTCGATCGGCAGGGAGAGCGTCATGCCCCCATCCTGCCGTCCCCGCTCCCGCCGGATCCGCCCGGCCCCGTTCGCTGCGCCGCAGGTCATCACAGTTGACCTCACGCACGGACTCGACCGGGTCGGTGCCGCCGGTCGAGCCGGCCGAAGTGCTTTCGCTCTGAACCGCGCCCGCAACCCTGCCGTCATTGCAATTCAACTGTCTTCTCAGGATACTTCGACAGGCCGCAACAGAAGCTACTTTTAGTCCGATCGACAGAGCACAGAAGGCTGGACCGATGCCGCCGGACGCCTTGGAACTATTTCTGCAGCTTGCTGCAGAATCCCACATTCTAATCACACTATGTGTCGGGTCTGCACTCGGCATCGCCATCGCCTACCTTCTGAGCAGAACCTTCGATATTCCATTTGCCGGTGTCAGCCTCATCCTGGTCGGGCTCTTGGGAATAGTGCTCGCGATGTTCTTCGCGGGCGGACGAGTGCTTGAGTTCCGGGGCGTCGACCCAAGCTTGATCAGCTCCTGCACAACTGGCGACCTGACCGCCTGGGATGCCCAGGCGATACTCAATTCCATATTGTTCTTACCGTTCACGCTGGGCGTCACCCTGGTCGCACGCAAAACCCGTATGGCCGTATCGACATCCGTCACTTTGATTGTCGCCCTAGAAACGCTGCAGGCCGTCACCAACCAGGGTGTGTGCGAGGTAGCCGACCTTGTCCATAATTTTGTGGGAGTCGCGGCTGGAATCCTCCTTGCCAAGGCGGTCATGCTGGTGCGCGCACCTAAGAATGAATCCTCCGTCACCACCGACCCAGATCACGCGCACACGCGAGAGCATTGACCTCGCGTGGGCGCGGTTCGGCCACCTTCGCCGGCGTGACACCTGCGGCCGGCCCACGGCGGGCCTGGCCTAGATTGGGCCGGTGATGATCTCCCCGCCGGCCGGAACCCCGTACCACCGGCTCGCCCGCACCGCCGCCCACCGCTGGTGGCGTCCGCCGCTCGGCACCCTCTTCGTGATCGCCGTCGTCTTCTTCGCCATCTGCGCGA
>Ga0233365_1000689_pt1 | contig 15148 bp, 7 predicted proteins | sample ElkDunMinimDraft_27_FD_191535 | JGI IMG/M metagenome (GOLD analysis project Ga0233365, IMG submission 191535) | Fecal eukaryotic communites from dung pellets of Tule Elk in California, USA - Elk Dung C36 | ecosystem: Host-associated > Mammals > Digestive system > Large intestine > Fecal | place...
AGCGAGCTGCCGCCCACCGCCACGCTCTCGGCGCCACTGGCGATCGCCGACTGGCCCACCGCCAGGCTGTCATCGCCCGAGGCGACGCTGTCGGCGCCCAGCGCCGTGGCGTTGTAGCCCGAGGCCGCGCTCCAGCTGCCCACCGAGGTGCTGTTGAAGCCCGAGGCCTCCGCACGTCCACCGATGGCGGTGCCGTAGTCGCCCGTGGCCTGCGACGCCGCGCCGAAGGCCGAGGATTCCTCGCCGGAGGCGGCTGCACTGCTGCCTACCGCCGTCGCCGACGCCGTAGCCGCCTCGGCGCCCGCGCCAATCGCCGATGCGCCGTCGCCGTTCGCCACGGCGCCCGCACCCGCGGCGATCGCACCCTCGCCGTCGATGCTGGCGTCGTCGCTGCCGTCGTCGCCGCCATCGGCCTTGAAGTAGCGGTCGGTGTGTTCGGCCATGTCGGCCACGGCCTCGACCGCGTCGGCGACCTCGTTCACCTGGCCCAGGGTCGCCGCATCGCTGTCGGCGATGCCGTCGCTGAGATTGGTGATGCGGCGCGTGGCCGGACCGAGGGTGCCGGCGCCGCCGCCGTTGCCCACCGAGACCACGCCCGCCTCGGTGGCGCGCGCGCCATAGCCCAGCGCCACGCTGCCGGTCGCGGCCGGCGCGGCATAGGCGTTGAAGCCCACGGCGATCGCGCCTTCCGCATGGGCCTGCGCGGCCTGGCCGACGGCCGTGCTGCGCAGCCCGATGGCCTGGGTGGAACTGCCCAGCGCCGTGGACGCGGTGCCCGATGCCAGCGCGTTGGATCCGAGCGCGGTGGCATTGGACTGCAGCGCGCGCGCGTTGTTGCCAAAGGCCGAGGAACTCGCATGCGTTGCCCGCGCCGCGTTTCCGACCGCGGTGGAACCCGCGCCGCTGGCAACCGCGTCATTGCCGCAGGCCATGGCGCCGGTGGCCGACGCCGCCGCCGTGCCGCAGCTTTCCACCTTCGCGGGTGCGGGCTTCTCCGGCGCCTTCGCCGGTGGTGGCGCCTTGGCCGGCTGATGCGTCTTGGGTCCTGCCGGCGCGTGGCCTGGACCATTGGCGGCGGCAGCGCCTGCCAGCGAGACCGCGCCCGCCATCACGATCGCCTGGAGCAGGCGTGCACCTTTCCCCTTGCCCTTGGCCGTGGCCAGTTCCGACGCAACGACGACGTGACCGGTCGACTGGTTCCAGACCTTGGAATAGATGCGGTTCATCGAATGTCCCTCGTGGTGGAGTGGGTACGGAAAGCCCCTTGCGTGCGGCGCGATGGCGCGCGGCAGCGACTGCGCGTTGCGTGAGGGAACCAGGAGGGAGCGGGTCGCGGACGCAGTGAGATTCGGCAGAAGAGCCAGTCCTTGTGCGAGGCCGATAGCGCTATTCCTGAACGCTCCTCGAATTGCTTGCAGCTGGGACGATACTCACCGCGACTGACAATTTTCGTCAAGTGCCCGGCCGCATTGCGTCACATAATGACGCAAACGGTCCGAATATCCGTTGACAATCAGATAGTTAGATCAAATAGCTCTTGCGGCCTGCGATCTTCACACGGCGAAGCCGTTGAGATGAATGGAAATTAACTAGGGCGCGGAGCCGGCGATGATGCCGCCGACAGGAAATCGGACGGATCTGCGCGCTGCGGGCAGCCGGCCGCAGGTGCTTGCCGCCGTGGCCAACGGCGCACGACGGATTTGACCCGCCAGCGCAGTGGCGGCAGGGACCATCGGCTACGGGGAACTCGCGCCAGCGGGCAGCGCGCGCAGGCGCGCCGGGGCCGTGCCAGGGGCAGGCTGCCGCCCGGACGGCGGCAGGCAGGGCGTCGCGTCGCCGGAGGGTTCTCCGGCGACGCTCCGGGATCAGCCCAGTCGCGCCCGCGCGTTGCGGAACATGCGCATCCAGGGCGAGGCGTCGGGCCACTGCACCGGCGCCCAGCTGAAGTTGGAACGGCGCAGCGTGCGCTCCGGATGCGGCATCAGGATGGTCGCGCGACCATCGTCGCTGGTCAGTCCGGCAATGGCGTCGGTGGACCCGTTGGGATTGGCCGGATACGCGGTCGCGGCGACGCCATCGCCATCGACATAGCGCAGGGCCACGCGTGCCGCGACGCGGTCGGCCTCGCTGTCGAATGCGGCGCGCCCTTCGCCGTGGGACACGACCACCGGGATGCGGGAACCCGCCATTCCCGACAGGAACAGCGAAGGCGATTCGACCACCTCCAACAGGCCCAGCCGCCCCTCGAACTGCTCGCTGCGGTTGCGCAGGAAGCGCGGCCAGTGGCTGGCGCCGGGGATGATCGCACTGAGCGCGGACATCATCTGGCAGCCGTTGCACACGCCCAGCGAGAACGTGCCGGCACGTTCGAAGAAGCCGGCGAACTGGTCGCGCAGCACGTCGCGCTCGAGGATCGAGGTCGCCCAGCCCCGGCCCGCGCCGAGCACGTCGCCATAGCTGAAACCACCACAGGCCACCAGGCCGTCGAACCCCTCGAGCGTGGTCCGCCCGGCGATGAGATCGCTCATGTGCACGTCGACGGCCGCGAACCCGGCACGGTCGAAGCCCACCGCCATCTCGACCTGGCTGTTGACGCCCTGCTCGCGCAGGATCGCCACCTTCGGCCGTGCGCCGGTACCGATGTAGGGCGCGGCCACGTCCTCGCCCGGATCGAAGCCGAGCCGGGGCTGCAGGCCGGGCGCGTCGAAGCGTCGTGCGGCCTGCCATTCTTCGTCGGCGCAGTCGGGGTTGTCGCGCAGGCGCTGCATCGCATGGGTGACCGACCACCAGGCGTCGAACAGGGCTTCCCAGCGCCATTCGGCCAGGGTCTGCTCGCCGTGGCGCACGCGGATGCGGCCGCTGCCGGTCGGACGCGCGATGCGCTGCGCGCATTCGACCAGGCCATGCCGCGCGACCAGGTCGGCGAACTCGGCGCGATCCTCGGTGGCGATCTGCACCACCGCGCCCAGTTCCTCGGAGAACAGGGTGCGCAGCGCATCTTCCGCGCGGTCCTCGCCCCAGCCGTCGAGGTCGATCTCCAGGCCGCGGTGCGAGCAGAACGCCATCTCGCACAGCGTGGCGAAGGTGCCGCCGTCGGAACGGTCGTGGTAGGCCCGCAACAGGCCGGCGTCGCGGGCATCGCGGATCAGTTCGAAGAACGAGCGCAGCCGCGCAGGATCGTCAAGGTCGGGGCAGGCGCCGCCGAAGGCGTCGAAGCACTGCGCCAGGATCGAGCCGCCCAGGCGCTGCTTGCCGGCGCCCAGGCCGATCAGCCACAGCTCGCTGTCGATGCCGTCCTCGATCAGCGGCGTCAGCTGGCGGGTGACATCGGGCACCGGCGCGAACGCGGTGACGATCAGGGACACCGGCGAGACGCTCTTGTGCGCCTGCCCCGCCGCGGCCTCCGGTGCGCCGTCGCCGGCGCGCGCGGGCCCGGTCCACTGCACCTGCATCGACAGCGAATCCTTGCCCACCGGGATGCTCAGGCCCAGCTCGGGGCACAGCTCCATGCCCACGGCATGCACGGCATCGAACAGCCTGGCGTCCTCGCCCGGATGGCCGGCGGCTGCCATCCAGTTGGCCGACAGCTTGACCCGCTCCAGCGCTTCCACCGGCGCCGCGCACAGGTTGGTGATCGCCTCGCCCACGGCCATGCGCGCGGCGGCAGCCGCGTCGATCAGCGCCAGCGGCGTGCGCTCGCCGATCGCCATGGCCTCGCCCGCCAGCCCTTCGTAGCCGGCATGGGTGAGCGCGCAGTCGGCCACCGGCACCTGCCAGGGCCCCACCATCTGGTCGCGCGCGGTCAGTCCGCCGACGGAACGGTCGCCGATGGCGACGAGGAACTGCTTGGCGGCCACGGTCGGATGCGCAAGCACGCGCAGGCCGGCCTCGTGCAGGTCGATGGCATTGGTGTTGAGCATGCGCCAGCGCACGGGCGCCGGCCGCTGCGTGTCGCGATGCATCTTCGGCGCCTTGCCGAAAAGCACATCCATCGGCAAGTCGATGGGGTGAGGACCATCCGCCTGCGCGGCACTGCCGCGCGGATGGTCCGAACGCCCGGCGTGCTGCGCCGGGCCGGTGCCCGTATCGGCCTCCTGTGCATCCAGCGCGTCCAGCACGCCATAGCCCACGGTCAGGTGCTGCTCCGCCGTCGCCAGGCCGACCGCGGCGAACGGGCAGCGCTCGCGTTCGCACAGGGCCGCGAACTCGGCCATGCGCGCCTGCGGCACGCCCAGCACGTAGCGCTCCTGGGATTCGTTGCACCACAACTGCATCGGCGATAGCGAGGGGTCGTCGCTGGGCACGCGGCCCAGGTCGATCAGGCCGCCGACGCCCGAGTCGTGCAGCAGTTCCGGGATGGCATTGGACAGGCCGCCGGCGCCCACGTCGTGGATCGAGACGATGGGGTTGTCCTGGCCCAGGGCCACGCAGCTGTCGATGACCTCCTGGCAGCGGCGCTCCATTTCCGGGTTCTCGCGCTGCACCGACGCGAAATCCAGGTCTTCGGCGCTTTCGCCGGAGGCCACCGAGCTGGCCGCGCCGCCGCCCAGCCCGATCAGCATGGCCGGGCCGCCCAGCACCACCACCGCATCGCCGGGCGAGAGCTGGCGCTTGGCCACCATCGGCCGGTCCATCGCACCCAGGCCGCCGGCCAGCATGATCGGCTTGTCGTAGGCGCGGGCCGGCTCGTCCTCGTGCTGGAGCTCGAAGCTGCGGAAATAGCCCAGCAGGTTGGGACGCCCGAACTCGTTGTTGAAGGCGGCCCCGCCCAGCGGTCCGTCGAGCATGATCTCGAGGGCCGGCGCCATGCGCGGGTTGAGTTCGCGCGCGCTTTCCCAGGGCTGCGGCAGCGTCGGGATGCGCAGGTGCGAGACGCTGAAGCCGGTCAGGCCGGCCTTGGGCTTGCCGCCACGGCCGGTCGCGCCCTCGTCGCGGATTTCGCCGCCGGCGCCGGTGCTGGCGCCCGAGAACGGGGAGATCGCGGTCGGATGGTTGTGGGTCTCGACCTTGATGCAGAAGGCGCTGTCGGCCAGCGGCTCGCTGCGGTACTCGCCCGTGGCCGGATCGGGCCGAAAGCGGTTGGCCGGATAGCCCTCCACCACGGCCGCATTGTCGCTGTAGGCCGACAGGGTGTACTGCGGCGTACGCGCGTGGGTGTTGCGGATCATCGCGAACAGCGAGCGCGGCTGGTCCTCGCCGTCCACCGTCCAGGTGGCGTTGAAGATCTTGTGCCGGCAGTGCTCGGAATTGGCCTGCGCAAACATCATCAGCTCGACGTCGGACGGGTCGCGCCCCAGCTCCGCGTAGCGCTCGCGCAGGTAATCGATCTCGTCGGCGGCCAAAGCCAGGCCCAGCCGCGCATTGGCCTGCTCCAGCGCATCCAGCGGGATCCGCTCGACCGAGCCGCGCGGCGGCGCGACGAACAGGCCGACGGCCTCCTCGTGCGCGACCAGCAGCGACTGCGTCATCGGATCGTGCAGCAGCTTCGACAGCGCCGCCTGCCGGGCCGGATCGTCCGGCCAGCCGGCCAGGTCGATGCGGGTACCGCGTTCGACGCGGCGCACCGGTTGCCCGGCGCCGCGCAGGATCTCGCTGGCCTTGCTGGCCCAGGGCGAGATGGTGCCCAGCCGGGGCGCCACGAACCGCGAGACGGCGTCCGCCCCGGCGCGCGGCGCCTGCGCTTCGCCGGCCGCCAGAACGCGCCGCAGCACGGCCGGTTCGGGGCTGGCGCCAGGCTCGGGATCGACCCAGTACACATGCCAGGCGCCGACAACGCGGACGCCGGGGGAGACGGATTGGAGGCGGAGCTCAAGCCGTTCACGACGGAACGGCGACAGGGCCGGCAGGCCCTCGAGGACGATCATGTCCGGGAGCACACTCAGAGCGGGCCGCCTATTGTAAGCGGCTTTGCGGCGGGAGACCCGCCGGATCCGAACCTGCCGGTCCGGGCCCGGCGCGCGGGCCCGGATGCAGGGGGCGTCGGGGCCGCGAGGCGCACGAGCTGCCCGGACGGGCGCGGTCGATGGTGGTCCTCGAATCCGGCCTCGCCGGGCGAGGGCCCGATCGCGATCCAGCCATCGCGCGCGGCCGGACCGTCGCGGCCAGCGGGCTGGCGTGAGGCGCAGGCGCGGCCAGCGGTGCGGACCGGCGCGCGGGCGCCTCAACCGCCGGAGGCGGCGCCCTGCCGGGCGGCATCCATCTCCTGCAGCGCCGACAGCAGCGCATCGGGCGGGAGGTAGCCGGGCATGGCCACCCCGTCGGCGGTCACGATCATCGGCGTGCCGGTCAGGCCGACACGCTGGCCGAGGTCGTAGTGCCGGGCCACCGGATTCTCGCAGTCGGCTTCGCGCACCTTCCTGCCCTCCTTGGCATCGGTCAGGGCCTTGCGGCGGTCGGCCGCGCACCAGACCGACACCATCTGCCGGTAGTCCGGCGAGCCGAGCCCCATCCGCGGGAAAGCCAGGTATTCGATGGCGATGCCGCGCTTGTTGTACTCGGCGATGTCCTGGTGCAGGCGCCGGCAGTAGCCGCACTCCACATCGGTGAACACGCTGACGGTGTACTTCGGGTTGGCCGGCGCGAACACGATGCGCTCGCTCTCGGGCACCGTCGCCAGCAGGCGGCGACGCACCGCGTTCACGCCCGACTGGCTCAGGTCGCGCTTGGCCGCGATGTCGAACAGGCTGCCCTGGATCAGGTACTTCCCGTCATCGCTGACATACAGCACCTGTCCGCCGACGATCACTTCCTGGAAACCCGCCAGCGGCGCGGCCGAGATGGCGTCGATCCGGATATCCGGATTGATCGACTCGATCGCCTGGCGCGCGCGGTCCTCGGGTGTGCCCGGACGGGTCTGGATGTCCTCGACCTGGGCGAGGTCGGCATCGGCCGCAGCGACCGCCTCGCCGGCGTCGCCATCTGGCGCCTGGGCGCAGGCGGAGAGGCTGGCGGCACACAGGAGCGACAACAGCAGGCTGGTCTTGAGGGACATCAGGGGGCGACTCGACGCGATCGGCGGGATGCCCGATTGTCGCACGGCGCGTCCAGGCGCCCGTGCCCGTGCCGCGTGGACAGTCACCGCCTGGACGGCCTCTGCCCCGCTGCAGGCTGCAGGCTGTCGCGCCGCCGCTGCCGGTGGCGCAGGCGCGGGACGCGCACGGCGCCCGGTGGGCCGCCATCGGCGGCGCATCCGGTGCAGGCCACGGCCGAATCGCTACGAAGCCGGCAGCGCCTGCGCGTGCACCCCCGCAACCGCGCGTCCGGAGGGATCGGCCATCGCCGCGAAGCTCGCGTCCCAGGCGATCGCCGCCGGCGAGGAGCAGGCGATGGACTTGCCGCCCGGCACGGTCTCGGCGCAGGCCGCGCCCGGGTAGAACTGTTCGAACAGCGCCCGGTAGAAATAGGCCTCCTTGGTCTGCGGCGGATTGACGGGGAAGCGGCGGCCCGCGGCGGCGAGTTCGCGGTCGGAGACCTGCGCCTGGGCATGGGCCTTGAGTCCGTCGATCCAGCCATAGCCCACGCCATCGCTGAACTGCTCCTTCTGCCGCCACAGGATCGCCTCGGGCAGGTAACCGTCGAAGGCTTCGCGCAACACGCCCTTCTCCATCCGCTGCGGCCCCTGGGCGCCGCGCCTGACCATCTTGTGCCTGGCGTCCATACGCATCGCCACCTCGAGGAACTCGCGGTCGAGGAAGGGCACGCGCGGCTCCACGCCCCAGGCCATCATCGACTTGTTGGCGCGCAGGCAGTCGTAGTTGTGCAGGGCGTCGAGCTTGCGTACCAGTTCCTCGTGGAACTGGCGCGCGTCCGGCGCCTTGTGGAAGTACAGGTAGCCACCGAAGATCTCGTCGCTACCCTCGCCCGACAGCACCATCTTCACACCCATCGCCTTGATCCGCCGCGCCAGCAGGTACATCGGGGTGGAGGCGCGGATCGTGGTGACGTCGTAGGTTTCGACGTGGCGGATCACCTCGGGCAGCGCGTCCAGTCCCTCCTGCAGGGTGTAGGTGAACCCGTGGTGGACCGTGCCGAGCATGCCGGCGGCGACCTCGGCCGCGGCCAGGTCGGGCGAGCCTTCCAGGCCGATCGCGAAGGAATGCAGGCGCGGCCACCAGGCCTCGCTGGCATCGTTGTCCTCGATGCGATGGCGTGCATAGCGTGCGGCGACGGCCGCCACCAGCGAGGAATCCAGCCCGCCCGACAGCAGCACGCCATAGGGCACGTCGGTCATCAGCTGGCGATGTACCGCCGCCTCGAACGCCTCGCGCAGTTCGCGCGCGTCCACCTGCTCGCCCTCGACTGCGGCGTAGTCGCGCCACGGCCGCTCGTAGTAGCGATGCAGGGCCCCTTGTGGCCGGCCATCGCCCGCATCGGCCGACCATTCGTACCAGTGCCCCGGCGGGAACTGCGCCACGTCCGCGCAGAGGGGCGCCAGCGCCTTCATCTCCGATGCCACGCACAGGCGGCCCTCGCGGTCGTGGCCCCAGTACAGCGGCACCACCCCGACCGGATCGCGCGCGATCAGTACGCGCCGCGCCTGCGCATCCCACAGCGCGAAGGCGAAGATGCCGTTGAGGCGGTTGAGGAGCGCATGCGGGCTGTCCTCGCGGTACAGCGCATTGATCACCTCGCAGTCCGAACCGGTCTGGAATGCATAGTGCTGCGTGAGCCCGGCCTTGAGCTCGCGGTGGTTGTAGATCTCGCCATTGACCGCGAGCGCCAGTGCGCCGTCCATCGAGCGCAGCGGCTGCGAGCCGCCCGCCGGATCGACGATCGCAAGTCGCTCGTGCACCAGGATGGCGCCCTCGTCGAGATGGATGCCGCTCCAGTCGGGGCCGCGGTGGCGCTGGCGCTGGGACAGCTCCAGCGCCTGGCGGCGCAGGGCCGCCAGGTCGTCGCCCGGCTGCAAGCCGAAGATGCCGAAGATCGAACACATGCTATGACGCTCCTGGGAGAGGAAATGGCCCCGGCCCCGGTCCCGATACGAAAAAAGCCCGCATCCTGCGATGCGGGCTTCTGCGTTCCGGGCGAGGCCCCGGGGGGGTCTACGCCTGGCTGCGGCCCGCTGCGCGCGCACGATTGTTCACCGCATTGGAATTGCGGTTGAGCGCCTGCGCGTTGCGGAAGGACTGCGTTGCCATGGAACGACCGTAAAGCAGCCTCCGCGGCTTTGCAACGGTTGCAGACACAACCGTCACCGCGCCGCCCGAACAATGTCGGGCGCGCTGGCCGGGGGCTGGCGGACAGAGGGGCGAGGATCACGTGAACGACACCATGCAGCGGCTTTCCCGCACATCCCAGGTCATCGCCATGTTCGCGCGCTACCGCCGCGCCGGGATCATGACCGGCTTCGACCTGGGCGAGACGCGCGAGGAGGACGTGGCCGAGGGCGAGGCCGATGCGCTGGCCGAGCGCTTCGTCGCCGACCTCGAACAGATGGGCCCGGCCTTCGTCAAACTAGGACAGGCGCTGTCCACCCGCCCGGACCTGGTGCCCGCGAGCTGGATCGCCGCGCTCGAGCGCATCCAGGACGACGCCACGCCGGCGCCCGTGGACGACATCGAAGCCCTGCTGGAGCGCGAGCTGGGCGTGCGCGCGAGCAAGGTGTTCGCCCAGATCGACCCGCAGCCCATGGCGGCGGCGTCGCTGGCCCAGGTGCATCGGGCCGTCCTGCACGACGGCCGCGTGGTGGCCCTGAAGATCCAGCGTCCGGACGTGGCCGGCGCCGTGCGCAGCGACCTCGACCTGCTGGCGCGCCTGGCCGGCACCGCCGACACCATGACCGACGCCGGCCGCCGCCTGCGCCTGGCCGACTGGATCGGCGAGTTTCGCAAGACCATGATCAACGAACTCGACTACCGCATCGAGGCCGAGAACCTCGACCGCTTCGGCCGCCACCTGTCGGGCTACCCGCTGCTGCGCGTCCCCGCCCCGCTGTGGGACTACGTGACCCCGCGGCTGCTGGTGATGGACTGGATCGAAGGCATCAACGTCACCCGCATCACCGGCCTGCGCCGCACCGAGCTCGACACCACGCCGGCCACCATCCAGCTGCTGCGCGCCTATCTGGACCAGGTCTTCGTGCATGGCGACATCCATGCCGATCCGCATCCGGGCAACGTGCTGCTGGGCAAGGACGGCCGCATCGCCCTGATCGACCTGGGCATGGTCGCCACCATTCCGCCGCGCCAGCGCGAGCACCTGCTCAAGCTGGTGTTCGCGGCGGTGGACGGGCGCGGCGAGGACGTCGCGCGCCAGCTGGTGGTGCTGGGCACGCGCCTGGAGGATTTCGACGAGGCCGCCTGCGTGCGCGAGATCTCGCAGGTGGTGGCCCGCTATGCCGGCGCCACCACCCGGCGCGCTTCCGAGGGCCGCATGGTACTCGACCTCGTCCGCCGCTCCACCGAATGCGGACTGCGCACGCCGCCGGAGATCAGCCTGCTGGGCAAGACCCTGCTCAACCTGGAACGGGTGGTCGACGCGCTGGCGCCGGAACTGGACGTGCGCGAGCAGATCGAGTCGCACCTGCAGTCGCTGATGCGCGAGCGCATGCGCAAGGCCCTCTCGCCGGCCAACCTCGCCACCGAAGCGCTGGAGCTGCAGGAGCTGGTGCGCGACGCGCCGCGCAAGCTTTCCGACACGCTCTCGCTGATGGCCGCCAATCGCATGCAGGTGCGGCTGGCCGGGCTGGACGACTCGCGGCTGATGGAGAACCTGCAGAAGATCGCCAACCGGATCGCATCGTCCGTGGTCATCGCCGCCTTGCTGCTGTCCTCCACCCAGCTGATGCGCCTGGACGTGGGCCCGACCATGTTCGGCTATCCCGCGCTGGCTGTGGTGATGTTCCTGATCGCCGCGGTGCTGGGCGTGATCCTGGTGGTCAGCGCGATGCGCTACGACCGGCACGCCCGGCCGATGGAGCGGTCGGGCACGGAGTAGCCTGGCGCCGCGCTAGCCTGGTGCGCGCGCCTCAGGCCGGTGCGGCCTCGCCCGGCAGCAGGCGTTCGATCAGCGCGCGGTAGAGGCCCGGCAAGGCCTCGAGGTCGGCCACGCGCACGTGTTCGTCGACCTGGTGGATGCTGGCGTTGACCGGGCCGATCTCGATGCACTGCGCTCCCAAAGGCGCGATGAAGCGCGCATCGGAGGTGCCGCCTCCGGTGCTCTCCTCCGGCGCTTGGCCACGGAAGCTGGCCAGGACCTCGCGCGCGGCGGCGCGCAGCGGACCCTCGGGCGTGTAGAACGGCTCGCCGCTGCGATGCCAGGACAGCGTGTACTCCATGCCGTGGCGCGCGCAGATCGCCTCGATTTCGGCGATCAGGCGCCCGGCAGTCCAGTGCGGGTTGTAGCGCAGGTTGAACTGCAGCTCGAGCGTGCCGGGCACCACGTTGCCGGCGCCGGTCCCGGCATGGACGTTGCTGACCTGCAGGCTGGTCGGCGGAAAGCTCTCGTAGCCGGCGTCCCAGACGCGGCTCGTCAACTCGACCAGCACCGGCGCGACGAGATGGATGGGGTTGCGCGCCTTGTGCGGATAGGCGACATGGCCCTGCACGCCGTGGACGGTGAGCGTGGCCGACAGGCTGCCGCGCCGGCCGACGCGCAGCAGGTCGCCCAGGCGTTCGGTCGAGGACGGCTCGCCGGTGATGCACCAGTCGATGCGCGTGCCGCGTTCCGCGAACAGCTGCGCCACCCGGCGGACGCCGTCGATGGCATCGCCCTCCTCGTCCGAGGTCAGCAGCAGGGCGACGGTGCCCGGGTGTTCCGGGTGCGCGGCGACGAATTCCTCCAGCGCCACCACGAAGGCGGCCACGCTGCCCTTCATGTCGGCCGCGCCGCGCCCGTACAGCGCGCCATCCCGCACGGTCGGCATGAATGGATCGCTGGCCCAGGCGGCCACCGGCCCCGGCGGCACCACGTCGGTGTGGCCGAGCAGTACCAGCACCGGACCGCCGCGGCCATGCGTCGCCCAGAGATTGTCGACCGCGCCGAAGCGCAGCCGCTCGATCTGGAAACCGGCGCGCTCCAGGCGCCCGGCCACCAGCGCCTGGCAGCCGCTGTCGTCCGGCGTCACCGAGGGACGCGCGATCAGCCCGCAGGCCAGTTCCACAACTCCGCTCACCTGGTCACTCCTCACTGTCGCCCCGCAGCGCCGGCCGAGCCGGCCGGTCCGGTCGCGCGCCGATGCGCCGCGCCCGGTCAGATCCCGAACCGCTGCTTGAAGCCGTTGTCGGTGAAGCCCTGGCTGACCTGCCCGTCCCCGGTGACCACCACCGGGCGCAGGATCAGCTGCGGGTACTCGCGCAGCAGCAGCTTCCACTCGGCCTCGCTGGCGGCGCCCTTGCGGTTGTCGGGCAACTGTCGCCACGTGGTGGACGACTTGTTGACCATCGCCGGGAACCCGCCGAGCTTGCCGGCCCACTCGACCAGGGTCTCGGGCGATGGCTTGCTGTCGCGATAGTCGACGAAGCTGTAGGCGACGCCGAAGCGGTCGAGCCACTTGGTGGCCTTGCGGCAGGTATCGCAGTTCTTCAGTCCGTATACGGTGGTCATCGCCTTTCCTGTCTGGTGGTGCCGGCTGCACGTCCGCCGCTGCGGGCCGGCGGCCTGCAGGCCATCGGCCCCTTGCGGCGCGGCACGCGGATGCGTGCCCCGGTCAGTCGGCCAGGCCGCGCAGCAGTTCGTTGACGCTGGTCTTGCTGCGGGTCTTCTCGTCGACCTGCTTGACGATCACCGCGCAATACAGCGAGTGCGAACCGTCCTTCGCCGGCAGCTGGCCGGAAACCACGACGCTGCCCGGCGGCACGTAGCCGTAGCTCACCTCACCGGTGGCGCGGTTGTAGATCCGCGTGGACTGGCCGAGGAACACGCCCATGCCGATCACGCTGTGGTGACCGACCACCACGCCCTCGACCACCTCCGAGCGCGCGCCGATGAAGCAATGGTCCTCGATGATGGTGGGGCTGGCCTGCAGCGGTTCGAGCACGCCGCCGATGCCCGCGCCGCCGGACAGGTGCACGTGCCGGCCGATCTGCGCGCAGGAGCCGACCGTGGCCCAGGTATCGACCATCGTGCCTTCGCCGACATGGGCGCCGATGTTGACGAAGCTCGGCATCAGCACCACGTCGCGCCCGAAGAAGGTGCCGCGGCGCGCCACCGCACCTGGCACCACGCGCACGCCCAGGGCCTTGAAGCGGTCCGCGTCGAAGCCGGCGAAACGCGCCTCCACCTTGTCCCAGTACGGTGCTGGCTGCGCCTCGACCACGGCCATCTCGTTGACCCGGAAGTACAGCAGCACGGCCTTCTTCAGCCACTCGTTCACCTGCCAGCCGCCATCGGCCCGGGGCTCGGCCACGCGCAGCCCGCCGCTCTCCAGGCCCTGCATCGCCGCCTCGACCGCGGGCGCGACGCGCTCCCGGATTTCCTCGCCGGCAAGCGAGGCGCGCCGCTCCCACGCGTCCTCGATCGTGCGCTGGATGCCGCTTGCCTGTGGCGCTTGGGTCATGCCGTGGTGTCTCCATCGATGCCAAGTTGGAGCGCGTCGCGCAAGGCGCCGCGCTGGGTCTCGTCGAGCGGCCGGTCTTCGCGGTCGCTGACCAGGAAAACGTCTTCCGCGCGCGCGCCGAAGGTCGCGATGCGCGCGTCATGCACGCGGATGCGCTGCTGGCGCAGCACCTGCGCGATGTCGGCCAGCAGGCCGGGCCGGTCCGTGCAGACCAGGCTCATCACGGTGCGCCGGCCATCGGCCGCGGTGTCGAAGTCGATCTGCGGCACCACGCGGAAATGGCGCAGGTGCCGCGGCTGCGCGCGACGCGCCGGGCGCACGTCCAGCGACCCGGCCAGCACGGTCGCAAGCTTGCGCTCGATCGCGCCGATGTCCGGCGCCTGGCGCTGGTCCACCGACAGCACCTGGAAGATGTCGAAGATCGTCTGCTGCGGCCCGTCCAGCGCACGTGCCTGCTGGATCGCCAGCCCGAGCCGGTCCAGGGTGATCACGATCGCGGCGAACAGGCCGTCGCGATCGGGCGCGTGCACGAACACCTCCAGCGCATCGCCGGCGCCCACCACCCGCCGCACGCGCACCACCGTGGCCCCGGGTCCGGCCTCGCGCAGGGCCTGGGCCTGCCACACGATCTGGTCGGCGCGGGCGCGCAGGAAGCCGGTCTCGGGCATCCGCGCGAACAGCGCCTCAATCCCGTCCACGCCTTCGGCTTCCAGCAGCCCCCTGGCCTTGTCCCGCGTCTCGGCGATGCGGTCGGCGGCGTCGATGCGATGCTCCAGGCCGCGCCGCAGCGCATAGCGCGTGGCGGTGCGCAGGTCGGCCAGCAGCCGGTCCTTCCACGCATTCCACAGCTGCGGCGAGGTGCCGGCGATGTCGGCGCAGGTCAGCAGGTACAGATAATCCAGGCGCTCGCGGTCGGCGACCTCGACCGCGAAGCGGTGGATGACGGCAGGGTCGGAGATGTCCTGCTTCTGCGCGGTCACCGACATCAGCAGGTGCTTGAGCACCAGCCACTCCACCAGCGCGGTGTCGCCTGCGCTGTAGCCGTGCGCCAGGCAGAACGCGCGCGCATCGACCGCGCCGAGTTCGGAATGGTCGCCGCCGCGACCCTTGGCGATGTCGTGGAACAGCCCGGCCAGCAGCAACAGCTCCGGTTTGCGCAGCTGCGGCCAGACCTCGTGCGCCACCGAGAACCGCTCGTCGGGTATCCCGGTGGAGAACGACGCCAGGTTGCGCAGGACCGCCAGCGTGTGCTGGTCGACCGTGTAGACGTGGAACAGGTCGAACTGCATGCGCCCGGACACCTGGGCGAAGGCGGGAATCCAGCGCCCGAGCACGCCGAGCCTGGCCATGCGTTCGATCGTGCGCACGGGCGCCGGGCCGCGCAGCAGTTCCACGAACGCCTCGCGCATCTCCGGCCGCGCGGCGTCGTAGGACGGCAGCGCATGCAGCGACTCGGCCAGCGCGCGCGCGGTGCGCGAGTGCAGCCCCTTGGCCTCCGGCCGCTCGGCCCAGAGCGCGAACAGCGCCAGCACGCGCGACATGTCGCCGCCTGGCCAGAACTCGTCGCGGGCGACCAGGTAGCCGCGCTTCATCGCGAACTCCGCGTCCACCGGCACCGCCTCGACGTCGCCCTCGATCTGCTCCTCGTAA
>Ga0233365_1000695_pt1 | contig 15090 bp, 15 predicted proteins | sample ElkDunMinimDraft_27_FD_191535 | JGI IMG/M metagenome (GOLD analysis project Ga0233365, IMG submission 191535) | Fecal eukaryotic communites from dung pellets of Tule Elk in California, USA - Elk Dung C36 | ecosystem: Host-associated > Mammals > Digestive system > Large intestine > Fecal | place...
GAATCCTGCTCGGTCAGCATTGCCCCGCTAGCTCAGCGGTCAGAGCTGCCGCCTCTTAAGCGGCAGGCCCCTGGTTCGAATCCAGGGCGGGGCACGCGGACCCTCGCACTACCCGGTGAGCCCGGGGGTCTAGCTTTCTTCGGGAGGTAGCCATGGTCCAGAAGCGCTCATGGGCGTCGAGCAACCGACGCAGCCGCCTCCCTCGGGACTGGAACACCCGCCGCGCGGCCATCTTCCGCCGCGACAACTACCGCTGTGTGATCCCCCTGCCGGATGGGACCAGGTGTCCCGGAGCGGCCGAGGTGTGTGACCACGTGATCCCCGGCGACAACCACGACTACTCGAACCTTCAGTCCATCTGCCACTGGCACGACCGGACGAAGAGCTCGCGCGAAGGCGCTCAGGCCCTGGCGGCCAAGAAGGCGCGCATCGCGAACCGATTCCCCAAGCCAGACATGTAGAGCCCGCCCAGGAGGTGTGCCGTGGCCCAGACGCCGAAGCGTTCCGCTGAACTCAGCAGGAGCCAGTTCAACCGCAGGCAGGTCTCCTCTGCCGCGTCGATCCAAGGCGTGCGCTACGCACCCGTCATCCCCGAGCCGAACCCCGAGTGGCACTACATCGCCGCGACGATCTACGCCTCGCTGCGCGAGTCCGGGCAGAGCGACTTCTACCAGTCCTCGGACTGGGCGCTCGCCTACTCGCTGTGCGACGACCTCTCCCGCTTCAAGCGCGAGGAGGAGGCGCACGACGTCGCCGTGGCGCGCTGGATGAAGTGGCACGAGATCGACCCCGAGGACCGCAAGGAGCAGGGCTTCCACCCTGACTTCGCGCCGAAGATCCCCAAGGGCGGTTCGGCCATCAAGCTTGAGACGGTCATGAGCGGGCTCTCCCGCCTGGCCGTCACCGAGGTGGACCGCCTCAAGGTGCGCATGGAGCTCCAGGAGCCCAGCGATCCCGAGGCATCGGCTGAGGTCATCGCCATCGAGGACGCCAAGAAGCGACTGGGGGCCTGATGGCCGAGCCGCTGACCGCCGAAGAGCGGGCGCGGCTGGAGGCTCTGAAGCTCGACGAGAGGGCACTCACGCCCCTCTACGTCGGGCCGACCTGGCAGCGCAAGGAGGACGGCTCCTGGCTCCTCCCCAAGGACGCCGGGTACAAGACTCTCGGCTGGGCCGTGATCGGCTGGTGCGCGCGCTACCTGCGCAACGACGACGGCGACCCGTGGCAGTTCACGGACGAGCAGATGCGCTTCATTCTCTGGTGGTTCGCGGTCGACGAGCGGGGACGCTTCGTCTACCAGACCGGCGTCCTCCAGCGCATGAAGGGTTGGGGCAAGGACCCTTTGCTCGCCTGCCTCTCGCTGGTCGAGCTCTGCGGCCCCTCGCGCTTCTCCCACTGGGACGAGGACGGGGAGCCCGTCGCCAAGCGCCACCCGCGCCCCTGGATTCAGGTCGCCGCCGTCTCGCAGTCGCAGACGAAGAACACGATGCGCATGCTCCCGACTCTCGCGAGCCAGGAGATGCAAGCCGAGTTCGGGCTGTCTGTGCGAGCCGAGACGGCCGTCGCCCTCAACGGGACGGCGACCCTCGACGCCATCACGAGCAACTACCGCACCCTCGAAGGTGGCCGCTCCACGTTCGTCGTGCTCAACGAGACTCACCACTGGATCGCTTCCAACGGCGGTCACAAGATGTACGAGACCCTCAACGACAACACGACGAAGATGGACGGTCGCTACCTCGCGATCACCAACGCCTACATGCCAGGCGAAGGCTCAGTCGCAGAGGTCATGCGCGCCGAGCACCAGATGATCCTCGAAGGGCTCGCGCCCGACGTCGGCTTCCTCTACGACTCGCTCGAAGCGCACGAGACCGCACCCATCGACCCCATCCTCCTGCCCCGCATCCTTGAGGGCATCCGAGGCGACGCCAAGTGGCTGTCCATCGAGTCGATCATGGGCAACATCCAGAAGGGCAAGCGGTCCGCCGCTCGTACCCGACGGATGTGGCTCAACCAGATCGTCGCGGAAGAGGATGCGGTCTACGCACTCTCGACCTGGACGGCGCTGAGCGACGGCTTCAAGGACGAGATGCTGCGCCCCGGCGACCGCATCACGCTGGGCTTCGACGGCGGCAAGACGGACGACGCTACGGCGCTCGTCGCGGTCCGCCTGGACGACGGCTACGCCGAGATCGTCGGCCTCTGGGAGAAGCCCTTCGGGCCTGCCGGAGAGCACTGGGAGATCCCTCGCGACGAGGTGAACGACCGGGTGCACGACGCCTTCCGCCTGTACGACGTGCAGGGCTTCTACGCCGACGTGACCCTCTGGCAGGGCGACATCGCGGACTGGACTCGCGCCTACGGCGACCAGCTCGCCGTCAAGGCCACGGGCAACTCGCCTATCGGCTGGGACATGCGCTCGCTCAAGGCATCGACGCTCGCGCACGAAGACCTCATGCAAGCGGTCTACGACAAGCGCATCCACCACAACGGTGACCTCACCCTCCAGCGGCACGTCATGAACGCTCGCCGCGCCACGAACACCTGGGGCATCTCCTTCCGCAAGGAGACCCCCGAATCGCCCAAGAAGGTCGACGCCTACGCCGCCCTCATGCTCGCCTACCGCGCCCTGAACGACATGAAGATTCGCGGCAAGGAGCGATCCACCACGCAGGCGGGCATCTGGGCCTTCTGAGAACTCGACCGAGAGGTGCTTATCACATGGCCGAAGAGGTCGACTCTACTTCCGCACGGAAGCGGGCCAAGAGGCTCCACGACATCCTGAGGCACGACCTCGACTGCCGTCTCATCAAGGTGGACGAGTACCTCCATGGCGAGCAGGCCGGGCCGTACATGCCCGACCTCGCGGACGACGAGTACAAGCTGCTCGCCGAGCGCAGCATCAACAACATCATGCCGCTGCTGGTTCGTACGCCGGTCCAGGGCTGCTACGTGGACGGCTACCGCCCAGGCAAGGCCGACACCGCGAAGACTGCTGGCGAGCTCACCACCTCCCCCGCGTGGGACTGGTGGCAGTACGTCGGCCTCGACGCCAAGCAGTCGCCGATCTACTCGGCGGCCGTCGCCTACGGCCACTCCTTCTTCCTCGTGGAGAAGGACGCCGGGGGCAAGCTCTCCGGGCGCGGGCTCAGCCCGCTGCGCACCGCCGCGATCTACGACGACCCCGCGTGGGACATCGACCCCGTGGCGGTCCTGCACGTCAACCGCTGGCCTGAGGCTGGCGAGGACGGGCGGCCTGGCAAGGCCCAGCTCTGGGACGGCCCGGACGAGTGGGTGCTGACCTGGAAGGACAAGGGCTTCGAGGACGCGAAGCTGACGTACGTCGGCAAGCACGGCGCGGAGACCCCGCCTGTGACGCGCTTCGCCCCCGAGCTCGACCTGGACGGGCGCACCACCGGCCTCGTGTGGGAGATGATCCCGCCCCAGGATCGCCTGAACCAGACGATCTTCGACCTGCTCGTGGCGCAGACCGGCTCCTCGTTCAACACGCGAGTCTTCACCGGCATGGCCCCGCCCATGAAGCAGAAGGCCAAGTACGAGCAGGTGCCTGACGGCAACGGCGGCTTCACCAACGGTGACTTCATCGGCTTCGAGCCGGAGATCGGGCCGGATGGTCGACCGATCCCTCTGCGCTTCCAGATGAACGGCCGCCAGGCGCTCTTCCTCAACGGGGAGGGCGACAAGAACGTTGGCGTTCACAACCTCGAAGGCACGCAGCTCCAGGGCTACATCGACTCGCTCACCGAGGTCAAGGAGTCCATCTCCTCGGCCACGCAGACGCCGCCGACGTACCTCCTGGGCCAGATCGCCAACCTCTCCGCAGAGGCGCTCAACGCCGCGGAGATCAGCCTCACGCGCAAGATCCAGTCCTACCAGAAGTCGTTCGGCGAGTCGTGGGAGCGAGTCTTCCGCATCGTCGGCGAGCTCTCGCAGGACGAAGAGCGCTCCGAGGACTACAACGGCGAGGTCATGTGGCGCGACACCGGCTCGTCCGCTCTCTCGCAGACGGCCGACGCGCTCGGCAAGCTGCGTCAGAACGTCGATGTCCCGGTCAAGGGCCTGTGGCGCAAGGTGCCTGGCGTCACCCAGGGCGAACTCGCCCAGTGGGAGACGTGGCGCGAGGAGGAGAACGAAGACCTCCGCCAGGCAGAAGCCCTGGAGCGTGCCATCAACCCTCGTCCCAGCACACGGCCGAAGCCCACAACCACCCCCGGGAGTGAAGCCGCGTGACTAGTCCCGATCTTCTCGCAGAGGCCGAAGAGGCCGCACTGGCCCTCCAGGTTGCTCTCGCGAAGATCGGGGCCGAGACCATCGTCGAGGCGCTGAGCCTCTGGCGGAAGATGAACCCGGCCGACGTCGAGGCCGTGGCGCAGGAGTGGCTGGACGACGCGGTAGAGATGATCCTCTCCCGTCGCCAGCACAGCAGAGAGCTCGGCCTGGCCTACTACCGCCTGGTCCGCGCGCTCATCACCGGCTCGACGGTGCCTGACCCAAGGCGCCCCGAGCCGACCTACGTCACGCTCGAAGACCTGCGTCGCGAGTTCGCCGACCTGGCAGAGTCTCAGGCTCCTACGGGCGGGGGTAACCTCTCCGTCCCCGTGGAGCCGCACGAGACGCCGGTCGCCCCTCGCGACGACGACGGCACGCTAGAGCGTGACGACGAAGGCGTGGACCTCCTCGACATGACCGAGGACGAGCTCCGCCAGGCGCTCCGCGATGACATCGAGCGCACCGAGGCAGCCCGTCGTGAAGACGACGAGGACGCCGAGGAAGAGGCGCGGCAGGTCATGGAGGCGCTCGGCAAGGACGGGCTTCTCAAGCGCGTGCGCGGCTTGGACGACGAGGCTCCTGCCTCGGAGGTCGACGCCTCTCGCAACGAGGCCAAGCGCAAGTCGGGCAACCGGCAGGCGTCGGCGGCCGAGCGAGTGGTCCTCAACGGGGCTCGCGGCGAGATGTGGCGCGGCATGGACCGCGACAAGCGAGCGCTCGGCTGGGCTCGGCAGTCCCGCACGGGAACGCCCTGCGGCTTCTGCGCCATGCTCATCTCCCGAGGCGCCGTCTACCGCTCTGAGGACTCCGCCGCCTTCAGCGAGGGCGATCTCTACCACGACAACTGCAAGTGCTTCGCAGTGCCGGTCTGGACCAACGACCAGTACGCCGACTCGATGTTCGACATGAACCGCACCTACTCCGAGTGGTGGCCCGTGGTCACCCAGGGGACGAGCGGCAAGTTCGCGCAGGCGCTCTGGCGCAAGTTCTTCCGCCTCTCCCAGGAGAGCGGCTGGAGCGAGGCCGAGGCGCTTGCCAAGTGGGACGACTGGTACCACAACACACCTGCCGGGGATGCCTTCCACGAAGGGCTCCTCCGGCGCACGACCCGCGCGAGTTGAGGACATCTCCTCGCGCGTCTGCGCTGACGAGCGCAGAGCCCGTGGGCGGCGCTTATGCCGCTGCCGCGACGGGCCTCACTCCCCCCTGGCCTGGAGCCGGGGTTAACACCCACCCCAAGCGACGACGCCCAGGAGGCGAAGCGTGAACCCGAAGCTGTTCAAGAACCACCGACTCATGTTCACCACGGACAACGAGGAGGCGGGCGCCGGTACGCCGGACGAGGGCCTGGAGCCCAAGGCCACCGACGGCAGCGACACCGATGCCCCGCAGGGCAAGGACGCCGACGAGGAGCCCAAGGGCGACCCCGAGGACGACCTCCCCGAGTGGGCCAAGAAGGAACTCAAGCGCACGCGCAGCGAGGCGGCCAAGTACCGCACCGAGCGCAACGCCCTTCAGGAGACGCTCAAGGACGCGAAGAGCCCCGAGGACATCGAGGCAGCGACCAGCGAGTACATCCAGAAGGTAGAGGCGCTGGAGCTCCAGCTCACCCGAGAGCGCATCGCTCGCCAGTTCTCTCTCCCCGACGAGCTGGCTGCACGGCTTCAGGGTTCGACTGAGGACGAGCTGAAGGCTGACGCCAAGGCTCTCCAGAAGTTCGCTCGCCCCGTTCGTGGCAGCGACGACCCCAAGGGCGGGCTGGACCCGTCGATCGATCCCGAGACGTTCGACGCGAAGGCTGCTGCGGCACAGATCCTCAGCCAGTACTGAGCCTCGACGAGTCCCAACCCCCTACTCCACTTCAAGCCCCCTCCGCGCTGCGGCTAGGGGGCTTTCGCATGCACAGGAAAGGCCGACATGGCTCACACTCCTCAGAAGTACGAGAAGGTCGCGGCGACTGCCGCGACGCTTCTTGAGGCCAAGCTCGTCGTCCCCGCGCTGTTCCAGCACGAGGGTATCGACCAGTTCAAGGGCGGCGCGGGCGACGCCTACAGCGTCACCGTCCCGGGCGTCCTCCCCTACCGTCGCTACGGCTGGCGGAACGACCGCACGAACCCGATCCAGTTCGACGAGTACTCGGAGCGCAAGGTCACCGTCGAGTTCGGTGACAACGTGTACTCCGCAGTTCGCCTGACGGACGAGCAGAAGGACTTCGACTTCGGCGGTTCGTTCGGTCGCCTCATCGGCGCCCAGACGGACGCGATCCGTCGTGGCCTGGAGCACGAGGCGGTCGACGCCCTCGTGGGCGCCCCGTACGAGGTCAACATCGCGGCGGGCGCCAGCGCCGACATCCGCGAGGTCGCCATCGCTGCACGCGCGGCGCTCGACAACCTCATGGTCCCGGACGGCCAGCGAGTCCTCCTCCTCGGCACCGCCTGGGAGAAGAAGGCGCTCCTGGACAACAACCTGTCCCTTTCGCAGAACTCCAGCGAGGGTCGTGCCCTGGCCGCTCTGGAGCGCGCCACCATCGGCGATCTGTACGGACTGTCGATCATCGTCTCGCGCGAGATCCCGGCCAACGCGGCGTTCGCGTTCGTCCGCTCGGCGTTCGTGTTCGTGTCGGGCACCCCGACCGTCCCGGACAGCGTTCCCTTCGGCGCCGCGGCGTCGTCTGGCGGCCCCCTGAACATCGGCCTCCGCTGGCTCAAGGACTACGACACGGAGCGCTTCCAGGACCGCTCGGTCTTCAACACCTACCCGGGCTTCCGCTACGTGGACGACCCGCTGGTCTCGGTCAACCCGACCACGAAGAACGGCTCGGTCTCCGAGACCAACCACTTCGTGCGCGCCATCAAGCTGACCCTCGCCACGTCGGGCACCGCCACCACGGTCGTGACCACGACGAACGACGAGGAGCTCAGCGATATCACGGGCATCACGCTCGCCGGTTCCTGATCCTCTCGCGGGGCGCTGGGTACTACTCCCGCTCAGCGCCCCGCTCCTGCGGACAGGAGGTGAGTCATGGCTTCACTAGCCACCCTTGACGAGCTCAAGAACCGCCTCGACTGGGTGCTCGACGCCCAGGAGGAGACGGTCGCCACGTCGGCCCTGGAGGACGCCTCCAACCTGGTTCGCGGCTACGGCCTGAACTGGTCCGAGACGAACGTCCCGCCTGTCGTCAAGTCCATCACGCTCGCCTCGGCTCGACGCCTCATGGTGAACATCCAGGGCCTCACAGTCTCCCGTGCTGGAGATGAGACCCTCGGCTGGTCGGACATCGGCGAGAAGGCCGGAGCGGTCTACCTCACCCCGGACGAGCGCCAGATCATCTCTGGCATCGCACGCGGCACCCAGAGCCTCACGTCGGTCTCGACGTACGCCTGGGGCACCGAGGGCAAGCGCCACACCATCGGCGCCTCCTACGTGCCGGTGAGCAACGGCCACAAGCCGTTCCCGTTCTTCGCTTCGGAGGAGGACGACTGGTGACAACGGTCCAGCGAAGGCGTGGTCGCGAGGTCACCTTCTGGGCCGTCGTCAGCACCACGGACTCGCGCGGCAACATCGTGGAGGCACCCGACCCGACCAGCAAGACGACGGTCAGGGCGGCGATCATCCCGCAGCGCTCGCAGCGTGCGGAGGTCGCCGGGCAGGTGTCCATCGATGTGACCCGCGTCCTCGTCCCCGCCGACATCCCTGGCGTCAGCCTCTGGTCTCGCGCCGAGCTCGACGGCGAGGAGTGGGACCTGGTGACTCCGCCTGCCCTGCACTGGGGCCAGCGGAACACCCGGCACTGGACCATCGACCTGAAGCGGAGGCCCTCCTAGTGGCCGAGGTGTACAGGCGAGCCAGTAACGGGATGAAGGTCACCAAGGTCATCGCCCTCCACAAGGTGACCCAGTGGAGCCTCGGCGTCCACCGAGACGTGATCGCGGCGCGCGCCAGGTCGATCCTGGCCAGCCACCGTCACGACGGTCACGCCAAGATCGACACGGCCGACGGCCGGGTGGACAAGTACGTCGTCCTCGACGACACGCGCGGCCTCAGTGCCGCCATGTCCATCGAGTTCGGGCGTGGCCCCGGCACCACGAACCCCCGTGGCGAGATGAACCCAGTCGCCCCTCTGCGCACCGCTGCCTCCATCCCGGTCTCGGGCAAGAGCATCGGCCCGCGCATGAAGGACGGCCGCTTCAGGAAGCGGAAGAGGTGACGCGATGACGGTCTTCGGCTTCGACGACCTCGACGGTCTCCCCGAGTCTGCGCTCAGCAAGGCCGAGTTCGCTCCCGTCGAGGACGTGCTCCTGCCGCTCCTGCGCCAGGCCCTTCCCGGGGTTCGGATCTACTCAGAGGTGCCCGATGGCAACCTCTTCCCGTTCGTGATCGTCCGGGTTGCGCCTACTGAGCGCTGGTGGAGCGGCGACGACAGGTTCGTCGACTGGGCCACCGTGTTCGTCCATGTCTTCGCGGGTAGCCCAGACGGCGACCGCAAGGCGGCGATCCTCAGCGAGGCAGTCCGCGTCGCCCTGCGCGACGCCTACCTCAACAGCACGGTGACCGAGCACGGCTACATCTCCAGCTTCCGCATGACGAACCGACCCTCGCGACGCTCTGACTGGGCGACCGCTCAGGGGCCGGTGCAGTACGCGGACCTCCCGGCCGGGGTGACCCGGTACGAGGCGATGTACGTGCTCAACATTCGACGGCCTGCCTAGGCCACCCCCAAGCCCCAGCCGCTCTCCCCGTGAGGGCGGCTTTCTTCATGCCCTCACGGAGGAATCCATGCCTCGTAACGACGATGCAGTCCTTGTCATCTCCACCGGCGTCTACTACACGGCGCCCGTCGGAACCGCCCTTCCCGCGAACCTCGCGGCTGTCACGACCCCCTGGGACGAGATCGGCCACACCTCCCTGGAGGAGATCCTCGGCATTGCTTCTGAGGGCGGCGAGGCCACGACCCTCGGCACGCTCCAGAACAAGCAGCTCCGAGTCGTCCGTGCCGACCGCACCGAGACGTTCACGATCAACCTCCAGCAGTGGGACGAGACCGGCCTGAAGCTCTACTACGGGCAGAACATGGTCGACGTCGAGTCGGACGGCTCGCTCCTCGGCGTGCCCACGAACCCGACGCCCACCTCGGTCGCGTTCCTCGCGGTCTTCAAGGACGGCGCGAACATCTTCGCCGTCTACGCCCCGAAGGTCGAGATCTTCCGCGGCGACGACGTGGACCTCTCGGACACCGAGTCCCTGGCTTCGCTGCCGCTCTCGGTGACCCCGCTCCAGTACCTGACGAACGAGTGGACCTACGGCGTCACGCCGATGGGTTCCGTCGGTAGCTGACACAGACCGCCCCTATCCCGTGCCTGGCGGACCACGCGGGATAGGGGCTCCACCGCTTCACTCCATGGTCCCCGCACAGTAGAACCAAGAGAGGTCCGCCATGGCTATCACGCTCGAAAACATCCGCAAGGCTGCCGACAAGAAGTTTGCTCCCGTCGAGTTCGACCTGGGCGACGGCAAGGCGCCCGTGCGGCTCAAGAATCCGATCCGACTCGACAAGAAGGTCCGCGACCAGGTGACTGGCCTGCGAGAGACCCTTGGCGAGGAGGGTGCTGACGTCGAGAAGGTCGTCTCTGACGTCCTGACCAAGGTCGCCGAGAGCGCGAGCGAGGGCAAGCGCCTCGTGGCCGCAGCCGACGGCGACACCGCGGTCCTGCTCCAGATCCTCAACTCCTGGATGGAGGGCGAGGACACGGGGGAAGCCTCGGCCTCGGACGACTGATCGACGAGCACGGCGAGGCGCTGTACGCAGACCTCCTCTTCTACTACGGACGCGATCTCATCGAGATGGTCCAGCAGATCGGGGACGGGTCGCTCAGCGCCTCGTTCGTGCTTGCGCTCATTCAGAGGCTCCCCGATGAGTCCATGACCGTCGCCATGTACAAGGGCGGGCGGGAGAAGTGGCAGGAGCACTTTGGCTGGGGCGCCGACAGGCACCTCGCGGCCAATCTCTTCGACGCCATTCAGATCAACACGCGCGCGACCGGCAATTGGGCCAAGAAGGCCCCTGACATGCCGATGACGCCGCGCCCCAAGGTCGAGAAGGCCAAGCCCAAGGTGAACAGCGTGGCAGAGCTCCACAGGCTCCTGTTCGGCGCCGCCCAGAAGGACAAGAAGGCAGAGGTGCTGCATGGCTGACGTCACCATTGGTCGGGTCAGTGTCAAGGTGTACCCGGACACGAGCGACTTCCGGAAGCACCTCAAGGCCGACCTGGAGAAGATCGAGAAGGGCCTCAAGATCGAGGTCGACGCTCTCCTCAACTCCAAGATGCTGGCCCGCCATGCTGACGCCGTTGTGGAGCGCATGAACTCCAAGGCGGAGCGGTCGAAGCGTCGCATCATCTTCGACGCCGACCTCGACACGAACAACATCGGCGAGCGCGCACGAGTCGCGGCGGCCGAGGTCGACAAGGCGATGAAGGACTCGACCCTCGACCTCAGCACTGCGCTGGACGACGAGGCGCTGCGCAAGGTGCGCGACACCCTCGACGACCTGGTGGACGACTACGACGGCAAGAACATCGAGCTCCAGGCTGGGGTTGACTCCCTGGTCGCTCGCGCCGAGCTCGCGCGTGTCTCCCGTGACCGCCTGGTCGCCCTGCACATCCAGGTGTCCAAGGCGTCCCTGGCCAAGGCTGAGGCCACCCTGGCAGCCCTGTCCGGCCTGCGCCTCCTGGGCAGCACGCTGGACAACCTGTCGGACATGTTCAAGAACCTCGACAAGAACATCCCGATCATCGGCACCATCGCCGAGGCTGTCATCGGCCTGTCGGCCTGGCTGCTCGCTGCTGCGTCGAACACCTTCACGCTGGCCCGTGGCCTTGCCCAGATCGGTGGCCTTGCGCTGACCCTCCCCGGCATCGTCGGAGGGCTGGCGTTCGGGCTCGGCGCCACCATTGCGGTCCTCAAGGACTTCAACGCGGTGCTCCCCGAGGTCGGTCGCGAGTTCTCGCGCATCCAGGATCTCATGTCGGGCGACTTCTGGTCGCTCGCAGAGCGTCCGATCAAGAACCTCACCACCACTCTTCTGCCCCAGCTTGAGGGCGGGCTGCGCGTCACCTCGGTGGCGCTCGGCAACTTCTTCGGCGGCCTCGCCGACTCCATCCGCGGCTCGCTTGACGGCGAGCTCGACGGCATGTTCGCGAACCTCGCGGCGTCCATCGACATCGCGGCGGAGTCCAACGGTCGTCTGGCCAACACCATCAAGATCCTGGGCACCAACGGGTCGAAGTACCTGCCCCGCCTGGCTGGCTTCTACAACAAGATCAACCAGGAGTTCTCCACCTGGCTGACGAAGGCCGAGTCGACTGGTCGCCTGAACGAGATCATCGAGACGGCCATCGTCAACGCCAAGGATCTCGGGTCCGTCCTGTCCAACGCAGGCGGCATCCTGGCGGGCATTGCCCGCGCGGCCGAGAGGGCTGGCGGGTCCAGCCTCTCGATGCTCGCAGAGGCCCTTGAGCGCATCCACAAGGCCGTCGACAGCCCTGGCTTCCAGGACGGGCTCGTAGACGTCCTTGAGGGCGCTCACGACGCCATGAACCGGATCTCCAACCAGTCCGGCCCTGCGGTCAGCGCGTTCTTCAAGAACTTCGCCAGCACGCTCTCGGACGCCTTCCGCTCCGCAGGTGACGCCATCGGCTCGCTCCTCGACGGAGTGTTCCGAGGACTCAACACCGACGGCTTCGCGACCGGCTTCCTCGACTTCCTCAACGGCATCGGCGACGGCATCCGCGCGCTGGAGCCGATGTGGGAGCCGCTGGGCAACGCCATCGGCGCCATCGGCACCCTGGCTGGAGAGCTGGCACGGAACTTCGGTCCGCTGCTCTCGCAGCTCCTCGTCTCCCTGAGCGGCATGGTGCTGGACGTCGTGCCCAAGCTCACCCCGGTGATCGAGGCACTGACCTCCACCCTGGGCGGAGCGCTCACCCTGGTGCTCCCCATCGTCTCCGGACTGGTGGACGCCTTCACCGGCCTCGTCGGCCCCCTCCTCTCCTCTGAGGCGGGCGTCATCGCCGTCACCACCGCCCTCGTGGGCTTCCGCATCGCGGTCGCAGCCAAGGGCATGGAGGCGGGTCTGGCGACCCTGCTCTCGTTCTTCGGGGCGAGCGGCAAGGCTGGCGCCATGGCTTCGGCCATCGGCACGGTCGGCACCAAGCTCGGCATCGTCGGAGCCTCCGTCGCGGCCATCGTGGGCGTCGTCTCCTGGGCCTCACAGCTCGGAGTCCAGGCCCCCAAGGTCGCAGACTTCGCGCTCGCGCTTGAGCGCATGGGCAACTCCCGGACCATCGACAACGTAGCCAAGCTGGAGAACCTCTTCCAGGGCGGCGACAACTGGCTCCAGGAGAGCGGCGAGTCTGCTGCGGACGTCACGTCCCTGGCGGACGCCATCGGCTTCCTGTCCGAGTGGGACAACGCCGGTTGGTGGGACAAGTTCCTCGGCGGCGGCAAGTCCGGCGACGGCTTCGGGATGCACTCGGCTGGCATGAAGCAGTCGAAGGAGTCTGTCGAGGCTCTCGACCAGGCTCTCGCCAACGTCGCCACGTCTGGCAACGCAGAGGCCCTGGCCTCGGCTCAGTCCTGGCTGGCGAAGGCTGCCGAAGACTCTGGGATGAGCGTCGAGACGCTCGCTAACAAGTACCTGCCCCAGTACAGCAGCGCTCTTGAGGCGAACTCCATCGCCCAGCAGCAGGCTGCTCGCGATGCACAGTGGGCTGCTCTCCAGCAGGACGCTGCGCTCCAGATGTACGAGGACGCGCTGTCCCGTGTGGGTGGCCTCTCGCCGGGTGCGGTCCAGTCGATCAACGACGTCTCCAAGGAGTTCATCGACCTGGCCGGAGCGCTGGAGGGCGAAGCCCTTCCTAGCGTTGACGCCTGGATCAGCAAGCTCGAAGAGCAGCGCGTGGCGATGGACAACTGGGCCACCAACCTGGCGACCCTCGCTCAGCGAGGTGTCACAGAGGGCGTCCTGGTAGAGCTCGCCAAGCTCGGCCCTGAGGGCGCTCCGATGATCGCCCAGCTGACTACGGCTTCGGACGCAGAGCTCGCCCGCCTCGAAGAGGTCATGCGAGTCAAGTCCGGTGGCGCTGTCGACAGTGCGACCAACGAGTTCTCAAAGCTGGACGAGAAGGCTCGTGCCGAGCTCGACAAGCTCCCCCCGGAGGCTAAGGCCGTCCTGGAGGAGATGGGCATCCTCATGAACACCGGGGGTGCCGAGGCTGGCAACAAGCTCGCCTCCGGGCTGTCGTCCAAGGCTGCTCAGGTCTACTCGGCTTCTGGTGGCCTCGGCCGCAACGCCGTCACGGGTGCGAACACCGCGCAGCCCGGGATGAGCTCGGCTGGTCAGAGCGGCGGTTCTGCGTTCTCCAGCGGGCTCATGAACAAGAGCGGCTCTGCGTCTGGCGCCGGTACGGTCCTGGCCAACTCGGCTCAGGGCGGTGCAGGTTCGGTCTCGCTGTTCGGGACCGGTGCCTACGTGGGCCAGGGCTTCGCCGACGGCATCATGTCGAAGGCCGCAGCCGCCGCAGAGGCCGCTGCGCTCATGGCCACCCGTGCAGCCCAGGCTGCCGCTGGCGCCATGAAGATCGCCTCCCCGTCGCGCGTGATGATCGCGCTCGGCGAGTGGGTGTCCCTCGGCTTCGCCAAGGGCATCGAGGACAAGGCCTACACGGTCGACAAGGCCATGAAGAAGGTCACCGACGCGGTGACCGGAGTGGACTTCGCAGACCCCCTCGCGGGGCGTGGCGACTTCACCGTGCGTACCGGATCTGCCTCGGCAACTGCCGCCCTCGCTGAGGGCGACGCAACCACCGGCCCGGTGGATGTCCATATCGACGGCCCCGTGTGGGGCATGTCCCCCTACGAACTCGCATCGAGCGTCCAGCAGAAGCTGACGGATGCGCTGAACGCGGAAGGACTTGCCTCGTGAGCGCACCCCTTGTCTACGCAGTGCCGTACATCCCTCCGGCTCCCCCCGTCTCGCCCTTCCGAGGGCTGGGCATGGTGTGGACCGGCTGGGATGGCACTACGTGGGATCTCACCAGCGCCGACAAGGGCGTGTTCATCGAGAACGAGCGCGGCCTTCGCGGCCTGACGATGCCGGAGCACGAGCGCTGGAGCCGTAGCGCTCCGCTCGTGCCCGGCTCCACCCACATGGGACACCAGGTCAAGGACCGCAGCGTGTTCTGGCCCCTGGTGGTCTACACAGACGCCTCCTCGGAGGAGTGGATCGCCAGGGACAGGGCGCTGTGGAAGTCCATGCACCCTGATCGCGAGGGCACCTGGACGGTGACACACCCGAACGGTGAGCGGCGCTACCTCAAGTGCCGCTTCCTCGACGACAACAACCACACCTGGAAGTCGGACCAGATCCTCAAGGGGTGGGATCGCTACGGCATCACGCTGCTCGCGGACTACCCCTACTGGCGTGGCCCTGTGGTCACCCAGTCGTTCGCCGAGCCCGACCCGGTGGACTTCATCGACCCCGAGGACGAGGCGGTCATCACGATCTCCTCGGCGGGGTCGTTCGCTGCGGCGTCCCTCTCCAACCCGGGGGACATCGACGAGTCCCCGACCTGGTGGCTCCACGGCCCGTGCACCTCAGCAGAGGTGGGCGTCGGATCGCGACTCATCACAGTGCCCTTCGCCGTCGCCGACGGCAAGACGCTGGTCGTGGACACGCGGCCCACCAGCCGCACAGCCAAGCTCATCGACTCCCCCGACCTCACCAAGCCTGTGGTCGACCAG
>Ga0233365_1000697_pt1 | contig 15069 bp, 8 predicted proteins | sample ElkDunMinimDraft_27_FD_191535 | JGI IMG/M metagenome (GOLD analysis project Ga0233365, IMG submission 191535) | Fecal eukaryotic communites from dung pellets of Tule Elk in California, USA - Elk Dung C36 | ecosystem: Host-associated > Mammals > Digestive system > Large intestine > Fecal | place...
CTTTAGTCAGGTAGCCAATGAAGAAATCATGGAAAAGATTGTAAAGGGCAGTACGCGTGTATACGACCTTACAACTACCGAGCTGCTGGAGAAACATAACATAGCATCGACCAAAATTTACGTTGACGGTTTTGAAGGATTTGACACCGCAGAAAGTAACAGGATTAAAGAGCTTTGCATGGAGCACAACCTTGACGGAATGCTATTAACACAGTTGAAATTTTTGAATGTGCAGTACAGCAGTATGTTTATCCCTATTGGTGTTAGCGAGGATACGGAAGTTGAAATGCAGTACTACAATGCAGATGGTACATTGCTGCTGCATACAAAACACAATACACACATGGGCAATTCGTATATGACTTTTCCTGCTGCCGAACGTACGGTTAAAGACGGAACTACAGGTGCTTTAGGAAGGGTTTTGAAAGAAATGAAGGTTACTTCTGGAACAAAGTAAGGTTATTAACAGCTGAAAACACTTTTTTGAATATGTTACTTTTTATTCTTCTGTTCTTCGTTTTTGTTATTATACCTGTTGGTTTAGGCATTGCTATTTACAAACTAATTATGAGGAGCGGCAGCAGACGCAATGGAACTATTTTCGCCGTTATATATGGGTTGATTTTAACGATAACCGCAGTGAGTATTATTTTTGAAGACGAACTTTTTACCAAGGGTGATGCTTTGGAACTGTTGCGCGAACAACGAATTGAACTGGCAGACGGTTTCAGTATTGTTGAGAACCATTCCATGAGCGGAATTGGTGATTACTACCATACTTTTACCCTGCAGATTTCTGAAAAGGACAAATTTAAGATTATAGAAGACATAAAACTGTCAGACAATTTTATACCTTTTGTCGATTCAGCAACTACCGATTTTTATCCTACAGAAGACAGGTACGAGGAAAAAAGAACGGAATATAACTATGAAACCGAATACCAATATATTCGAGAATACTTTCAGGGTAACGGACAAGGTTATGCACCCACTCACAGAAAAATAAAAGTGCAGAAAAAAACGAATGAGATCGTTTTTGAAGAAATGGTGGAGTAATATTTACCAAATATAATTAAGGGAGACAATAATTTTTAATTTATCATAAGACTTTATTTTAATGAACAGTTACGAGGATGTTTGGAATGCTATTGAAGTATTAAAAAGCGAGAAAAGCGGCTGGTTTTGGAAAAAAGAAAAACCAGAAGAAAAATTCAAAGCACTGGAAATTATTACTAAAGCAGGTCATGCAAACAGTATTTACAGCCTTTTACCTTTTTTAAAGTTTAACAATGAAGAACTGCGCAATGCAGTGTGCGATACCATTATTACCCTTTTTAAGAAAATTGATGATAGAAAAGGCTATTACAACACCTTGAAACACTGCAGCATTTCTAGAAAAGATCTAGATTATTATGAAACCGTGTTTGACAAAGACCGTTTCTTTTATCTACTTGCATTAAGCTCGCTCAACGGTAACGGATATTTACGGGAAGTAGCGGTGCAAAAACTTGCACAAACCGTAAACTCACTTGCCATTCCGTTTATAATTTACCGTTTGGCAGACTGGGTATTGCCGGTAAGACAGGCCGCACTAGAAGGGATTAAGGCTTTTGCAAATAAAGCCTATATTGACGCCCTTATTGCTAACCTGCCTGCGTTTGAGTGGTTGTTACAGGTTCAGCGTACTGATTTACGAAGTACGTATGAAGATATTATTACCTTTTTAATGAACGGTAACCGCGATTATATACTTACTAATTTTAGAGATTACGAAGACCGGTTACGTTTTCTGCTTGCAAAACATATATCATCTGCATTAGGAAGTTCAAGAGAATTACAAATGCTTTTGGAAGACAGACATTTTATGATACGGAAGCTGACGTTGGATCATTTTGAAAACCTTACCGAATCGCAGATTGAATGCTTACTGCAGGACCGTTCTGCAGGTATAAGGCAAGAAACCCTTTACAGACTGAAGGAAAACGAAAATTTTGAAGCTGTATTAAAACGTTTTATTGCTGACGATTCTGCAACTATTAGAAACTATGCCCGTTACTATCTGAAAAATACGAATACCGATTTTGCGGCATTTTACCACGACAAACTGAAATCAGAGCATCAGATAACCGGAGCTTTAATGGGACTTGCAGAAATTAGCGCTGTTGCCTACAGGAACGATGTACTTACTTATACAGAACATCACGACTTGAAAATAAAGAAGAGTGCCTTTAATGCGCTTTGTATTTTAGATGAAGAAGCTGCCTATGAATTTGGACTAAAAAATATGGACACTCCATTTACAGGACTTAGAAACCAGATTATAAACTTTTTGTCGGGTATACCGCGTGAGGAAATTTTGATTAGGGCTCGGATTATATACAATACGGGAAGTGATGAACTGAAACTGTCGATGCTGAGGCTATATGGTAAAACAGGCGGATGGAAAGTACTTGCCGATTTAATGAGTGCAACTACAGAGCAAAAGCTTGAAATAAGGGAACTGGCGAACGTTTATTTGCAAAACTGGAGAACAAAGGCCATACATCTTTATACAAATCCTACTGAAAAGGAAAGAAATCTTCTGCGTGAAGTTTTTGCAAGAGTTACAGCACAGCATGAACAAATGAAGTACTTTAACAATAACCCGGTTCACGATCTGGATTTTTATTTTAAATAGGGAATCAGGGAAAGTCAGTGACGAAGTAACTGGTTCTCGACTACTGCTCGAACTGACGTGGAGTTGGAGATATCTCGACTACGCTCCATATGACAGAGGATAGTTAAGGGGAATAGGAAACTAAAAACTTGGGAGTTAAGTGAACCGGAGACAAGACATATACATTTATTACTTACATAAAATAAAAAAAGAGAAACACTTTCGTATTTCTCTTTTTTGTAGCCGATGATGAGCACATATCGAAACATTTTGTTGAGCATTTGGAACGAATAGCCAACATGTATAAAGATGATTATCCATTTGAGAATAAACAATAAAGACGAACTAAATGTTCGTCTTTATTGTTGTGTATAGATTATTTATAACATAAAAACTTAGAAGTGCTTTAAAATTATCTACAGTTTATTATGTAGTCTATAGACCAACTTACTAATTTCACTTCTTAATAACCTTTACCGTAACATTGCTACTCTGGGTGGTAGTTACTTTTATAAAGTAGGTACCTGCTGTGGCACCGTGCAGGTTTAACTGGTTGTTGCCGTTAAACATACCCTTTTGTATTTGCTGCCCCAGTACATTATACACTTCATAATTATGTAATGTTTCTTGGGTTTCTATGTTTACTATGTCGTTGGTTGGGTTGGGGTACACATTTACATTTATGTTGTTAAACTTTTCTGTGCTTACAGCTGTACCGCAGGTACTTGCTGCCAGTTTGGCTACAAAGAAATCGTGTTTGCCAATGTAGCCTAACCATTGGTTTTGCGGACGGTCTGTAAACAAATTGCCGTAATAACACCCGCCTACCACATAGTTGCCATCGTTATCTACGGCTACGGCGGTTAGCATGTGAAAGTTACCCGCACTGCCCATAATATCGTGCATGCCTACCACTGTACCGGTTTGCTTGTTAAAACGCATTAACAAAGGATCGCTGTTATGGTTTGGCGGGCGGTTTATGCTAAAACCATCCCAAATGGTATTACCACCCATGGTGGCAAAAGCCACCTCGTTGGCATTATTACGCAATGCCAAACCAAAACCCCAATAATCACCTGTTCTAGCTGCACTACTGTTATAACCGGTAGGGGTACGTGCCCACTGCACCGCACCGCTGCTGTTTAACCTGGCTATAAAAGGCATATTGCCGGTAATGGCAATATTAAAAGTATAGGGTGTTGCCGATGGATCTTTTGAATTTTTTATGGTTGTTACGGCACCGCCGTTTTGTGCCGATCTGAACAGTTTTCCACCTATATATAAATCTCCATTAGCGTCATCTACCACCAAATCGTAAATGCGGTTGTCGTTTATTACACCTGTAGATTCCATTTCACGGCGCCATATCTCACTGCCGTTAGCGGCATCTATTGCCAGTATGTACGCGTTTTCTGTAAATGCTGTGCCGCCGTAGGTTAACGGTATGTTTTCGTTTACATTGTTAGTGGAGCGGAAACCTGCTATAAGATAGCGGTTGCGGGGTTCGTCGTACCTAAACGTAAAGCTGGGTTCTGCAAAATAAGAACCATCTGTAATAGGTAACGGCATACTGCTTACGTAATTACCTGCCGTATCGTATTTTGCCAAATAGTATTGATAAGCTGTTATGGTAGTAGGTACGGTTATATTATTGTCTAAATGCACACCATCTTTAAACCCGGCTATAAAATGTATGTTATCCTTACTGTCTATCAATACATCTAAAATTACTGAATTATAATTAAAACCATTCACATCGCCCTGTAATGCTTTTTTCCACTGAAACTGCCCGGTACTGTTGTATTTTACCAAAAAAGCGGTTTTCCACGCATCGCTTATCGTATTAAGATTGGTGGGTGGCATGGGTAATGCTTCGGTAGGGCTAAAATGAACCGGGTATTCGGTAATACCTGTTTTACTACCCTTTAATACGTTTGCCCCTATATACACATTATTGTTGCTGTCTAAAGCTATTTTGTATGCCCTGTCATCTCCCCCCCCCAATTGCCTGGCTCCAGCGTACAGTACCGTCACAAGTGGTAGAAAAAAGAAATATATCTGACCAATAAGTAGAGTAGTTGTTATACACCGTTACCGGTTGCCCTGCCAACTGGCTGCCCGAAGAGCCAATACTGCTTCTACCAATCTTGGCTAAAAAATAATAGTTATTGTCGCTGCCTACTACTACATCGTGTACCTGTTCTACCACAGAAGACCAACCGTTGCCGCCTGCATCGCTGCCGCCGTAGGTTGCCCAGGACCATTGGTAAGGTTGGGCTGTTGCTGGAATGGAGCATAGAGCATAGAGCATGGAGCATAGAAGGATTTTGAAATTTGGGAATTTTGACTTCTCGATACGCTTCGCTACTCGAAGTGACGGTTCGGAATGACAAACTGTATGTTGTAGTTGTTGTTGCATAATTTCTTTTGTTTATTGTGTTGTATGTGTTTTAGACTCCTACGGAGTGACAAACTTTATGCTTTATTTGGTCTATTTTTGGTTTAATGAGATCCCTTGCTACCTTGGGATGACAAGAATGGTATAGAAATAAAGTAAAGTAACTCCAACAGCATTTAATACGCTGTTGGAGTTTGTTAAGGGCTTATACTTCGACAGGTTCAGCAACCTTTAGTCGTTTGACTTTAAACTTTAGACTATATAAAAACTACTTTTTAATTACTTTTACTGTAGCGGTACTACCTTGTGTGGTAGTTACTTTTATAAAGTAGGTACCTGCTGTGGCACCGTGCAGGTTTAACTGGTTGTTGCCGTTAAACATACCCTTTTGTATTTGCTGCCCCAATACATTGTACACCTCATAATTTTGCAGTGTTTCGGGTGTTTCTATGTTTACTATATCATTGGTTGGGTTGGGGTACACATTTACATTTAACTTGTTAAGCTTATTGGTGCTTACTGCCGTGCCGCAGGTACTTGCTGCCAGTTTGGCTACAAAGAAATCGTGTTTACCAATGTAACCTAACCATTGGTTTTGCGGACGGTCTGTAAACAAATTACCGTAATAACACCCGCCTACCACATAGTTGCCGTCGTTATCTACGGCTACGGCGGTTAGCATGTGAAAGTTACCTGCACTGCCCATAATATCGTGCATGCCTACAACAGTACCCGTTTGTTTGTTAAAACGCATTAATATAGGATCGCTGTTATGGTTTGGCGGGCGGTTTATGCTAAAACTGTCCCAAATGGTATTACCACCCATAGTGGCAAACGCTACCTCGTTGGCGTTATTACGCAGTGCCAAACCAAAACCATAATACATTCCTGTATTAGCTGCAAAATTGTTATAACCGGTAGGCGTGCGTGCCCACTGCACTGCGCCATCTCTGTCTAACTTTGCTATAAAAGGCATGTTGCCGGTAATAGCAATATTAAAGGTGTAAGGTTTTGCTAAAGGGTCTTTTGAATTTTTTATGGTTGTTACAGTATTTTGTTGTGCTTGGAATAATTTACCGCCTATGTACAAATCACCATTAGCATCGTCAACCACCAAATCATAAATTCGATTGTCTTGGAAAATAGGCTCGGTATTTGTCATTTCGCGGCGCCATATTTCATTGCCGTTAGCTGCATCTATTGCCAGTATGTAGGCATTCTCTGTAAATGCCGTACCGGCATAGGTTAACGGGATGTTGTCATTAAGTAAATAGCTTCGAAAACCGGCTATGAGATAGCGGTTGCGGGGTTGGTCGTATCTAAAAGTGAAGCTTGGTGGTACAAAAAAAGAACCATCTGCCATAGGTAACTGCATATTACTTATATAATTGCCATTAGTGTCGTATTTAATTAAATGATGTTGAGAGCCTGTTACTGTAGCCGGTACAATTAGGTTTCCGTCTAAAAATGTTCCTTCTTTAAACCCTGCAATAAAGTGAATGTTATTATTACTGTCTATCAATAGATTATAAAGTATATTATTATTATAAGTTATACCATTCACATCGCCCTGTAATGCCTTTTTCCACTGAAACTGCCCATTACTGTTGTATTTTACTAAAAAGGTGAGTTTATATGCATCGCTTATCGTATTAAGATTGGTGGGTGGCATGGGTAAACTTTCGGTAGGGCTAAAATGTACCGGATATTCTGTAATACCTGTTTTAGTCCCACGCTGTACGTTTGCACCTATATACACGTTATTGTTGCTGTCTAAAGCTATTTTATAGGCAGAATCCATCCCCCCCCCCCCAATTGCCTGGCTCCAGCGTACCGTACCATCACAAGTAGTAGAAAAAAGAAATATATCTGACCAAGAAGTAGCGTAGTTGTTATACACCGTTACCGGTTGCCCTGCCAACTGGCTGCCCGAAGAACCAATACTACTTCTGCCAATGTTGGCTAAAAAATAATAGTTGTTGTCGCTGCCTACTACTACATCGTACACCTGTTCTGATTTGAAAAACCATCCGTTATCTCCTAAATCACTGCCGCCGTATGTTGCCCAGTCCCATTGGTAGTTTTGGGCTGTAACGGGAATAGAGAATAGAGAATAGAGCATGGAGCATAGAAGGATTTTAAAATTTGGGAATTTTGACTTCTCGATACGCTTCGCTACTCGAAGTGACGGTTCGGAATGACAAACTTTATGTTGTAGTTGTTGTTGCATAATTTCTTTTGTTTATTGTGTTGTAAGTGTTTTAGACTCCTACGGAGTGACAAACTTGGTATTGAATTGTTGAGATCCTTCACTTTTTTCAGGATAACATGTAAAAATAACAAAAAAAGGTGTTAAAAGACTACACTTTCAACACCTTTTGATAGTTAATGGTTATTTTTTAATTAATTTTTGCTGTGCAATGTTTACACCATTTGCCTGTAGGTTTACCATATAGGTACCCGGTGCCAAATGGCTTATGTTTAACTGTACTTCGCCCTGCTTACCGCTTACTTTTTGCTGTAAACGCTGTACGCCGGTAACATCGTGTACCGTTATACCTGTGGCATTTTGGTATTGCGAACCTACGTTAAAACCTGCTACTGCAATTTCGGTTGCCGGGTTAGGGCTTACCGTAAGCTGTGCAGGTGTGGTTACTTCATTTACCTGTGAAGGCTTAGAGCCCGCACGGCAGCCGTAACTTAAATCAATATGCGGTTTATTGCTGTAAAACGTACAGCCAAACTGGGTTATTGCCAACTGGTAATCGCCCGACTGATTGACCATTTTGTTAGGCACAAAAGTATTGTTACCCATTTGAGCAGTACTACCGTTTACAAACCACTCGTATTGTTCGTACACGCCAAGCGGTGCCAGTAAATACGGATTAAGGTTTGCACAAATTTTATAACAGCCCTGCGGTACAATCCACAACGAACGTTCTGGGTTGTGTGGCGCCTGTACTTGTGCGGTTACGCTACAACCTGTAGGGGCTGTATAGGTTACGCTGTAAGCGCCACCGTGGGTTACCTCTATACTTTGCCCCACCATGCCGTTACTCCAGGTATAGGTACCTGCTGCCGGACCGCTGGCATCTAACCGAATAGTATATGGCTGGCAGTTTACTACATTATACCCTATGCTTGGTGTTGTTAATTGCGGGTGGAATACAACTATGGCTTCAAAACTGTTTACACAACCAGTGTCTGCCGGCAAACGCGTTTCAAACGCATAAGTATGGTTTCCTGACGATAAGCCACTTAAGGTAAGTGTTAGGTTGGTGGCACCTGTTACCCAATTGTTGTAACCGGCAGGTAATGATGGGCCTGTCCAGCGGTGTTCCACCGCAGGGTCGGTATAAATACCGGTTAGGGTAGTGCTTTCGCCGTAACACACACTGGTATTGCCGTTAATGCTTGCAAACGGTGGTTTGCGTACCGTTACTATTACCGGGCTTACTGCTAGATCGTAAAATTTACAGCCATGGTTAGGGTCTATTAATACCGGCCAGTAGCTGCCACTTTCGGTAGGTGTAAAGGTTAAGCCGGTGGCTACCTGTACGTTGTCACGCATCCAGATGGCATCACCTGGCGCAGTTGATCCCGTAGAATTAAACTGTAAAGGCGTTACGGTGCTGCCTTCGCAAAAATCTAAGGTAGTAGCATTTAAAGCTCCGGTAAACGCTGCCTTGTTAATTTGAATATTTACAGGCGTGGCGGTAATGTATTCACAACCGTAAGGGCCTGTTGCTTTTAACCATATTGGCTGTGACCCACCATCAGCAAAATTTATCAGCGTATTTTGCGTTTTTGTTTTGAAGCTGGTAGTAGCAAATACCCACTCGTACGTGTTTAACGGGTTAAAATCTTGTATTTGAAGCAATACCGGATCTTCCGAACAATATGTTGTTGGGGTTATTGTAAAGTTAACATTAGGTTTTACGGGTAAATTTAACGTGATTGATTTAGTGCAAATTGGTAAACCCGGTGCACTTACGTTAATGGTATAGGTGTGGATACCCGGCGCAACATTGTAAAGGGGTACAATTTGTTCGTTGCCACTACCTGTACCTACCGTACCATTTGCATCGCTATATATATAACTAACATTTATACTACCAGGATTGTGTACACGCGAATTGTTTTCTAAAATTACCGTATAGTCACCATTTGGATTACAGCTTACCTTTGCTTTTAAGCCGGCTTCGTAATAATTGGTAACCATTACTTCGCGTACGGTAGAACAGCTGCCGTAATCTACTTCTACTTTTATCCAGTGAAAGCCTAATTCGCTTGCGGTATAAGTTGCTGTAGGATAGGCTCCCTGCAGGCTTGTAAGTGTAACATGCTCACTGCCGTACCAGCGTGGTGTTCCAGAAGTAAGACCTGATAAAGTTGCTGTAAAGGTATTACAACCGGTCATGCTTGCGGTTAATGTTAAACCAGGATTAGGGTCGGTGCCGCATGGTGTTCCTATTGGTCCATCATCTCCCGGACCTGGATCAGGATCGGTACAACCTACATAGGTAACGGTATCTGATATTGCCTCACAGCCATTTTTATCAATTATTTTAACATAGTAATTACCAGGTGTAGTAACAATATATTGGTCATTTGGTAAGCCCATACCACTAGATACTGGGTTTGGCGAAGCAGTATTGTACCAATAAAACCACGTAGATTGAGTTATACCTATTGATACAGTTGCATAAAGTTTTGTTTCGATACCCGGACAAATACGCTTACTTTGCTGTGGCGAACTTAAAGTTACCCTTGTTTCCGGGAATACAATAACCGATTTTGAAGCCTTTGGATTAAACTTACAAACACCATCGTATTCTATTGTAAGGTTTTGCTGTACGTTGTTATCGGTTGGGTTGCTAAATAGTCCCGGAACAGAAACAGGTAAATTTAATAAATAACCAATAGGAGCACCTACCTGATTACCATTTATAAAAACTTTAAAATTACCCGAAGCCGGTCCTGCTGTTATTGTAATTGCAGCATTTGATCCCGGACAATATTCATTTAGATCGGTTATAAAGCTAAGGTTTGGCAGCTGTAATAAATTAATTGGGTATGTAAACGTATATGGATTACCACACTTTGTTACTTTCAAACGCAGTTCGCCATTTATAACACCGCCGGTTATTTCGTTAATACCAACGGTTACCGTGGTACCGTGAATACCGCCTATAATACTACCGAAATTAGTGGTTTCGGGAGCACCCGGTGGTGTACCTACAATTTGCCATTCCATGTGATCTACTTCTACACCACCAAAATCGGCAGTAAAGGTGTAGCTATCACTTGCACAAAACTGGCTTAAACCTTCGTTATTTACTATAGTAGGGCTTACCACTACCTGACTGACCTTATAGCTAACGGCATCAGACTGACAAATAACGCCATTTTTAACATATTGCTTAACCACATGTACGGCGCCCCCACTACTTGTAAACATAGCAGCAACCTCGGTACCTGCATTGCTACCTACAATGGTACCACCAGTGGCACTCCATACATAAATAGCACCAGGTTCGTTTTCGCCGATACTGTAAATGTAAGGAACGTTTAAACACACCTTGTTAGGACCAGTAATACTACCGTTTATTACCGGTGTTGGTATCACCTCAATTACCACCGGGTCACTTATACAGCCATTATTGTTTGCTGTTACCACATACGTACCCCCCGTGCTAAAGGTGTACGATGTGCTTATTGCATTTGCCGTGTGTACAATGGTATTGTTTAAGCTTATTTGCCAGAACACAGGTGCCCCGTTGCTTGAAGCAAAGTTATTGGTTGTCCCTGTACATACTGTTCTTGGTTCCTTTGATATAATGCTTACATTTTCAACTACTGTAAAATAAAACTTGGCACGCCCTTTACATCTATCTGACCCCAATAGCGTGTTATAATATTCTACTTCTATTACATGTCCTCCCGGATAAAGTCCATCTACTATTATTTCGTTGCGTTGGTCTGTAAGCACCAGCATCGGGTGATTGGGATCACCGTCTATCATCCATTTAAAATCGGTAGTAGGCCATTGTGGTAAGGTAAATTTACCTTGTTTACCCTGGCAAATTACATCGGGTCCTTTAATTATTGCTCTTTCTACTAATACTACCGGTATTTTTACGGTTGTCCAGTGCGGACAACCACAATTTGAACGATAGCTTATGTAACCAAAACCGTCTTCGGGATCTACCTGATCCCAAACCACGCTGACAGATGTGCTTCCGCTACCACCGCCAACAATACTACCGCCGACTACTTCCCAATCACCACTGCCACAATTATCATTTGCAGTGTAAGTTTCATGACTGTATTCGCACGTTACGTTTAAGCACGTAATTTCGATAGGTTTTGCGTCTTGTACCTTTATATGGTACTCATAGGTTGAACTACAGTTACAGCTGTTGGTTACCGTTAGAAGTATGTTGTACGAACCGCCACTTGCATAAGTATGTGTTGGTTCAAATGCATTAGAAAAATTACCATCGCCAAAATCCCACAGGTAGTTTACTAGTGAAGAACCACCATTATCATGCGAAATGTTGTTAAACGAAATAGGATTGTTTGCACAAAACGCCTGTTGGTACGGATTGGGACCATCTATTTGAAACTCGGCATGCGGGCTTAAAATTTTCTCTATACAAACCGTATAGGTTTTTACTGTATTATCGTTATAAGCAATCGTTACCGTAAGGCTTCCGTTACCATTACCACCCCATTGCACCACGGCATTGCTGTTGGTACTACCCGGTTGCAGCGTACCGCCGGTTGCCTGCCACTGTACGGACGCTATGGTACCGCCTTGCAGGGTAAAGGTTACCGTGCTGCCCTCGCAAAAACGCGGGCAGTTACCGTCCATCATACCTTCAAAAAGGTTAACATGTGTTTGAGGGGGGGCTTCACCGTTACCGGGAATTTCATTCGCGTCATCGTCATACCTAATACACCCTACTTCCTGATCCCAGGTAAGTACTGCGGTGTTTGGTGTTTGTGCCTTTAATTGTAAAGACCACAGGAACATCAGTATAATGCCCATTCCCCTGATAAGGGGCAGAAAGGAATCTTTCTTCATAATTAATTAATAGTTTGGTTAATAATAGTTTTTAGTTTGGGTTTTAGTTTTAAGTTTAATCGGGCTGTTATTTGTAGCTGTTATTGAATTACCGGTCTATAAAATTTTAGGGTACTGTATATTTGTGGAGTATAAATTATCTGAATTATTACTGTCTTTGTGTATACCTTTTTCAGCTTGATATTGCCGTTTCATTAATGATTTGATATACGCGGAAAATTTGCTAAAAATTGAAACCGGCAGATGGTTGCAGTGAAATAAAAGCCACACGTGTTAAACTAACAACGCACGTGTGGCTGGGAGTAAACAACATAGGTGTTAATAAAATGCCATTCTAATTCTGAAGAACTTTACCTAACATTTTTTCCTTTCTGTTCTTCTATATTTTTTGAGATTATGCAGCTTTTTTTCCAGAACATTAACTGTATCTTCCAATTCCGCAATCATTTTTTTTATTACAGCCTCATTTTGCAAGCTGTTTTTTTCTGAAAATGCAGTAAGCTCCTGACAAGCTTTAATGTAAGAAGGTCTTTCAACCTCTATTACAGTGTTGTTTAAGAAGTTATATTTTTCTTTTACTACAAACAGATTATTAACCGGCATATCATTCAGATTAGATTTTAATTCAGTAGACGGGCAGTATTAATTACGCAGAATTATAAGTAAAAAGAGATATCTAATGTTTTAAAATACCCACACACAGAATTATAAGCCATGTGTGGGGTGGGCAAATTAGGTGATCATCTTCTTCTTTTCATATATATTATCATTGTGCAACTTTGACTAAAGCCACATTAAACACTGCATTTGCGCTACTTTTTGAAAAACCTTGCAGAGCAGCTACGATTCTTTTCTTTGACCACGTTACGTCTTCAATAGGATCACCATCGTTTTCACTAATATAGGTAACAATAAACTCCAGCTTCATTTTTTCTATATTTGTCAAGCTTATATCTGTATTTATCGTCTCTGTAAGCGTTACATAATCTACAGGATCCGTTGCAACAAGAACATCTAAATACGATCTCATTTGCGTTGACACGTTCATATTTATATAGGAGTTTTCGTAATCAGTTAAAAATAATGTGGCTTCGGTCTCAGTTGGCAAAGTAAAACCTGCCGGCTTTAACGAACTAAACAGTGGTGCATATAACGAGGCAGAATCTAATAGTACTATTTTTTGGGAAAGTGTTTTGTTAGTATCATCAAAGTGGGTTGAATAACCTGCAGTAAGCTGCTGCGTTACAAATGCCAAATCTGTTCGCGCAGGTTTACCCTGCATCGCCATACCTGACGCATCAGATGAGTGCAGACCAAGATTTAGATCTTGTTCATAATCTCCGGCATCACATGCCATCAAGATAAATACAAATCCTAAAGAAAAGATAAATGTAGTTTTTGTCATAATAGTTTCGAATTTAAAAAAGTATATAGAGATAAATAATTTTTGTAATGGAAGTAATCCAAATTTATACAGTTGATTTGGTCTGGGCAAAAAGTTGTTGTGTAGTTTGATCAAACCGCAATGCTCAAAAATAGATAAACCACTAATTTTCAAAGTATTATTATTTTAAAAAAAATCAGTACCTTTAGAAAAACACCCTGTAATTAAAAATTAATGCGTACAATTCATTTGCTTTTTTATCTTTTTACCGCTGTTGCAACTACCTGGGGGCAATCACAGAAGCAGGAAAAAATTGCATCTTCTTTTTTAAACCAGCTATTAAAAAGTGTTGATTCCACATCTAGAACTGACAGTATCTTATACAAAAAAACTCTAAATAACTATCTTCAAAATGCAAAAAAGGCACAACAAGCTGCGCATATTTTTAATGCATATTATTTTTATGCCGTATATGAAAGCGACCCGGAAGTTATGCACCGATATACTGACAGCCTTACCCGTTACGCAGAGAAAACAAAAAATACATCATACATTATAAAGGCCTACCAAACGCGTTCTACTGTTTACTATATTGAAAAAAACTACCAAAAATCATTAGAATATGAACTGGCTGCCCTTCAGCTGATAGATAAAGACGATCAAGCGTACGAATATCATAAAACACTATACAGCATAGGTCTTACCCACTTTTACCTTCAGCAGTACCAGGAGGCATCTGATTATTTCAGTATGGCACGTACCTACTTTGAAAGTATACAAGATTACAACCATTTGCGTGGTTACATGAATTCTATACTCTATGAAGCATTAACCGCAAGTTATCTTGGAAGTTATGATTATAGCAACGAACTAATTAAATCGGCCAACGAAAAACTGCCAAAGATCAAAGAAGACGGCCGTGCTTTAGAAAAAGCCTATCTAGACTATGTTTACGGTATTAACCTATACCATTTAAAAAAGAACAATCAAAGTATAGAAGTTCTGAAAGGAACTTTAAAAGAAATAAACAAAAATGAAGATTATGCCAACGAGCACAACGTATATTACTATTTGGGACTTAACTATCATGTGCTAGGACAAAAAGAAGAAGCCATTGTTTATTTTAACCGAATAGATCGTATTTTTAAAACCAAGAAATATACAAATCTTGAAATTAAGAACGCCTACAATTTTCTTATAACCTATTATAAAGAACTGAAAAACGAAGAAAAAGAACTGTACTTTACCAACCAATTATTAAATGCAACCCTATTTCTGCAAAACGAATACAAACACTTAAGTACTGCCTTACACAAACAACTGGACATAAAACATTTAGAAGCAGAAAAAAAACGGCTTGAAAATTCTCTACGTGTAAAAGATCTTTGGTTGGAAACGGCTTTTGTTGGAGGTGGGATTGTTTTAATTGCTTTACTGGTACTTTTAATACAAAACCACAAAAAAAAGAAGGAGTATTTGAAGCGGTACAACGAACTTTCCGCTTTAAGAAAGAACTTAAAAGTAGAAGAAAAAATATTGGA
>Ga0233365_1000698_pt1 | contig 15056 bp, 15 predicted proteins | sample ElkDunMinimDraft_27_FD_191535 | JGI IMG/M metagenome (GOLD analysis project Ga0233365, IMG submission 191535) | Fecal eukaryotic communites from dung pellets of Tule Elk in California, USA - Elk Dung C36 | ecosystem: Host-associated > Mammals > Digestive system > Large intestine > Fecal | place...
TCATAATTTTCATTGGAATGTGACAGGTCCAATGTTCAACACTCTTCATCTCATGTTCGAGACTCAATATACGGAACTAGCAACAGCAGTAGATGTAATCGCAGAGAGAATAAGAGCACTCGGTTACCCTGCCCCAGGTACTTATAAAGAATTTGCAGAGCTCTCTAGCATTAAAGAAATTAAAGGTGTTCCTGATGCCCAAACGATGATTCAGCACTTAGTAACAGGACAAGAATCAGTAGTTAAGACAGCTCGCTCGATCTTTCCTGTAGTGGAAAAAGCCTCCGATGAACCTACTGCAGATCTTCTCACTCAAAGAATGCAACTTCATGAAAAGACTGCATGGATGCTGAGATCACTGCTTGAATAATATGGATTTTTTACATTAAATTAAGAATTATTACCTCTACGTTGGGAAATCTTCATAATTCTTAAAATGAAAACGATCCTTACTATTATTTTGATGATTCTTTGCTCATACTCATTTTCTCAAGATTCTGGAGTAAACCTTCGTATCAACTTACATCCAGTGGGTCACCTCGGAATTCAGACTATGGAGTGTGAGCAAGTTACATCAAAAAGTGTTGTGATCAATATTCCATTAGATGTCTTTACTACACATAATTATTCTATCGAACTCTATCCAAACATTTTGGATATTGACCGAGATTATTACTTAATCATTGACGGGAAAAAACCCAGAAAACTAGAAGAAGGCGAAACTCAGAAAATTGGTAATACGGCCCGTGGCAGTGGAATCAAATTGATTCACATTCTTATTGAAAATGCGAAGTTAAATGAATGCCAGAGCTTATCAGAGCATTTTATATTAAGTCTAATCCCCCTCTAAAACATGATATATATCAATCTTTTCTAGTATCAAAATGCTATACTCCTTAAGTATAGGAGTCTCTTATGGCCATCGCTAAAACGCATAATTGTGAAAACTGTGCCTCAAAAGATAAAGGTATTTTCTGTGAGTTAAGCTCACTAGTCCTTCAAGATATTAGTCAAAATAAAGTGATGAATACTTACAAGAAAGGGCAAATTATCTTTTATCAAGACAATCCCCCTCTGGGTCTCTATTGCTTAAGCTCAGGAAAAATAAAAGTTACTAAAACAGGAAGTGATGGCAAAGAATCTATCGTCAGACTGGCAAAGGCCGGTGATATTCTAGGTCATAGAAGTTTATTTTCCCAATCCCACTATACGGCAACGGCCACGACACTCGAAGAAACTACAATTTGTTTTATAGATAAAAAATATATTCTGAGAGCAATAGAACAAAATCCATCAATAGCCCTGAATATTATCCAAAAGTTAAGTAAAGAAATGGGAGCGGCCGAAACAAAAAGTGCTTCTATGTTCCAGAAAAATGTTCGTGAAAGATTGGCCGAACTACTTCTCGGTCTTGCAGATTCATATGGCATTCATGAGAATAATAAAATTCGTCTCGATATAAAGCTAACTCGAGAAGAGATGGCTTCCATGATTGGGACTGCTTCAGAAACAATTATTAGATTCATGTCAGAATTTAAGGAAGAAGGTCTTATTTCTCAGGAAGGAAAGACAATTTATATTACAAATGAGCCTGCACTTATTGAACTTGCTAATATTAATTATTAATTTTTCATGATTTCGAACATATTTTTATTTTTTTGAAATATGTAGAATATTTTAATGAAGCAAGAAATTAAAATTCTGACCCCAGAAGAAACGTATCAATTCTCAAAACACTTCTCCATGCAGAAATTTGAGCAAAAATTTGATTTCATCTATGAGAATCAAATTCCAAACGTGGCAATCGTTATCGTATCAGGATTAGTTCAACTCATATCTAAGAAGAAGGTTAAAGCAGAAATCCGGCCAGACACGCTTCTGGGAGCTTACAATCTACTTTATAACAAAGAAGTTCGATACGGTTGGCGAGTGATTGAAGGAACAGAGCTTCTCATTCTAGAGAAGTCTGACCTTCTATCGTATTTAGAGCAGCAGAATTCTTTTTTAGTTCAGCTTTTCGGTATTAAATTCTCTCAGTCTCTGCAAAAAAGTTAAGTGGCTGTCTAACATCAACAACCCCACCACCCTTCGGCTTCGGGAATTCGATGATACTTAGCACTTGCCCCATACAACCTATACCTTTTTGCGAAAAGCGTGCATCCTTGGCCTTCACCACGTGCTTCGAGACTTTACCGTTAGCATTAATCGTAAAATTAAGATCAATTACACCCTTAATCTTATCACTATTTGCAATCAGTTCTTGCTGATAACAATGTCTAAACTGAGGGATATATTCACGAAGAATTTTTCTAAGTAATTCTGGATCCATCGATCCTAAAACAACTGTTTTTGGCTCTAGGTAAGAACTATCAAAACCTGATTTCGCTGCAAGCCCTCGAGACCCGTATGAGCCTGAACCACTGCCTTTCTTATCCGAGCCATTAAATTTTGAAACACCTACGTCAGCACCAGCAACGAGTGCACCTTCTGATGTTGAACCTGAATTAAAAGAAGTATCTTTAAATGCAGACTTACTGGTAGACCCCTCTGTGTTGATTTTGGGAGCTTCACCAACAAGTGAATTCATTGAAACATTTGTTTTAAACTCATAAGCTTTTACGGCCTCAGCTTTTTTCGGTGCAGGTTTAGCAGGTTCAGGTGCGGCCGCTTTTGCCACCACTTTCTTAGTAGCTGCAGCTGCTGCAAATTCAACCTTCGTAGGATCCTGTTGGGTTTCTTTATGTCCAGTATTTTCCGTTTTAGAGGTAAGCTCCTGGGCCTTAACTTCAGATTTTTCTTGAGCTTCTTGAGCTTTCTCAATCTTAGGAATGGTATAAACCACGGCCATCGTCTCTTCTAGTTTTTCTTTAGAAGGAAGACCAACGAGTAATAATAAAAGTATTGGTAAAAACATTCCGGCAAAAACCTTACCAGACTGTTTAAAGAACTCTTTATCGCGATAAAATAGAGGCATTCCTTTCCAACCAACTGTTTGATCAACAACTCTAAAAGAAATTTGTTCAGAACCAAATGTTAGAAAGAATGGATTCTCTAAATTTACCATCTCCCACGGAACAGACGGGAGTAATTTTTCATTATCATAAAATCTTAACTGTCCATTTTGAATGGAAAATACTCTTTCTTTATCAAGTGAGTTAAATGGAATATTGAATTTTGATTTTTTATTATTTCCTAAGTAATACTCACCATCTTTTAGATCAAGATAGTTTACGTCTAGGATCATTCCATTCATGTAAGAGATGATTTCAAGCTTCTTCTTATCAACTTGATGTACTAAATCAAGAGGTTCTTGAGTCTCATCTAACTCAACATACTGACCTTTAAATTTACCTAATGTGAAAGATGCAAGTGGTTCAAAATGTGACTCATCAAATTGAATATCACAGTACTCCCCATCAATATAAACAAGTCCTTCTTTTGGTGGGAGTTCAATTGAACTTGCGTAACTAACGGCCGGGGCAATTGCTTCATCTGGATTAAATACCGGCACTTCTTCTTCAAGTGCTTCTACTGAAAAACTTAAAGTCCCAAAAGACAGGACATCCCCATTACATACAAAACATTCCTCTACTCTGTTTCCGTTTACAAAAATACCGGCTTCAGAGAAAAGATTCTTAATGAAGAAACCTTCATTATCCTTGATATAAATAAAGGCATGCACTGATGATATAGAAGAATCATTGATTCTAAAGTCAGCTTTTTCCGAAGAACCAACAAGAATTTTTCTCTTATCAATAAGAAAAGTTTCTTTAATTCTTTGGTCAAGGCACTTTAAACTAAACTGCCCTTGTAATACTTTCGAACTCATAACTGTTCCTCTTTCAACTTCTGAGAAATCATTTTTTCGATTTTAAGAGAAATCGACGACAACTCAGGAACAGCACTACGTTTTCTATTGTGCATAACGAGTTTTGCTTCCTGTACCTTATTCGTTTTTATTAGGAATAAAGCGTATGTAGCCGCGATATCTTCTCGAGTGAAGTAATCCCTAGGGATTTTCTTGAAGTACATATCGGAAGTTTTCAGATCATTTTTATACAAATAAGCGTTTGCCAGAGAAAAATAGACGTCTATATCTTTATGCCCTCTAAAGGCCGAGTCGTTTAGAACCTCAATGGCCTTATCATATAGCCCAAATTGCAGATATAACTGAGAGATATTATAGCGAGGGACCTTTGATCTAGGTGCAAGTTTCATGGATTTATTAAGGAAATCTCGCCCTTTTTGCCACTGCTCATACTTAAAAGAAATTAGACCTATATTATTTAGGGCGATAGATTTCACGGTATCAAGTTTCGATTCATCTAGGGCCATGCGATAGAAGAACTCTGCTTTGGTCCAATTCTCTTCAACGAAATAACAGTTCCCAACGTGTAACCAATATAACGGGGTGTTGGAATTAGTAATGTAGTCTTTCTTGAATTGCTCCAATGTCTCCTGAGTTTGACCTTTATAACATCCAATCACCTTATGCTCAGAAGCTGAGGCCGTATTTAATCTTTTATCTCCCCACCTAAGAAAAGATTCATCAGCGAGCGAATCCCATGAGGAGTCATCAATAGACCTCTCTAAGCGACTAGAAGAACAACTCGCCAAAATCAAAGAAGAAAGAGTTATTAAAATTAAATTCCTCATTATTGCTCCCTCATCTTATCCATCGTCAGACCAGTAAAAAACGAGAACACTGGATTTTCTATAGCTTCAACTGATGCAATTGAGCGAGTTCCCCATGCAAGAGTTTCTTTATCCTTTAGTGCCTTGCTAAGTTGATGATCAAAATTTCTAGAAACTTTGAGAAACTGAACAGCTACTTGCTTCATGGCCTTACTAAAGTGACCATGAGTTACTGCGTCCATGCCTAAAGGTTTCATCTGAGATAGTTTTTCACCTAAATTTTTATAGATATCTGAGAAAACCTGTGTCGATAAAATCGCAAGATCAACTTGATTAGATGAAGTTAAATGTCCAAAATTATTTTTAAACTTCTGCACAGTTAATAGATGGTTTTCTAGTGCCTTATTATAGGCTTCACCATCAAACTTTTCTCTACTCCAAATAACATCCGAAATAATTGCTTCTGCGTCTTTCTTCGCACGTTTAAAATCAGCAATCTCTTTAAGCCAAGTATTTACCTCATCATCTTTGAGAGATTTAAATTCAGAGATAATGAGATCTTTTAGATTATGATCATTTTTTTCCCAGTACCATTTCTGTAAAGTGTGCTTATAAGACTTAACAAATTCTTCCCTTGGATAACGGTGCACGTGTAGACGAAGGAACCTGAAATTTCCTGTTTTTTCATAGAAGTCATAGATCTGAGCTAATGACTTTGATCTTAGTTCGGAATTTTTAAGGCATCGAGAATATTGACGAACTGTATTCTCAGCACCTTCAGTATTTTCCTCTACGAGATGAGACATGACAGAAATTTCAAAGAATCTATCTTGCAGATCATCTTTAAGATGGCAGTATTTTTTAACCAAAAAATCTGCCATTTTAAAACTTGTATTAAAGTCTTGAAGTCTATACGTTCTTTCAGTGAGCTTTAGCTGATCCTCACGCTTTAATAGTTTCTCCTCTTCATTCATATGCTTATATCCAAGCGCATGCCAACGGTAACTCTTCTTAGTTTCACCCATTTCAAGATAAGTCATAGAAGCAAAGAAGCCGGCCTGAGCTTTAACTTTTTCTGTATATAGCTTATGAGCATAGATGGCCTCAAAACCTTTTACGGCCTTCTCACGCTCACCTTTCTTCGCAAGTTCCTGGTACTCAATAAATAGAAGGTTACCTAAAGTTGTTTCTGTTTTCTCAATTACTTCTTTCGTAAAGCTTAGAAACCCTGTTCTAAACTTATGTACCCAAGAAGCTAATTTGCGAGTATCCTTTTTTTCAATAAATAAATCCAGAACCTGAGTCATAAGAGTTTGTTGCTCTTTTAAATGCTGAGGATAATATTTATTGTACTTAGCAAGTACATCAGAGGCCTGAACATCTTTTTGATAGTGGAAATAAATTTTAAAAAGTTTCGAATAAATGAGTTCGCTCTTTTCATCTTTTGGCCAAAGAGTAATATGCTCAGTATAGGCATAGATTAAATACTTATTATTCAATTCTTTCTCAATCACCTCAAGACCAGTAAGTGCAAGAAGTGAATTTAGTGCTTTTCTCTTATACTCTTCAGAATTAATACGTTTAGCTTCTTCAATCGATTCGATATAGGCAGGGGCAGAATCAGTATATTTTTTAACAGAATAATAGGTCTCACCTTTGAAATATAAATACTCCACTTTCTTCTTAGTATCCAAGGCAATTAAATGTTCAAAGTAACTTAGGACCAATGAAAGTTCCTTATCCTGAAAACTCCCACCATCTTCTTTGATATTTTTAACCAGTTTAATTTGGAGAAACCCTGCAAGACTTCTCATCTTCTCGATTGAATCTTCCAACAAATCTGTTTTTAGTAATTTTTTGAGATTCTCATCCGATTTCTCAGCCTTTTTATAGTACTGAACTAGTTTTCTTGAAACATTCTCGTGATCAGCAAAGCGTGCATAATGTCTGTAGAAATCTAAATAGCTATGAAATAAACCTTCTTGATGTTGGTACCATTTATTTTTATCAATCAAGTTTTGGGCCGCACCAAGAATTTTTTCAGTTTCTTTCTCATGACCTTTTTCTGATGACTTTTGTGCCATTGGCATTAAGTATTGAATAGGGTCTTTTTCATTTGAAAGATAAAAGTCTAACCCCTCTTCAGGTTTACCTGCATATACATAGAATGAACCGATATTCTCTAATGTTTGGTCTTTAATATTTACGTATTCTGGATTCTTTGAAAGCTCATATGCCTTAAGAATATGTTCAATTGCAGCGGGAAAATTTCTAACCTTTAAATAACACCAAGAGATGTTAAAAAAATGCTTTGGCAGCCACTCATCTTCTTTGTTGGATAGAACTTGCTTGTAGTATGCAATGGCCGAATCAAATTTCTTCTCATTGTAATAGAAATCAGCAAGTGCAGTTTGTGCATGATGCTTTAAAGAATCCTGCTGTGGACGAACGATGCGCAAGGCCTCTAAGAGATATTTCTCTGTTATGTTATCTTTCCCATAGTCACGTGAGTTAAGGGCCAGAGCATAAAGCACTTCTGGTCTTCTCTTTGAAGTTGGAAAATTTTTAAGTTGTGCTTCACCAAACTTCTTAGAAAAAGCATAAAAATTACGGGTATTTGCAAAATAAGCTTCACGATCTTTCAGTACATTCTTCTTGAGAGAAGCTTGCATGAATTTTTCATTATCTTTTTCATGTATTAGTTTCAATTTCTCTGAATAAAGTTCAAGGAGTCTATAATTTAGCTCAGGTCCTTTTTTACGGGCATTCTCTAGGATCTTCGTTTCCTCTTGAATCAAATTCATCAATCGATTCCAACGCTCGTTTTTAGATTCGGTTTTTTTCGAACCTTGAGAGAAGGCCTCAACTGAGAAGCTTAATAATATAAAGAAAACAAGCAATCTCTTCATCTAGTAATTTCCTTTAACAATAAACTTGAACTGAGAGTAACCCGCAAGAGCTGAATCATGCATGATTCTTTGAACTATTTGATAATCCATATCTTTATCAAAAATGAGGTTAACCAGGTCAGCATTAAGCTTCTGCTTATTAACTTTATTAATTTCTTCCGTTTTACTTTTTTCTAGTTTCAACTTCTCTGTTAAAACTTTCATCTCACCAGATGCAGGCATACGACCGATTTCTTTATTATTGATAAAAACCTTTTGCTCTTTCGTTACTTGAATAACTGGGGCAAATTTAGTCATTATCTTTGATTCAGATTCTGCAAGCTCGATTCCTTCTGTTAGATCGAGTTTCAAATCAGAAGCATTGTAATTCATAAGAAGGAAAACTAGTAAGATTGTAAGAATGTCTAGTAGAGATGTGATGTCTACGTCCACAGCTTCTACTTCTCTTCTTTTACCAAATCTTTTTTTCATTATTTAACCCCTGAGTTATCAAAAACGATTTGCTCAAAAAGCTTGTTTTTGTTTTCTACAGAATTCTGAGTCGAGTCAATAACTGCCACTAAATTATGAAATGGCACTTTCGGATCAGTTTTTAGAATCATAGTATTCTCAGTAGGATTTTTTCTTTTAAGTTCAGTTAAGTAATTTTTAAGTTCTACTTTTTCTTCAGATTTAAAAGTTTTTGAAGCAATACTTCGAAGACCTGTTTGCACCACAATTTTTTCCTTAGAAATAAGCAATGTCAGATTGAGTGGATCTTTTGTGTCCTTCACTTCAGCTGACTCCTTCAGCATCGGTAAAGAAGATCCAATCTCATAAACATCCACAAATTGTGCTGACATCAACAAGAAAAAGATGAAAATAAAAACCGAATCTAGAATGGGTACTAGATTTAATTTTTCCAGCTTTTTTAATTTTCTTCCGCCTTTCATAGGTGACTCTCTTATGCTGCTTTATCGTTATTGTGGCTAATTCCAGCTTGCTTCGTACCTAAAAGATCCAGTAATTTAACTGAGTTCTCTTCGATTTCTTTAATCATTTTATCTCCCTTTGCCATGAGATAAGAATGAACCACCATCAAAGAAATTGCTGAGATCAGACCAAGTGCAGTCGTGTTCATGGCCACGGCAATACCTTCAGCAAGAAGTTGTCCTTTCTGAGAAGCTTCTGCTGTTGCTACAGCGGCAAATGATTGAATCAAACCTTGAATAGTTCCAAGTAGACCTAGTAGTGTTGATAAGTTTGCGCAAAGAGCGAGATAGGTAAGTCTTTGCTCAATTAAAGGAACTGTTTCTAAAATGGATGCTTCCAGTGCGTCCTGAATCTGTTCCTTAGACTGATTAGCTCGCTTTAAACCGTTCTTCATAACAAAGGCACATAAAGCTGTGGATTCTGAACAGCTTTGAATTGATTCTTGAACTTGATTACCAACGACAGATTTTCTAATACTGGCCATAAGACTTTTACCATCAATATCAAATCTGAAGTAACTCTTAAGGCGTTCGGCCCCAATAGCAATACCTAGACACCATACGATGGCAATAATCCACATAAAGACACCACCATCGACCATGAACTTTGCGGCCCATTGAAGCATTGATTCTTCTTGTGCAATTTGTGCAGCTACTTGTTCCATATCAAATCCCCCCTAGGAATGAGCTAAGAAAATTAGAATTCTTAAAATTTAAAGAAATTTTTTTTTGTGAAAAAAATAGATTTTTTAGATGTTTCATTTATTTATGAAACAAGAACTGGTCTTGTATGATCTTTCAGATTGGGCAACAACATACGTGCAACTAGAATAAACGTCCAACAACTAATCTGAAAAATAAACCTTTATATAACTTGGGAAATATTACTCTTAATTAAATACACTTCAACAAGATAAATATTTAAAATTAAAAACACTAACCTTTTAAAATACTTAAAAATTCACTGCCATATATCCCTGTCACTCTTCCATCAGAGAGCCAAGAATAGTAGGCAGCAAAATGAGCAAATCCAATGCCTTATCTAAGAGATTCCATATCCGACTTGATAAGAGAGTCGAAATTTTCTCTGACATAGAGATCAATTTCAAAACGCCTTCTTTCTCTTTCTCGAACAGAGATATCTCCTGGTGCAATCAATTGCCCCTTCACTTCTAAATTTCCTAAGTCAAATTTTTCATACTTCTTATATTGGTAAATAACCTTTTGGTCTTCTTGACCATAAGCTATAGGCATCATGAATATATACGCACAAATAATTAGTAGTCTCATGCCCTACTCCTTTTTATCTTTATCTGATCTAACTGTTTTACAACTCGACTGAAGGCCCAATGAATAATCCCCTAATTCATCCCCCCAAAACTCTCCTTCAAATAACCAAAACTGCTCTTGTTTGGAGCGTTTGACATTGGAGAAGTCACCTCGACTTCTATCCTTCACAAGTTCTCTGTTTGAATAAATGAGATCCTTTTTCTTTGATATAACTTCTAGATTCACTTTAAATAACTCTGAAGAAAAGAATGGAACAGATTCAAGAAAATTAAAAATATCTGATTTGGCATTATAATTAATTTTCGAGATCATATTCTCTTTTACAGATTCCAAATGTGGTAAGAATATTTTTTGAACATTCGGCTTTTCATTTTTCTTAATTCTTTTCATTTCCTGATTAAGTTTAAATACTGAGTTAAAGTCTAGTGAGAATCGAGTTTGTTTTTTTAATCTTGTCATAATTTGACGAACGAAATCCTCATGTTTTTTCAATTCTTCTCCAGGCTTAAACATAAGATTGTAGAAGTAATTTTGGGATTGAAGATTTTTCTTTAACACAGACTCTAGGGCCGTGAACCGCGGACGATAAAACTGATAGTACTGATTAATAACTATCAAACTATCTTCATACAGACATAAACGATAATAACTGAGTGCCGTTAAATACTCAGCCTCAGGAAAGAAATATGAGTCCATCAATGGGGACTTATAAGTAATGAGTAGCCCTAGTGCTCGGTTATAGTCTCCAAGCATATAATTAACCCATGCTTTTTCTAGCAGGATATAAGGCCACTTATAGGACTGCTTAGGAATTTGATCATAAGCGGCAAGTGATTCTTTAAATTTTGATTGTTTATAAAGTCGTCTTGCTTTGTTTACGAGACATAGCTCGTTGATCATTCGATAGTATCTTTTGATCTTTACTGACTCGATTTTATTCTCATATTTTTCTGCTGAATTTTCACATAATGTGTATTCCTGAAATTCCTTCTTGAAATCTCCTATGGCCGCGTACGACTGACCAAGAATTAAGCGTGCTTCCGGATAGTAGCGATGATCTGGATGCATCTTAGTAAGATACTGTGATGCCGTTTTGTAATTCTTTAATTGGAAGGCCCTTCTTCCCAGAATGAATCGAGTGGAAGATGATGGATACTTCTCTAAAAGTTCATGATCATAATCCTCTAAGAGCTCAATCCCAGTAAAGTAAAGAAGGTGTTCCATTCTTTCTAGATCTTTTTCTTCAACTTTTTTATTGTATGTTTCTATAAAGAATTCATTCAACGCTGAATAATAGTAACGCTTATCTTCAAGCTTTTCTGAAAGAGTTTTAGCATGAACAAATGGGACCATGAGCAAGAGTAATAACAATTTCATATAAATTCCTTACCTTAGAATGAAAAACCAACTGATAGAACAAAATCTTGATTGTTTCTGAACTTATCTTTTGGCTCTCTTCCATTTCTACTCGGCCCTTTACCCGAATAGTGATGTTGCATCCACTCAGCACCAATGTGAATATTCTCATTTACATGAAATTTAATATTTGTTTTCCACGCCAATGCCGTAAACTTTTCTTTAGCATAAGCGGATTGGAGGTTTGTATCGGTAACAGTTTCTCTATTACTTTCGGAACTGACTTGGGCAACCCCTAGACCGAATGACCAGTCGAAGTAAAAAATCTTATTAAATGTATTAATTTTACCGTAGAAAGGTGACCAAATCGCCATGGCCCCTACAGATGAATTAAATCTTCTTACAAATGGATCGGCTCCATTAATATTACGGATATTATTCCAGTTTTCATTATTTGAATTATTGTAGTGGTTATAAAATACTTCTACCCCCCACTCCTCTTTAAAATAATACCCTCCACGAAAAACAAATCCATCTGTCTTTTGGAACGTAGAAGTGAAATTAGATAAATACCCAATATCGGCATAAAATGTATTTTCTTTCTTATAAATTTTATTTTGGAGTACATATACTTTCTTATCTGGATCCAGCCAGAGGAAGTCATATAATGACTTCTCTCCGGCATAAATTTTTTGTGATAATAAGAATCCAGCGAGTAACATCAGCGTAACTTTCAACATACGTTCCTTTTATAAAGATTCATAATGAACTTTAATAACAGCACCTACAGATGGTATATGGTTAGCATTAAACTTAATCGATCTTGTTACTGAATCAAATGTGTAGTCATTGCTTAACACTCCATTTACATAAACTTTTAAAGTTCCAGGAACTGGGTCATGAGCAAGAGCAAAGCTATCAAGAAGATTAATGATACTTTCACCCATATCATTCAGAGTCATATGGAAATCTTCTCTAATATCGGCAATCGCACCTGCTGTCTGATTTGATGCAAGCATATATCTATCGGCCCCTGTAGCGATCCCACTTCCACGATTTGTTTTGTGGATATCAGCAACCGTATATACTTTCACTAAACCTTCAGTGGATTTGTGTGACTTTAAATAGTCAGTATAGTGTTTCACTGTTGAAGCAGACTGATCTTCTTCATCTGAGATTACAACTACTGCCAAATACGCATCCGCTCTTAAAAAGCTCGATGAATATTTCTCCATAAATCCTTCTGACGCTGATAGACCCCTCTCTGAACCAGAACCTCTTGTTCCCACTTTCACAAGTGATCTAAAATCTGACTTAAATTGATTTGGATTCTGTTGAGCTCTTATAGAGGTCAACTTTATGTCCGAACCACTTACCATCTGACCTTTTTTAGTCGAAGAACTTGTATCTGTTGTTGTAATGGCCATTTTAAAATCTACATTCTTAGTAATGAAACTATCAATGAATGCTGAGAAGTTATCACCAAGAGCGGCCTGCTCGTCGGCCATTGAACCCGAGTTATCAATAATCCAAACAATATCAAGTTTCTTAGTTTCAGATTCTGCTTGATTGAAAGTTTCTTCTCTTGGAGTTGTACTTACACCACCGATCGTCCCACCATCAGTGTTTCCGCCATCCGTACTTCCACCATCAGTTCCAGCAATGGTTCCACCATCAGTTCCAGCAACAGTTCCACCATCTGTACCTGCAACAGTCCCACCGTCAGTACCTGCGACAGTTCCACCATCTGTACCTGCAACAGTTCCACCGTCAGTACCTGCAACAGTTCCACCGTCAGTACCTGCAACAGTTCCACCGTCAGTACCTGCAACAGTTCCACCGTCAGTACCTGCAACAGTCCCACCGTCAGTACCTGCAACAGTTCCACCGTCCGTATTACCACCGTCAGAGGTTCCACCACTCGTGTTTCCCGAATAAGGAGTTTCTAAAAACTCTTTTTCGTAAAATTCTTCTTGGTTACATGCCGTTAGAAAAAGGCATAGTGTAAGTGAAATACCTAAATTATAAACTCTGGTCTTCATGACTAGACTCCTATTGGAGCGCTAGATCTCATTCTGTATTTCTCCCGAAAACAGAACAAGGTTTTGCGGTATTTCTTGATTTTGATTCCAACTTACGTGCAACAAGTATAAACGTTCAACAACAAAATCAAAGAAAGCAAATCTCGTGATTGAGCTTTATCATACGTAAGTTATTTTTGAATTCAATTGGTCTGATATACAAATCTTCAATAATCAAAAGAAATAGAAAGCTTATAAATCCAATGCCTAAGAAAGATGGCGGCTTTAAAAACCTACTCCTCAAATCTGTTGCAGTCGCTAACATCCTATTTTTTCATATATTTTTCAAGCAGTTACCCTATGACACTCTATAAGTTTTAAGCTAGTATGCCTTCCATGGAAACAAACGATTATGGTGCTCGCTTCGGCGGGATAGCAAGAGTGTATGGAGTTTCTGGTTTAGAAAAAATCAGATCCGTAAATATTTTGATAATAGGAATTGGTGGTGTGGGTTCTTGGATTGCAGAGGCCATGGCCCGTACTGGAATTAATCAGATCACTTTAGTTGATCTGGACGATATTTGTGTTACGAATATCAATCGCCAAGTTCATGCCCTCAATGGAACGGTGGGTGAATTTAAAGTCGATGTCATGAAGGAAAGAATTGCAAAGATTAATCCAGAATGTCGAGTTGATACCAAACAATGTTTTTTTTCACCAAAAAATTTAGAGAATATTTTTGATAAAAAATATGATTTCGTAGTTGATGCATGTGATGATTTCACGAATAAATGCTATTTGATTGATCATTGTAGAAAGAATCAAATACCAATCGTAGTCATCGGTGGAGCTGGCGGAAAGACTGACCCATCACAAATTCAAATTACTGATATGTCCACTTCTTCGAATGACAGACTCCTAGCACGATTAAGAAAAAAACTTCGCCAAGACTTTAGTTTCCCTGGTGAAAATGAGGGTAACTTTGGAGTTTGGTCAGTGTGGAGTCGCGAACGTGCAGTTTATCCAACTGCAGATGGATGTATTACCTATAAACCACCAGGCATGGCGAAAAATATGGATTGTGCTGAAGGATTCGGATCAGTTAGTTTTGTAACCGGTGCTTTTGCATTCGCAGCGACTTCACTTGTAATGAGGGAAATCACCAAATGAATGTTAAAGAATTATTAAATGGAATTTGGAATGAAACGGAAATTCCAAAGCGTGATAAAAAAATTCATCTTTTTCTTCTAGTGTTAATTGTAAGTCCACTCGATGCTGTTCCAGACTGGATCGCTTGGTATGGACTAATCGATGATGTTTTTTACTTCGCTATTATAGGAGATTTCTATTTCAATATTTTAGACTCTAGAATTTTCCTTACTCATTTCCCGAGTAACATGAAAAATTACGCCAAAATGAAGAGAATATTTACGGCCTTTGATTTTTTAATTCCGCATGGATTCATGACGAGTTTTTGGAAATATAAAAGAGATATTTATTAGTCGTGCATTTTTGGAACAATCTTTCCAATATCTTTTTGAATCTGCTTAAACTGTGCTCCATCTAGATCGAGTCCTTGAACTTCCTCAATTCTATTTGCAGATGACGGATTTAGAGATGCAGGTGTTCTTGCAGCAATAACCTTTGCTTGATCATTGATTTGCTTCCATTGATCAGCGTTTAATGCTCCAAGCTTTGCTTTGGCCTTAGCTGCTTCCTCTTTAGAGATAACATCCTTTGCAACCATCTGATCGATCATCTCTGAAACATTGTTTCGAGACACTTCTGCTAAAGATAAAGTCGAGAAAGAAATCATTAAAGAGAAAATAGCAAACTTCATGGCAACTCCTATTAGACTCATTATCGGAGCCAAC
>Ga0233365_1000703_pt1 | contig 14966 bp, 7 predicted proteins | sample ElkDunMinimDraft_27_FD_191535 | JGI IMG/M metagenome (GOLD analysis project Ga0233365, IMG submission 191535) | Fecal eukaryotic communites from dung pellets of Tule Elk in California, USA - Elk Dung C36 | ecosystem: Host-associated > Mammals > Digestive system > Large intestine > Fecal | place...
TAAACAATAAATTGATATAATTTTGTCTTTACAAAGCATTGGTGAGGTTTATTGGTTCGCAAAACAAATTTACTAAACCTCTGCTTTGTTTTTTATGCTATAGAAACTAGCAACTTGAATTAATTAAACTATTTGCTCCCGAATGTGCTTTATATTGTGGTGCGTACATACTTTGCATTGTAGTTAAACCATCTACAAAAACTCCAGCATTATTCACTTTTACTTTATACCATAAATTATATTCGCCTATTGGTAAATAATCTATAAAGAAATTTGTTGAAGCATCATTTCCTTTATAAAAATATCGTAAATCATTTTCATATTTTATGCCACTTAACTCAAAAAATGGTTCAAATGTACTAGCTCTATCGTCTTTGATATGAACATACGACGCGTTTTCTTTTGTAGAAAATTTTAATCGTATCCAAACCTCATCTCCTATTTTCAATTCTTGAGAGGTACTCACAATTACTTTTTCGTTATTAATTTCCTTAAAATAATCTTTCTGAATAACAAAAGGTTGTTCTTTATTGTTGGTTTTGGTTACCTTATCAATATCTTGTAAAAAATTATACGCTATACTACCAACAACTGGCAATTTATTTGAATTTTCAATTGTAATTTCCTGTAGATTAGAAGTTATAGCATCTTTACTAAAATTAATATCGTAAATTCCGTATGCTTCTAAATTCTTGTTTTCTGTATCTATTGATTTATTTTGCTTATCGGATATGTAAATAGTACTTTTTTCATCTGCTTTTTCATTTCCTAATAAATATGCATATATACTATTAACAGTGGCTTTTGTTGATCCAAAACTATCATAATTACTTTGATTTAACAGTCTTGATTTTAAGGAAAGTAATTTAGTATTTTCCTGATTATTCTTTTTAAAAGCTTCAATAGCGTAAGACTGTTCTTCTGCAGGTGTGCTCCAAAATGAAATGGCATTTGATGTTGCTTTCCAATACATTCCTAAAGATTCATCAATAATTGCAGATTCATTTAACTGCTTGATAATCTTATTTGCTAAATCTGTATTCCCTTCATTTTTAAATATAATTGCAGCTTTTGATTTACATGTAACATCGGCTTCAAGCCATTCTTTTTCAAGAATTTCCAAGACCTTATTCCATTTTTCAACCAGATTATTTGCTACAGGTAATTGAGGTTTAAAATAGGTTCTTAAATACATATAATCTACCCATTTTTCTATCGACACCGATTTTACATCACTCTCTTTCAACAAAGTAGCATCTAAATAAAGAATTGCCGAATTAATTGTTTGGTTATATTCTGCCTGATTCCAATCTACATTCAATTCATTTAATTGTTTAAATGTTTGCAATACCTGCAGCGTAACTAGAAAATCATCATTTTCTTTTGAAAACCAACCAAATCCACCATTTTCATTTTGGCGAGAAATTATTTTCTGTATTAAATCACTGCTTGATTTCTGCAAGACATCTTTATTAAAAAAACTTCCAAGTTTTTGCTTGCGTTCTTTAGTTGATAACAATTCTTGTAACCAAGGAGATTCATTCTCTATTATTTCTTTCAGCCTTAAATCATTATCCCATTTTGTATTGTCTGCACTAGCCCAATCCTGAAATATTTTTTGAAGTTCTTTATTTTCGTTTAGAATTTTTAAAGCTAATTGATTAGCAAAATATTTTGAAGCCAATTGCTCTGTACATTCATTAGGATAATTTAAAAGAGATGGTAATTTATTTAATACATACCAAGAATCATTAGATGATAACTGAATAGAATAATTAAGTTTTGTTTTATCTTCGGCATCATCTAATGCTGATATTTGATATTTTTTTGTTGTATTACCCAATTGCCAAACAGGTAGATTTTCAGAAACAAACTGCTTTTTACTCAATATAGGAATTATAGCTTGTTCGCCATCTGAATATTCTGTGGTTTTAATCGATACTACGTATTGTAAACCCTGTAAACTATCAGGAACTTTAATATTCCATTCAACAAATGTTGATGCATTTGGTGGAATTTGAACATCTTGTAAACTTTCTGAAAGAATTATATTATCTAAATTTTCTTCGGTTATCGCATTTTTAAATTGAATTAAAACTTTACCGTTTTGTATTTGATCAGATACATTTGAAATGCGCGCGCGTAGTACAGTTTGATCGCCTTCACGTAAAAAACGAGGCATATTTGGTTGAATGGTTACATCTTTCTGTGTAAAAATGCTGGTTTCCAAATAACTTATTTCGGCATTTGTGTTGTGTGTTAATGCTCTAAATTTCCATTCTGTTAAACTTTCTGGAACGGTATAATTTATTTCGTATAAATTGTTTTTATTAAGATAAACAAATGGTTTAAAAAACGCTGTTTCTTTTAAATTCTTACGAATTTTAACATCGGTCATGTCGGTAAGATCTCCTTTTTTGGTTGTAATAAGTATTACGCCGTTTGCGCCTCGGTTTCCATAAATAGCAGTGGCACCAGTATCTTTTAAAACGGAAATATTATTAATATCGCTAAAAGCTAAACTTCTAAAGCGTTCTGCACTTACCGGAATACCATCTACAACATACATAGGTTCTAGTGCGTTATTTATTGAGCCTACTCCACGCAAAACCACTGTAGTATTGTTATCTTTTTCTGAAAAATTAAATTCTACAATTGTTTCATTAATGATAGCCTGAATATTTTCTTTAGTTATACTTTGTTTTGAATCATAAATTTGCCTTAAATCACTTAATGTAGGTGCCGCTAAAGTTCTGTAAGTATCAATAGTAATATTTTCTAACAAAATAGTTTCGTCTTCGATTAATACAATTCTACCTTTAAAATCTTCTGCTATAAATTTTACCGGTCTAAACCCTTCGTAAATAACTTTTAAAATATCTTGCGGAGAAACAAACAGCATAAAATTACCTTCTTCGTCGGTATCCGTTCCTTGATTTGATCCTTCTAACATAACAGTTGCTCCAGGAATTGGATCTCCGTCTTGTGTGTAAACTGAACCATATAATTGTAATAATCCCTTTTTAGGTTCGGTAAATATTATGCTGCGTTTTATATTGTCGTAATAACGTTTTCTTACATAATAATCGTCGTATAAGCTATATCCAAACGTATTAATTTGTGGATAATTTATTAATAGTTTTTGATCTAAAACAGTAATCCAACTATAATTTAGCAGTTGTTTATTGTTTATTTCTTCATCATAATACAACTCACTAAACTCATCTGAATACGAAAAATAACCCGTGTAAAAATTCCAGATATTACTGTCGTAATAGTTATTTAGCATACTCTCTGCACTAATATCGTGCATTGACGCAACCATTTCGCCAACAAAAGGCTTTTGATCCTCATTGGTGATTTTTAGAAGTATCTGTTCTTTTGTATTTGGTATCAGTCTGTTTTTTAAATGAATAACTTCTGCATTAGCAAGCTTAGTTTTTCTAGCGAAGTACTCATTTTCAATTACGTTTTCATACGCCCGATTATCGTAAACATAATAGTATTTTACAAAAACTTGATTGGTATTTTGATCTTTTAATGGAAGTTTAATTTCAGACAACCCTTTTTTACTTACAAAAGTTGTTGTTGGTAAAATATCATAATTCTGTTGTACTTGAACAAACACTAAAACATCATTAAAGACAGCATTTACTTTTAAAGTTAGTTCATTATTTTTTATTTCAGTGTTGGTTAATGCCAGACTTACTACTTGATTATCGCTTGGAACAGCATTAGGATCGGATACATAAAAATTACTATATATTTTATCTGCTTTACAATTATCGTCTGCAATAAATTCAACATTATAATTACCGGCTAACAACCAATCTGGTTTTTTAATTATAAAAGGTTCATCTTGAGTAATATTAATTTTTTCAGAATAAACTTCAATTTCAACCTTGTCTCTATTCGATATATATTTTTCAGTTGGAAAATACTTTTTAAATTCTTCGATAGGAATTTTTTGTTGTGCCGGTGCTTGCCATAAACGATTTTTCTGGTAAGATTGATCATCTATATTGTGAATAATTTTTAAAATTCCTGAAACAGGCTTAAACGAGCCATTTGCATTTGTTGATTTTAGATACAACTTAAGATCCGAATCTAACGAAAATTCTTTGCTATATTCAGGAAAATTTAAAATTAAGTCGTTATGATTTACTTTAAGCTCTGTGTAAGTAGTTTGTGCTTCTCCCGAAGCATCTTTTACAGTAATTTTAATCTTGTAATCTTGTATTGGCTGATGAATTAAACTGTCTTTTGGTATTGACTTTAAATGAAATTTTACTGAAAAGTTTCCGGCAGCATCTGTTGTTGTTTCAATGTTGGGTAAAGTTTCTGAATGGTAGTAAGAATTCTGTTGCGTAGCATATTCTGACAAATTAATTGTTGCTTCTATTTTTGCATTAGAAATTGGTGTTTTAGTATAACTTAAAACTTTACCTGTTAAGTTAACTTCTTGTCCATAAGTTACATTTTCTTTAAAATTGTTTAGCGAAATCGAAAAAGTTGGCCGTTTATATTCTTCAACATGCAAAGTAGTGCCGCCTAATGCATAGGGATATTTTTTCCAAAATAGTTTTTCTTCTTTTGTTAAATCTATTGGAGGTTTGTAAGTTAAATTTACTTTAGAAATATTTGCTTTTTTTGGAATACTAATAGAATCTGCAAAACTTCCGTAAGCATTGGTTACAAATTCTTTTTTAAAAAATTCAATACCGTTATTATCAGTTGCAACAACTTGTAATCTTGTATTAGGTACAATCTTTTTTATTTGTTTTATATGATCAATTGTTGCAAAAACACCTTTAAAATAAATTGTTTGTCCGGGACGATATAATTTTCTATCGGTAAAAAAATTCATTATTTCCTCTTCTTCTTCCTCAACATATCTATTGTCCTTATTTTGATAATTAAATATCAATTCTTCTTCATCAAAATCGCAAACTTCTTCAAATAAAAAATCTTCATCTTGAAACTGAACTAAAAAATCGGTTTGCTTAATTTGTTCTTCTTTTGTTATTTTTTTAGATTTTTTAATTGATACTATCCCCAACTCATTTGTTTTATATTTTTTACCATTAATTTTTATTTTATGATTTATGAAAGCTTTTCCCGTTTTGCGATCTAAAAAATAAAAATCGATAGTTTTTGCTTCTGCTTTATAAAACAAAACAACATCGGTAACAATTATGTTATGAAAATTGTAAAACTTTTGTTTAGAACTAAACTCTTTAGTTGGTGACGTAAACGCCAAATAATTTCCTTTATCTATACCATCAATTAAAAATTCATATTCTTTTTCAAAATGATCTGCTTCTTTATTTAGTGAAGTAGTAATTTTTTCATAAACCGGCATGTTCTTTAAAACATAATCCTTTTTTAAAGAATCATTCTTTAAACTATTTAAAACATGTATATTTTCAACTTTGTAAAATTTCGTAAAAAGTGTATCGGTATTTGCAAAACGAATAAACCCTTTATCTACAGTGTTTTTTAAAAGATACTTTGGTAAATTTGTTTGTGTTTTTTTATCGGTAATGGTATTGTAAACATCTTTTAAGTAGACAGATTCTGCTTTTGTAAGTTCAAAATCTTTTAACGAAAGTATATATTCAACCGTTTTTTCCCAAGCTTTTTTTGCATTTGGAAGTACACTTGATTTTTGATTTTTTAACCCATAATTATACCAAAGATTTACTTTTTCTACAATTACTTTAGATTTAAACTTGCGCGTTTTTACTGTTTCAAAGATATTTGAAAGCAACTGATCTTTTATATCAAACGATAAATTCAACGCATCTGAAAAATTCTGATATCGTTTTAACTTGATCTGATCTAATTTTAAAAAATCATTTTCCTTTTCATAATGCAACTCCAAATCTTGATATATACCAAGCACTTTAGAAAAAGGTTCAGGAAATTTATAGGTTGTAAAATGGTTGGTAAAATCAAGAACTTCGCTTGCTTTTAAATGAACAACTTCCGATATATTATTTTGCTGACGAGCTTTCTTTTCAAAAATTGAAATCCATTCGAAACAAAGCAATTCATAAGGCTTATAATTTTTTATTTCAGCCGATTCTTCTTTCTGTATAAGTTCCCCTAAAAATTCGGTGGATTTTTTTAATAATTCTTCATTTTTGAAAACTTCACTGTAAATATTGTCTATCTCATTAATAAAATCAAGACTACGCCAATTTTCAATATTGTATTTGCTATAAGGTTCTTTAACTTTATCAAGCTCATTGATTAAATATTCATTTTTTGAAAAATATTCTGTTAACAATTGTGCTTTATAGGTTTGTAAAATGCTTTTGTAAGGTTGATTTAAGCTTTTAATTTCTTTATCAATATCTTTAAAAATATCGTTTGAATCGATTATTTCGATATAACCTTTTAACTTATTTCTGTAGAAAAAAGTTTTAATAATTTCACGACTATTGTTTTCAGAAACTGCTTTACGGTAGATTTTTTCTACTTGATTGTTTGCAGTTTTATAATGCTTGTTCAATTCAGACTGATAAACGTCTTTCCATTGGGTTTCATAATTTTGTGCATTACTTATTACAGAAAATAAGCATAAAAATAGTGTAATTAATTGCTTCATTAAAAGTGCTTTATTTAAAGCAATATAAAAAAATTCCTGCATAATTGCAGGAATTTTTTCTTTATGTCTTCAACAAATGTCTTATCACGGTTTCTGCACTGTAAAGTCCGAATAAGCCCGGTATGTAGCTGTTTGTACCATAAAACGATCGTTTATAGTTAGATCCATCGGTCATTTTTAAACTGCTTTCGTCAGCTTTTTCTAACGAGAAAACAGCTTTAACACCTTTATTAATTCCCATTTTTCGTAAACGTTTTCTGATCACTTTTGCAAGCGGACAAACATCGGTTTTACTAATATCTTTCACAACAACTTTACCGGCAACCATTTTACCACCAGCGCCCATATTAGAAATCACTTTTACACGAGCTCTTTTTGCTGCAACAATTAAATTTAGTTTTGGCGTAATACTGTCAATACAATCTAAAACGTAATCAAAATCTTTAGTTACAATTTCAAAGGCACGTTCGGGCGATAAAAATTCCTGAATACGCGTTAAATTCAATTCCGGATTTATATCCATCAATCGGTCGCCTACAATTTCTACTTTTGGTTGACCAACGGTTGAATGCAATGCGGGTAATTGTCTGTTAACATTGGTAATATCCACCGTATCACCGTCAACAATGGTAATGTTTCCAACGCCTGCACGCACAATAAATTCTGCTGCAAATGATCCCACACCGCCTAATCCTACAATTAAAACATTTGCTTTCTTTAAAACTTCAATTCCTTCTGGTTTAAATAATAATTCTGCTCTTTCCTGCCAAACAGCCATTAAATACTAAATTGTGTAAAACTTCTTCGATCGAAAAATCGATTCCCTTTTACTGGTTAAAAACTCGGTTATAATTCTCTTCAATTATAGGTTCTAAATTCATATTTAGAACATGTTCTGCCTTGCTGTAAACTTCAAAAATCGTTTGATCAATCATGTCGGTTTCTAAAAAAAACTGATTCAACGGAATCGTTTTCATTACATTTTCCAGCTCGGGATTCTGCAACAGATATTTCCCAAACGATAGATAAAATCCGTTCTTTATCAAACTTTCTGCAACCTGACTATTTTTTGAAAAACCGTGAATAACCATTGGAATGGTTAACTTTAGTTCTTTTTTGATTTCAATGATTTCCTGATATGCAGCAACGCAGTGCAAAATTACCGGTTTTTTATATTTTTCTGCTAAAAGTAATTGAGGAATGAGTATCTTTTTTTGAATTTCTATCGAAGTTTCTATCCGTTTATCCAAACCACACTCGCCTACTGCTTTACAATTAGGTTGTTGAATTGCATTTTCAATTACAGCTAAATCGTCTAAAAAAGTATTTTCGTTTAGATACCAAGGATGAATGCCGACAGTAAAACTGGGCAATTCGGTATTTATTTCATTCGGATATTGATTAACCAATTCTACAATTTCGCTGTTGTTTGAAAAATGATGTGTATGAATGTTGTAATGCATGATTTAGAATTTTACACCAGCTAAAATTTCCGTTTTCAAAAAATTAACATTGGGGGTTATCGGGCAAGAATATCCTAAAGTATATGCGCAATAAGGATGATACGCTTTATTAAAATCCAGCACAATTTCTTTTCCGTCAGGAATTTCGATATCCAAATAACGTCCGGCGCCGTAGGTTTCATTTCCGCTGGTTTCATCGATAAAAGGTAAAAACAAATGCTTTTTATACCCTTTCATTTTTATTAGATCGATGTTTTGATAAACTTCCAACTCAAATTTTTTATTATCGATTGTAAAATGTAGAATTCCGTAACGCTTGTAATTTGGTTGATTTTTACCCGAAGTAGGCATTTTAAAAACCGGCTGATTTTCTAATCGTTCCAAAGTAGCTTTTACTACAAATTTTTCATTGTAAGGATAAAAATTCAATCCCTTAAAATCTTTCAACTCATCCTCTTTTAAAGGAGTTTTCTCTGGATTAAAATATGATTCGTTTAGTTCTTTCTGATACTCAAAAACCTCTTTTTTATTGTTTTGAGAAAAAACTAAATTGGTAAATAGTAGAAAAAGTATGAGTAATTTGTGCATGTTCTTTTTTTATCAAAATTACATATTTTGTTTTTTAAACAAACACACTAAATTTTTAAAATGATCGTTATATCCTAAAAACATAAAAACATGAAGAAACTTATTTGTTGTGTTATTGGGTTAACCGGACTATTTGCAAACGCGCAAGAAACGAAAGTAACATTAGAGAAACCAGAACAAAGAATTTATGCTGTTGAAGTTAAATTAATAGGCTCTAATACGGGATTAATGACTGTTTCACGAAATTCTACTATGAACGATTTAAAAGAAATCGAAAAAACAGCACAAGATCACGGAATCAGTATTTCGTTTGTAAATCAAAAATTCAATAGAAATCAGCTAGAATACACAGAACTTTTGTACCAAAATAACGGAAAATGGGAAACGTTGACTTTTGGAACTGATGATTTAAGATTATTGCCTTTTAGTATTTCATTTTCAACCGATAAAAAAGAAGGGAAAGAAACCAGGAAATTTTCAATTAAAAAAAATAAAAATGATCGCACTGGAACTTCAACAGACGTCGTTTATCAAATTATCTAACCAAATTAAAAAGACTTTCACAGTCTTTTTTTAATTTTACTTTAAAATTCCGCAATGAAAAAATATATTGTCTTTTTTAGTTTTTCCTTATTATATGCGTGTTCAACAAAATCGCAGGAAAATAATTTTAAAGAACTTTTTACTTTAGATAAAAAACATACCGAAGTTTCGGGAATGATTTTCCACGAACCAACACAGAAATTATGGATGTTGCAGGATAAAGGAAACCCGTCGGAATTATATGTTTATTCTGTCGATGGAACCTTTGAAAATACGGTTACTGTGAATAATCAGGAAAACACCGATTGGGAAGATTTATCGCAAGATACCAACGGAAACATTTACATTGGCAATTTTGGTAATAACGACAATAAGCGTAAAGACCTGCGAATTTTAAAAGTTGATACCGGTTCTTTAACATCAAATTCGGTTAATGCTTCGCAAGAAACGACTTTTTATTATGAAGATCAAACTGATTTTCCGCCTAAAAAAAGTAATTTATTGTACGATTGTGAAGCTTTTGTAGCTACAAATGATGCTTTTTATTTGTTTACCAAAAACAGATCGAAAGGGTTTGATGGAACTTTTTATGTTTACAAAGTACCTAACAAAAACGGAAATTTTAAAGCCGAAAAAATTGCAACTTTACAAACTTGTGGTCAATATAAAAGTTGTGCAATTACAGGTGCAGCGCTTAATAAAAACGGAAACGAAATTGCTTTGTTAACGCACGATAAGGTTTTGTTGATTCCGTTTGTGAATGATGATTCTTTCAAGCAAGAAAATATTACGATAAAAGAATTAGGTCATAATTCACAAAAAGAAGCCATTACTTTTAAAAGCGATAAAGAACTTTTTATGGCAGATGAAAGCGAAAAAGGTAAAAAAGGCGGAAAAGTTTTTGTGTTGGATTTAAACTAAAATGTAAATCCAACACCAAAACTTACCAAACTGTTCTCTTTACTTGTAAAAATACCGCCGTAAGCCGTAAACGAATCCAGCGCGTTCAACCATAAACCACCGCCGTAACTGTGATACCATTGATTGTTCGGATCCCATTTATTCCAAACTTTACCAACATCGTAACCGGCATAAAAACCATAGCTTAAAGGTAAAACTCCGTTGGTTATATGTTTCATTTTATAACGGATATCCTGACTTGTTACAAACGATGTATCGCCCATAAAACGTTGCTGACGGTAACCTCGCAACCCGTTATTTGATCCCAATGTTGCAGCCTGATAAAAATGATAATCGTCGCCAAAAATCTTTTCTAATAAATAAGTTGACGACCATGTTAGTTTTTTATCGTTAGAAATCGGCACCACAAAATTCAATTTAGAATTCAAATATTGGTGTGTTTTATTAAAATCATCAACAAAAAAACGATTTCCAAACAAAAGCATAAATCCTAAACCAACTGTTGGTTCTTGCGTATTATCGTAATTTTCAAACTGATATTTCAATCGGGCACCAACAAAATCGGTCTTATCATAAGAATCATTTAACTGCGTAAACAACTGCTCGTCAATTAAACGGTTATTTGTTTTTTCAATTTTTGTCGATTCATAAGTTGCTCCGATCAAAAACGAACTTCCGTTACGACCTTTCCATTCGTATGCCGGTTTAACTTCCATTTGCGATGTTCTAACGCGGTAATAATTATCTCTGAAAGCACTTTTATCATACGTTGCTAAATTATCAACCCCAAAAAAGTTTCTTGTAAAGTTTGATGAAGTCGCCAAAGCTTCCACATTCCAATATCCGGTGTTTGAATAATCTTTAAAACTACCTTTGTATGCTGCAAAAATACCCGAGGTTGCAAAATTGAACTTCACTCGCAACTGATGTTTCTGCGAATACGGATTTTGGTTGAACTTCTTCATGGTGTACGTTCCGTTCAAGCCCAACATTACACCATTGTCACGATTATAACCTGCATCGGGCAAAATAGCCAATACATTTAAAGGCGCTTTGCGGTAATCGTACTGGTTTAAATTGTACTGATCGCGCAAAACAACACTTGCATTTCCTTTTTCTTCGATAGTTACTGGTTTTGAAGCATAATCGAAAATTTTGGTGCTAGTTTTTGAAGCCACATTATAAACATCGTTATTTTTCCCACCGATTAGCTTTAAACGAATTTTAGATTTTTCACCGTTAACCTTTATATTATCATCATCGTCTAACCCGTAAATCCAGATTTCTTTGGTAGTTTTCGGCAGATATTTATAAGATGCCATTAAAGTATCGCCCGAATTTTTATTACGGTAATGATTGACTATCACTTCATTTTTCGATGTATTTACAACGAACGTATCTTTTTTATTGGTTCCTACAACAATGCCGTATTTGAATAATTCTTTGTAATATTTACTTGTAAAAGCGACTAATTTAGATCGACGTTCTTTTAGAATTTCGATAATATCATCGCTGTATTGGTTACGGATTTCTTTCGGTAAACTATTAAAAGCATCTTCAATAATCTGATCGTTTAAACCATTTACAACATCATCTGCCGCATTCTTCCAATCTTGCAAAGTTGTGTTTTGAAGAAAAACTTTATCTAACGGAAATGCCGATTTTGTTATCCAGCGTGGTTTGCCGTAATTCCCTTTAAAATTCTGCATGTGTCGCAACGGATTCAGCTTATTAGCAAGCATCAGTAATTTTCCGTCGATTTTTGCAAACGCCTGATCGCGATCTCTTGGTATCGGCTGATAAATCACTTCCTTACCCACTTTCTTCTCAACCCAACGCCACTGATCAGAATGTCTGTCCCAATCTCCAATTAAAAAATCGAAAATTCGGGCACGCAGATACATTTTCTCATCAACCTTATATTTTTCATCTTTTTCCAAATTCACCAATAAATCTTGCGTACTGATGATGTCGTCACCTTTTCCTAATGATTCAATATTCGCCTGCGATTTGTGCGGACGCTCTTCTATCATATACAATTCGTTTCCATAAGTTGCATTGTATTTGCCCAACGCATTTTGCTTGGGAACATAAAAAAGTTTCGGGTTGGTATGATACAGACCAACTGCATCAGACAACTGTCCCAAAATAAATGCGGTGTAAGGATGTGATGTGGTGTAATAATCATCAATAAATGTCAGCACAAAAGTATCTTCTAGCTTATCTTGAATGTAGGTATCTTTAAAAATTGCCGACTGTAAAAACTGTTTCGAACTTTTACGCAAGCCTCTCATCACGAATTGTTTTCCGTCTTTATCTTCTAACCACAATGACAATGACTGATTACCACCACCCGAAATAATTGGTTTTAAACCACCATACAAGCTTTCTAAATTTGCTACAGGCGAGTTCACTTTTGTGCCATAAATACTGCGGTAATGATTGCCGAATAAATAACGGTACGTTTTTGATTTTTTTGTTTCTTCTGGCGGATAAACCGATGCCATGGTGGTTGTTTTGGTAACTTCAGGATAATTTCCGCTGTAATCATCAGGACACATAATGGTTTTCTTGAAAACAATTTCTTCGCCAGAATCGGTCATTTTATGAATAAAAACATCCACATGATTGTCTTCGTAGACCTTTAACGTTGCAAATCCCAAGCTTCCAATTGTATAACTTGTAGGTTGCACGCTTCTGGTTTCTTCGGTTTTAGATCCTGCTCCGCTGATTAATTGTTTAATACCATCGTTTTCAATATACTGTAAATTATGTTCGTGACCCGAAACAAAAACCACTTGCTCTTTATCTTTGGTAAGCGTTTTTAATCGATCAATCATCATTCGATAGTATGTATGCTGCATATCAGCCGGACTTGCACCTGATGTTTTTCGCAAATAATTCGCCACGCTTCCTAAAACAGGCAAAGGCACTTTTTTATAAGGAAAAAGATGATTTCTTGCAGAAAAGTATCCACCGTGATTGCCATTGGTAATCATTGGATGATGGATGGCTACAACTGTTACTTTATTTTGATTTTTGTTTATTAAGCTACGAAATTCTTCAAAAAAATCTTCGCGCGTTTTAATTGCACTTTCTTCGTTTATATTCGGATATTTATCCCAATTTTGAATAAACCATTCGCTATCAATCGTAATAATCGACAATTTATCGTTTACCTCAACCACATCAATTGCATCGTGTTTTTTTGGTAGAAACGACTTCTTGCCTAACTTACTTTCAACATATTCTTTCTGATCCATTAAACCGTCCAAGCCATGATACCAATCGTGATTTCCTGCCAAAAAAATAGTTTTTCCGTTTACAGATTGTGCTAAATTTATCTGTGCATTCAGTTTTTCTTCGGCTAACAATCGATCTTTATCGCCAACTTTCGGCATTCCCAACGGATAAATATTATCGCCTATAAAAAGTAACGTTTTATTGTTATCGTTCTGCTTTAAATAACCTTCAACCGTTTGCAGTAATTGTTGTCCTTGCGGTTCGTTCGCATTACCGGCATCGCCCACAACAACAATTTCATGCAATAATTTACCTTTACCTTCGTTAGTAATCATATCGCGAGAAAAATCCTTACCAACTTGTTCATGAAAAGTTGCGCAGGCATTTAACAAAGAAATGGCAAAAGCAAAAACAGAAATCTTTGCAATATGTGAGTTAAATTTCATAATTTTAATTTGTAAAAAATTCATCAATGGAACTTTTATTAAAAGCCGAAGCATATATTTTCAACCTTTTCAAAGATAAACTATCTTATGAATATATCTATCACGATTATTTACATACTTTACGGGTGGTAACTGCGATAAATGAACTGATAAATGGCGAACATATTTTAGAGCCAAATGCTACAAATTTAAGGCTTGCTGCATGGTTTCACGATGCTGGTTACATAAATGGTCCTGAAAATCATGAAGAGAGAAGTTGCGAAATTTTCAAAGATTTCATTAAGGAAAATGCTTCTGAAAATGTAAATATTGATCAGGTTTGTAGTTTGATTTTAGCAACAAAATGTTCACATTTTCCAACAAATTTATTGGAGATGTGTATGAAAGATGCCGATTTTTATCATTTCACATTAGATAATTACAACGAGCTCGGCGAATTATTGAAGAATGAAATTGAAACAACGTGTACCAAACAGTTAACAGATATTGACTGGTGCACAGAAAATTTGACTGTTTTAACTAAAAATCAATATTATTTTACCGATTATGCCAAATCATACTGGCAGCCAAAAAAGGAGAAAAATATTTTTAAGCTTCGCGAAAATTTAGAGAAATTAAAGCTGAACAAAAAAGGAAAAAATAAAGAACTAAAAGAGAAAAAGCTGGAGAAATTGGATCGACCAGAAAGAGGAATCGATACTTTGTTCCGTACAACATTAAACAATCATACCCAATTAAGTGCCATTGCAGACAGTAAAGCTAATATTTTACTATCGGTAAACTCCATTCTTATATCAATTTCGTTAACAGCAATTATCCCTAAATTAGATAGTCCGAGTAATGCGCATTTGATTATCCCGACTTTTATATTACTTATTTTCAGCGTTATTACTATTGTTTATACTATTTTAGCTACCAAACCAAAAGTGAGTTCAAACACTGTTACTAAAAAGGAAATTGAACAGCGCAAAGTAAACATTTTGTTTTTTGGAAACTTTCATCAACTTCCTTTAAGTGATTTTAACGATGCAATGAACGATTTAATGAAAGACCGCGATTATTTGTACGACACCTTGATTAAAGATTTGTATTATTTAGGTTTGGTTTTGAACAAAAAATACAGAATGTTAAGCATTTCGTACACGGTTT
>Ga0233365_1000706_pt1 | contig 14950 bp, 18 predicted proteins | sample ElkDunMinimDraft_27_FD_191535 | JGI IMG/M metagenome (GOLD analysis project Ga0233365, IMG submission 191535) | Fecal eukaryotic communites from dung pellets of Tule Elk in California, USA - Elk Dung C36 | ecosystem: Host-associated > Mammals > Digestive system > Large intestine > Fecal | place...
CTTCGGACCGGCGTCGCCGGGCGGGCCCGGTTCTCCGTCGGCACCGTCCTGTCCGGCGAGTCCCGGCTCGCCCTGAACACCCTGGATCCCCTGGACGCCGGGCGTCCCCTGGGGGCCTTGGATCGTGCCGACGTTGTCCCACTCCCCGCCGTCCCACACCCACAGGTCGCCGATGATCAGGTACGCGTCGCCGACCGTGTTCCCTGTGGGGGGCAGGTCGGCGGAGTCGGGCAGGGACCCGATGATGGACACCCCGGTCCCGGCCTCACCCTGGGGACCGGGGTCCCCCTGTTCTCCCGGGGGCCCGGGTTCGCCAGGCGGCCCCGGTGCGCCGTCGGCACCGGGCAGCCCCTGCTCACCCTCCGGGCCTGCGGGTCCCTCCGGCCCAACGAGCGAGGCGATCCACTGCTCGGGTGTCCCGGTGAAGCCCGCGGCGACGGCGACCTCGTAGGCCGACGCCCCGTCCGCCCCCGTCTCCCCGTCGTCACCCTGCTCTCCTGGGTCGCCCTTCGGCCCCGGGTCTCCCGGCGGCCCCTGCTCGCCGGTCCCGGGCGGAAGCTGGTCGGCGGGGACCAGGCCGCTGGCGTCGAGCCCGGCGACGCCGTTGGGCAGGCCGACCATGTCGGTGCCGACCGCGCCCACGTCGGCGCCGACCAGCTCCACCACGCCGGTCTGCCCGTTGACCGAGTGCACCGCCCCGCCCGACCCGCCGCCCGACACGGTGACGTGCCCGGTCTGGCCGTTCACGCTGTACACGTAGGTTTCGCCCAGCGGGGGCGGTACCGGCGGCGGTGTGTGGCCAGCCAGATCAACAGGACCACCGCTGTGCGGCACGGTCAAGGCGAAGGAGTACGACCAGGTGCGGTGTCCGTCGTTGACTTCGACCGTGACCCGGTAGTGCCAGCCGGACGGCTGGATGTCGGGGTCATCGGTGGCGGGAACGAGAGCGGACACACGACCGTCCCCATCCATGCGGAGCACCAAGGGGGCGCCGACCACGACCGTGTCGGTGCCCGTAGACACCAGTTGCGGCACTGAGGGGCGCAGGGTCACCATGCCCCAGCATCCTTCGTCCCCGTCCAGCAGCGCCCACCGGCCGGTGACGGGGATCAGGTCCAGGTCGGTGGGCAGCCGCCAAGGGCTCTCAGGCACGGACGCCCTCCAGACGCCGCTGCACCCAGGCCGCGAGCGCGGTACCGGCGGCGGTCGCCGCGGCGACGCCGAGGGTGGGCCAGTCGATGATGCTGCCGGGGGTGACGGTGTCGATCACGACCGCGGCGACCGCGACGAGGACGGTGGACGCGGCGCCCTGGAGCAGGGTGCGCGCCGCCCGGGTGCGGGCGTCGCGGGCCGGGGTCGGGGCAGGGGTGGGTGCTTCGTGCATGGGTCTGTCCTTACTGCTTGCGAGCGACGGCGGCGATGAGCTGGGCGTAGGCGTGGCCGGTGACGGTGTCGCCCCAGCCCTTCTCCGCCTTGGAGCCGACGGACTTGCGGGCCAGGCGCAGGCCCTCGGCGGTTCCCGCCCCGTACTTGCCGTCCACCCCGGCCTCGCCGAGGTGCTTGCCCTGCCCGGCGAACTTGATCAGCTCCTGCAACGCCTTGACGGCTTCGCCCTCGGAGCCCTTCTTCAGACCGATCAACGGATCGTTCCCTTCGGTGGTGGGGTCGTCGGGGGTGGCTCCCCCGGCGATCTGCTTGGCGCGCGCCACGATGGCGGGGCGCTGCGCGATGATGCGGTCGCCGGGGCAGGCGGTGCCGCCCAGCGACCAGGCGGCGGCCATCCGGTGGTACGACAGGCCGGACCCGCTGGCGCTGTTGTTCACCTGGATCGGGATGCCGTGGGCCTTGGAGGCCCACGCGACGATGCGGGCGTTCGACTCGACCTGGGCGGCGGTGAGCGCATCGCCGACCTGCCCCTCGTTCTCGATCGAGATGCTGTAGGGGTTGGCTCCGGCGTTGGCCCAGGCGCGGTCGGCGGTGTCGACCCACTGTCGGATCCGGCCGTCCTTGCCGACGCCGAAGTGCGCGGATACCTTCGAGCGGCTGTTGCGGAACCAGCTATCGGCTCCGGCCAGGGTGCCGACGATGATGTGCAGGATGACCACGCGCGGCCGGTTGCCGCCCTTGGTGTGGTTGATCGAGAGTGGGCGCCACTCGGCGCCCGGCATGCGAGCCATACGTACCTCCAGGTACGAAGAAGCCCCGGCGGTGGGCCGGGGCTCAGGTTGGTGTGGGAGGTGTAGGGGGCGGTGGGTCCGTGGGGCCGAGCAGGGCAGGGTCGCCGCCCTGGGACCGGTACAGGTCCCGGGTCTGCATGAGCTGCTCCCGGTACCACCAGGCGCGCGCGGTCGCCCGCTCCGCGGCGTCCTCGGCGGCGGTGACGCGCTCCTCGGCGCGGGCGCGCGCTTTCTCGGCGTCGGCCTGGACGTCGCGCTCGATGGTGTGCGCGCCCAATCTCCACGCCTTGAGGACGTCGAGCAGCTTGACCAGCCCCAGGAGCGCGCTCCCACCGAGGATGCCGACTATCAGCTCGGCGCCGCCGGTCAGACCCTCCAGGGCCGTGGGGATCATGATCGTGCGATCTCCATCTCCATGCCGCCCTGGGCGTCGAGGTCGCGCCAGCGGATCCACAGAGGGATGACCAGGGCGGTGAGCAGGGTCGCGAGCCCGAGCCTCGTGAGGACGTCCGGGAGCGTGACCCACAGGGCGGTCGCGTAGACGAGCATCCCGCCCATCACGAACGGCAACCCCACCACCTCCCCGGTCCATCTGCGGAAGATCGCGCCGACCAGGGAGATGATGCCCCCGACGATGAGGAACCCGCCCCACACGTAGGCGATCTGACGCCCGGCGACCTCGATGACGGGTACCGAACCGAAGGCGGCGAACGCGATCCCGGCGCACAGGATGCCGACGTGGAAGGCGATCCACAGGGCACGGTGACGGCCGCCGACGGCGGCGAGCACGGCGGTCATCCGTCGCCGTCCTCGGGCGGTCCGTCGAGGTCGCCACCGGGCCGGGTGGGGACGGTGATGGTGTTGCCGGGCGGCGGGGTCCAGCCCGGGTGGGAGGGGTCGCCGGTCGGCTCCTCCTCGACGGGCATGATCAGTTCGTCGGGGTTGGGCACGGGTTCTCCTATCCGGACAGCGTCGGGGCCACGGCCGGGTCCAGCACCGGCTCCAGGGTCAGCCCGGCGTCCGAGGGTGGGGTGGGGCGGGACAGGGGGCGCACGTCCAGGGACATCGACACCGACGTGCCGTCGCCGGACACCGCGTAGCCCAGGACCCGGTACAGGCCGTCGATGCGAGTCCCGGACGGGTCCTGGATGTGCACGACGTCGCCCTGCTGGATGCGCGGGTCCGGGAGGATCTGCACCCGCCCGGTCAGGGGGATCGGCCAGGCCGTCCACGCGATGATCGCCAGGGCGAGCTGGTCGGCCCACCAGATGGACTGCACCCACGACGACGCGGCCACCGACAGGGACTGCACCCCGAACCGGTTCGCGGACGCCGCGTTGTGACGGCGGACCGGCGCCGGGCTCGCGGACTGCACCGGGGTGTACGCGATGCGGAAGGACGGGGCGGTCCCCGCAGGGCTGAGCGCGGCCGTGGCCGTCGACGCGGACCGGTTGTGGAACGTGAACACGGGGTGGCCGGTGTCCCAGGTCAGCTCCGTCTCCACCGGCGCGCGCTGGCCGGCCGTGTTCAGGAACTTGACCACGGACCCGGGCAGCGCGCTGGGGAACCCCGCCCCGGCGAACAGCATGGGGGCGCGGGTCGCCCACAGGCGGTCGCTCATGTCCACCTGGAGGGAGAGGGCGGAGTTGGACGGGATGGAGAACACGCTCGGGTAGGGGTGCTGCTCGGACTGGGTCGCGCCGATGTCCCACTCGGTGTGGCCGACCTCCACGAGGTTGGCCACACCGTCGATCTCCTCGGTGACGGCCAGGTCGTTGATGTCGCGCGCGGAGGTGACCGTCAGGTCTGGTTCGGGCGGGGGGCTGTCCGGGGTGAGGTACTCGTACCGGCGGAAGCGGAAGAAGCCGTCTTCGTCGAAGCTGATGTAGGAGAGGTTGTCGGCGGCGATCTCCTTGAGAAGGTCCCACCAGGTGCCGCCCGCTTCTGGTAGGGCACGCAGCGCGTACCGGGACTGCCCGGACGTCACCCCGGACGGGCCGATGAGGTCGATGTGTGCGCCGCGCTGCCACGGCTCGACGACGGGGACGACGCCGGAGACCACCGACACGCCCACGCACTCCATGGGGCCGGTGGCCTGGCAGGTGATGGTCTCCAGGACACTCCACGGGGTGGCCGCACCCGAGTACGTTGGGCTGGCGTACAGGGTGCCGCCGGGTTGGTACAGCCACCCGCGGACCTGGGTCGGCGCGGTGGTGGTCGTCAAGCTCACGAGGAACGCGACCTTGAAGGACCCGGACTGGTTCGCGCCCGCGGGGACGGTCCACGTCGTCGCGCCGCCGCCGACCTGCGCGCGCAGCGCCCGCGTGGCGGGGTTGTACGACAGGGTGATGGTCTGTTCCTGGCGTCCGGCGACGTCGGTGGTGGGCCGGTCGGCGAACACCAGCGTCACCTGGCTGGTGGGGTTGTCCGAGGTGGTGCGCCGGTGGATCCACCACTCCACCATCAGGTCGTTCTGCTGGGACAGCACACGCCGCTGGGGTGAGTACTGCGCTGACCAGGTGGAGTAGGCGTTGGCGCTGCCCCAGGCGGGGCCCGCGCCCCACGCGGACCGCTCGGGCCAGAACCCGACGGAGCCGGTGTGCCAGTGCCGCATGCCGCGGTTGGCCTCCAGCGCCCCGTTCATGCTGGCGAAGAAGATGGACCCTGCCCGCTCGGGCGGGGTCATGGTGATCCCGGCCATCCGCAGGGCGTGGTCCACCACCCACTGGGTGTGGATGTGGGAGGACGCCCCCGCGAGGATCCCCGGCGGCAGCCACGCCCGGTCGCGCAGCAGCTCGGAGCCGTCCAGCACGCGCAGCGCGGCGGTCCCGGACCCGGCGGTCGCGGCCACCGTGCGGACACGGCCCCGCAGCGCCTGCATCCGCCCCTCGGCCAGCCCCCACTCCAGGACACAGGACTGTCCGGGGCGGGTGATGTCCGCGGTCGAGCGCGGCGCCCAGGGGCTGTACCGGGCGGCGGCGGTCTGCTCTCCCGTCCCGGCCAGGGTGAGCTGCGCGCCCGCGGCTGAGGAGCCGGTGGGGGCGGCCACCTGCGCGGGCAGCCCGGTGTCGGAGCCGCGGTCGACCGACCAGGCGGTCACCTCGTCGGTGACGTCCCGGCCGCCGAGGCGTACCTGGAGGTCGTAGGTGCGTTGGCCGGTGGCCAGCGCCTCCCGCAGGAGGTTGCTACCGGGGCGCATGGGCGCGCACCTCCTCCAGGGTCAGGGCCACCGACCGGTACGGCAGGGCCGGGGTGTCGCGGTAGTCGGTCAGCGTGTAGACGGGGCACCCGTTGCCGAGCGGCCGGTCGGCGTCCTGGGGGGCGTAGGTCAGGCGGGCCTCCCCGATGATGCGCAGCCCGGACAGGGCGGTGGTGGTGATCATGTGCGGGGCGACGGTGACCGCTCCGGCCGGAGCGTCCGCCTCGACCACACCGGTGCCGGGGTCTCCGGCCGCTGAGGAGAGCACCGCGCCGTTGTGGTCGCGGAACGTCAACCACATGCGCGCGGAGGCGGGGACGGCGGCGCCGGTGGTCTGCCCGGACAGGTACACCGACCAGCCCGGCATGACCGGCCAGCCCCGCGTCCCGTAGTACGGGTGCAACCAACGGATGTCAGCGTTGGCCTGGACGTTGTTGGTGCAGGCGTGCCGTACCCCAGCGGACAGGCCCACGGTGATGGCACCAGCCCCCGCGAGCCCGTACAGGTCCTCCACGGCCCCCGGCATCATCCCGGCCTGCGGGCGGCCCCGGGACTGTTCCGCGGTGAGGAGGTTGCCCCCGGCGGCGTCGGGGTCGATCACGGCCAGGGTGCCGTCCCCGCGGGCGGGCACGAGCGCCATCTCCTCCAGGGCGTCGGCGTCGGCAGGCAGGAGCCGGTCCCACGCCAGGGAGGTGGTGCGCGGGGCCCACCGAGCCCTCGACGATGTCACCCGGCCGGACAGGGCGACGTGCCGCTCCACCCCCAGCGCCGGGGTGCGCTCCCACTGGCCGCGCTCGGCCACCTCGTGCAGCAGCCCCAGGGGGCCGATCCACATGCTGTCCACGACACCCCCTGATGCTGTGCTGGGTCCGGCGATCCCGTCCGCCTCGCCGCGGATGACGATGCGACCCTCGGCGGCGGTGGGTAGGAGCATCCGGCCGTCGGCCTCGCCGCGGATGACGATGCGCCCCTCGGCCGGGTGCTCGCCGCCGCGCCGCCCGTCGGCCACGGCGCGGATGCGGATGGCCCCGATCGCGGCGCCGGTGTGCACGAGAGGGGGGCCGATCCATCCGCCCTGGCGGATCTCCACGGCATCCACGAACGACCCGGGGTTACCGCCCCCGGCCCCCTCGAATCGCAGGTTGCTCGCGATGGGGTGGTCGGAGCTGGTGACGGACTGCTGGAAATCGGGGGCCCCGGTGCTGTGCGGGTCGATCCACCACAGGCGCAGCGTCGTGGTGTAGTCCACCCGCAGGAGTTCAGCGCGCACGGTGCGGTCCAGGAGCTGGGTGGCGACGGCGTTGAGGGTGCCGCCGATCCACCCGAAGCCGTTGTCCTGCGGGGACACCATGAGCATCTGCGTGCCCGACGCGAACATCAGGTGCCGGCCGCCGGGAGGCACCCGGAAGTACCAGCGCGCCGAGTACTGGGCGCGGTTCGGTCGCAGCGCCCACGACATCGTGCGTGTGGTCGAGGAGGTGCCGGTGAGCCGCGCCGAGGACCCCCACGCCGACCACTCCGTGGAGTAGGTGGGCGGGCCGACCGCGCTCGCCGCGGCGGTGCCCCAGTTCGCGGTGTTGGCCACGGTCACGTTGCCGCCGTCGGGGCCGTCCAGGCGGTTGGTCGCCAGGGTGTCGGTGCCCGGCGTATAGGGGCCGATCTGCTCGCCCTGACCGACGGCGAGCTGGTCCAGGCGAACGATGCCGGTGGCCGAGGAGCCCCCGCCGAACACCAGGGAGGTGATGCCGCTGATGCTGACGCCGGACGCGGTCTGCCAGTCCGGCGCACCGGCCGAGTGGATGCTGGTCCACCAGACCCGCGCGAACCCGACCCCGGCGTTGCGGCCGAGCTCTACCCGCGCCCAGGTGCCGCGCATCGCGCTCACCGTGGCGGTCGGGACCAGCTGGCCCATGATGAACGCGAACTGCGATCCGGACTGGTCACTGATGCTGACCAGGTCGGATCCGCCCGAGGGGTAGATCGCGCGCACGGTGAAGAACCGCCCGGCGTCGATGCGCACGTAGAACCGCATCGACCAGTTGGACGTGCTGGCGGGGCTGTAGGGGACGGTGATCGTCCCGGGCCCGGTCGCACTTCCCAGGTTGAGCGCGCTCACCCCGGCGGCGCGCTGCGCCTGCTGGTAGGTGACCGTGCCGGACACCGCCGCCAGCGCCTCGCCGTAGTTGCCGCTGTTGGTCACGGTGGTGGTGTTGCCGGAGGGTCCGTCGAAGGTGTTCTGCCAGATGATCGCCACGAGCCGCCTCCTTTTACGCTGGCGGGTTCTCGGCGATCACGCGCAGCGGCGACACGATGTAGGTCCCGTCGGCGGGGTACTCCACGGGGGTCCCCAGGGCGATGTCCATGAGCCACTGGCCGCCGGTGTCCCACAGCCCTACGTAGCGCACCCACCCCGCCGGGACACTGAAAGTGGGGTCGGCGGTGGCGGTGACCATCCCGGCGGTCGGCGTCCCCCACGTCACCGCCTGGCGTTCGTAGCCCGCCCCGGCCAGCTCGTTGGACCCGGACCCGTCCGGTTCCGCGGAGTGCAGGGACACCTGCACCGCGGGGGCAGCGGCGGCCCCCGCGGCGGGGGTGAGCACCAGAGTTGTCGCAGCCAAAGGGGCCTCCTAGCGTCCTAGCGTCGTGCGAGTTGTCGGTTGCCCTGCTGGGTCGCGCGAGCGATCTCCGTGGAGTCGACCTCCAAGACCACGTCGCCGCGTCCCTCGCGGATCGCTTCGAGGAGCCGGGCCAGGAGCGCGGTCTGCTCGCCGATCCCCGCGTACATGCCGATGCCCGCCGCCGCGGCGGGCTGCGGGCGCATGACCGCCGCCCCGGCGACCTGGTCGGCGGCGGCCGACACCAGGCTCGCGCCGCGGCCGAGCCCGTCCGCGAGCATCCGGGTGATGTTCTCGCCAGCCACGTCCGGCGGGTTGATCCGCAAGGGACCGCGCCGGGCCGGGGAGAACGGAAAGTAGTCGCGGATCCCCTGGGCGATCTCGCCCATCCGACGCCACAGGTCCGACATCCTCGACGTGATGCCGTTGATCAGCCCGGTGATGACGTTCCGCCCGGCGGTGCGCAGCAGGTTGCCGAGGTTGCCCAGGGCGGAGCGGATCCGGGACGGCAGACCGCGGACCGTGGACACCAGGCCGCTGACCCGCTCCCGGGCGCTCGTGACCATGCTGCTGATCCCCGACACGACCGCCGAGCGGATCGCCGACACGATGGTCGAGAACGCGCTGCGCATCCGGTTGAACGTGTCCCGGCCCCGCGTCAGCAGCCCCACGATCGCGCCGATCGCCCGGTCCCGGAACTCCTGGAACCGGTCGATCATGCCGCGCAGGGTGTCGCGGACCTTCTGCGAACTCTCCCCGGCCCAGCGCAGGATCGCGCCCAGGACCCCCAGCAGGCCCACGACCAGGCCCATCAGGACCTCGATCAGGAACCCGCCGAACTGGATCGCGTTCGCGAGGTGGGGTGCCAGGTCGGCGATCGCCCCAGCCCACGTCGAGAAGTTCTCAGCGAGGAGGCTGACGAGCGCGGGCAGGATGTCCAGCACCGGCAGGAGCGCCTCGATCAGCACGGGGATCAGCGGGCCGAGCGCCTCCATCAGCTCCGCGAACGCCGCTGACAGCTCCGGCAGGACCGGCGCCAGGCCCTCGGCCATGGCCGTCGCGATCAGCGCGAGCCCCGGGGCCAAGGCGATCGCCGCTTCCGCGAGGGCACCGAGCAGCACCCCGGCCAGCTCGCCCAGGACAGGCAGGAGCGGGGCGACCGCGATCAGGATGTCGGACAGGGCGGTGCCGATGGTCTCCAGCGCACCGGAGTCCACGAGCGCCCCGACCGCCTCGCCCAGGGCATCGACGATCGCGATGATGCCGGGCTCCAGCTCCAGCAGGGCCGGGACCAGGCCCTCGATCGCGGCTGTCAGCACCGGCCCGAACGCCTCGGCGATCCGCCCGACCGCGGGGGCCAGGGTGCCGATGCCGGAGATCAGCGCGCCGAAGACGGGCTGGAGGGCGGTCATGATCGACCCGAGGCCGGTGAAGATCCCCTCCAGCGCCGCGGAACCCTCGGCGCTTTGGAGGAACTCGTTGAAGCGCCCAGTGATGTCTTCGATCGTGGAGAGGAGCCCGGCGCCACCGGCCGCGGTGAAGATCGTCCCGATGATCCCGCCGACGTTGGAGGCGATCCCTCCGAGTTCCTGGAAGACGACGATCGCGTCTTCGATCCACCGGGTGGCCTCGCCCGACTCCGCGGCGTGCGTCGCCCACCGACCGAACTCGGTGGCCGCCTCCGACGCGGCCAGGCTGAGCTGCTCCATGAACGGCAGGCCCACGATGCCCAGCTCGCGGAAGCCGACCAACAGCCCCGGCATGAACCCGTTCAGGTTCTCGACGCTGCGCCCGGTGGACGCGAAGAGCAGATCCAACCCCGCGAGGTTGCGGCCCTCCTGGACGAACGCCAGCAGGGTCGCCGCGGACTCGCCGAGCGCCAGGGACACCTGCGTCAGCCCGCGCCCCAGGGTCGGCAGCAGCGTGGAGCCGAGCGTCTGCACCGGCTCCACCAGCGGGCGGAAGAAGCCCTCCTGCACCATGTCCCTGATGCGGCCCAGGCCGGGGGCCAGCTCGCCGACCGCGAGGACGACCCCCTGGGCGGCCGGGGCCAGCCCCTCCAGCGCTTCGGTGAGCGCCTGCGCGTCCCCGGACAGGGCCGCGCCGAGCGCCTCCCCCATCCCGGAGAACGCCACCACCAGCGGGGCCAGGGCGGCGACCGCTGTACCGGCGATGGCGGGCAGGGTCGCGAGGATGCCCACGGCGGGAGCCAGGGCGGTGCCGAGCTGGAGGAGCGGCACCACCGCGGCGGCAGCACCCGCCGCCACCGTGGACAGAGCCCCGGCGATCGCACCGATCCCCGCCGCCCCGCCGGTGAGCCGCCCCAGGGACCGGCCGAGCCCCGCGGCCAGCCCCTGGATGCGGGCCAGGGCGGACTGGTCGGCGTTCACCCGGATGGTGGCGGTGCGGTCGCGGGCCGCGGCGGAGATCTCCGTGGACGCCTTCGCCGTGTCGGCGCTGACCTTCACGGAGGTGCGGACCTCGCCCAACTGGCGCTCGACATCCGCCTTGACGCGGGCGGCGTCCTTCGCGACCTTCTTCGTGTCGATCCTGGTGGGGATGTTGACGGTCAGGGACCGCTCCAACGCCTCCAGGGACTGGCCCAATTCACGCCTGAAACGGCTCGTGTCCGGGGCGACACGGATGTTGACGCGGCCGACTGTGGGCCCACCAGGACCAGCCAAGGGGACACCCCCCTTGGTCTACTCGGCGGCCTGTGCCGCCTCCTGCCTGCGGAGGATGTCCGCGACGGTCAGCACCCGGGCGCGCTGCCTCTGGCCAGGGCGCTCGTGTGGTGTGAGCTTGTACTTCTTGCCGACGTGAGCGGCCGTGCCCTCCCGGACGAAGTCGATCTGCTCGACGGCGAGGAGCGCGGCGTTGACGGTGGACTGCCACCGCCGCCACTCACCGAAGGTCGACCCGGTCTCGGCCGCCGCCGCCGCCGCGTGGAACGCTGAGTCGGCAGTCAGGTTCTCGACCATGGCGACGACCAGGGACGGGGACGGACCGCGCCCCTGGCACGTCTCGCGCAGGTCGTGCTGGTACTCACGTAGCAGGTCCGCGTACAGCGGCCCCCCGTGGGTGCGGATCAGCTCCCGGAGGGCGAGAGCCCCCCCAGGTCCTGGTCCTGCATGTAGCCCATGAGCACCTCGAAGCGGGCCATCAGCGGCAGCTTGTCGAGGCGGCCGGCGTCGGTGGCGTTGGGGGCGGCGGCGGTGAGCAGGCGGCCGACGAACGGCATGACGTCGCCGAGCGCCGACAGCTCCATCTCACCGTCCTGGATGTTCAGGGAGCCGAGGCTGGAGATCAGGTCCATGAGGAGCTGGTCGTGCTCGGACCCGAGCGTCATCAACGGCCGGAGCTTGATCGGTTTGCCGCCGGGCATCTTGACGACGGTGTCGGTCGTCTTGGTCTGGAAGCTGGTCAGATCGATGGTGGACATGGGCGGACCTCCACGCGGGTCGTCGGTGGGATGGGGGCGCGGACCGGTGGTGTGGTCCCGGCGCGCGGGGGTCCGCACCCACGCGCCGGGGGTCTGTCAGCCTCCGCCCGGGGGCGGGGTGTTCTCGGAGCGCTTCGCGCCGATCTGGAACAGGTCGTCGAATTCGCTGTGACCGAGGACGGCGGCACCGACCGGGAACCCGGACAGGTTCTCCGGGTCGACCTCGATGTTGTCGTCGCCCAGGACGCTGACCAGGGGCAGCCAGAAATCTGCGAACGCGCCGCTGTCGTCGATGCGCACGTACATGCGGCCCTGCGTGGGGCTGGTGCCAGCCTTGGACACCCCGAAGTAGTCGCCGTCTACGCGGCCCTGCCCGTAGTAGAGCTGGTACGTGAAGTGCGTCCACTCCAGGAGCGTGAACCCGAACCGGTAGCTGATCGGGGACACCGACTCGCGGGCGGCACTGTCCTGCCAGGTCGCGTGGGTGGTGCGCTCCCCGCCCTCCTTGGTGATGGTCAGCGGCGACTCACGGGTGGTGTGACCCACCTCGGGCAGCAGGGCCGGGTCGGGGTTGAGCGGGTCCTCCGGGCGGGTCGCGGTCCCCGTGATGTCGAGGTAGTAGTGGCCGCTGCCAGGGATGACCAGCATCTGGTTGTTCGGTGCCATGTGCCCCTCCTGTGAGGCGTCAGCCCCAGTCGGGGCGGGTGGTGATGGAGTACGACGCCTGGTAGCGGACCGTGCCGTGGTCGTCGGTATCGGCGGGGATCTCCCGGGGGCCGACCTGCTCGTCGAAGAAGTTGATGTAGCCCACACCCGGGACGCGGATCCGGGGGGTGCGCGACGCCCGGTACAGGGCGTCGCGCGCCCACTGGGAGATCTCCTCGGCGGACTTCTCGCCGATCGCCCACACCTGGACGTCGACCAGCGGCGCGTCGGCCTGCTCCGGGTGGATGAAGGCACCGCCGGAGCGGCGGGCCATGAGGAAGGGCAGCCGCATCGTGTCCGGGATGCGGCTGCCCATGGTCAGGCCCGCTGGCGGGGACGAGGCGCGCAGCACCCCCAGCAGCAGCGCGTTGACGCGCGGGAGCCTAGCCACCGCGCGCCCCCATCGCCGCGGCCAGCGCGTACACGCCCTGGGAGGCGCCGCGCCCGGACCCCGCGGAGCGGCCGAACTCGATCGCGATCGCGTTGCCCTGGCTGCCCTTCTTGCGGCCGGGGTCGACGAGTTCCACGAACGCGTCGGACTTGCGCCCGCGGGTCACCTGCACGTAGGCGTTGCCCTGGTCACGGTGTCGCGCGAGCACGGTGGCGGAGATGAGCATGAGCCGCTCGGCGTGCATGATCGTGCCCCGGTGGGCCGCGCGGGCGGCGGCGCGTTCCACGTTCTTGTTCAGGGTGACCACGTCAGTCCTCCTCGTTGATCGGGCCCGCGGGGACACCGCCAACCAGCCGGTACCGGGCCTGCCCGGGAGTGGGCGGGTCCTTGCGTTCGCGCAGGAGGGCGTCCACGTGCGCGGTCCGGCGGGACATGGAGTAGCGGCGGGGCTCACCGATGACGTCCCACCAGGAGCCGCCGGCGTTCACCCACCGGATGCGCGCCCACGCGCCCACAGGGGCGGTGCGGGCGATCAGACGGTAGGTGGTGACCAGGTCCTGGCCCACGGCCGACAGCTCGTCGGAGGTGACCGGCTGGACGCTGGCACTGATCCGGGTGGGTTCCTCTGCCGGGCCGACGAGCACGTTGCCGAGATCGTCGGTGGTGGTGACCTCGGTGTACACGTCCAGGGTCTGCTCGCCGCGGTCCAGGAGGCTCACCAGGAACCCCCCGGGGCCCACGGGTCCGGCCTGCGGCACGCAGTGCGGACCACCGGGGTGATGGTCCACGCCCCCGCCCGGTACCCCAGGTTGTCCCATTCGCTACTCATGACGAACAGGTGCCCGGAGGCCACCGCCGCGGACAGGCTGTACCCGTAGTTGCCCTCGGTCTCCTGCCGGTACCCCTCAGGGTTGCGCAGGACCCGGAGCACGGCGTTGGCCTCGACCATCACCAGCGTTTCCCGCCAGTGCTCGTCTGCGGCCGCCTTCTCCACCAGGTCCGGGATCCGCCGGCGGACCATCGCCTCCACGTCCCCCAGCAGGGTCTTCGCCCAGGCTCGCTCCTCGTCGGCGAGGGGACGTTTCAGCCGGTCCTGCACATCCTCCACAGTCGCAATGCTCACCGTCCCCCCTTTCAGGTCGACAGGACGCCGCGGGTGCGCAGCACCGCAAGCAGGGCGTTGAGCTGAACCACGGCGGCCGCCTCGTCGGTGGCGTCCGTGACCGCAGCCGCACTGCCCGCGAGCAGACCGGCATGGGTGTGGTTGCCCAGGGCGACCGTGGACGCCGTCGTGCCTGTGGGCACCCGGGCCAGGGCCAGGGTGCCGGAGCTGATGTCCGCGGCGGCGTGGGTGTGGGCGGCTGGCGCGAACGTGGTCGGCTTGCCGGTCACGTCCGCCCAAGCCACCACCACCGGTCCGCCACTGCCCAGGTCCACGGGGACGAGTTCGTCGTCCTCGCCCCGGGTGTACAGCTCCACCGGCAGCGCCAACCGGTCATCGGACCCACTGCCCTCCACCACCACAGCGCGACGTGGCCTACGCATCGCCCTCCTCCTTGTTCTTCCCGTTGGAGCGACGCCTGGCCGGCCTCTTCGGCTCCACCCTCGTGAACCCCTGGGCCTCATAGCGGTGGGCCTGCGACTCGCGCACGGCCACCTCCACCGAAGACCCAGGGGGGCGCAGCGTCACCCGCTTCTCGGAGCCGCCCATCAGGGGGCCGCGGTCAGGCGCACGAAGTGCGCGGCGTCACGGACCGCGAAACCGACCTCGGCCTCGGCGCGGATCGCGAACATGTTGCGCTGCCACAGGTTCAGGGTGCGCTGCTCGGGGCCGTCCTCGCCCTCCACCGTCTCGGTAAGGGTGGCCTGGTCGGACTCGGTGATGGAGATGTTGGAGACGACCCCGTACATGGCCGAGGACCAGTCGCCGGCGAAACCGACGGTGTTGCCGGTCTGGGCGATGTGCTTGGACTTGTACGCGGGGCGGCCCAGGAACGTGCCGATGGCGCGGCCCTCGGTCTGGAGGTTGTTGATGAACAGGGGTCGGCCGTTGCCGTCCATCGCGGACAGGGCGAGGCCCTCGCCGCGGCCGTTGAAAGCCCACGACTCCAGGTCGCCGTTCGCGGCCCCCACGGCGGTGATCGCGGCCACCAGGCCCTCGTACATGGTCTGCGAGGCGGTGTTGCCCACATCCACGGTGGCCGCGGCCGACAGGTTGTCGAACCCGGTGCCCGGGGACGGGCCGAACAGGACCGCCTGGTCGAACCGGCGGGCGATCGCGTTGGCCAGACGGCCGCGCAGCGCACCGTACAGGGCGGGCAGGTCGCGCCGGAACTCCATGGAGAACGGCTCGATCACCGCCAGCTTGTACGGGGTCAGGGTGCGGTTGTCCAGGGAGCCGCGGGAGACGGGCTTCTCGTC
>Ga0233365_1000710_pt1 | contig 14924 bp, 12 predicted proteins | sample ElkDunMinimDraft_27_FD_191535 | JGI IMG/M metagenome (GOLD analysis project Ga0233365, IMG submission 191535) | Fecal eukaryotic communites from dung pellets of Tule Elk in California, USA - Elk Dung C36 | ecosystem: Host-associated > Mammals > Digestive system > Large intestine > Fecal | place...
AGCTGAAGGTCAATGACGGTATCGGCGCGGCAAGGGCAGTCACAAATCTACGCAGCCTGCAGGCGCCCAGGACCGGCTTCGCCATCGCCAGTATTCCGCTTGCTCACTGAACGGGCGCGCTGGGCAGTACAACGCCCAGCGCGCTATGCGTTTCAATGGGCGGGAGATATGGCGGAAAGCCGGGATAGCTCAATGGAAGCACCCTGCCCCTGATATCCGGCTCCCGCACGGTATTCCGCCTGGCTATGTCCTCCATCCTGAAGAAAAGGATCGGGTTGCCGGCCAGCGCCCGTTTAATCCTCGCGCGCGTCCGCTCCCACAGCCCGGCGAGCGACTTTTTCGTGGCCTCTGCATCACCTGATTCCATGAGGGAGACGAAGCTACGACCCTCCTCAATAAACATGAATTTATGTTCAGCATCCAGCAGCAGATTCCACGCGATCCGAAAATAGGCCTGAGGCAGCAATCGGTGCGCGACCTCGCCGATCGCGGGCCTGTCGCCGGCACCCAGCAGGACGACCAGATAGTTCATCAGCGCCAGATAGAACGCTTCGCTTCTGTCATCGAGGCGGGTTATCCGCTTGTCCATCTTACGCAACCAGCTGTGACGCTCGCCTTCCTCGTTTGCGAGACGCGAGGCGCATATTTCCGAGAATATTTCCAGGCGGTACGTGCATTCGATAATACCCTCCGGCGTCCACCGCCTAGGGGTAAAGTAGCTGCTTTGCCGTTCCAGATAGCCGTCCGTGAGCAGGGCGTTAAGCACACCCACGGCCGCACCTGCTGACAATCCCTTCTCTTCCGCGATCAGCCGCGACGAGGGCAGCGGTCCAGCGGGAATATCGCGCACCAGCAACCGGCGCCGAAGTTCAAGATACAAATCCAGCTGAGCTTTCTGTGGCATTCAAGCCCCCCCATGACTGCCGCAATTCTCGCCACATATCATGGCACCGGGCACTTTCGTATCCTGCGAAATCGCCAGCGGCCTGATGCGCCTTTTCCAATATGCTCCGCAAATTCCAACGACAGGTTTTGGCACGAGCAGACGTTCCTATTGTCTGCTGGGAACGACCGGCTTTTGGCAGCAGACGCCAACTTAGCCGTCACTCAGCTTGGCGCTCCTGGTGTCTGAAACCGTCCATTCGTTTATCTGGGATGGAATGCCAGAAAGGGGCCGTTCCACGATCAGAGAATGAATTCTGAACTGTGAGCAAGTTGTGGGATCGTCTCGCGATCCGCCCTCTAATGGCGGCATTATGGCTGAGCTCTGACAGGGCATCAGCCTAGGCAGAGGCAATAGGCAAAGTCTTAGAAAGCCAGTCTTGCGCGGAAGCTGAAGGCGGACAGCGTGTCCTTGGTGGGATTCAGGCTTGGATTGAGCATGAACTGGTAGACCGGCGTCACGGCAATATTAGGCGTGATCGCCAGACGGTAGAACACCTCCGCTGTCAGCTGATCACGCAGGCTGAAGGGCAGGGGGACCGGGATTTGCGCGTCATCTGGCTTTGACCAGCCTGCGCCAATGCCCAGCAGGTCTCCTGTGCGGGAGCTTGGCCGATAGCCCAGGCCGCCCGTCAGATTAATTTCCGCAAAGCCACCAGTGCCCAGACCACCGCGCAGGAACCACATCATGTTCTCGCTCGCCATCTGGTTGATGTTGAACGCTATGCCATAGGCCTTGTCCTGAGGGCGGGTGATGTCACCGGGGCCACGTGGTTCCAGGGGGTCGCGATACCACAGGGTCACATGGATATTGTTCCGGTCCATCGGTCCGCGCGCGTGGATCGGCGCTGGCCGCCGGGCGAAGCTGCTGGCGCCCAGTTCGACGAAATAGAAGTGTTCGTTGCGGCCGAAGAAGTCGTCGACGGTCCAGCCTGTATCGTCCGAATTGGCGGTGAACATACCCCCCTTCACATAGAGGTTCCCGAGATTTCCGCCGCCCGGATAGGCCGCAACCACGAAGCCAGCGCCGCGCAGTGGGACGGCAATCGTGGGGCTGGTGGAAAAGGCAAGGCTGAGGAATTGCCGATTATCGTCGAAGAAGGGATAGGCATTAACGAAATTGGGCGCGAAGATCTTGCCGACCGTGTACTGTAATTTTCCGCCAGCAACGGTCTGCCGGATATAGGCCTGCGTGATGCCAAGGTTGAAATCGCCCCACGTGGCGGCGGTGGGTATGCCCGATCCAGCCAGAATGCCTCCTTGTAACGGAGCGAGGTTGGAACCCAGTATCGGCCGCCGGTCTTCGACCGCGATATCGAAATGCAGGGCATTGGGCTTACCCCGGTTCAACAGGGCTGCAGACGCATTGAAGGTGAATTTGTGGCCTGTAGCCGATTCCTCTCCCACCAGACTGTCGGTGTAGATTTGGGAAAGCACGCCGTAAGAGCCGCCGAAGCTGATGCCGGTGCGTTCTTCAAAGCGCCGCTTGAACGCAAACCACGGCGATAGCTCTGGCTGCGGCGTTGCGATGGTGGTCTGCGGCGCCGCGTCAGCAGCTATGTCGCCCTCAACCGAAAGGGTATTCTCCAGAAGATCGGGATAGGCTTCCTTTGCCGGATCGTCCGGAATGGATATTGCGGCAGGCGCGGTGGCGGCGCTTTCCCGCGCAAATGCCGAAGGTATAAAGGCTGTCGCGGCAACCAGCCCGGCAGCGGGGAGAAGAGCCGCGCGCATCACGCCCACGCCACCTTGTCACCTCCGCGAACAGCGACCAGCGGAGTGCGCCAGCGGCCGGGCGTCTTGCTGAGCTTCACCTGCGGGCCAAGGCGTCGCACTTCGCCATAGGGTGTCTGCGCAACCAGAATCTCCGGCGAGATGAGGCGGTTGTTCGGTCCGGTCAGGTCGAAGTTCTTGTCCGGGAAGCGGCCAAGGCTGGCATACCACATGGCTGCGCGCGTCAGGCTGATGCGTACGTGATAGCTGCCGCCTTCCTTTGCCCGGCGCCTGAGCGCGGCGATCACACCGCATGCCCCGAGATAGCCAGCGATATAGTCGTTCATGACAAGGGTGGGCGGAAAGCGCGGCGGACCGCCTGCGCCTTCCTCAACGGTGAATCCCGACATGGCAAGACCCTCCATATCAAAGCCACCCCGCTGGGCCCAGGGTCCGGTCATGCTGTTGGCGTTGCACGAAAGATAGATCAGGCCCCGGTGACCGTTGGCGAGTTCTTCCGCGCCAAAACCCAACCTATCCAGCGTGCCCAAGCGGAAATTCTCCACGAACACGTCCGTCTGCGGGATCAGCCCCTTCATCCGCTTGTTCTGATCCGGATTCCTCAGGTCCACAAAGGCCGAGCGCATGCCGACATTTACATCGACCACGAAGGCCTCGTGTTCAAAGGCTTGATCGCGCGCGATGTGTAGCACCTGCGCGCCATATTCGGCCAGGGTGCGGGACGAGCACGTGCCGGCGATCACATGGGTGTTCGACATGACCCGGACACCCGACAGCGGTTGGGCCGGGCCTGGCGACCATGGCACGGGTGGCCCATCCGCAATCTTGACGATCTCTATCAGTGGTGTGTTCGCCAGTACCTTGCCCTCAGGATGAGCAAGCCATTCCGCGCGCGAGCGGTGGACAACGCCAACGCCGCCGGATGCGCTCAGCTCCTCTTCGAACTCGAACGCGTTCACCTGCTTGAAGGCCTTTACGATATTTTCCCGGCCCGGCGGGCATTTCAATGCCTTCAGCGCCCGTTCGTTAAGGTGCGGATAGGCTCCCGTGATGTTGAAGAATCGGCCATCCTTGGTTTCGAAGGGGACGAAGGTCATGGGATTGCCGAGTCCGACCGGGGCCTGCAGCATCAGTCCGTTGACGGTCGGGATCACGAAATCCCGTGGTATCGGATCTCCGGCGGGAACAGTGCCTTCGCGCTGCGCCATCAGCAGGATCGCACCAATCAGCGGGTTCACGTTGTAGACGGATTCGCGCAGATCGACAGTGAGGTCCTGTTCCTGCCCAGTGCGCTCACGCCAGATCGCAGCGGCACCAAGGGCCGCGCCCATCGCGGGGATCGCCATGGAGGCCCCGACGCGGAAATGGCTTCGGATGATCGGGTCGGCACCCGTGAATGTCACCGTGCCGCCAGCATCGGAAGCGGTGCCACCGATATCGCGCATGAACGCCGCAAAAGTCTGATTGATGTCGAAATCACTGGCGGCCTCTGCTGCCGTTGAAATACCGGAAGAGACCAGTGCCCCCGCCACAACTAACCCGCCCGCCTGCATCACTTCGCGGCGAGACATACCCTTCAGATCGGTCATGCGAGAGCCCCCTGAAATAGGTCGATATGTCGACCTTTATACTTGAAGGCTGACAGCATTATATTTGTACGTCAAGTATGACAAATAATCGATTCTAGACGATTTTATTCAACATCCGAAATTGCATGTGCTTAACTATCAAAGGTCCTTGATGCCCGTCCCGTTATTCACAGTATGACGCGAGAAACGCCTGTGCCAGCTGTCCGCGTAGGCGCACTTGTCTCCCTTGCCGTGCTTGCCCAGCTGCTCGGGTTCTTAGTGACGCTGGCAGCGGCGCGGTTGCTTCCGGTAGAGTCATTCGAGGCCTATGTGGTGGCTGCAGCGCTGTTCATACTGCTGGCCGCCGCAGCACCGCTTGGCAGCGAGAAACATGCCCTGCGGCACCTTCCGGCCTTGCTTGAGAAAGCCGATCTCGCACAGGCGCGCGGCCTGTTGGCGTTCGGAGCAAGACAGTCCCTTGGTATTGCTCTGATACTCACCGCGGGAGTTGGCGCCTGGGCGCTCCTGGCAGGCATCGCTCCCGATTTGCGTTCGGCGGTAGTGATCACATGCCTGTCTCTGCCTGCGGGCGCACTGAGCCACTACGCTGTCGAAGTGCTGACGGCTGCGGGCCGGCCTGTGCAGGCGCTGGCCTTGTTCCGGGTCGCTGTCCCTGCGGCGGCGCTTGCGCTGATCGGTCTGATGGCAATTGCGCCCGTTGCACCTTCCGGTGCAGGCGGAATTGCAGCTTGGGGAATTGGGTGGGTAGTCGCGCTGTCCGCGATGACCGCCGCTATTGCACGCGCTCTGCCTCCGGGATGGCGGGCGATATCTCCAGCAGGCGATCGGACCGTCTGGAAACGTGAGGCGAGGCCGTTTTTCATCCATCGGCTTTCCATGTCACTGTTTGCTCAGACGCCGGTGCTGATGCTGGAGCTTATGGGTGCACCGGCTGGCGATGTCGGTGCCTATGCGGCAGCAGCGGCGACGGCCAGCTTGATCACCGTCCTCGCTACGGCAACAAACCGTGCCTACGGGCGGGAGCTGGCCCTGCATATCCAGTCCAGTGATGCGAAGGGGATTCGGCGCCTGCTTGCAGAACGCGCACGCTGGCTGCTGCCGGCGATCATGGTCCTGTTGGTGGCGATGTTTGTCCTGGCCGGACCGGTTCTCTCTCTTTTTCGCCCGCTCTTCGCGCAGACAGGAGCGCTACCGCTTCGAATTCTCGCGATAGGGTGCGCCACGACGGCGTTCTTCTCCCTGGCACCTACCATGCTGAAGTTCGGCGGGCAGAATGCGGTGCTTTACAAGCTGCTGGTAACTGCAGCGGGGGTTCAGTTGGCGCTGCACGTGATCCTAATCCCGCAACGGGGTGCGACGGGCGCCGCATTCGCCCAGACCGCCACGATGCTGCTGCTGTACGGCGCCTTCGCGATCCTGGGCTTGCAAGTGCGGAGGCGCAAGGAAACCGTCCTAGCTTCGCAATCGGACCGAGCCAACTAGCGCCAGCGCCGCAAAGCTGCCGAAGCCGTTAATCCGGCGAGCATCCGCTTCGGTTTGACTATTCCCCGAAAGCAGTCAGTCGGCTTCCCACCCACTCAGGCATTCGCGGTCAAACTCGACCATCGTCGGTGAACGACCGCAGTTGGCAGAAGCTGTCGCTCGTCTCTGCCCGCGGTAGTGACGGGAAAAGTTGTCTAATTGATTTCTGCATTGCTCTTCCTTTTGCCCGTTCGCCAATGGTTGTCTTCGAGGTCATCGGACAGCTGTATAAGCGGTTCGTCCGTGCCTTCATGATCGCGGCCGAGCGGAGGTGGGTGGACGTCTCTAAGTCCCAAACGAGGTTGGATCCCCTACTTTCCTGACGAGATCGTCCGGGGCATGGCTGATCGGGAGGAGAAACGCCGGGCTTAGGCCCAGCGGAACTCGGTCTCGTTCAGCCAAAGCGAGTGGAGCAATGCGGCGAGCTTGCGCGCGACGGCGACCCTGGCGCGTTTGGCGCCTTTGGCTTCGGCGAGCTTCCTGCCCCATTGCTGGAGTGCGAACGGCCGCTTGACCTGAGACAGCAGGACGTTCGAGGCTTCGTACAGCGACCAGCGCAACATGGGATCGCCGGCTTTGGAGATGTGACCGCTCGTGTCACGCTCTCCAGACTGGTTGCGTCGGGGGACGAGCCCGGCATAGGCGCCGACATCCTCGCCTCTGGCAAAGCGGCGCGGATCTTCGATAGTCGCTGTGAAGGTGAGCGCGGTGATCGGGCCGACGCCCGGGACACTCATCAGCCGGGTGCAGACTGGATCGGCGGCGGCGCGTTCCACGAGCAACCGACCGGAGGCACGCAGTTGCTCTTCGATCGCCTCCATCGATGCGATGAGCGGAGCAAACAGCGGTGCGAGATCGGGACGCTGAGCATAAAGCGCGGCCAGGCGCTCGGTGCGCCTACGTTCTGGCGGTGCCCATGCGCAGACCGAACAGCTTCAGCAGCCCGCGCAGTTGGTTGGCCATGGCCGTTCGAGCCGTGATCAGCTGCACGCGGATGCGCAGCGCGGCCCGGTCGATGTGCGTGGCCGATGCCTTCATGTGGACGCGCTTAAACCAGCCGGTGCGGGCGAGTTGCGCAAGCCCTTCCGCATCATGGACATCGCTTTTGTTGACCCGCGCCGAAAGGACGCCCTTGGCATGCCGTGCGCAGATGCATTCGACTGCAACACCACGTTCGGCCAAGCCGTGATAGAGGAACGTCGACAGCGGCCCCGTCTCGAGCACCACGCGCACGAGGTTCGGACAATGCCGGCTCAGCCACTTGGCTAGAACTTCTGGATCGCTCGCGACGACATCGCGCCGAACCACCTTGCCGTCGATGTCGACGACGCAGACATGCGTCGCCTTGTCACTCACGTCCAATCCTGCATAAATCGACATCGGTCACTCTCCTGCATTGAAGCGCCAAGGCGACTTCGTACCATGCACGAGGGTGGCTAAATCAATTACGCGGTGTCCCACTTCTTGTCATTCCAGTTTGCGCGCTAGCCGCCCGACTGCGCCCGCTTCAGCTGCCAGATTCCGGTTATAGGCGAGCGGCATGCGTGGGGATTTCCAGCGCAGCGCGTCCATGATCCCAGCCAAGTCTTCGCCGCTTGCAAACAGATCCTGATTGAGCCCGACCCGGGTCGAATGCGCGCTGATCCCCTTCAGCGACCGCGCCAGGTCGTCAGTGGTCAAGTCGGACAGCGTGCCACGATCGAATGCCCGCTGGATCATCGACCGGTAAATCTGACCGACCGACGCCGGATGCAGCGCCCCCTCCCCGACATCATACTCGACCCGCGCCGGCACGGCCCGCTTGGACAAGGTCTTGCGCAGATCCCATGTCTCTCGCCCGGAGAGGCTGTCGATCGACCGCCCGCGCACCGCAGCCATCGCCTTGTAGCGCCGCACGTTGACGCGCCGAAACACCGGCCCGCTCTCGATGCGGGCCGCCTCCCGCCAGGCCGCGATCGCCCGAACGCTGCGCGGGCTTAGAAAAGCGGTAGCCCCCTCCCCCTCCGGATCGCCCTTGCTACGCGGAATGGTTAGCAGCCGGGCGTCGGGATCGATCGCGTCAATAATGTGCTCCACCGCCACCGCCACCAACTCCGAGGCGCGCAACCCCGTATCATAGCCGGTCGACAGCAACGCACGATCACGCAGGCCTGGCAGATCGTCGGCACAGCTTTCGAGCAGCGCCCGCACGTTAAGCCCGCGCGGGGTGTCGCGCTCGACATTGCGCACCGGCCCCTTGAACCGCAGCGGCCGGGCCTGGGTCTGCGCGGTGCCGAGACGCCGGCGGATCGCCTGCAGGCGGAGCTTGACCAGCGAGGCCGGCGTCGGATCCTTGAGCTCGAGCAGCTGGTGGATCTTGGCGATCGACGCCTTGTAACGGCCGAGCGAGGCCGGCTTGCTCCCCTGCCCCGCGCGAGCGTCCAAATAGTCCGCCACGGTGTCAGGGGTGGCCGGCAGCGCGATACGGTTATGCCGCCGGCACCAGAGGTCGAACGCCTCCAGATCGGACTTGAGCGCGCGAATGCTGTGGTGTGACGAGGCGGCCTGGTAGGCGGCGAGCAGGCGTTCGTCGACGACGATGCGCGCGCCGGCGCGCATCTGCACGACCGCACACGATAGATCGTCGGTAGCGGCTCTCGGCGCTGGCGAACCGGTTTGCCCCTCTATCAGGGCGCTTTCATCTATCGGCGCGGCGTGATCCATGGGCGCAATCTGTACCACCTTATAAGCACGCGTCAAACATGGATATGTGATAACTGCCATTATCATATATTCATTTTGCGGAGCATCCAAGCAGTTGTGCAGTGTTCTGAACTTCACTACATATTTTCGGCATGGAAGCCTTCCATCCTCTCGCTGCCGATACCGACGTCCCGCCCGAACACGTGGCACGCGTGCAGGCGGAATGTGCACTGGCGCTCGGCCGCCTCGATGGCCTGCTCGCCGGGCTCACGGAGTGCGAAGAACGGCTGTTTTGCGCGGGATTGCTGCGCGCGGTGCTGCTCGAAGCCTTGGCGCAGGCGGGGTTCGCCGACGCGAACCAGCGCTTCAACACCTGGTTCGGCGGGATCGAACGCGCGCCGCAGGAGACCCCCCGCACCCCCTGCTCTGCCTACGCCGTGGTCCGCGCGCTGCTGGGCGAGCTCAGCCATCATTCCTGGCAGCCGCTCGCCGAAGGCGCGCAGACCATCGCTCTGGCCGCGCGCTTCACTACCGACGGCCCGATACCAGCGGACGACGCGGTTACGGGCGCGGCCATTGCCAGAGCGACAGAACTGGCGCGCCAAGTCAGCGTTAGCGGTGACACGCTCCTGCCTTTCGCCGGGCTCGCCCGCCTCCACGCCCTGCTGCGCCAGGATCCCCGGTTCGCGCCGGTGGAAAGCGCCATGCGAGCTTTTTCGTTCGGCGGGCGTGATGTGGCGATCGAGCAGGCCCCGCCGAGCACGCCGCTCTGGGCGGTCGATGCGGCGCTGGGGCGCGTGCTGACCGCGTGCGGCGCGTGGGCACGCGCCCTCCCCTGCCCCGGCGCGACGACCGTCGCGGCACTGCAGCCGCACCTTTGGCCGGGCGAACGCGCGATGGTGACGGCCCGCAGCCTCCAGGCCAGCGTCGCGCGGCTCGCCGGCCTGATCGCGGACGCCCGCGCGCGCGCAGCGCTGATGCGCGTGCATTTGGGGCACCTGCGCTCGAGCGCGCGGGCGCCCCAAGTATGGATTCAGCTCGCCGCATTCGCACCGCTCGGGCTCGACCAGATGACCTCTGCGTTCGGGGTCAGCCGGCGCGGCACCTATGCTGTTGGGGACGCGCTCATTTCGGCGGGCCTAGCCCGGCGGGAAATCGTCAAGGGTAAGGTCCTGCTCGTCGCCGAAGACCCGCGAAGGGATCGGCTCTCGCCGTCGTTGGACCAAGCTCCCGCCCTCTCGCGTCCGGCGCTTGCCGAATTCAACGCGGCGATGGCCGAGATCGACCGGTTGCTCGTCCGTAGTTCCGGGCAAATTTGAGGAAACCTCGCACGAAAGGGATTTCACCGCTATCGGGTGGAAACCTCCAGCCTGCCACCGTCGCGAGACTGCTCGACGTCAGTCCGCAGGGGGCGGGAAAGCTCCCTGCGGACCTTCCAAGGGCTTGTTCAGACCCAGTGTTGCTTTAGCACCGCTCGAATTGCCTCCTCCGCCTCCTGACGAGACGCCCCACCCTTACTCAGCAAGGTTAGGCGGATGCCCTTCTGGTCGGCGCCCTCGATTCGTAAAATAGGTTTCCCCCTTGGGCTCGCTATCGTTTCAGGCTTTCCTGACTTCTTGGGGGATCCTGACTTCTTGGGGGGATCCACCGCCAGGACTAACGCCTTAATCACGTCGAGCACCGACATCGGATGCTCGCTAGTTTCCTGGACCGTGGCCAGGCGCGCGGCCTCTCGGAACGCCCGCTCCTTCCGATCAGCTGGCTTCAAAAGCGCTTTCAGGGCGATCGCATTGCGGACGCCGAGGTCCTGCGGCTCTCTGAAGGCGCGGGTCAACTCTGACGGCAGGCGCGCGAGATCGAGATAACGCGTCAGCCAGCTTTCGGAGACCTTTAGCCGTTCGGCCATCGTCCTCTGCCGCCCATCATAGTAGGCGTCGAGTGCGCGCAGATAGTCCCTCGCCCTTTCCAGGTCCGTCAGGTCATCCCGAGCACGGTTCTCGATGTCGGCTAACCGAAACGCTTCCTCATCACCAATCCCGCGCACATCGATGAGAAACTTGAAGTCCGGATAGTTGTGAGAACGAAGCCAGCTGATCGACCAATGTCGACGCGCTCCGCAGATAACTTCGAAGTCGTAATGGGGGTCCCCGACCACTCTCCGAACAATAGCCGGGATTTCCTGTCTGCCCTGCGCCTTGATGCTCTCTATCAGGTCTGCGCAGCGTTCCTCGGTCAACAGGGCATAGTCGCGATTATGGCCCGCCCACATTCTGCATCTTGAGGGGTCAACGAGTTCATGCGTCCTGTTGACGACGGCTCCAGACGCCAGGTCCGCCAAGCGGTTGGATCGCCCCGTCAGCACATTGGCAGCTATGCTCGATCGACGCGGTGCCGCGGCTTCCTCAGATAGGTCTATGCCCGCAGCTAGATCGGCCGCAAAGCCGCTGTTTTTCCTGCTCATACGAGCCTCCCTCGAACACAATTGCACGCGTGCAATTTTCCCGATTTCTCCGAAATTGCACGCGTGCAACTTCGGTTCCTCATGCCAACGCCTCCTGGCGCAGTCGCTTCTGGTGGCTCGGCCACATCGAACGAATATCGACCTCGATCTCGGAGTTTACTCCGTCTAGGTAATTAAGGCAGCGGTTGCGGACCGAGGAGCTCGTGCTCGGGCCATCGAGCTCGTAGACGGTCATCAATCGAGCCGTCGCATTGTCGATCTCTGCCGAGTCCTTTAGCGGCGTGCGCACCATTGCGTGACCGAAGAGCGTTCGCATGAGCTGCAAAAGCTCTTTCTGCATCGACTTGTTTTCATCGACCTTTGAAGCAACAAAGCGCAGGAACCTTAGCTCTGGCGCCATTCCGCGTTCGGCCAAGTCCTCGATTGTTTCGTCCAGCATCGATAGGAACGCCGCAGTGGATGAGAAATCCATCACCGTCGGGGGCACCGGCACCACCAAAGCGTTTGCGGCCCGGAGCACCGATAGCGAGATCGCACCAAGCGCCGGCGGCGGGTCCATCACAACGACGTCGAAACGATCCGCGACGCTTTCGACGCCTTCCTTCAAACGATCGAGTAACGATGGACTTCCCCGCGCCATTCGCGCGGCCAGCTCATATTCTGAGTTGAACAGGCGCAGATTCGCAGGGATAAGCTCTAAACCGTCGAAATGCGTCTTGCGCAGGGCGTAATCGAGCGACGATCGCTCGCCCTCCCGAAGGAAGGGATAAAGCGTGTCGCTCTCCCCAAGATCGAGGTCAGGGACATACCCAAACAACGTCGTTGCCGACGCTTGGCTATCGCAATCGATCAGCGCGACGCGGTAACCTCTAATCGCAAGATACTGCGCCAAGTGGACCGCAACGGTCGACTTGCCCACCCCGCCCTTGAAGTTCTGGACCGCCAGAACACAGCACGGATCTTCGGGAGCCCGATATGGCCTAGTTCCGAAAACCCCGCGCATGTCGTTGAGCTGCGCCAACGTATAGCGCTCGCGTCGATTGTTGTCCGAACGAGCCGGTTCCGGAAGTCGGCCGTCCTTCTCCGCATCACGAATCGCAGCCGGCGTCCGACCCACAAGTTCGGCCGCCTTGCTAATCGTGAACGTGGGTTCACGTCGCACATCAGCTCGGGCGCTCCGCGCAGAATCGCGAAGCTTTTGGAGGACCGACGAGGTCCGACTAGCAAGCGTGGCGACGGACACCAGATGCTCCGCTTCCTCTATCTCAAGACCGTTCGACACGTGCCCACCTTTCGCAATTGAGCATATGGTACACCCACTTGTGATTTTTGGTCAATAATTTAGCTATTTTCGAAAGTCAGCACGTTTTGTCGCAACCGACACGGCCATCTGGAGCCTCTATCCTGACTCCGTGGGGGTGGCGAAAATTGCACGCGTGCAATTTTTCCCCTCAGGGTCGGCCACGCCGGTTGAACCACCCCTCACAAAAGCCCTTCCACGCGGCCACCATTTTCGCGCCACGGAGCTTTTCCAACCGCTCGCCCATGTGCCCGCGGAAACCATCCGCGATCAGATCTACGTCCCAGCCCCCACCATGCTGACGGCCGATCGCGACCAGGTCATCATGGCCAAACCGCAGCGATCCGGCGGGGAAGGACTTTTCCGCGGGCTTGCCGTTAGCAATCCCCCTCCGCGGCGCGGGGATAGCCCCCTGCCCAACCGCCACGCTCTCAATGGTTCCTTCCCTTCGGGCTTGGCGTCCGGCCGAATGCCGGTCGAGCTCATCGACAGTTTCGATAACCTCGGGAGCGCCCTTGGGTTCAAAGCGAAACTCTAGTTCAGCGACAGTGCGGCCCAGCCTGATTTCACGCCATTCCACACGAAAGTGCGCAAGCTGGTCAATTTCGGCTTTCGCCTTCTCGAGCACTTTACGCCGAAGCTGCGCAAAGTCGGTGTAGACCTCGGGCGGAATGCCAAGCGCCGCACGCAGCGCCTGCATGTCGCCTTTCCACGTTGCCTGCCGGCGATGCAGCCGCAACGCTCCCAACTCATAGAGCTTCAATGCATAGTTCGAACGAAATCCAAGAACAGCTTGCCGATTGAGAACCGCGTAGGTTTCGGACGCCTGGATAAGCTTCCGAGCGTCAGGAGTGAACTCCCACTCGATCCAGCCCGCCTCACCGCCATCCTCTTCCGTCTCCTCACGCGATCGAGAGATCAACGAGAACAGGAGCGTCGCCTTCTTGCCTCGCCAGGATCGATCATCAACAGCGAACAACGTCCGATGAAGCTCCTGCAGCATGTCGGTGATACGCTCATTGCCCTTGTGACCACGGCGGATGTCCGCCTTACGGATGCGGTGAGGTTTGTCCTCCCAAGCATCTCCACCTGCTGTCAGAATCATCAACGCCAGTAATCGAGAGGCCGTCAGACTGAGCGACTCGCCTTTGACAAACTTTATCTCGATAATGCTGCCAGGTTTGGCGAACTCATCGCCGCCCCTTGCCTTTAATGCGGCGGCAACCCGCATGGCACGGCCCGGCGGTGTTTCCTCAACTGTTTTGGCTATTGGGCCAGCTTCCGTTTCCATGCCATATTACGATCAGAACTGAGTCCTCTGGAGCGTGTTTGCTGCCTGACCTGACCTCATCCGTCAAGTCAGGTCAGGATAAAACCGTCCTTGGATCCCCCAAGCGGTCAGGATAAAAGCGCCGCGGATCGCGTATGCGACAAAGCAAACCCGACGAGTCGCACGTTCCACGAACCATTGTAGTCTACGCACTTGCTTTCAGGCTGTTTGCGATTCAAAATCGCTCGATGAGGGCCGGCATGCGGCCAATTTAGTGGTGGCCCCCAAAAGGTCAGGATCGCCCCAACCAAGTCAGGCAAGCTCCCCCGGGAGGTCAGGCTTCAGCCCCCAGAAGGTCAGGCAAACACCCCCACCAGGTCAGGCTAGAGCTGCCATCACATTGTAAACGCACCGCTTTATGGGGTCTGAATTAGAATCATTAGAATCAGGAATCCTTCCGCTGCGAGCAGCGGCGTCTTTTGAGATTGATTTTTGAGGATCATCACCCGCGATCAGGGGGGGGGGCAAACAAGCCACAAGGGAAGGGGGCAAGCGGGCGAGTAGGAGATGTAACCATGGCCTGCTGCGGCCATCCGAAGAACTTGTCGATAGGGTGCGCCCTTGGAGGTACAAAGAGCGTTTATGCCGGTTTGCCGAGCCCGATCATCTTCGCACCGGCTGGCGAACATCCGACCGGTCTCTTATTCGATGCACACGGGAAAGCAAACTCGATGCCACGGGATCAAGTGCAGGTCAGCCTATGAATCCTGAAGCCTTCACGGCTTGGATTGCTCACTATATCGCAGTCGAGCGACAGCGCTGCTATGTTTCCTGCTAGCCATCCCCAGAGATCACCCGGGTGAAGCGAGATAAGGAACTACAAGCGCTGACCGCAGCCTTTAGCACCACAGCCTTGAACAGCAGACGTATTATGGATATCGCCCCACATGCGATAACCGAACCAAGCCCCTCAGCTGGGGTTTGTATTATGAAAAAACGACTTTGCTGTGCAGCGATTTCATTATCGCTCGGCTATTCCACAATCTCATCCGCTCACGAAGCGGAGGTAAAAACCTTCTCCGGTGATATCCATGGATTTGCGCTGCTTCAGCCGGGATACGTCCCTGCCGCCGCGGAGCCAGCTCCTCCACGCCAAGAACAGCTAGATTTGGGATCTGAGTTCGTCCGTTTGGTGCAGGATAGTACGGACAGCCTATCTGACGCTCAACAGCCCGGGGACATTTCCGTACCAAATTGGATGCGGCGTCACGTCCGGTCACCTGCCGATCTACCTGCCATTGGATTCAACGCAGCAGACGCCAATGCAAACAGCTGTGAGAAGACGATGTACCGACCCCACCCACAATTGTCCGCAGTCGCTGAGCGCCGAAGGGCGCAGTATTTCAACAGTATGGCCAGCGCAGC
>Ga0233365_1000713_pt1 | contig 14905 bp, 7 predicted proteins | sample ElkDunMinimDraft_27_FD_191535 | JGI IMG/M metagenome (GOLD analysis project Ga0233365, IMG submission 191535) | Fecal eukaryotic communites from dung pellets of Tule Elk in California, USA - Elk Dung C36 | ecosystem: Host-associated > Mammals > Digestive system > Large intestine > Fecal | place...
CGCGAGCACGTCCGCTTCATCATGGAGCGGAACGGGTACCCCGAAGAAACCTTCTTCACCTATTCCCATAGCCCGATCCCCGATGGTCAAGGCGGCATCGGAGGGCTGTTCCAGGTCTGCACGGATGTCACCGAGCGAATGCAGGTTCAGGCTGAGCGAGAGCGGTTGCTGCAGGAAGTCGAGGCCGAACGGGAGCGATTGGCGGAGGTGTTTCGCTGCGCGCCCTCGTTCATGTGCATCCTGACCGGACCCGACCACGTCTTCACACTCGCTAACGACCGCTACTGCGAACTCATCGGGCACCGTGAGATCCTCAATAAAACCGTTCGCGAAGCGCTTCCCGAGATCGAAGGGCAAGGCCTGTTCGAGCTGCTCGATCACGTCTACCAGAGCGGTGAGCCGTACATCGGAAACGCCGTGCCGGTGCGGTTTCCACGCCGACCAGGCGGACCGCCGGAGGAGCTCTATCTCGATTTCGTCTACCAGCCCTTGCGTGGCCCCGACGGCACCATTGTCGGAGTGTTTGTCCAAGGGATTGATCTGACCGAACGCGTCTTGGCCGAAAACGCGCTCCGAGCCAAGACGGAGCGACTCGATCTGTTGATCGATAACATTCATGACTATGCAGTGCTGATCAGCGACGGCCAAGGGATCGTTGTCGAATGGCAGGGCGGAGCGGAGCGGATCACCGGCTACAGTGTCGAGGAAGCGGTTGGGCAAGGGATGGACCGCATCTTTTTGCCCGAAGATCGCGCCGCCGGAATCCCGCAACGCGAGATGGAGATCGCTGCCCGCGAGGGACGCGCTGTGGATAAACGCTGGCATCTGCGGAAAGACGGCAGCCGGTTTTTCGCTGACGGCGTGATGGTGGCGCTGCGCGATGAGCAGGGCGAGTTCCGTGGGTTTGGCAAAGTCTTTCGCGATGCCACCGCTCAAGAACAAGCCGAAGAAGCGCTCAAGGAAGCCGACCGCCGCAAGGATCAATTCCTCGCGACTCTAGCGCACGAACTGCGCAATCCACTGGCGCCGATCAGCAACGTCCTCCAAATCTGGCCGCTGATCGAGAACGATCGCTCCCAGACCGAGCAGATGCGTGGCCTGATCGATCGCCAAGTCCGCCAGATGATCCGCTTGATCGACGATCTGCTGGATGTCTCACGGATCTCTCGCGGCAAAATCGAGCTTCGCAAACAACGCTTGGATCTGGCCACCGTCCTCGACGGAGCGCTCGAAGGTGTGCGGCCATTTGTCGAGCAGTGCGCACACACGCTCACGGTCCAACTGCCGCCGCAGCCGGTGACGCTCGCAGGCGATGCGGGGCGCTTGATGCAAGTCTTCGCCAACCTGATCAACAACGCCGCCAAATACACCGGCCACGGCGGCCAAATCTGGATCACCGCGGCCCGCGAAGGACGGTTTGTCCGCATCAGTGTCCGCGACAACGGGCCCGGCATTCCAGCCGACCAATTGACGGCGATCTTTGAAATGTTCGCCCAAGTGGACCAGACCCTGGACCGCGCGCATGGCGGTTTAGGCATCGGGTTGACGCTCGTCAAGACGCTGGTGGAACTGCATGGTGGAACGGTAGAAGCTCACAGCGATGGCCCAGGACAGGGGAGCGAACTGGTGGTGCGATTGCCGGCCGAGCCGAGCAATGAAACCGCGCTCGCAGCCCAGCCGGTATTCAGCTTCGATGCCCTGGCACCGCCGCGCCGCCGCGTGCTCGTGGTCGACGATTTGAAACCGTCTGCCGACACGCTGGCGATGATGCTCAGCGGACTCGGCCAAGAAATCCGGATCGCCTATGACGGCGAAGCGGCGATCGCGGCCGCCGCGGCGTATCTCCCCGAGGTGATCTTCCTCGACATCGCGATGCCGGGGATGGATGGCTATGAAGTCGCCCGACAACTCCGCCAGACCCTCGGCGCCAGCCTCGTGCTGGTCGCCATGACCGGCTATGGCCAAGAGCAAGACCGCCAACGCGCCTTCGCCGCTGGCTTCGACCAACACCTGGTCAAACCGACCACCATCGATGCCCTGCATCACCTGCTGGTCAACCTGCCGCTGGCGCCATGAACTCGCCGAGCTGCTCCTTACCGCCGCCCCGCCGCGCGACGTGGCCAGCGGTAACGCTTGTCGTCCTGCAGTTTGGATTGGCCGCTGTCCTGGTCTTGAGCACACCGCTGCCGCCGGCCGGAATGATCGTTTGGATGTTGATCATCAGCGGCAGCACACTGGCCGTTTGGGCGTGGCTGACGATGGGACGGCACCTTCGCATTCTGCCAGCTCCAGACCAAACAGCAACACTCGTCGACCGCGGCCCCTACGCTTGGCTGCGTCATCCGATGTACACCGGGTTGATGATGGTTGGCGGCGGTCTGCTGCTGCTGCATGACCCTCGTCCGTGGAGATTGCTGCTCTATCTGACGCTCGCCATCGTGCTGGTGATCAAAGGCCGTTATGAGGAACGGCTATTGGCGCGCGACCTGCCGGGCTATGCGGAATATCGCCGACACACCGGCGGCTTTTTGCCGAGGCTGTAACATCTGGCCGCCTAGTGGAGCGTCAACATTGCTGGATTAAGGGGTCAGGAGTCAATTGCCGCCAGCGGCCCTTCGGGTGCTTCGCACAATGGACTCCTGACCCCTTAACTAATCCTCTCGATCGCTATGTAGCCGATGGGTGCCAGCCTGCGATCGGATCGCGTGAAAGCTGCCCCTCACCGAAGCTCTTGTTGACGGCGGGACTGCCAACTCGCGCCAGATTTTTTCTTGACGACAGCCGTCGTCTCTGTCAGGATGTCGACAGACGACACTTGTCGTCATGGCGGCCAGTGGTCGCTTTCCCCGAGTCTGGCTGCTCTAAACAGGATGAGATCCGATGGCACCTCCGGACGACGTCAAACTGACGCCGGTTCAGTTTGAGATCATGCAAGTGGTTTGGAACGCTGCGGGCGGCGCGACCGTGGCGGAGATCTGGGAAGTGATCGCCGCCAACCGCGAGGTGGGGCGGACGACGGTGCTGAACCTCGTCAACCGACTGGAGGCCCGCGGCTGGCTGCGGCGGCAGAAACACGAGGGCGTGTATCGCTACGAAGCGACCGTCGGTCGCGGCGCCGCCACCGCCGATGTCGCGGAAAAGTTCGTCGATGACTTCTTCGGCGGCTCGGCCGGGGAATTGGTGATGAGCCTGCTCGGCTCCAACCGCTTGAGCAAAGCCGAAATCGCTCGGTTGCGACAACTGCTCGACCAGGCCGCTCCGAACTCCGACGCTCGCCAAGGAGATCAGTAATGTTCACGCTGCAATTGCCCTCAGGGCTGCCCGCGACGTGGTTGCTACCGCTGCTGGGCATGGCGGGGTTGTCGCTGCTGGCCTGCGGGAGCGGGCTTTGGGGGGCGAAGCGGCTGCGGCAAAGGTCCTTGCCGCTGGTGCATGCGATCCTGGTGGTCGCGCTGCTTGTGCCGCTGGTGGCACCGCTGGTCTGGGCGGGAGGATGGGCTGCAGGCTGGTCGCCGATTCGTTTGGTGGCAACCGCCTCGGAGCCTGCGCCGACATCACCACCGACTGTGTTCGAGTCCCGTTCTCCGAGGCTCGCTCCGCCGCAGTCTCATCGGCACGACGTTCCTGAGTCAGAGCAGGACGTCCCTTCACGGGCAGCTCAAGCGGCTCCGGCCCAGCCGTCGCTGTTAATCGAGCACCGTCCTGCACACGCTGATGCTCCGGTTGCTCCAACGCCTCCTGGGTGGCGCAGCATGCAAGCCATCGAACTAGCGATCGCTGCGGTCTGGTCAGTCGGGATCGCTTATCAACTGGTTTGGCTGGCTTGGGGGCTGATGCGCGTGCGGCGGTTTAGACGCACCGTTCGACCAGAGACCGACCCAGCACTGCTGAGCGTGGTTCGCGCGGCAGCGGAGCAACTGGGCATGTCGAGCTATCCCGCCCTGGGACGCTCTGCCGCTACGGACACTCCGCTGTCGCTGGGACTGTGGCGGCCTCAAGTCGTCTTGCCTGCGGAGCACGGCGAAGCTCGCTGGACGGCCGAGGCCTGGCAGCCTTTGCTGGTCCATGAACTGGCTCACATCCACCGCCAGGATCACCTCGTGGGACTGCTGCAGCGGTTGGCGTTGGCAATCTACTGGTGGAATCCGCTGGCCTGGGCCGTGTCGCGCAAGTTGTCGCTGGTTCGGGAGCTGATTTGTGACGATTTGGCGACGGCCGGCATGACCGCGGGTAGGCGGTCTGCAGATGCAGCCATCTGCTCACGGCAATACGCAGGGCTGCTGATCGATTTGGCGGAACGAGTCGCTGATCGAGCGGGCGCGCAGCCCGATTACGTTGCGGTGCTCGCGGCGTGGAATGGCCCACGGGACGACCTTTCGCGGCGGATTCACCGCTTGCTCGACCCGCGCCGCCAAGTCGTCACCACGCTGAGCCGCCGGGCGAAGATCGCCTGTGGTGGATTTTCGCTGGCGCTGCTGCTGTTGGTGTGGGTAGCCTGCGTGCATGTCGAACAGGTCGCTGCCGAGCCGCCAACCACTGCAGCAGCGAGCGAGGCGGCGGCCGAGACTGTGGCTGCGGGCGGAAAGGACGACGAGCCAGTGGTCGAACTGCTGGAGCAAACCATCTTGGTCGTCGATCCGGATGGACAGCCGATCGCAGGAGTGCAGGTGCTGCCCACAGGTCTCTCACTTGCGAATGGTAGTTCGATGAGCTGGACCGACGGACGAAAAGTGAGCTCGCCGGAGCCGCAGGTCACCGATGCCCAGGGCGTCGTGGTAATCGGCTACCCGCAATATCCGATTCCGCATCTACAGGTGGCGACACAAGGGCTGATCTGCAACTTTGAGCACGCTGACTATGCAGCCAAATGGTCGGAATGGATCTATCTTGTATCGGACGATTCGACTCAGATCACAACGGTTCAGCTCAGTCCCGGAGCACAGTTAGAACTGGTACCGCGGTTAAATGGTGAGCTGGTAACGGCAGGAAAGCGGTACGCCGATTGGACCTCGCGCGCCTTTGCTCCCCATCTCATCGTCACGCCGACCCTGAGCGGACATTTGAAGTTGCCGCGACTGAACCCGGGAACTGAACTCGTCCGGTTAGCCTTCATCAGCGAGGCGGGTGAGCACTATTTCAGCCGTGCGGCGCGGCTAGAACTGAAGAACGAGGAAAGTCGAGCAGTCGACCTTGAGTTAGAACCGGCTGCGGTAGTCCACGGAAAACTTGATGACAGCGTCCCTCGCCCCATTACTGGCGGCCGCGTCGTAGCCGTCGTCGCTGAGAAGGAGGACAACGCATACGCCTTGGTCTGGCAGAGCTATGCCGAGATCGATCAACAAGGGAATTTCTCACTTGAGCCGCTGCCCAGAGGTGCGCTGCAGTTGATCGCCTTATGCGATGGCTATATGGCTAAAGCGGATGAGCCATCAACGGAGACGGCCGAGACTGCGTCTGCATCCCATTGGCGTGGTCGTCCTCAGTTCTATGAACTCGACGGTGGACTCAACGAAATCACGGTCGCCATGACTCCCACGGCTACCGCGAAGGTGCGGCTACTAAGTCCACTAGGAGAGCCTGTTGCCGGAACCCGAGTTGCATTTTATCCAAATGTATTCTGGACTCACGGTTATGCGCAGCTTTATTGCTATCCACTGATTTCCTCGTGGGATTTGATGCTAGATCCAGCATCGACTGAAGAATCGCAATGGGACCCATCACAATGGGACCCAACAACACTCCCGTTTATCACGGAAACCGACGCCAAGGGCATGGTCGTCATAGCAAACCTGCCTCCAGGTTTGCAGCCCTTTAGCTTTGCGCACGATCAGTTCGAGCTTGTCGAGCGCGGCGAAGATTCACCCTTTGCAGAAGCTTCGATTGAGTTAGTTGCGGGAGAGACCAACGAGTTTACGTTTACGTTGCAGGTGAAGCAGGAGCGGGCAATGAGTGACCTGATTCCGGCAACTCAGGAAACGATCGACCGCGGGCCGGGTGTCAGCCAACTGGTAAAGCCTCGGCCCAAGCAAACCTTTGCGACGCAGGCCGCCGAGACCGAACTGGCCGGCGTGGTGATCGATGCCGAAGGCAACCCGCTGGCCGGCGTCGAGGTCGATGTCTGGACCTGGCATCCGGGGAACGAGACGACCACCGACGAGCAGGGACGCTTCCGGCTGACCGGGCTCGACCGGCTTTCCGAGGTCGAGGTGGAGTTCACCAAAGCAGGCTACTGCCCATCACTGTATCCAGCTCAGAAGACCGGCACTCAAAACTGGACGGTCGTACTGACCAATGATACCTATCGGGAAGGCCAAGTCCTGAGCCCTGAGGGACAACCGGTGCCCCACGCGCTGGTCCGTGCGGCGCGCGGGCCGTTTGAAAATCCTCATGTGCATATTGATCGGGCATGGACCGAAACAACCACTGACGCCGAGGGACGCTATCGCCTGTACCTGGAACCTTATGACTATGAGATTCAAGTTCGTGTCCCCGACGTCGGTTCTCTTCGTCAAGGGGCATTGAGAGGGCAAGTGGCTTTGAGAGTTGCCCGCGGCTCAACCGAGCAGCTCGATTTGAAATTGGAGAAAGGATTAACCTTTAAAGCCAGAATCCTCAATTCTGAAACCGGCCAGCCGGTCGAAGGAATCCAACTTTGGAACTGGCAACATCCTGGCATCGAAGGGACTTCCAATGCAGAGGGTTTGATCGAGATCGATGGGATGTCACCCGGAAAATTCGAGTTTATGGTGACCGCTGTCGGGGTCGATCGAATGCGGAGTTCGATTGCAGGCAAGTACGCTCGTTGGTGGAGTCCTGCGGCGGTGCATGAGAATGAGCGAAAAGAACCAGGAATTGCAGGGCAATTTATGCGCAATCTGGATGATCTCACCTTTGACATTCAGCCTGGCGGGACTCCGGTAGAAATCTTTGTCGAACCGATGGTCACCATCACCGGCGAGGTAGTCGACCCGGCAGGCAAACCGGTCGAAGGGGCGACCGTCGCTCCGGCTCGAGGCGATGGCAACTCGCTGACCGGTGATACCCGCTACAGCTACCCGACCGACGCACAAGGCCGGTTCACGATGTACCTGCCCGCCAGCCACCACACTTCGTATAACCTGATCGTCCACGATGGTGAGTACAACCAGTGGCGCAATTGGGCCAGCGGTGTCACCGAACCGTTCCAAACCAGCCCTGGCCAAGTAATCGAAGGCATGCAGCTTACGCTCACCCGCGGAGCGACCGTGCGCGGTCAGGTCGTCGATGTCTTGGGCCGCCCCAAATCTCACACGCAAGTCCGCGCGATCAGTACCGATGGCCGCGACAATCGCTACTACGTCCCCACGACCAAGACGGATGAACAGGGAAACTACGAACTGAAGTTCATTCGCGCCGGTGAACAGCGGATCCAGACCGATCCGTTTTGGCTCCAAGCCGATCAGGCTCCTGGAAAATCCACCCGCACGCTGACGCTCAAGGCTGGAGAAGAGATAGAAGGAATCGAGCTGGTTGCACAATAGGGAGACAGAAGGTAGCCCAGGGTGAGGTTGGCGAGCCCACCGCAACCCTGGGTTATGGGTGACCACAAATGTAAATTCCTGTTCCCGGTTCGGGCGGCGAAGCCGCCCGAACCGGGAACAGGGAAGAGTTGCGGCGGAGGCGCACATCGGATCCCGGGGTTACATCCACACTCGCCGGAGGCTCGATGGATTCACCCCGGGCTACCTTCTGCCGCTGCTCCGCAGCTAATGCTTCATCACCGCGTCGACGTCGACCTGCAGCGCCGGGAGCAGTTTGCCGCTGGCAACTTGGCCGGCGGTGTAGATGCCGTGCTCGCTGTAGTGCTCCCCCGTCAGGACCAGCACCGTGATTTGGTGCTGCTGTGGGTCGACGATCCAGTATTCGGCAACGCCGGCCTTGGCATAGTCGGTCCGCTTGTCTTCATAGTCGCGTTGGTGCGCCTCGCTGCCAGGGCTGACGATTTCAACAGCGAGATCGATGTGACTGGGGTAATCGACGTCGGGACCTGGTCGGTTTTCCGGAGCGATGTACAGCAAGTCGGGTTCGCGAATCGTGCCCGGAAACAGCTTGATCGGCAGCGGAGCGAACAGCACGAGCGAGCCGTTTGGCGCTGCTGCTTCGAGGGCTTCGAGCAACCATCGCAATATCCGCTGGTGCTTGAGCGTCGGCATCGGCAGGATCTCCAAGCGACCATCGACCAATTCCGCCATCCGGTTGGTATGGAACTGCAAAAAATCGGCTTCGGACCAGCGGCCTTGCGGCGGAAAGAAATAGGCCGCTTCCCAGGCCGGTTCCCCGTCGGCCGAAGGCAGGTGCGGAGTGGAATCGCTCGACATGAGAATCAGCCTAAGCGGCTCAAAAAGTAGCGGGCTATCAGTTACCGGCTTCAGTATACCCGCTGTCTGCGTGCCTGGCGGGTGAACCCGAGGATCATCTGGTGTCTACTGAACGAAACCCGAGGCACACGATTCCGACAGAGCAGCAAGTAGGGAAGATCACGCAGATGGCAACAGCAACCAGCGGGCGTCGTTCTCAGCGCCCTCAGGTATCGCGAACAAACCCGTTTCACCGGCGACTGGGCTCGCTAACGTACCACCAAGCGTGCCAGTTGCTCGGAGACGATGGCCCTAAAAAGCTCCGCGACGGCGGCAGGGCGTTTGAGATCCAGGGCGAGCGCGATGTGTTTCTCGGCGGCGATCTGTTTCGGGTGCGGTTGGAAGACGCAAACCTCGCATCACGCTTAGCCGTGGTGACGATCACCTTACAGTCCGCTCGCGCCAAACAACTGCAGACGAATTGTGATTGTGGCGATGCGTTCTGTATCCATGTGGGCGCGGCGCTGGACTATTTGCTCGATGCCAAGAGCGTGCTGGGATTGGCCGAACCGCCCGATGAATCGGTAGCGCTGGAAAACCTGACGCCAGTAGAACTCCGCGGCCGAGCCATCGCCGAGCGTGAACAGCGGGCGGCCGAAGAGGCGATGACGGTTCGTTCAATGAACGCAGATCGCCCCTGGGCCGATTACCTCGTCACCAGCGCAGCGTCCGGCAAGACTTATCGTGTAGCTCTGCGCGGCTTCGAAACCGAGCAATCCTACTGCTCGTGCCCCGACTTTCGTACCAACGGCCTGGGCACGTGCAAGCACATCATGCACACGCTGCTCAAGGTACAGAAGCGTTTTTCATCAGCGAAGTTGCGTGCCCCCTATTATCGCCGCAACCTTTCGCTGCGAGTGGATTATCTCGAGCCTGTCGGTCTGCGGTTCAACCTGCCGACGCGCGCTGATGAGAAGCTGCTCCAAATCGTCGGCGATGCGGCTCAGCAAAATCAAACCGACGCGGCCGAGGTGATGCGCCGCATCCAGGCACTGGAACAGGCGGGCATCGATGTTCACATCTATCCCGACGCCGAAGAGCTCATTCAGCGGCAACTGACCCAAAACCGGTTGCGTCAGGAGTGTGAGGAGATCCGCCGGAATCCGGCCGATCATCCGCTGCGGCGCGAGTTGTTGACGGCCACGCTGCTGCCGTACCAATTGGACGGGATCGCGTTCGCTGTCGGGGCGGGACGCGCCGTCCTCGCCGATGACATGGGATTGGGGAAAACGATTCAAGGAATCGGTGCGGCGGAACTCCTGGCACGCCTGGCGGAGATCAAACGCGTGCTGGTGATCTGCCCGGCCTCGCTCAAGAGCCAGTGGAAAAGCGAAATCATGCGGTTCAGCGGTCGCTCCGCCCAGTTGATCATCGGCAGCGGTGCCGAGCGATTCGACCAGTACCGCTCAGGTGCATTTTTCACGATCTGCAACTACGAGCAGGTGCTGCGTGATTTGTCCGCGATCGAAGCGGTGCCTTGGGATCTGATCATCTTGGACGAGGGCCAGCGCATCAAAAACTGGGAATCGAAAACCAGCGCAGTGATCCGCTCCCTTAACAGTGAGTTCCGTCTGGTGCTCTCCGGCACACCGCTCGAAAACCAACTCGGTGAGCTGTTTACGGTGGTCCGATTCGTCGATGAACACCGCTTGGGATCGGCTCACGCATTTTTCCACCGCCACCGCGTGGTCGACGACCGCGGCAAAATCGTCGGCTACCGCAACCTCGATCAGCTACGCCAGGCGCTCGCCCCGATCCTGCTGCGCCGCACGCGGAGCGAGGTTGCTAAGCAGTTGCCCGATCGGACCGACGAAGTTGTGCGGATTGAGCCGACCGCGGAACAGTTGGAGATTCATAACAGCAACATCCAGACTGCTACGCAAATCGCCGCAAAAAAATATCTGACGGAGATGGATTTGCTGCGGTTGCAAAAAGCGCTGCTGATGGCGCGGATGGCCGCTGACAGCACGTTCCTGATCGACAAACAGGAGCCGGAGTACAGCAGCAAACTCCAACGGCTGGCCGAGTTGCTCGAGGGCCTGATCGCTGATCCCAGCCGCAAGATCGTGATCTTCAGCGAATGGCGAACGATGCTCAGCCGCATCGAGCACTGCCTGGAGGAGTTCGGTTGTGATTACGTGCGGCTCGATGGCCAAGTGCCGCAAAAGAAGCGGCCGATGATCGTGCAGCGGTTTCAGACCGATCCGGAGTGTCGCGTGATCCTGATGACCAATGCGGGATCGACAGGGCTCAACCTACAAAGCGCCAACACGGTGATCAACGTCGACCTGCCGTGGAACCCGGCCGTGCTGGAACAACGGATTGCCCGAGCGCACCGTATGGGCCAGCAGAACCCGGTGCATGTTTATAAGTTGGTAACGACACAAACGATTGAGGAACGGTTGCTCGATACGTTGGCCTCCAAGCAGGATCTTGCCGACGCAGCGCTGGATATGGCCAGCGATGTGGAATCAGTGGAGATGGTCAGCGGGATCGCCGATCTGCGTCAGCGGCTGGAAAAAATCCTCACGCCCAAACCCGACGCGCCGGTCGACGCCAGCCAGCAGCGGCGGGTCGAGGCTGAGGCTGAAGCGATTCGCCAGCGGCGCGAGGGCGTCGCTGCGGCGACCGGCCAACTCGTCAGCGCCGCCCTGGCGCTGGCCGGTCAACTGCTGCAGCGCGAAGGTGCCTCCGAACCCGATACAGCAACGGTCGACCAGATGACTCAGCAGCTCGCCAGCATGACCGCGGTCGACGAACAGGGCCGCCCACAGATCACCATCAGTCTGCCCGACGAACAATCGCTCCGCGGCATCGCGGCGACGTTAGCGAGACTGCTGCAATGATCACAACGCCGTCAAGCAGCCTTAAAATTCCGTCCGCCAGCTTTGGCTTGTATACAGGACAATGCCGATCAGTCCGGCCGGGTGAAGCGGGCGATCTGGCGGTCCTTGGTTTCTTCCAACTCGCGCAAGCGGGTGGCGAGTTCTTGAACCGAAGCGGCGGCGCTGGAACCGCCCAAACGGTCAATCATATCGAACACCGCCAAGTCTGATGTCAGCGCACAGCCGAGTGCATCTTCGAAACTCGGAGCCGAGCCACAACGGCAGTCGGCCGCATGGGCCGGATCGATGTTCAATTCCGGTCCCGAACTCAAGTAGGTGGAGTGATCGGGGGAAAGTTGCGACAGTTCGCTGCCAATGATCCGTTGCGCCATCGCTTCCAGTTCCACCAGATGGTTCAGCAGCGTGGCCGTTCGCTCGTCGGTTGCCCCCTCAGCAAGCCGCTGATAGTTCTCCTGCCGCCGCTGATGGTACTGCTGAAGCAACTGGATGATCTCAAAGACGGTCACCGGTTTCATCATTCGCTCCGTGCAATCGAGGAACCCAACCTCCGCTCGCTGATCAAGATCCGCCTGATACGAGCAGCACCAACCCACCGGCTACCTAAACAACGTGCAGCCGCCTTCCGGACTGTATACCTCTGGGTGAAGATCTGCACGCCGTGGCGAAAACGGCTGGGATACGGTCTGAGCGCGAGCAACCCTGCTGTGTCGCTACCTGGGCTCCGCGATGGCGACCGCGCGCGGACCGGGCTATGGCTTTTCGAGCTGGAGTGAGCCCAGGTCGAGCGGTTGGACCGTCTGATCTGCTTCCAGAGGAGGCACTGTGAAGCGGTAGTCATTCAAGACGCCCCCTGGATGCTCATTGAATCGAACATCCATGACGTAATCTCCGGCCGGCATGTCGTCGATGCGAAACGCGCCGTCGCGATCCACGGTGGCGGTGTAAAAGGGCAAACGCGAAATCTGCTGCTGCTGACTATCGAAATTGGCTTGCCAGCGCCGGCCGACCGTAGCCCACCAAGCTGCGCTTTGAGCCGGGTTATTCGCCAACCCTGCAGGGACCTTCGGCTGGGGCAGCGGCGTGTGGTAGACGCGTACATTGACAAGGGCGAAGTTCCAGAACACCGGTTCGGCTTCTTTGGTTGGCGGAACCAACACACCGACGACCGGTCTGCCGCTGCCACCGAGTTCAAGTGTCGTCGTCACCCCCGCGGTAAACTCGCTGGTCACCCGCTGTGACGAAGTGACTTCGGTGGCGCCTTGGTCGACCATCAGCAGAATGCGACGACCGATGCGGCCCTGGCCGGGAAAGACCCGTTCGATGATAAACCGTCCGCCCTCACCGGTAGTCACATCATAATGCGAAAAGATCCTCGGTACATCGTTTCCGTAGGATTGTATGCCGGCATCGAGACTCAAGCTTACATTCGCAGCCGGCTCCGCCCCCACGCGAAATGTTCCTTCGACTCTCGCCCAAGGCATTAGGGTTAGATTTTGATCCAGAGGCCCATCGGCCGATTTGTGGTAGGCAAAGCCTGCGGGATGGGTGATGACGAGTTGGAAGGGCTCCGTTCGTGCCGGGATCCGGAAGCGACCCTCTGTATCGGCAGTGAGTTGCAACGCATAGGTTGAACCGTCGTTGATCTCACCGTTGCGGATACTGATTTGTGAGCCCGCCACTCCCAATGCGATTTTGGCTCCAGCGGCGGGCTCGCCTGTGATCGTTAAGAGTGTGGCAGCGATATCCTCAGCCGGTTGCAGTTCAAAATCGACATTGATTTCCCCTTCGTTGGTCAGAATATCACGCGAGATCGCGACCTGATAACCTTCCGCTTCGATCTGCACCAAGTGGGCGGGATAATCATGCGTAAAGCGAATCTGGTACTGCCCAGCAGACGCTTCATAGCTCCTGTCAGGGTTCCAGTTCATGCGGATGCCCGGGTCGCTGTTGCGGAGCCCGGGCGTCACACGAAACTTGTCGATCGGCTGACGCGTCACGGCGTCGATCACGCGTCCAGACACCACCAATGCTTGTGGCGGCGTGAAGGTGTATTCCTCATCACGGGCGATCAATGATTGACTCGAGAGTTGCATTCCGCCAGGGCGGCAGATATCCGCTTGAAATTCTTCGTACGGTGCCTCATCCCATTGCCAGAAACCGTTTTCATCGGCGTACTGGTTCACGTGATCAAAGGGAAAGTAAGCGTGGGCATCCCGCCATCGCTGAAAGAAGATCCGTGCCTTGGGAATCCCCTGTCCCTGCTCATCCACCACGCGGATGCGTACCGTTCGGCCGGGTTTCATCGAGAAGTCGACCGTGCCCATCTCGGCACCGATGCGAACTTCCTGCATATCGATGGCGTGCCCTGCGGCGGAAACCACCACCTGCGTCATGCTCGGCTCGCAACCGATGATGCGGTAGGCGCCGCTGGCATCGGTGGTTGCCTGCCGAACGTCATTGAGAAATTTTGTTCGCACCAACGCACCCGCAATCGGCTGGCCCGCCTCGTCGGTGACCCTGCCGCTGAGCGTCAGGCCGGCGCTGAGTTCTAACGGCGCAGAGGGCACTTCATCTGGCTTTACCTCAAACCCGTCGCGGGGCAGACTGCGCCGCAGCGGCTGGTACTCGGGATGATCGATCGCTATATGGATGTCCACCATCGAAACGGGGACATTCTCAAATTGCCATTTGCCTTCTGCGTCGGTTGAAAGCTGAGTCCCAACGTAGAGTGCTGAGGAGTCGCCGGGGCGCTTTTTAAAGACCACGCTGGGATGGACTTGGGCGCCCGCGACCGGCATGCCTGAGCCATCGACCACCACGCCACCCACGGTCCACCCCTGATCCAGCTCGGCAGTAAAGTCCTTTGGGAACGGTTGGTCGTGGTCGAGATTGCTCCAACCAGCCCAGTAGGGACCATAGCCCGGCTGTTGAATCTTGACATTGAAGCTGTGAGGCTTACGAGGCAATGTGAGTGCCAGTTGCCCTTCGTCGTCCGTGCGGGCGATGGTTCCGTAATTGCCGGAACGGACGAACTCGCCTCGCTGCAACTGATCGGCTGTCGGCAAGGGCGAGGTGCGAATTTCAATGTTTGCGTGCGGTACAGGCGTCTTGTCGGGACCGACAACCTTTAAGCGAAACTCGAACGGCTGGTCGGCGTCACCAACCACTGGCGATCCGTCGCTACCCTCAGCAGCATCTGAACGGACATTCAATGTCGACAGAAGCATTATGAGAGCAGCCGTCAAAACTCTCAGGGTCAAGGCAGAGCCGCGTAAAACGCGTACCCGCGCCTCTGCATCATGAACGCCAGCGTGAGGCAGACGCTGCACGAGGTTCATCCGCCTGTCATGCCGCCACAGGTGTGCAAACTGTAATCTGAAGCGAGCCATCGCTGCCTTTCTAACACTAGCCAGAAGTCACGGAGGTTCTGGAACGCCGTTTCGAACCAGCGGGGCAGTCTACCCGGTGCCGCGACTCGGGGCCAGCAAATTATAGGAACCCGGCGAGGTCCGCAGCGGTGCGATCACTACTCAGATTGCGCCTGCACGCCCTTGGTGCCTCAGGGACGTGCCACCCTATGTTCGACGTGCCACCCTATGTTCGACGTGCCACCCTATGTTCGACGTGCCACCCTATGTTCGACGTGCCACCCTATGTTCGACG
>Ga0233365_1000714_pt1 | contig 14891 bp, 13 predicted proteins | sample ElkDunMinimDraft_27_FD_191535 | JGI IMG/M metagenome (GOLD analysis project Ga0233365, IMG submission 191535) | Fecal eukaryotic communites from dung pellets of Tule Elk in California, USA - Elk Dung C36 | ecosystem: Host-associated > Mammals > Digestive system > Large intestine > Fecal | place...
GCGTAGGTCGACCACTCCACTGTGATGGGGGTTCGCCGGGTGACGTCGCCGTACAGGATCGGCGGCCGCACACACCGCGAACCGTACGACTGCACCCACCCGTTGGCGGTGGTGGCGAAGCCGTCCAGCGCCTCGGCGAAGTACTGGACCATGTCGTTGCGTTCCGGCTCGCCGTGGACCAGAACGTCCAGCCCGAGGCTCTCCTGCGTACGGATCACCGCCGTGATCTCAGCGCGCATCCGGGTGACGTACTCGTCGTGGCGGATGTCCCCGCGACGAAACTGCGACCGGGCCCGTCGAACCTGGTCGGTCTGCGGGAACGATCCGATCGTCGTGGTGGGCAACGGCGGCAATCCCAGCCGCCCGGCCTGAACCGGTTGCCGCTGAGCGAACTCCGCCCGGGTCAGGTGCGCCGGTTTCAGCGCGGCCAGTCGGGCGCGGACGGTCTCATCGCGCCAGGCCGCCACCGGCGACACCGCGTCGGGGGTTTCGGTGTGGTCGCCGGTGATCCGCCGAGCCAGCCAGATCACCTCATCGACCTTCTGCCGCGCGAACGCCAATCGGTCACGCAGCAACGGGTCCAACCCGGACTCCAGTTCGACGTCCAATGGCACGTGCAACAGCGAGCACGACGTCGACACTCCGATATGGTCGGCCAGTCCCAGTAGGGTTCCCAGCGTGCCGCTCGCCTTCGCCAGGTCGGTCCGCCACACGTTGCGGCCGTCGACAAGCCCCGCCACGATGACGGTCCGGTCGACCCGACCCAGCCGGGCCAATCTCGCCATATCAGCCTCACCGGAGACCAGGTCGAGCGTGACGGCGTCCACTTTCGAGGTGACGAGGACGTCCAGTGCCTCACCGAACTCACCGTATCCGCCGGTCACCAGCAGCCTCGGTCGCCGTGACCGGTCGACCAGGAACTCGTAGGCGTCGCGGAGTCGGGCGAGTTCAGCGGGGGCACGCTCCAGGTTGAGAGCGGGTTCATCGAGCTGGACCCACTCCGCTCCGGCGGTGAACAGTGCCTCCAACAGCCGCGCGTAGACGTCGAGCAGGTCGTCGAGGCGTGACAGCGGCGCGAAGTCGGCCGGCGAGTCCTCGGACGGTTTGGCCAGCAGCAGGAAGGTGACCGGCCCGATGAGCACCGGTCGGGTGGTGACTCCCCGCTCCAGAGCCTCGGCGAACTCGGCCAGCGGTTTGTCGGCCACCGCCGAGAACTCGGTGTCGGGTCCGATCTCGGGTACCAGGAAGTGGTAGTTGGTGTCGAACCACTTGGTCAGTTCCAGCGGGGCGATGTCAGCGGTTCCCCGAGCCATGGCGAAGTAGGTATCCAGTGGGGACAGGCCGAGTTCGCGATAGCGAGGCGGAACGGCGTCGGTGGCCACGATCGTGTCCAACACCTGGTCGTACAGCGAGAATGTGTTCGATGGAATCGACGTGAGTCCACTGTCACGCAGTTGGTCCACAATGCCGATTCGAATGTCGCGGGCGGCGGTCTCCAGGCCGGTCGCGTCGATGCGACCATCCCAATAGGCCTCAACGGCCTTCTTGAGTTCCCGGCGGCTGCCGATGCGGGGGTAACCGAGAACCGTCCCGGTCAACGGGTGGGTCATGTGTGTCCTTCCCTCGAGAACCACGATGAACGGCTCGTACGAGGGCACCACGATGAGGACGGCGAGCATCCCGACCGGGCGGCTTTCCCACGAAACCGTCACCTGACCGTCTCACCGGTCGGCGAAACGGGGCGCCGGCAGGTCTTCGGACTCGTGGGCACTCCATTGTTCCTACCGGCCGCCGCTTCCCGGAATCATCCAGTGCTCATGACGGCTTTCGTTCCCACTCACCGCTGCGGGGCAGTCCCGGAGTCTCACCGGGTTCCCTCTTGCGACGCCGCCCCAGGGGGCGGCGAACCAGCGCCACGGTGAGTCTAAACGGCGACGTGCGGTTGCGGCAAGGCGCTGATCGCGCGGTTACGGCAGATCGTCCAACCCGGCGCGGCGGCGCAACGCGGGAATGTCGGTCACCACGATGCGGCGTCCCTCGGTGCGCAACCAGCCGCGCAGCGCGAACGTCCCGATGGCCTGGTTGACGCTCTGCCGCGACCCACCGGCCAACTCGGCCAGCTGGGTCTGGTTCAACTCAATGGTCACCATGGGCGCCGAAGTGTGGCCGGTCAGCCGAACCAGCGCCTTCGCCACTCGAGCGGGCAGATCGAGGAAGACGTGATCGGAACTCTGTTCGGTGAGCCGACGGACGATGCCACCCATAGACCGCATCACCGCGTCGAGCATATTGGGACTGGCGTGGACGAGATCGAGAAAAGTGGTTCGCGCCAACGCCATCGCCGAGGTGTCCTCCAGGGCTTCGGCCGAAGCCGACCTGGCGGAACCGTCCAACAGGGACACCTCACCGAGGACATCCGGTGAGCGGACCACGTGCAGCATCGCGCGTTCACCGGTGGGAGCGGTGCGAAACACCGCGACAGCGCCGGATCTCACCATGATCAGTGATTCACCCGGATCGCCTTCGACAAAGAGCAACTGGCCCCGACGGTACTGCCGCGGGATCGCCGCGGCCGTGATGCGCTTGCGCGCGTCGGTATCCAGGCCGGAAAACATCATGACACCGGCCAGTAGTTCGTCAGACGCTCTTGCGTCCACGTTCCACCCCCTTACCCCCTGAAGGGACCGCGTTGCGTGGGTACCTGTAGATCATGGCTGGCTTTCGCGACGATGTACACCCCTGCAATCAGATGTGCGACAGTGCTGGACTCCGGTAGGGGGCATCATGGTGCCGTGGTGTTGTGTCCCCCCGCCAGAGTTTTATGAAGTTTATAGCTTAATGTCCGGATGACCGGCTCCGGCACATCAGGACCCACCAGCAGTGGCGCGGTGGCCCCAATGCCGTAGCGTCACACCGCGGCGGAGCGAAACAACGGCACGATCACCCAAATCAAGCCGTTCGAGCCACCCGGCTCTCAGACGAAAGGTCCATTGCGTTGGTGTACCGATACTTCTACGATTGCGAGTTCATTGAAGACGGGACCACCATCGACCTGGTTTCCATCGGAGTGGTCGACGAGCACGGACGTGAATTCTACGCGGTCTCAACGGAATTCGACGAATCCAAGGCCATTCCGTGGGTCCGCCACAATGTACTGGACAAATTGCCCAGCCCGGCCGACTCCGCTTGGCAGGCTCGCAAGAAGATCCGTGACGACCTCTACGAGTTCCTGGTCGAGCCCATCAGAGGCGTCGCCGGCGGTCGTATCGAGCTGTGGGCCTGGTACGGCGCCTACGATCACGTGGTCCTCGCTCAACTGTGGGGCGCGATGCCCGCGTTGCCCCGGGTGATTCCCCGCATGACCAAGGACCTCAAGCAGGTGTGGGATGACCTGGGGCGTCCCGAACTGCCCAAGACCCCCAAGGATCAGCACTCCGCGCTGGCCGACGCCCGCCACAATCTGGCCCGGTGGAACACCATGGCGAAACTGCGCTACTGAGCTCCTGCAGCTCCCGGACGGTGAGTCGGTGGTTCTCCGGCCCCGAATGCGGATGCCCGACGGATGAAGGCGTCCAGTGCGAAACCCGTGCACCCCTTTGCCGCATTGTTGTCCCAGCGCCTCAACGCCTCGCGTCGTCGCGTGCCGACGGAACGCGCCCGACCGGACACGTTCGGCTGCCTGCTCCCCATCCATCGATCAGCCGGTGACGGATCGGGGCGCCGGTATAAGCTGCCTGCGACAAGGGGCTGAGACAACGGGGTCTCGGGCCATTGACTGACACGCACAGACATTGGAGCGCACATGCGTATTGGCGTACTCACCGGTGGTGGTGACTGTCCCGGTCTGAACGCGGTCATCCGCGCGGTGGTTCGAAAGGGCGTGGCCGAGTACGGTCACGAGTTCATCGGATTCCGGGATGGCTGGCGAGGCCCGCTCGAGGCCAAGACGATGCCGTTGGGCATCCCCGAGGTGCGTGGCATTCTGCCGCGTGGCGGAACCATCCTCCGCTCCTCCCGCACCAACCCGTTCAAGGTGGACGGTGGCGTCGAGAAGTTGCGGGCCAACCTGTCCGAACTCGAGGTCGACGCGCTCATCGCCATCGGCGGCGAGGACACCCTGGGCGTGGCCAAGAAGCTCACCGACCTTGACATTCCCGTTGTCGGCGTTCCCAAGACCATTGACAACGACCTCGGTGCGACCGACTACACCTTCGGATTCGACACCGCCGTCAACATCGCCTCCGAGGCGATCGACCGCCTGCACACCACCGCCGAGAGCCACCACCGCTGTGTCGTGGTCGAGGTGATGGGACGTCACGCCGGGTGGATCGCCCTGCACTCCGGTCTGGCCGGCGGCGCCAACGCGATCCTGGTTCCCGAACGGCGGTTCAGCGTCGCCGAGGTCGTCGGATTCGTCGAGTCGCGGTTCCGCACCGACTTCTCGCCCATCATCGTGGTCGCCGAAGGCGCCCAGCCGGTCGAGGGGGAGATGGTCACCCAGAACGCCGAGCTCGACGCTTTCGGGCACGTGCGGTTGGGCGGCGTCGGACAGTGGTTGTCCGACCAGATCGAGAAGGAAACCGGCAAGGAGTCGCGCGCGGTCGTGCTCGGCCACGTCCAACGCGGCGGCACTCCCACCGCGTTCGACCGCGTTCTGGCGACCCGCTTCGGTCTGCACGCCATCGACGCGGTGCACGAGGGCGACTTCGGCAAGATGGTGGCACTGCGCGGCACCGACATCGTCCGCGTCAGGCTGGAAGAAGCCACCGAAGAGCTGAAAACCGTTCCGCAGGAACGGCTCGACGAGGCGAAGGTATTTTTCGGATAAATCACCCATCCTTGTGGTGATAACTTCGTTACCAATGGCACGCTCGGTTCGTTGAACCGGGCGTGCCATTGTCATCGTTGATGCCCGTCGCCATGCCTGACCTGGCGAACTTCAGTCTTCACAAGATCATCTACGACGTCGACTTCGACGACGTACCGGTGCCGGGACTGTGCGCGGCGTTCTATCGCTGCCCTGACGGTGACCGCATTCTGTCGGTCGGGATCTACATGAGCGACGGGGTCGAACTCTTTCGAGCGTGGGGCTACGTCGACGAGGCGCACTGCTCCTACCACGCCGTCAGTTGCGCCGACGGCAGTCTCGACGGACCGCACATCGGCTGTCCGGACGTCGAAGTGCTGATGGAGGACAGTGCGGTCACCGGTATCGCGGTGTCGACGCGCCACCGCGAGTACTTCATTCAGTTGCCGTGAGGCGCTTTCCGGTGACCTCGGGGGTGGACACCGACATCGTCGCCGACTCGATGGCGGTGGCGCGACGGGCATACCACAGTGACACGCCGGTGATCGTCAGTCCGGCCAGCAGGGCCACGGCGTGCAGTACCGGATCGGGGATCGGGACGAACGCGAAGACGGCGGCAGGGATCTGAACCACCGCGATGAGGGTCAGAAGGCCGCGTCGCCGGGCCGCGCCCCAGAAGTACGCGGTCCACAATGGTGAGGTGACCACGATGAGGGTGAGCACGTCCATCACGGTGTGCAGCCACGGGTTGGCCACTCGGTCGTGGGCATAGGCGTAGGCGGGGCTGGAAACGGCGAGAACCGACAGAACCACTCCGGCGACGATGGCGAATCTGCGCATGTCGAACCTCCTATAGGCACGAGTGTTCTGGTGAGGCTATGCCGTCTGCCCCAACCGAACTGTCGGCTACCCGGCAGATCGGCACCGCAACCGAAAATGGCACTTTTGAATGAGGCACGGGGAACCGGCGGACCGAATGGAACCCCGATCCGCCGCAGTCGCCCGTATGCGCTCTAGCCGGCCGCCTGAACCGTGTGTCGCATCAACAGCATCGTCGTGACCGGGCCGACTCCACCCGGAACCGGCGTCAACGCACCCGCCCTGTCGGCCACCGCTTCAGCGGCGACATCGCCCACCAGGCCGCCGTCATCGGTGGGATTGGTGCCCACGTCGATCACTACCGCGCCCGGCTTGATGTAGTCACCGGTCACCATCTCGGCTCGACCCACCGCGGCAACGACCACATCGGCGGTCGCGCAGACCTCCGGCAGATCCCGAGTGCGGGAGTGGCAGACGGTCACGGTCGCGTTCTGAGCCAACAACAACAGTGCCGCCGGCTTACCCACCACCATGGACCGTCCAATGATGACCGCCTGCTTACCGGCCAGCTCGACCTGCTCGTACCGCAGAATCTCGGCCACCGCCGCCGCCGTGGCCGGGGCAAAGGTGTCCAACCCGGCCGCGAGCCGCCCCAGGCTCGCCGGATTGGCGCCGTCGATGTCCTTGCCGACCGCGATGTGCTCACCGACCTCGGCGAGAGTCACCCCCTCGGGAAGCGGCGTCTGACAGATGATCCCGTGAACCGAGTCATCGGCCGACAGCTCATCCAGAAGCGCGGTGAGATCGGCAGCCGACGGATCGGTCAACCGCTCGGTCCGGCACGTGATGCCCACCCGAGCCGCCGTGCGCTCGATGGACCGCACGTACCAGGCCGTGGCCTCGTCATCGGTCGGCACGACCACCGCCAGTGTCGGAACGACCCCGTCGGCGGTCAGCTTCTCTGCCGCGGCGGTCACATCGGCCGCGATGGTCTTGGCGATCGCCCGCCCGTCAATAGTGCGCATCTACCTCAAGATCCTTGAAAGATAAGTCCTGCTTGGGTTCAGCCCGTGATGCGAGCGGCGATGCTCTCCGAGATCGCACCCGCGTTGAACACCGCGTCCTTGACCCGCGCCACCTTCGCTGCGAGCTCGGCCTTCTGAGTCTCGTCCTTGATGGCCGCGCGATTGATCTCCACATTCGTGATCGCCGACTGAAGACCCGCGCGGGCCGAGTCGGCCGCCACCGCCACGTCGGAGATCACGTTGACATTCGCGCCGTCCATGATGCGTCCGGCCAGCGCGATCACATCGGCGGCGGCACCGGCGATCCGCAGCGGAACATCGGCGGCCCCCACCAACGCCTCCTGGATCGCCTCGGTCCGTGCGGCCTTCTCCGCATCCGAGGACTTCGGCAACTTGTAGGCGGCCATCACCGCGTCGAAGGCGGCGGCGTCGGCCTCGGCCAACTCCAGCGCCAGCGTGCGCAGCTCCTCGGCACGCGACCGAACGTCGACCATCGTCAACTCGTGTTCGACGTACTTCGGCTTACCGATGGTCAGATTGCACACCATCGAGATCAGTGACGCCCCGATCGCGGTGTTCATCGCCGCGGCGGCTCCACCGCCGGGAGTCGACGAACTTGAGGCCAGATCTTCCAGCCAATCGCCGATCGTCTGCTCGTTCACGTAGGTTCCTCCCACCAAATGGACGCGAATGACCATATCGCCCAACCTGAGATACCCGTTGGTCGGTGGTTGTTGTGGTGACATTCACCGTCTTCCCTGGTGAGACGCTCGAGGTTGCGATGCGCGGTTGCCGAGGATGGTCGTAAGCTTGCTGACGTGAATCAGGAATGGCATCAACTGCGGAATCCGGGCCTGGTGCCCGGAGGCTACGACCCGGTCGCCGCGCAGGCGCGCGCCGAGGAGATTGGTCTGGACCGATGGCGCGACCTGCCTCGTGACCAGATGCCGCCCTGGCCGGACTATTCCGAAGTCGAGAACGTCTGCGAGGTCCTGAACTCCGTACCGCCGATCGTCGCGCCCTACGAGGTCGACGAACTGCGCGACCAACTCGCCGAAGTATGCGCGGGTCGAGCCTTCCTCCTGCAAGGAGGCGACTGCGCCGAGACGTTCGTCGACAACACCGAGGGACACCTGGTCGCCAACGCTCGCACCCTGCTGCAGATGGCGGTGGTGCTGACCTACGGCGCGAGCATGCCGGTCGTCAAGGTCGGACGGGTCGCCGGTCAGTACACCAAGCCGCGCTCCAACGAGCTCGACGCGCTGGGACTGCCGGTCTACCGGGGCGACATGATCAACTCGCTGGAGACCTCGGCCGAGGCCCGGGTCGCCGACCCGCAGCGAATGATTCGCGCCTACGCCAACGCGGCGGCCGCGATGAACATGCTGCGGGCCTACCTGTCCGGTGGCATCGCCGACCTGCGCGCGGTTCACGAGTGGAACCGCAACTTCGTGAAGCAGTCGCCGGCCGGTGAACGGTACGAGGCGATCGGCCGTGAGATCGACCGCGCGCTGGCCTTCATGTCCGCGTGCGGTGTCGACGACGACGCCCTGCACACCGTCACCATGTACGCCTCGCATGAGGCACTGGCCTTGGAATACGACCGCGCCCTGACCCGCGTCAACAACGACCAGGCATACGGGCTGTCCGGGCACTTCCTGTGGATCGGTGAGCGCACCCGTCGCCTCGACGGCGCGCACATGGACTACATCTCGAAGATCAGCAACCCGATCGGCATCAAGCTCGGCCCGACCGCGACGGCCGACTGGGCGCTGGAGGCCTGCGACAAGCTGAACCCGGAGAACATCCCGGGGCGCCTGACGCTGATCACCCGGATGGGCAACCAGAAGATCCGTGACGTCCTGCCCGAGATCATCGAGAAGGTGAACGCGGCGGGCCGCGAGGTGGTGTGGCAGTGCGACCCGATGCACGGCAACACGCACGAGTCCTCCAACGGCTACAAGACCCGTCACTTCGACCGCGTCGTCGACGAGGTCCTGGGCTTCTTCGAGGTGCACCGGAGCATCGGAACGCACCCCGGCGGCATCCACATCGAACTGACCGGCGAGGACGTCACCGAGTGCCTCGGTGGGGCTCAGGCCATTGAGGACAATGATTTGTCGCAGCGGTACGAGACCGCCTGTGACCCGCGACTGAACACGCAGCAGTCCCTGGAACTGGCCTTCCTGGTCGCCGAGATGCTGCGGCACTGACCGTCGACAATGGGGGAGTTCACCGAGTACGACTCGGGGGCTCCCCCATTGTGGTCTTCGCCCGACGAACTCCGCCGTTCGTGTCACAGGCCGAGCGTCAGCGTCGAGGTCAGTCGGTTTCGAGCCAGCCCTCGTAGTCGTCGGCCAGATCCGCCAACGCCGAACGATCCAACCGGGCACTGACCGACACCAGCCACTGGGCGTCCTCGTCATCATCCTCACCGGCGAGGGTTTCGCGTATGACCCGCTGGTCGGCTCCCAGAGAGCCGAAGCGGTCAGCGACCTCCTCGGCTACGGACTCAGCGGTTTCTCGGTCGGAGAACACCAACAAATATCGCCGATCGGTCATCGCCTGATTCTGCCTTCAAACATCTGGGAAACGGTCGCGACCCACCTGGGCGATGATGATCGAACCGCCATAGGCTGCCCACCATGCTGGTTGATCTTCGCTCCGACACCGTGACCCGTCCGACCGCGGCGATGCGGCAGGCCATGTTCGACGCCGAGGTCGGCGACGACGTCTACGGTGAAGACCCGGCCGTCAACGCGTTGGAGGCCGCGGCCGCCACGTTGCTGGGACACGAGGCGGGCCTGTTCGCCCCCAGTGGTTCGATGACCAATCAGATCGGCATTCAACTGCTGGTCGCGCCCGGTGACGAACTGCTGCTGGACTCCGAGTCCCACATCCTGGCCCATGAGGTGGGGGCCGCCGCCGTCATCGGTGGTATCTCCACCCGTAGCTGGCCCAGTCGCGCCGGACGGCTCGACGTGTCGGTGATAGCGGATTTCGTTCACGAGTCGCTGGCTTACCACACCGTCGCGACCAGGGCGATCGCCGTGGAGAACACCCACAATCGCGGTGGCGGCACGGTGATCGACATCGAGCAACTTCGTCGACTGCGTGATCTCGCCGACGAGCGCGGTCTCCTGCTGCACCTGGACGGTGCGCGGCTGTGGAACGCTCACGTGGCCTCCGGCGTGCCGTTGGCCGAGTACGGACGGCTGTTCGACACCGTCTCGCTGTGCTTCTCGAAGGGCCTGGGCGCGCCGGTGGGGTCGGTTCTGGTGTCCGGCGCCGCCCGGATCGAGCGGGCACGGTCGATCCGCAAGCGGATGGGTGGCGGAATGCGGCAGGCCGGGTTCCTGGCCGCGGCCGGCAGCTACGCGCTCGACCATCACATCGACCGGTTGGCCGACGACCACGTGCGAGCCCGGCGCCTGGCCGAGGCCCTGGAACCCTACGGTGTCACCACCGCCGCCGACGTGGCCACCAACATCGTGCTGTTGCGCCGGCCGGAGCTGGGCAAGCTCGCCGCCGCCGCTGCCGAGCAGGGCGTGCTCATCTCCGTGTTGGGCCGAGACCAGGGGCGGCTGCTGACCCACCTCGACGTCGATGACGCCGGGCTGGATCACGCGATATCGGTGTTGACCGGATTGTTGCGCTGAACACCGGTCGGATCCGCTGTTCGGAGGATTGGCGCGGCACCCACCGGCGGTTACGTTAGGTGAGCCTAAGTAAGGCGAGGCTCCCCTTGGAGGTCAGTGGGTGTACGTCTGCATTTGCCATCGCGTCGAAGAACGCGAAGTGCATCAATGCATCCAGTCGGGTGCCCGAACCGAAGAGGCCGTAGGGGATGCCTGCGAAGCCGGAACCGGCTGCGGCACCTGCCTGGATCGCATCGCCGGAATGCTGGAGGAGTACTACGGTGCCCCGGCGTTGGCGCAGGGAAGCTGAGCCTCGCCTTCTGCCAACCAAGGCTGCCCTATTTTAGGGTTTCCTCACCATGTGTCGGAATTGTCCATCTCGTAACGTGATCTTCGAACCGCTCATTCGATTCGAAGGGACATCCCATGCAAGGCGACGAACGCGTCATCGAGTTCCTTAACGAGCAGCTCACCGCCGAGCTCACCGCCATCAACCAGTACTTCCTGCACGCCAAGATGCAGGAGCACTGGGGCTACACCAAGCTGGCCAAGCACACTCGCGCCGAATCGATAGACGAGATGCGGCACGCCGAAGTGCTCACCGACCGCATCCTCTTCCTCGAGGCCCTGCCCAACTATCAGCGCCTGTTCGCACTTCGGATCGGACAGACCGTGCCCGAACAGTTCGTCTGCGACACGAAGGTCGAAGAGGAGGCGATCGATCGGTTGCGACGCGGCATCGAGTACATGCGTTCGGTCGGCGACGTCACCTCGGCCAACATCTTCGAGTCGATCCTCGCCGATGAGGAAGAACACATCGACTACCTGCAGACGCAGTTGGACCTCATCGAGAAGATCGGTGAACCGCTCTACCTGCAATCCCTCATCGAACAGCCCTCCGGTGGCGGAGTCGACCGACAGTAGGCCTAACCGGGTGTACACCGCCACCTGACTGCCCCGGGGCCGGGACTCACCGGCCTCGGGGTTCTGTTTGAAGACCTTCCCGTCGCCCCCGGCCAGATCCATGCGCACGTCGGCTTCGAGACCCGCCTCGGTCAGCACCTTCTTCGCCTCGGCGACGGTCAACCCCGTCACCTCCGGAATCTTGACCGGTGCGGGGCCCTGGCTCACCGTCACCTCGACGGTGGTCTTCTTGGCGACCCCGGTACCGGCCGCGAGATTCTGCGAGACGACATCGCCCTTCGGCACGGTGTCCGACGGCTTCTTGTTCACCGTGAACGCCAGCCCCTGCGCCTCCACCAGCCGACGCGCCTTGGCCTCGCTCAACCCGACGAGCTCGGGTACCGTCGCGGGCGCGGGCCCATCGCTGATCACCAGGCGCACCACGCCGCCCCGGCGCATCGACTCCCCGGGCGCCGGATCGACCGAGATCACCGTGTCCCGGCTCGACCGAGCATCCCAACGTCGTTCGCTGACCTCGGTGACCAGAGTGATGTCGGTCAGCATCCGATCGGCGGCGGACAACGTCTGTCCCACCAGATCCGGAACCTCGTACCGTTCCGGTCCCTTGGAGACGGTCACGGTGATGACGCCGTTTCGGTGAATCCGCTCTCCCGGTCCCGGCTCCTGCCCAAGCACCATGGACTTGGGCACCGACTCGCTGAAACTCGCCTTGGCGAAGGTCACCGACATGCCGTGATCGGCAGCGATTCCCGCGACCTGGGCGGCGTCCTGACTCAACAGCGACGGGGCCTGCGTGTAGCGGCCGTCGGCCAGCCACCAGCCACCCGCGCTGATCAGCGCCAACACCACCGCGACAACCGTCAACTGAATCAGAGAGCCGAGTCGCGGTCTCGGCAGATTCCAGAGCCGGTTCCGGCTGGCCCGGTCGGGTGGGCGAGGGCGAGCCGAGATTCCAGAGACCCCGACACCACAGCCGCGCAACAACCTGCCCACCGACAGGGCATCGGGTGGCCGCTGCCCCGGGTGGCGTCTGGTGCACTGCTTCACCACGGCGTCAACCGAGTCGGGAATCTCAGGACGGGTCGCCGACGGGTGCGGCACATGTCGCTCGACGTGCATCCAGGCGACCGCCATCGGATCGGCGTCGTCGAACGGCACCGCACCGGTCAACATCTCGAACAGCAGAATCCCCGCCGAGTAGACATCGCACCGCGTCGTCACCGGGCCACCGGTGAGCACCTCGGGGGGAACATAGGCGGCCGTGGCCAGGATCGGTCCGGTGTCGGTGGAGCCTCGACCGGTCTGCACGGCGTGCGCCAAACCGAAGTCGGCGACCTTGACCCCCGAGCCCCCGTCGCGGGAGGTGATGAGGATGTTCTCCGGCTTCACATCCCGATGCACCAGCCCGATCCGATGAGCCGCCGCCAAACCCGCCAACACCTGATCGAACAGTTCGATGGCTTCGGCGACCTCGAGATGGCCGCGTTCATTCAACACGTCGCGAAGTGTGGAGCCGGAGACGAACTCCATGACTACATAGGGCAGTCCCTCGTGGTCGCCCTGATCGAACACGGCGACCACGTTGGGATGGGACAGCCGGGCGATGGTCTTGGCCTCATTGGCGAAATCCTCGGCGAACCTCGGACTGTTCACATCGTCGCCGTTGATGATCTTGAGGGCGACTCTGCGATCCAGCCGCTCATCGTCAGCTCGATAGACCTTGGCCATGCCCCCGGCGGCGATGAGTTCACGCACCCGATAACGGCCGTCGACCAGCTGGCCGACCAACGGGTCGACCACCGCGACGTCGCGGCCGGCTTGTTCGTCCCCCACGGGTTTCGAGTCTAGTTCCGTGACGGGGCCGACCGGGTCAACTCGCTCGGCGCGGCAGGTCGCCCAATGGGGTCAATCCTTATCGGTCGGATCCTCCGTCGGCGGTGTGAACGAGGACTCGGTGGGGGACGGCGAATCCGTCGGCGAATCCGAATCGGACGGATCCGGTGACGGAGTGGTCGGGCTCGGGTCGGGTTTCGGCCCGGGCGTCGGCGACTTCGTCGGCCGTTCCCAGCTGCTGGATTCGGACGTCGGTTCGGGGCTTTCCGGTGACTTCCGACTCGTCGAAGACGTGCCGACCCCATCGGTCAACGCTCCGCCACCATCTCGGGTGCTGGAGGTCGCGCCGTGCTGCTCGGTGAGACCGGCCGGCCCCAGCTCCTCACCGTCTACTGCGGCGCTGTTCGAGGTGGCCTCCGCCAGTCCTGGCATTTGGGTGGCGGCGACCGTCGCCGCCACGATCGCGGCGAAACTGAAGACCGCGACGATTAGATACATTCGAGCGCGCTGTGAATTGCGCAGATCGTATTTGACCGAACGAGCTAGGCCCGTGATCTCACGACCGAGTTTCATCGGGTTCCCTTCACGTGGCACCTCACCCTCCCCAGGCGGGCGCACTCTGATCTGTGGATGTCCGAGGCAGTAACCAGCCGCGGCGTTATGGCGCTGAGTTCGTGGCGCACTCTGCGTTGGCAAACAGTCAACGGGTACAACGAAACAGTGACCAATGGGTCACTGTTAGACACGATGGGGGTCGGTGATACCCGGCCGTGACAAGGCGGGCTTCGTCCAATCGGCTTACCACGAACGATGAGGCTCAGACAGACTCGACAGCGTCGGCCGGGCGCTCGGCGCACCGCCCGTCACGCCGTTGATCGTCGCCGGGTTCCTCACCGCGTCGCCACCACCGCCACGCGATCCAGCCCAACAGCACCGCGAAACCGACGTTCACCACGAGCCCCGCTTGAAAAAGCTGTGCGGCGAACAGATTGTGCCCATCGGCCAGCACCATCACGCTGAAGACCGACCCGGCGACCGCCACCCACGTCACCGACCGGCGATCCGCGCCGATCGCCAACAGAACCAGCGCGGCCAGGCAGTACCACGGCAACATCACCGGGCCAAGCACCGTCACCGCCGCCAGCGACCATCCCGCCGCCGTGATCTTTCGAGCGGCAGCAGCGTTTCGTACCCGCCACCACCACGCCACCACCACGATCGCAGCGACCCCGAACCCGAGCAACCGCCACCAACTCACCAGATCCGGTGGAAGACCCGTGATGCCCAGCCGTCCCGCCAGTTTGGCCGTGACGATGCTCAACCCGGTCGGCAACGACAGCCAGGACTCCGACTTGCCGGACACCCCCAAGGCGGCGATCCAGCCCAAACCCAGACCACTGGCCAGCGTGATCCCACCGAACGCGGCGACGAATCCGCCCACCGCGCGCCCCAGCACGGGCCACAGTCGACGCCAGCTGAACACCGGAAGCGCCAACAGAAGCAGAAACGGCGCCACGACCAGCGCGGTGGCCTTGACGGCGACCGCCAAACCCAACAGGACTCCCGCCCACATCGGACGCCCCAACAGCGCGAGGTAGACCGCCGCGACCATTCCCGCCAGCATCAGCGCGTCATTATGGGCCCCGCCGACGAGATGAATCAGCGTCAACGGTCCCAACACGACCAGCCACCAGGCGGTCGCCGGTGACCTTCTCAGGTGGACCGCGATCCGAACCGCGAAGTACCCGCACCCCAGGACCCCGGCGACGGCGACCAGCCGGAACAACGCCACCGCCAGGATCAGCCCATCACCGGACAACCACACGATCACCGAGGCCAGGATGA
>Ga0233365_1000715_pt1 | contig 14884 bp, 15 predicted proteins | sample ElkDunMinimDraft_27_FD_191535 | JGI IMG/M metagenome (GOLD analysis project Ga0233365, IMG submission 191535) | Fecal eukaryotic communites from dung pellets of Tule Elk in California, USA - Elk Dung C36 | ecosystem: Host-associated > Mammals > Digestive system > Large intestine > Fecal | place...
TTACTCGAAATCGAAGAATCTGCGCTTCTTCTGCCGCAGGGCGTGCTTTCCGCCCATCGTATTCCGCAGGGGGTCGAATACAGCATCCATTCCGACTTCCTTGATCGCGTTCACCTCGGCCATCAACTCGCCAAGGCGGCCTTTTGGGAATCCACGCTCCTTGAACCACGCCAGATATTCCGGCGGCAGGTCCATGATGGGCACACCGGCGGGAGGGTACTCCTTGATCCCGAATTTCCCGAAGGGCATGCGGGTGCGGCCGATCTCCGCCAGAAGGTTCCGGAAGTCCTCGCGATCGATGTCAATGGGATCCATCGCGGAGGAACCGGAAGGAACCGGCTACTGGGCAGGAGCCGGTGCTGGAGCGTTCGCGTCGGCTGGTGCAGGAACTTCTGGAGCTGCTGCAGGAGCGTTCGCGCCGGCGGGAGCCGCGGGTTGCTGCTCGGCTGGGACCGGGGCGGGCTGCGGCGCTGGGGCCGGAGCGGCTTGCTCCGCAGGGGAAACAGGAGCCTTGGCGGCTTGGGCCTTTTGGTTCGCCTCAAGCGCGGCCTTGGTCTGGTCCTCAGCCCATTTGTCGAAGTCGGCGGCGGGGACAACCTCCATAGTGCCGGTCATGTTACCGTGGCCTTCACCGCAGAGCTGGCCGCAGACCACGAAGGTTTCCAGCGGGGCGATGGGGGTGAACCACATCGGGATCTCCTTGCCGGGGATGGCGTCCTGCTGGATGCGCATCGGGATGATGGAGTAGTTGTGGATCACGTCCTTGCTGCCGATGTTGAGGACTGATGGACGGTTGAGCGGAAGTTTCAGCAGCGGGGCGGTGAAGTCGTCCAGGGCGTTCGGATCGCTGTAGTCGATGCCGAGTTCGTTGGTGCCGCTGATGAGCGCCGCATCGATGCGGCCGAACTTGCCGTCCGCGCCGGGGTAGTGGTAGGTCCAGCCGAACTGCCAGCCGACAACGCGGACACGGTTCGGGTTCTGGCGTTGCACATGATCCCACTTGTCCGTCCGGTCCGCCCACAGCGGGAAGGCGAAGCCGAGGAGAAGCACGGCCTCGATGATGATCACGCCGATCTCAAGGTGGCTGGAAAGGTGGCTGCGGACACCTTCATAGGACGCCTTCGGGTTGCGCGACTGCCGGAAACGCCACAGACAGAACAGGAAGAAAATCGTCCAGCCCACGAAAAGCGCGATCATGAACCAGTGGACGACGTCCATGATGTGGTCCACGTCCGCGCCGTGGAGGGAGAAGTTTTCAGGGATGCCGAGGAACTTGGAAGGGCTCATGGAAAAGACGAATCGGAATGGGAGAAATCAGGAATGGGTCGTGGACGTGGGGCGGACGTAGTCGTCCTGCAGGGCCGGATCAAGGCTGGCCTGTTCCCGCCGCATCATGCGGGCCATGAAGAAAATCACGCCACCGAGAACCGCGAGGATCACGATCAGCAGGAAGAAGATCGAATACCCGGCGGCGTCGCCACCGGCGGCCATGTTGGCTTGGCAGGTCGCGCATGCGAGCGGAGATTGGAGCATCATGGATGGAGGGGGTTACAGGTGGAGCCGGCAGGCCTTGCGGTAGAAAAGGACGCCATAGAGAGGCATCACGGTGGCACCGGCGATGCCGATGCCGCCGAGCACCCGGGTCAGCGTGGCGGAGTCCTGCATGTAAACGAAGGCCCACAGCGCGAGAAACACGAAGAGCAGGGTGCTCACGGTGACGAAGACGATATGGAAGCCTTTGAGTGACATGGGGATTCAGGATGGAAGGTTATTTTCCGAAGAAGTGCGGGTCGAAGATCGGGTCCAGTTCCGCGAATGCGGTCAGGCCGAACAAGGCCAGCGCGAAGATGAATGAGCCGAAGAAGATCCAGTAGATCGACTTCTTCTCGTGGTTAAGGTGCATGAAGATCGCACCGACGAGGCTTGCTTTGAGGGTGGCGATCGCCAGACCGACAATGCAGTCCATGTGATCGAATCCGTGACCCCCGAAGTCGAGTTCCTCGCGGGTCGCCACCAAGACCGTGAGCACGGTACAGACAAGCAGCGCGGCGAAGATCAAGAGGTAGGTCTTCTTTGACTTCTGGATTTCTTCTGGGGAATTAGCCATGGAATGAGTGTTTAATCTGGAGGAAGAAAAAGTTTACATCAAATACAGGACCGGGAACGCGAAGATCCAGATAAGGTCCACAAAGTGCCAGAAGAGGCCGCCAACCTCCACCCGGTTGGCAAGCCACTCGGGATTGGAGAGATACATTTTGCGACCACGGAACAGGTAGTAACCGAGAACGATGGCACCGCCGATGACGTGCAAGCCGTGCAGACCGGTGATGGTGAAGTAGATGGCGTAGTAGGTGTTCCAGGCCGGAGTGAACTTCGAGGCGAAGCGGATTTCCTCCCGTGGCACGGACAAATGGGGAAAGGTGAAAGGTGCGTGATGATCCGCATCATGGCCGCCTTCCTTTTCATGCGGATTCCGCGCGGCATAGTTTGGACCGAGGAAGTTCTCCTTGAACGAATCCAGACCGGAGATCTTGATGTTGTTTTTCTCTTCGGAGTATTTGGCGATTTTGTCCCAACCGATACGGTAGCGCTCTTTCCAAGTTGGGTGGCGCTTCGGGGTCTTGCCGTCCTTCTCAAGGCCATATTCTTTCAGGAGGCGCTCTTCAAGTTTGGCGGTTTCGCCACGGTGCCAGGCCCAGATTTCCCGGGTGAAGGCGTCGTTCTTCATCAGCCAGGAGTTGTCGATGGCCAGTTCCGGGTCGATGCCCTTCTCCTTCGCCTTCATGGCGAGGTGCTGGAAGTCGATCGCGTCCACGTAGTGGAAGCCCATCGGACTGGCGAGTAGCTTGCCTTCGACGACGGTATCATCACGCAGGCGGGACTGGCCGTCTGCCTCGCGGATGTCACGCGGGGCGAAGAGGAAGTGGACGGGCTTGCTGACGTTGAAGGCCACGGTCGGCAGCTCCGTCAGGAGCTTCGGTGCCAGGGCGGCGGCGTCCACGTTCACGTTCGGCGCGAGTTCAACACTGGAGGCATCCGGATTGGCGGCCTTGGCATCCCTCCACTCCTGGCGGAGGGCGGCGGTGCGGAGGGCTCCGTTGTGCTTGCGGGCCTTGAGGTGGGCGGCGCGGATCTTTGACAGCAAGCCGGTGGTGAGAGGCTCACCCACTTTCGCGATGACTTCCTCAGCCTGACCTTCCTTGGTGACCGCCTTGACGTCCTCCGCCAGGGTGACGGTCGCGCCATGGTGCTTCGCCTGGTCCGCGATGCTCTCCACCCATGCGCCGTGATAGCGGACGGTGCTGAAGCTGAACCTGGTGCCTTCGATGACGATCTGGTTCTCCTCGATCTTGTGGCCTTTGTAGTCCTTCACCTCCACGCCGTTCTCCTTCTCGTAGCCGAGGTGGCCTTCGATGATGGAGTAGTCGTTCAACCGGACGGCTTGGTGATGGAACTTCACGCTGTACTCGACACCCTTGAGCACCATGAAAAGTCCGGCGCAGAGGATGGTGATCCACATGTAGATCTGGAATTTCCGCCACTCCCGCATCTTCAGCGCGGCCCATGCGAACACGACGGTCACCGAGGAGCCGATGAGGACGAAGGTGTTGATCAGACCGGGGAGCACCGGCAGGGTCCGCTCCGGCCATGGGTAGTCAGCCCCGATGCGGAGGAAGACGTAGGCGGAGAAGAAACCACCGAAAAGCATGACCTCGGAGGCCAGGAACAGCCAGATGGCGATCTTCGAGTTGAAGAGCCCGGTGTCCTTGCGGGGTGTTACGATGTAGGGAATTTCCATTTTGGAGAGATGTCTGGTTTCCGTTTGCGGCCTTCAGCAGGCAGCGGGCGGAGCGCTCGGGATCAGTGGTGGGAAGGTGCCTTGGCTGGGGTTCCCGCCGCGTCTCCGGCGTGGTTTTTCGGTTCGATCCACTGCGGGAGGAAGTCCTCCTTGCAATCCGGACGGCTGTATTCGTAGGGACCGCGGTAGATGGCGATGTCGAAGGTGAAGTTGCCGTGGCCGGGAGGCGTCGGGGTCGCCCACTCCAGGGTGGTGGCGTCCCACGGGTTGTCGCTCTGGACCTTGCGGCCGAACTTCCAGGCACCGAAGAGGTTGATGAAGAAAGGGATCTGCGAGATCGCCAGCGCCCATGCACCCCATGACATGAGGATGTTCAGGTCGATGTGGTGGGCGACGGTGTTGGCAAAGACGTTGGCGCTGTCCACTCCCTGGGACAGGGCGGTCTTGTCGAGGTAGGCGTCACCACCGTTGTACCAGCGGCGGTGGAAGCCTGCCATGCCCTGCACCAGCATCGGGAAGAAGATGACGTTCATGCAGACGAGGCTCGGCCAGAAGTGGAGGTGTCCCAGCTTGCGGCTCATGAAACGGCCGGTGATCTTCGGATACCAGTGATACACCCCGGCGAAGAGGCCGAAGAGAATCCCCGGAGCCACCACGTAGTGGAAGTGCCCGATCACGTAGTAGGTATCGTGAAGGTGGAGGTCAGCGAGGTTGAACGCCAGCGGCAGGCCGGTCAGACCGCCGATGCCGAACATGGGCAGGAAGGCGCAGGCCCACATCATCGGCGGGGTGAAGCGGATGGAACCGCCCCACAGGGAGATGATCATGGCAGTGAGCAGGATCACCGACGGCACGGAGATGAGCACGGTGGTGGTCTGGAACCAGGTGGACACCATCGGTCCCATGCCGGTCATATACATGTGGTGGGCCCACACGACGAAGGAGAGGAAACCGAGGACGAGGACGGAATAGACCATCGACTTGTAACCCCACAGCGGCTTGCGGGTGTTCACCGGGATGATTTCCGCGACGCAGGCGATCGCGGGAAGGAGCAGCACGTACACCTCCGGGTGGCCGAGGAACCAGAAAAGGTGCTGGAACAGCAGTGGCGAACCACCACCGGAAAGGTCCGCCAGACCTTCCGACTTCGTGAACAGGCCGGACGGCATGAAGAAGGAGGAATGGGCGACGCGATCCATCAACTGCATGATGCCGGCGGCCTCAAGCGGAGGGAACGCGAGCAGGAGCAGGAAGCCGGTGACGAGCATGGCCCACACCAAGAACGGCAGGCGCATCCAGGTCATCCCACGGGCGCGCAGGTTGATGATGGTGGTGATGAAATTCACCGAACCGAGGAGCGATGAAGTGATGAGCAAGACGAGGCCGATGAGCCACTGGGTCTGGCCAGCCAGCCACTGGTTCACCACCTGGCCGTCCGCGAATCCCGCGAGGGGTGAGTAGTTCGTCCAACCGGACTTCGCCGCGCCGGACTCCATGAAGAAGGAGGCGCACATGATCACGCCGCCGAGGAAATAGAGCCAGTAGCTGAGCATGTTCAGCTTCGGGAACGCCATGTCCGGCGCGCCGATCTGCAGCGGGGTCACGTAGTTGCCGAAGGCACCGAAGCCGAGCGGCACGATGCCGAGGAACACCATGATGGTGCCGTGCATGGCGCCGAACATGTTGTACGTTTCACCCGTCACCTTGCCGTCGGAGAGCCAGCGGGCCTTCCAACTGTCGGTGAAGATCCAGCTCATCCACTCGTGGAGCGGCTCATGGGGATAGGCGATGCTCCAGCGCATGACCATCATGAGGTAGAATCCGAAGGCCAGGAAACACATCGCTGTGATCCCGTACTGGATGCCGATCATCTTGTGGTCGGTGGAGAAGACGTATTTCTGGAGAAACCCCGGATCGTGATGATGGTGATCGTCATGATGGGCGTCATGCCCGTGGTGGCTGTCTGCGTGAGCGCTCATAGGTCCGGCTGCGGCGATGGGGTCGAAGGTGGAGTTGGGAAAAAGTGGCGGAGAGGATCCGCCGGTTGTTTTGAAATCATTCGGTGGCGGGCTGGAGGGTCACCGGGTTCAGCATGGTCGCCGGATCAAGCGGTTCGCCGGGGAGCGCCTTGTCATGCTCGGCCATGACTTCGGCATCCGTGGCAGGCTGGCCCGCCTTGGCTCGCTTGCCGGAGATGTCCAGTGCGGACTTCGCCATATCGACGGTCACCACGTCACCGGCGGTGTTGCCGAAGCCGTTGCGGATGTAGGTCATCAGACCGGCTAGGTCTTCCGCGCCCATTCCGGCGCCCTGCGGAGGCATGATGCCTGCACCATAGGTCTTGCCGGAGCTGGTCGGACCCTGGATGCCGTTGAGGATGACCATGGCGAGCGCGTCGGTGTTCCCGAGGACGCGCTTGGAACCCGCGAGGGATGGATAGTTCGCGCCGTCGCCCTTGGCGTCAGGCCCGTGGCAACCCGCGCACTTCGCGGAGTAGAGCTTGGCACCGCGGGTGCTGTAGGCGGCGATGGCGTCCTTCGGCTTCGGACCGCTGTCGTCGCCACCAGGAGCGGCGTCACGGACGTAGCCGGGCTTGAAAAGAGCCTGGTAGTCGAACCAAGCCCCGCCGTTGCCAAGAATTCCACCCGCGACCACACCGGAAATGCCGATCACGACGACAAGCCAGAGAGATACGGGTTCACGGCCGTTGTCGGCGATGCGCTTCTCACGCGCGGTCGCAGCGGCTTCGCGGATGATACGGCCATGTGCCTCGGCGACGTTGATCGACTCATCGAGGTCAGGCTTGGAGTTCGGCACGGACATGGTGGGAAAGGAATGCGTTGTGGGGAAAATTATTTCTCTTCGGCCTTCTTCGGCGCGAAGTCGATGGACGCGGGAACCGGCTGGTCCTTTTTCATCGAAAGGAGGTAGGAAACGAGCGCCTTGGCGTCGGAATTGGGGACGAACTCGGTCGTGTCAGATCCCGGGGACCTGCCGTCAGAGAAGGTCACGGCATCATCGGAGAGGCCGGTGCCGACTTCCTTCTCATCGAACATGAAGCGGAAGGAAGGACAGGTGGATTTCTCACGGTCCGCCTCATAGCGTGGGTTGAAAAGGTGGGCGTAGAGCCAGCGGGACGGATTCTCCGGGGAGTAGATGGCCTCCACGCGGCGACCGACGTTGGAAAGGTCCGGACCCACGCGGCTCACCCCGATGTGGGCGAACTTCTCGCCGAGGAAGTCATAGGCGTTCGTCTCGCGGCGGGTGTCGCCACGCTCCGGATCCGCCTTCAATCCGCCCCAGTCGGCGCGGAACAGGTCATTGCCCGCATACGTCGGACGGACCACCTGGGTGTGGCAGTTGTAACAGCCGTTGGAGGCGTAGATCTCGGCACCGTTGGCCACACGGCCGGCGCGCTTCGGGAAATACGGGCCGGAATCCGGCTCCTCCGCATTGAGCGCGATGGGGGCCAGGTTCCGCATCTTGACGAACGGGATGACGACAACCGACAGCCAGGCAAGCCCGAAGCTGACCGAGAGGCCGATGATGAAATGGCGGAGACTCATGAGTGCGGTGGGAATTTCCAGTTGAACTTAGTGGGCGTGGGCGTCCGCGGAGCCGGGTCCGGCGTTGTCGATGTCCCCTTCCGCACCGTGCGGGCTGCTTCCACCATGGTGGGAGACCAGGAGCGTGGGGTGCGAACTGCGGCGGCCGAGACGGAGCCACATCAGCGTCAGGTGAAGGAAGAAGAAAACGTTGGAAAAGAGAATGAACGCCCAGGCGATGGTGATGAAGATCGCGTAGGGATAGGTGCGGGTGGCGGCATTGATCCATGGCTGGATCCATTCCTCCTGGCCGATCCCCTGCATGAGGCCGCCGAAAAGCGCCACCACGGAGACGGCGATGATGCCATAGACCGAGAAGAAGAAGTGCATGCTGATCAGGCGGCGGGACAGCCACTCGCGGCGCGTGATGCGCGGCACGATGAAGTAGATGGCACCGAACATGATGAAGCTGAAAAAGGAGTAGAGGGCCAGGATCTCGAAGCCATAGCCGGAGAGCGAGAACTGGGTGAGCTTCAGGCTGGAGCCGGGGAGATTGAGGAACAGGCCGGCGAAGCCGAAGACCAGCAGGCCGATGATGCCCGCGACGGAGAAGCGGAGCGACGGGCTCTGCTCGACCGCTTCAGGGCTGGCCAGGGTGGTGCGGAGGATGTTCACACCGGCGGCGAGCGCGGGGATGAACAGCAGCGCGGTGGCGGCGGCTCCGAGGTAGGGAAGGAAGAATGGGATCGGCGCTCCGGTCAGCTTCTGCATCCCCGCCCATGGCGCGATGATCGCCAGCGACCAGAAGCCGAGCTTGGCGAGCGTGTAGCTGAAGATCGGACGGCCGGTCACCTTCGGGGCGAGGTAGTAGCTGGCGGCGAGGGCGACCGGGGTGAAGAAGAGGAAGATCAGGCCGGACTTGAACCAGGCGGCGATGCCTGCAGCCATCACCGGGTGGCCCTGGAACACGAACACCAGCAGGTTTGCGGTGAGGAAGATCCATGGAAACCAGACCATGGCCGCCATGATGTACCACTGGGAGATATAGACGTAGCCGGAAGGACGGACACGGAACTGGATGAACGACCAGACAACGATGACGAAGTAGGTCACCAGCAGCACCGGCCAAATGAAGGTCGGAAACTCCATCCATGGCACACCGGTGCCAGCACCGCCGAGGATGCCGAGCAGACCGATGCTGACGGCGAAGTTCCAGACGTGACCGGCGGCGAGGATGATGCCTGCGGACTTGCACTCCTGACGGGAAAGCCGGGCCATCAACCAAATCATGACACCGAAGGCGGCCTGGAAGCCCCAACCATAGACCAAAGCGGCGATGTGGGCCGGGAAAACACGGCCGTAGGTGAGCCAGCCGAAACCCGAAAGGAACTCCGGACTGTGCACCTTCGCGGAGGAAATGAGGCCGAGGATGATCGAAACAGCCAGCCACGCGGCACCGCTCGTCATGAAAAACATGACGGGATGGCGCAGTGAGCGGTCAATATCGGCGCGGAGTTTCGCGTCCTGGATGGATTGGGCGGTGGAAGACATCGTCTGTGGAAAAATTGGAGGTCCGTTACTTGGCTTCAGGCTGGATCAGCTCGGAAGTGGGGAGTTGCGGCTTGCCGATCTCGCCACGGAAGGCTTTGACCCATTCCGGTTTCACTTGCGAGGCTTTGTTGCCGAAGCTGTTGCGGATGTAGGTGAGGACGGCGGCAAAGTCTTCGTCGCTCATGGCGGCGGCCATCGGCGCCATGCCGGCGACGAATTCCTTGTGCTCTTTTCCGGCCACGGTGATCGGGCCGATGATGCCGCGGAAGCCAATGATCGCAAGGTTCGAGACGGGGCCGGTGACCCACTCGGAGCCAGCAAGCGGAGGACCGGCCATCGGCACACCCTCGCCATTCTGACCGTGGCAGGCACCGCAGAGGAGATAGCTGGCCTTGCCCTTTTCAACAATGGCGGGATCGACGGGATCCTTGGACTCCGCCGCTTCCTTGTTGATTGCGGAGGGGTCGACCGAACCGCCCGCTTCCTTGGCCTTCGCACGGGCAGAGCCGGGGACGATCTGGGCGTCGGTGGAGACTGCGGCGGGCTTGGAGGCAGCGAGTTGCGTGGCAACGACGGAGATCGCTTTGTCGATGGCTTCCTGGGGAAGGGCGGTGGCCTGGGCCTTCAGCACTTCCTCCTTGTTCTTGTAGCGCGTCTCGGCGACGACATCCTCGAGGTTCTTCGGCTCGGAGTTGTTGAACAACCAGATGACCGCCAGCAGGACGCCGAAACCGGCGAATACGAAGAGCGCCCACCAGAAGGTGGTGAAGCGGGTGAAAAGATTATCGCGGGAAGAGTCCATTTGAGAGGAGAGAAGCTAGGTATTCCGTGGGGTGTCGATCAGCTCGACATGTTGGCGGATTCGAGGATGCGCGGGTCGCGGTTCGGATAGACCGAATGCTGGCCGAGGGCGCGGAGGAGGAAGAAGATGAAGCCGGCGCCGATTGTGACGAAGGCGAGGATGTCCCCCCAGAACGCACCGGGAATGGAGGTCTGGATGGCACCGAAGACGTCCTGGTTGATGTTGCCCAGGGACACGCCGCGCTCAGGAATCGAGATCAGGTAGTGGTCCAGCACGTGCATCACCAGAGTGTAGGCGGCGACGATGGAGAGCAGTTTCGGGCTGCGCTTCAGCCAGGACTGGAGGAGGACGACGAAGGGCACCACGAAGTGGCCGAAGACCAGCACGATCATGCCGATGTTCCAGTTACCGGTGTTCCGGATGAGGAAGTAGGAGGTTTCCTCCGTGATGTTCGCATACCAGATGAGGAAGAACTGGGAGAAGGAGATATAGGCCCAGAACACCGTGAAGGCGAACAGCAGCTTGCCCATGATGTGGAAGTGTTCGCCATGGGTGACGTGCTTCAGGTGGCCGCGGCTCTTGAGGAAGGTCACGATGAGAATGATGACCGCCATCGAGTTCAGCGCGGAACCTGCGAAGAGATACACACCCCACATGGTGGAGAACCACTTGTAGTCCAGACCCATCATGAAGTCGAAACCGGTGAAGGTGATCGTCAGCGCGAAGAGGATGAGGGTGTAGGTGGAGTGGAAGCGGGCGCGGAAGAGGCGCTTGGTGCCCGGGTTCGGGTCCGTGTCTTGGTCGGTGGAGAGCTTGCGCAGGCCGAAGATCACCAGCGTGAGGCCGATGAAGTAGAAGGCGACGCGGCCGTACCAGAACGGGATGTTCATGTACCAATGCTTGTTGTAGAGCAGGTGGTCCACGTGGTGGAGATGCTCCTTCACGTTTCCGTGGGCGGCGCGGTGGGTGTTCATCCACTCATACAGGAAGTGCTGGACCTGTGGGAAGAGCAGCGGAATCGCGAACAACATCATCCAGCCGTAGGTTGAGCCGAGGTTCTCGAAGGTCCGGCGGACGGATGTCCCCCACCCGGAGTTGGAGACGTTGTGGAGCAGCGTCCAGAACACACCGCCGATGGACAGCGTAAGGAACAGGTAGAACGCAAAGACCCAGGAATAGGAGTAGTTCCCCCGGATTTTCTCAGGCGCGAAGAACAGCAGGTAAATGCTGATCAGCGTGCCGATCAAAGCGACGGCACCGGCGATGGTTTTCACCTTCGCGATCTTCGATTTATCCAGGTGATCGCCGTTGATGGCGATGTCTGCGGATGTGACGTGATGGGACATCTTGGCGGGTAGGAAAATTATTGGGCGGCGGGAGCCGGAGTTGCTTTGGCGGCTTGCAGCGTGCGGACGTAGGCGATGATGGCCCAGCGGTCGCGGACGGGGATGTTGGCGCCGTAGGAACCCATCATGCCCTTGCCTTTGGTGATGACATCGAACATGCGGCCGTCCGGGTAGGACGGTGCCTTGAACGGATCTCCATGCAGGTTGGCAATGCCGGGCACGCCATACTTGGAGGTGATGCCCAGGCCGTCTCCGGAGGCTCCGTGACACGCGGAGCAGTAGATGTTGTAGCGTTCCTGGCCGCGGCGGATGAGAGCAGCCGCATTGTCCGCCGTGAGTTCCAGCTCGGCCGGCATGCCGGTGCCGAAGTAATCATCGAGCGTGCCGGAATAGTAATAGCCGGTCTGGCCGCCGAATTCGTATTCCGGGATGCCACCGATGACGCGGGCACCTTCTTCGTTGAAACCACGCGGTTGGGTATCATGGACCGGCAGACGGCCGCCATGTCCGTCCGCGAAGAACGGTTCCGGCTTCTGGGCCCGCAGCTTGTCCTGCTCATCCATGTCCGGGAAGATCCGGATCGGTGGCTTGGACGAATGCTGGCCGCGGAATCCGAAGATTCCGACAACGAGCAGCGCGATGATCGCGTAGATGATGAAGAAGTAGCGCATGGAGAAAATCGTTTGAGGGGTGCGGACAGCCGTGGGTTATTTGTCCTCTTCTTCGACGAGTTCGATGTTCGCTCCGCCAACCTCGGAAAGGAGGTCGCGGGTGCCGTTGGGGCTGAACTTCGGATCGCGGGCTTCGATGGCGATGAAGAAACCATCGTCGGTCGCACGGTGGAACTGGCGGCTGGCGAACAGCGGGTGGTTCAACCTCGGGAGCTGCATCAGCGCGAGTACGCCGAACAGCACCGTCAGCACGGAGAACAGGATCGTCAGCTCGAACATGATCGGGAAGAACGCCGGCACCGTGAAGATGTTCGTCGGCTTTGCCTGCACCACCGTCGGGTAGATGACGACCTGGGTGGAGTAGGCGAGGGCGAACGCGGTCGCCGTGCCGGTGATGCCGCCACAGAAGACGAACCATGGTAGGATGGAGCGCTTCAGCCCCATCGCCCCGTCGAGGCCGTGGATCGGATACGGGGAATAGCAGTCCCATTTCCGGAAGCCGGCGTCGCGGATCTGCTCGGCGGCTTTGTAGAGGGCGGATGCGCTCTTGAACTCGGCGAGGTAGCCGTAGACGCGTTTGCGGGTGGTGCTCACGTGGTGGAGGAGGTCGGTTGGAAATGGATTACTTGGAGGAGACCAGCTCCTTCTGGTAGGCGGCTTCGGAAACCGCGCCGTGGTCGTCGTGCTCTTCATTGTCGTCGAAGTGCGGGTCGGACTCCGGAAGGGTCCATTTCACCTCGGCGATGTTGATGCAGGGCAGGAAGCGCAGGAAAAGCAGGAACAGGGCGAGGAACATGCCGATGGTGCCGACGAAGGTCATCATCTCCACACCGGACGGGGAGTAGGTCTTCCAGTCACCCGGCAGCCACATCCGCGCCAGGGTGGTCACGATGATGACGAAGCGCTCGAACCACATGCCGACGTTGACGCACATCGAGACGATCATGATGACCCAGAGGTTTTCCCGGCACCATTTGAACCAGAAGACCTGCGGGGAAAGCACGTTGCAGCTCATCATCGCCAGGTAGGCCCACCAGTATGGGCCGGCGATACGGAACTTGAAGGCGTCCATTTCGTAGATCGCACCGGAGTAAAAGGCGACGAAGAGCTCCATCAGGTAGGCGTAGCCGACGATCGTGCCGGTCAGCAGGATGATCTTCGCCATGTTGTCGATGTGCTTCATCGTGATCAGATCCTGGAGACCGTAGATGAAACGGGCCGGGATCATGATGGTGAGCACCATCGCGAAGCCACCGAAGATGGCACCCGCAACGAAGTAGGGAGGGAAGATGGTGGTGTGCCAGCCCGGGACGACGGAGGTGGCGAAGTCGAAAGACACGACCGAGTGCACGGAAAGCACCAGCGGGGTGGAGAGTGCGGCCAGCAGCAGGTAGGCCATCTCATAGTGGCTCCACTGGCGGTTGCCACCGCGCCAGCCGAGGGAGAAGATCCCGTAGAGGAGCTTGCGCAGGCCCGGCTTGCACCGGTCACGGATGGTGGCAAGGTCCGGCACCATGCCGAGGTACCAGAAGATGAGGGAGGCGGTGAAGTAGGTGGACACCGCGAACACGTCCCAAAGGAGGGGCGACTTGAAGTTCTGCCAGATGCCGTTCGCGTTCGGCACCGGTGCGAGGAACCAGGCGAACCAGACACGACCGATGTGGAACGCCGGGAAGATACCCGCACAACACACGGCGAAAATGGTCATGGCCTCCGCAGCGCGGTTGATGGATGTCCGCCAATTCTGTCGCGTCAGGAATAGCACCGCTGAAATCAGCGTTCCGGCGTGGCCGATACCGATCCAGAACACGAAGTTGGTGATGTCCCAGCCCCAGAAGACCCGGTTGGTCATGCCCCAGACACCCACACCCGTGGAAACAAGGTAGGTCAGGCCGCCGCCGACGCCGATGAGGGCGATCAGCGCGGACGGGATGAACAGCAGCCACCACAGGAGGGGCTGCTTGTTTTCGACGACGCCGCAGATCCGCTCGGTGATCCAGTGGTAGGACCGGCCGTTGAGGATCAGCTTTTCACGCTCGAGAACCGGGAGTTTCACTCCCGTGTGCGTCTCCGGAGCTGTGTGGGTGGAGGATGCCATGTGTGGTGGAAAGGCTGGTGGTGAGGGAATTGCGTGAACGGATCAGACCATGTCGATGGTCGCCTTGCCGACGAACTTGGCGTCCGGCATCTGCGGGTTCGGGTTCTTGACCCGGGCCAGATAGCTGGTGCGCGGGCGGGTGCCGATGTAGTTGAGCAGGTCGTAGTTCCGCTCGCTGTTCTTCGCGCGGACCATGGTGGACTTGTCACCGTCGAGCAGGTTGCCGAAGCTGATGGCTTCCGCGGAGCAGACGTCCTGGCAAGCCACCTTGAGGGCTTCCACCGGCACGCGGAGTGTGTTGGTGGTGACCTGGACTTCCGGGGACTTCCGGCCATCTGCGAGAACTTCCTGCTTCTGACCGCGCTTCTGGCGGATGACCGCGTCCTTCAGGCGCTGCACGCAGTAGGTGCACTTCTCCATGACACCGCGCATCCGGACGGTGACGTTCGGGTTGCGCTGGAGGTGCGGACCTTGGCCGACCTGTTTCTCGCCGAACGGTCCCTTGTTGAGGTTGTGTTCGATGAGCGGGTTGCGCTTGTTGTAGTCGAAGAAGTTGAAGCGGCGGGCCTTGTAGGGGCAGTTGTTCGCGCAATAGCGGGTGCCGATGCAGCGGTTGTAGGCCATCGCGTTGAGGCCGTCTTCGGTGTGGACGGTGGCGTTGACCGGGCAGACCGTTTCGCACGGAGCGCTTTCGCACTGCACGCAGGCGACGCCCTGGGTGATCATTTCCGGGTTGCCGGGGTCGAAGTCGTTGTCCTTGTGAACGGCGTAGTAGCGGTCCATGCGGACCCAATGCATTTCACGGCCCTTTGCGACCTGTTCCTTGCCAACGATGGGGATGTTGTTCTCCGCCTGGCAGGCGATGAGGCAGGCGTTGCAGCCGGTGCAGGCGGAAAGATCGATCGCCATCGCCCACTGGTGGAGCGGGTCGCTGAGCAGCGGCTTGGCCTTGCCGTCCTTGCCGGGATCCCAGGTGGAAGAACCTTCCTGTTTGTAGAGCGAGATGTTCTCAGGAGCGTGGGAGTCGTTGCCCTGCTTCTTGACGTTCGAGAGCTGCTTGGCGAAGTCGCCC
>Ga0233365_1000718_pt1 | contig 14844 bp, 14 predicted proteins | sample ElkDunMinimDraft_27_FD_191535 | JGI IMG/M metagenome (GOLD analysis project Ga0233365, IMG submission 191535) | Fecal eukaryotic communites from dung pellets of Tule Elk in California, USA - Elk Dung C36 | ecosystem: Host-associated > Mammals > Digestive system > Large intestine > Fecal | place...
CCATTGTCTTGCAGCAGGAAGCATCAAGCAAGACAGATCGTCATCACCAGGGTCGGGGTGGAGGTTGATCCGGTGGCACACCCGAGGCGTGCGCCACCGGTGGTTCGGTGGTGGCGGAGCTGCGCAGTCTCAGTACCCGATGACCGGCGGAGGAGCGTCCTCGTCGGCCTGCCACGGATCGTCGTCGACGTCGCGCCAGTCGCCCTGATCGACGGAGATGGGAGCCGCCTGGGTGACCACGCTGTCCTCAGTGGAGTCCCGGCCGGTCGCCGAATCGCCACGTGACTCGGGACGCGGTTCCTCCGTCTTGGGGGTGTCCTTGTCCGATGAGCCGTCCGACGAGCCGTCCGCTGCGCTGTCCTGGGCCGGTTTCTCCGGCTCGGGTGCGGTGAACAGGCCCGGTGGCGGTTCGAGGTTGGCGACTCCCGGCAGTTCGTCCCCTCCCGGGATCGGGCTGTTCAGCCCGGTCAGGGGCAACCCGTCGGCTCCGATGAGTCCGGGAGGATTCGAAGCGGCCGAACCGCCGGCGGCCTCGGCGTTGGGCGGTCCCGCTGAGGAGGCGGATTTGTCGTTTGTGGTCATTTGGTCATCACCTGTGTTGTCGTGAAGGGTCACCACAGTCCTCCGCTGATCGCGGAGGCGTAGGCGGCCGGGCCTTGGACGCCGTCGCAGCGCCGCAGCCGGACGTGGTGCTTTCGAGCCAGTTCGGTCAGTTCGGCGCTGATCTCGTTGATGGAGTCGGCATCGCCGGCCAGCCGAATGAGGCAGCTGACCATCTGGCGATTCTCGTTGGGACGATTGCTGGAGGGGCGAAGCGCGATCGAGAACGCGCAGAAGTCGGCGGGCAGTGAAACGGTTCCCTGCCAGAACTTCTCGGCCGTGTCGGCGTCACGGGGGCGGCCGTGCCAGCTGAAGGTGGCCTGCTCCAGTTCGCCGTGCTGCCAGGCTTTCCAGTGCTCGGTGATCGGTTCGGTCGTGTCGTAACCGCCGTCGAGGGAGAATCGCAGGGCGTTGGTGAGGTCCTCGGTGTTCATCGGTTGCATTCCGACCCCGATGCGGGAGGCACCCTTCATCAGCCGCCCGACGGTTCCCGAGAGCGCGCGGTGTACGCCGACCACGCCGCCGCCGCGGTCGGCGGCCACGTCGGGGGCTTCCCGCACGTCCAGTCGCACGATGAACCAACTTGATTTGCGCGGTGGGGTGGTGACCGCGACGCTGTGGGTGACCAGTTGCACCGAGGTCACCGGATTTCCGTTGTAGCGCAACAGATCGGTGAGCGCGGCGAAGACTTCGTGTGGTGGCGCGTCGGTGTCGACGCTGAGTCCGGCGAACCAGCCGGTGCCGTCGAAGGCGACCCCGAGGCTGGTGCCACGTTCGTTGATCGTGTCGACGGTCAACGATGGGCCCGGCTCGCCTTCGGCCATGCGGTCGAGGCGTTGCCGGTAACGCAGTCGCACCAGTCGGGTCAGGCGAACCGTCCATAGTTGTCGGTGGTGGAAGCCGAAGGTGGCAACCGCCACCACCAGCATGATTCCCCCGATCCAGATGGGCGACAGCGCGGGCACGAACAGGAGCACCGCGAGCACGACTTCGATGAAGATCAACTGGGACAGCGTCACGAGACCGATCTGGCCGCGTTGCCGGGTTGAGGGAACCGGAGGCGTCGTCATGGTGTGTCCTTCGGGCGGTGGTGGCGTTCTGCCATGCTAGACCAAATCGATTTGTCGGTAGGCTTTCAGAACCACGCCTATCGGTTCATGGAGGAGCTCGCGGTATGCGTACTCGACGCGAACAGGTGCAGGCACACCGATTCACGGTGCGGCGAATCATCTCGGCCATGGTTTCGGGTGAACCCGAAACTCTTGACCTTCCGATGCGCCGACTGGGATTGGCCGCCCTCGCATCAACGGTGATCGCCGGCCTGGTGTTCGCCGGATTCTGGGTGGTCGGGTTGATCTGGCCCGGGGGCGCCGAGTCCTGGCAGGTTGACGGGGCGATCATCGTGGAGGAGGAGACCGGTGCCCGGTTCGTCTACTGGGACGGCCAGCTGCACCCGGTTCAGAACTACGCCTCCGCGCTGCTGATCGTCTCCAGTGGAGAGCGGGAGATCTTCTCGGTCCATCAGAGTTCGCTGGCCAACACTCCTCGCGGTGGCATGCTGGGCATTCCCGGTGCCCCCGACGCGTTGCCCAAGGCCGATCAGTTCGTCTCGGCGCCGTGGTCGACCTGTTCGGCGCCCAACCGCATTGATCCGTTGAAACTGGACAGTCACATCGTGTTGGGGATGGCGTTGCCGGGCGGACAACCGCTCGACTCCTCCGAGGGGCTGCTGGTCGCGTCAAGGGGAAAGCTCTACCTCGTCCTGGGCCACACGAAGTTCCTGGTGCCCGACGAGAAGGCGCTGCCCGCGCTGGGAGCCGATCTGGAACAGGTGATCGCGGTCGATTCGGTGTTCGTCAACGCCCTGGAGACCGGCCCCGACCTGGAGGTCACGGTGCCCGACCTGGGCGACGCCGGCCGCGAACTGGACGGCGTCGAGTACGACATCGGTGATCTGTTCTTCAACAACGATCGCCATTACGTGTTGCTGGAGGATGGACTCTCCCCGATCGGGACGTTGACCGCCGAGCTGATCGGTACTCCCCAGCTGGCACTGTCGACGGCGGCGGTCAGCCAGAACCAGTCCGAGACGACGATCGAGCCGCCGGGATTCCCGAGCGACCGTCCCGAGGTGGTGGCCGGTCTGCGGGCCGACACCTCGGCGGTGTGCGCGGTGTACGACGACGGCGACACCGGCGTGTGGACCTTTGCGACCTCTCCCGATGACCTGCAGAGCAACGCGTTGGCGGCGCCGGTCAGCGACGACGAGGTCGCCACGGCCGACCGGGTCATGATCCCCGGTGGGTACGGCAGCCTGGTTCAGGCGGAGATCTCGCCGGGTGCCCCGGGCGGAACGATCTATCTGGTCACCGACCAGGGGTGGAAATTCGGTATGACACCCGAGGTGTTGGAGGCGTTCGGTTACACCGGCATCGCGGCCACACCGGTTCCGTCGTCGCTATTGGACCTGTTGGCGACGGGCCCGGCGTTGAGTCAGGCCAGTGCGCTGGGATTCATCGGATGACGCCGTTCTTCCGGGTGGCCGGGTGCCGTGACCTGCGCGAAGGCCACAATGTGGTGTGGTCGCGCGGCGTGATCAACCGCCGCCGACCGGCTGGGATTCCAGCCCTGATGCGGGTTTCCGACATTTAATCCGGCTGCCCATATTCACATTTCTCGAATTTGTACTAAGCTGAGCCCATCCAGTCGCAAAACGCTTTGCATGACTTGTTTGGAGGAACCGATGCCGCCCCCATCATCTGACAGCAGCATCGACGTCGACGTGGACGCCATCGAGGATTTCCAGCCGACATTCAACCGGCTTGATGCCCGAGCCAGCACCGCGCACGTCAAAGTCGGTCCGGCCTCGGCCCAGGGGCTCGGTCAGTTCTCGGCTGCGGTGCAGGTGATCGCTGACCACGATCGCTTGCGCGGTCAGTACATGGAACGCCTCGCTCTGCTTCGGCAGGCCGTAGCGATCGCGAACCAGAAGACCACGATGCTCATCCGCAATTACCGCAAGACAGAGGGCAACACCAAGGGGAACATGGAAGTGTTCATGGGCCCGCTGGCCAACATCATCAAAGAAGTGCGAAAGGACTAGGTCATGCCTTCTTTCTGGCAGCTGGAGGCCTACTTCCAGGGTGTCAACCCTGGACCGGCGGCCAACAGCTCACAGGCGAATTGGCTCGCCAGTGCCGCCGAAGCTCGGCAGTTGGCCGACGAACTGGTCAAGAACGTTGAAATCCTCAAGCAGTTCTGGTCCGGTCCGGCAGCCAACTCCTACTACGACGCGATGCGTGCCATCGCTGAATTCGCCGCCGCGCTGGCGACCGACCTGACCAACATGGCCAACGGTCTCAGCCAAATGTCCATGATGGCCAGCACCATCAAACCGCAAGCCCTGTCCATCATCAACGCCGCTCGTAGCAACCCGTACTCTCGGGCAGCCGCGATCGCGCCGTTGACCGCGCTTCTCAACCAGTTGTCCGGTAGTTACACGAACAACCGCAGCAACTACTGGAAGGAGCCGTCACAGGCTCCGAAGCAGTTGCCGCAGTCCGGTAACGAGAAAGAGGCGCAACCGCAGAAGGGCCGCGAGGCCGGCAAGGTATCGCCGGTCGACCTGCTCGACGGTCTGCAGGATCTTCGGAAGATCACCGAGATCGGCAAGTACATCTATGACGCCTTCAATCCCGATGACTTCCCCTCCGGCGTGATCGGAACCGTGCCCGGTGGTTCGCTGCCCGGCTTGCCCGGACTGCCCGGTGGACCGGGCGGTGGAGATGGCAGCGTGCCGGGCTGGGACGGCAACGGCCCGCTGCCTGATCCAGACCACCCCGACTACCAGCCGCTGCCTGAACCCGAAACCGATCTGACCGACCCCAACGCTCCGCCAGAGACAAGTCTGGCCAGTGCCGCTCCCAGCGGCATGGTGGGTCCGCCCCCGGCGTTGTCGTTGGCCACCGGTGCTGGACCCGGCATGGGCGGCGGTATGGGTGCCGTACCGATGGCCGGCATGGGCATGGGTATGGGAGCGGCCGGTTCCGGCGCTCGTTCAGCTCCCTCGACCGGTCCCGGCGGACGGCCGCCGGGCGGAATGATGGGCGGCCCCGGCATGATGGGCGCCCCCATGCGAGGTGGGCAGCAGCAGGAAGAAGAGTCGGGTCACCACACCTGGCTGACCGAGGACGAGATGGCCTGGGACGGTGACGCGGCACCCGCCGCCGTCGTCGACCGACCGACGTCCGCCGGTTAACGAAGCGGGGTCTTGTGGAACCCACCTCACCCCCGCAAAGCCCTTGCGGTTCCACAAGACCCCCTCGTCAAGTCGCCGAGGCGGCCGACCCGATCGATCCGGTTCGCGGAGTTTCGCCGTCGGCGAGTCAACTCGAAGCGAACCAGATCGAGGGTGCGATCGCGACTGGAAGCAAGACACCCGGGGTTCCGGCCGACTCGGTGCCACCGGTTCACGGGAAACCGGGCAACGTCAAGCCCCGCGATGAAAGCGGGCACACCAACCGGTGAGTGACCCCGGTTCGGTGAAACATCACGGTCTCAACGAATTCCGCCGCCCGCAGGCGCTGGGAGGTCGTCAGTGACGGAACGGACCGCTCACTTCGAAGGTGACTCCATCGGTGCTGGAACCGGATGCCCCTCGCTGCGAGGAGAAGTACAGCCGCGTGCCGTCGGGGGAGAAGGCCGGACCGGTGATCTCGGAGTCGTCGTGACCTTCGACGCGCAACACCGGAGCCACCACTCCGTCGGGAGTGATGATGTTGATCTCCATGTTTCCGCCGTCCTCGGCGACATACAGGTCCCCGGCGGTGGTGCCGGTGATGTTGTCGACGCCGTCGAGGGTTCCGTCACCGTCGTAGTGGGAGGTGACGCTGGCGGTTCGGGTGTCGTAGGCCCAGACCCGGCGGTCGCCCTTGGCGGTGAAGTAGCAGGTGTCGGCGGCGTAGTGGCAGCCCTCGCCGCCGTTGAAGTGCAGCGCGTCGTCGACCTGGCGGCGGGTCTGGGTTTCGAGGACTCCCGGGGCCGGATTGGGGATCTCCTTCCAGGTCACCGACTCCAGTGTTCCACACAGGACTTCCAGGCGGCCGCTGGACAGATCGCCCCAGGTGTCGGGGATGAACCGGTAGAAGCATCCGTCCGACTCGTCCTCGGTCAGGTAGACGACTTGGTTGTCGGGATCGCAGGCGGCGGCCTCGTGCTTGAAACGGCCCATGGCGGTGCGTTCGGTCGCGGTGCCCTGTCCGTATGGATCGGTCTCGTACACCTTGCCGCGGAATATCTCCTCGCAGGACAACCAGGTGTTCCAGGGGGTCGAGCCACCGGCGCAGTTGAGGTTGGTGCCGCGAAGGATCGGGTAGGCGCGGTCGACGGATCCGTCGGCGCCGAAGCGGATCGCCGTCACACCACCGGCCAGCGGGATCTCCGAATTGGACACGTAGATCCAGCCGTCCTCGTCGGGGAAGCAGGCGCCCCCGTCGGGAGCCGGGTGCCAACGGGTGCCGCCCACCTCCCGGGTGGACCGCGCGATCACACGACTGGTGAAGCCCTCCGGAAGCGCCACGTTGTTGCCGTCCACAGGCAACAGTGGACCGTAGGGGCCGTGGTCGGTCTCGGCAGTGGCGGCTGACTGCCACAGACTGCCGGTGACGGCGACGGCTCCACCGGCGGTGACGGCGCTGATGAAGGTGCGGCGATGCATGGCGCCTCCTGCGTGTGACGGTGACCTTTCACCATCATGGGAGACCAGGCAGAAGAAGTAAATTGGACGCGATAGCAAACCTGCGCGGCTAAAACTGTGATGGATCACAAGGTGAGTCACAGTCATGTTGTCGTCTCGTCGGGTTTTACCCATTCGCCAGTCGGTCGTTGTGCGCAGGTCACAATGGCGAAATCCCGGGCGTGTCGCGCACCCCGAAACCGTGGTGTCGTGAGTCAACCCGTCGAATCGTTTCGTTGCGTCCGCAAGCGCTCTAGCCTGGATCCCATGACGGAGAAGACGCGGTTGGAGCAGTTTCCCGAGGACGGCTGGTCACGTGCGCTGGCCGTTGTCGCCCATCCGGACGACCTGGAGTACGGAACAAGTGGGGCGATAGCGCGGTGGACCGGGATGGGGCGGTGGGTCGGGTATCTGTTGGTCAGCAAGGGGGAGGCCGGAATGGACGATGTCCCACCGGCCGAGGCCGGGCCCATCCGAGTGGCCGAACAGATCGCCGCCGCCCGGATCGTCGGAGTCGACGACGTCGAGTTCCTCGACTACCCCGACGGTCTGATCGAACAGTCGGTGGCGTTGCGGCGTGATATCGCCGAGGCGATCCGACGGCACCGCCCCGAGGTCGTCATCACGATCAACCACCACTCGCACTGGGGGCCGGGTGCGCTCAACATGGCCGATCACCGCAATGTGGGCGGTGCGGTGTTGGATGCGGTACGCGACGCCGCGAACCGGTGGCTTTTCGCCGATATCGAGTTTCCGCCGTGGAGTGGTGTGAAATGGGTCGCGGTCGCCGGTTCCCCGCATTCGACACACGCAGTGGACATAACCGACACAATGGACGCGGCGATCGCTTCTCTGGCCGCGCATCGGCGTTATCTGGATTCGTTGGGGGAGCATCCGTTGGCGGAGCCGGCGGACTTCCTGCCTGCGATGGCACGTCAGATCGGCTCCGGATTCGACAGTCCGATGGCGACCGGTTTTGAGGTTATTCCGATGTGATTACCGGAGAAATCGGATGAAAGCGAAGACATTCGGAATGTTTTCAGATTACGCCGCTGCGACCGCGCCTTATTCATCCATGAAGCCAGATCTATCGGCCCTACCGGTGAGTATGTCGAAGGTTGTGGATGATTGAGTCCGGTTTCGCCTCGCCTTTGTCGTCGCTTTGCGCTGCGGCGGTGGTGAAAATACCCTTTCTCCCCCGGTTCTAATTGCCGGTGCCGGTTCATTGCGCGACGGTCCATGTTGCCGCGAGAAGGCATCGGCGCGGTCTTCGGCGAGGCGGTGGCGGCCCGGGTGATCTGGCGTTTCGCACCCATCCGACCTAAACCACGCAACCACTATGGACTATCGGTAATGGAAACGGTCGTTGAACCGCCCATGGCAGAGCGGGTCTGGACATATTCGCGATCGCCGATTTGCGATCTGGGCCTCAGGGCGGTTGACAAACCTACTGACAAATCCGGTAGGTTCGATCACCGATGATGCCCCTCTGACCAGAATTGTCCAGGAACCCTCATTCCCTCGTGGCCACATGGCAGGTCGGTTCGGCAGGAGCGACCACCACCGAGGGCGGATTCCTGGGCTGCTGTTTGGAACGGGTTCTCATCTGCCGTGACGCGTTGGCGCACTGTGTCACCTATTTGCGGCCACGGCGGGCAGGCTTGAAATCAACTGTAGACCGAATATCAGGTCTTCGTGAACGGAAGGAGGCGCGTGTGCGTTTGGCAGGCGTTGTTCACGCGCGCGACCTTGATCCCCCGAGGGCGGCCCACGCACGGGCGACCGCCGCTCGGTCGCCGATAACGGCTTTGGAGATGGTGCGAACCTCGTGAGGATTACCCAAAAGCTGGGTGTACTGGTCGCGGTGCCGCTGATCGCAGTTGTTGCGTTCGCGGCTCTGGCGGTTTTCACCACAGGTGGAGAGGCGCTGCAAGCGGAACGCTTGCGGAGCCTGGTGATCACCAGTGCCTCAGCAGGAGAGCTGATTCAGAAGTTGCGGGCCGAAAGGTCCGCCGCGGCAACCGCGCTCATCGACGGCGAGGACGACAGTTTCACCGCGTATCGCAACGCGGCGGGACTGACGGACCGGTCGGTGGCCGACTATCGGGCGGCGCGATCCAAACTGTCTGAACTGCCATCCACCACTACCGAGCTACTGGAACGCATCGACGTTCAGCTGGACAGTCTCGAAACGCTACGCGGATCGGTACTGGCCGGCGATCAGACGACCTCGGCGGCGACTTTCGCCTACCGCATCACCATCGCGGACCTGTTGGAATATCGCGACACCGTCGCTCAGGCCGGTGGGGCCTCGGGCGACGTCGCCGACCAACTGCGTGGCGCCGCGGCGTTGACGCGCGCGTCGGAATACCTGGGCATCGAGCAGGTCGCCGTGCTGCGAGCCATCGCAGCGGGAACGCTGACCTTCAGTTCCCATCAGGACATCACCGCGGCCCGCACCGCGGCCGTCGAATCGATGATCACCTTCAACAGCCTCGCCCCGGCCCACTGGCAGTCCTGGGTGGAGCAATCGTTGCGTGGTGAGCATCTGGTGGACGCGCAGCGCATGGAGGACACCGTCGCGCGTATCGGTCCCGGCGACCCGATCAAGGTCGACATCGCCGCGTGGAACGAGGCGCTCAACACCAAGGGCAACAGCCTTCTCAACGCGCAGAACAAGATCGACGCCGACATCGTCGCCCGAGTGACGAGTCTGCGCGATTCCCAGCGGGACCTGACGATCCTGCAGACCGTCGCGGTGGCCGTGGCCGTCGCGGTGGCGATCAGCCTCGCGGTCTGGATGGGACGCCCGGTTGTTCGCGGACTGGGCCGACTGCGTGACACGGCTCGCCGAGTCGCCCAGCACGACCTACCCGAATCGGTCGCGAGATTCGACGACCATGAGGTTCTCGGTGAGCTCACACCCGAGCAGTTCGCCGACGGCATGACACCTCCGATCGACGTCAAGGGCAACGACGAGTTGGCCGAGGTCGGTCGCGCCTTCAACGAGGTCCACCGCGAGGCGGTTCGCGTCGCCGCGCAGCAGGCCCTCCTTCGCGTCCACATCGGTGCCATCTTCGTCAACCTCGCCCGTCGCGGTCACTCGCTGACCGGGCGACTGACGGCGGCGTTGGATGAGGCCGAACGCAGCGAGCTCGATCCCGAGCGCCTGGAGCGATTGTTCGCATTGGACCACCTGGTGACCCTGCTGGCGCGGTCGAACGACTCGCTGCTGGTCCTCGGTGGCGCGTCACCGGCCAAGGTGCGCACAGTGGATGAACCGATCTCGGACGTCCTCACCGCCGCCGGCGCTCAGATCGAGCAGTACACCCGTATCGACGTCGGAATGGTCGACGCTGGTGTCGCCCTCCACGCCGACGCGGTCGACGACGTGGTGAAACTGCTGGCGGAGTTGATGGACAACTCCACCCGGTACTCCAAGCCGCAGGTCCAGGTCACCGCCAGATCGCTGGCCGACCGGTTGATCATCCAGATCAAGGACGACGGCATCGGCATGGCGCCCTCACACATCGAGGCGATCAACCACCGGTTGGCCACTCGTCCGCCGCTCGACCTGGAAGCGGTGCGCTCCATGGGTCTGACCGTGGTGGGTCACATCGCGGCGCGGCGCGGGATCAAGGTCCAGCTGCGCCCGGCACACCCACGCGGAACGATCGCCGAGGTGACGGTTCCGTCGAGTCTGCTCACCCATGGCGTATCGAAGAAGATCGCCATCGAACCGGCTCCGCCGAAGGTCGCGCCACTGTTCCAGAAACGCGGCGGCGGTGACCGTAAGCCCAAGCCGCGTCCGACGCGCGAACCACTTCCGGCGATGATCCCGGGACCGGGCGAGCAGCCCACCACACGTCGTTCGTCGAATTTGGACGACACGATGGAGATGCCCATCGTGGCCTTCGACTGGACCGAGGTCGACGACCCGACCCAACGGTTGCCGAAGCGACACCGTCCCGAACTACCGGCTTCACGGCCCGTTGAAGCGATCGCCGCCGGCCCGGCGCCGATCCCGTCGCAGAGGCCTTCGCCTCGACCGACCGCACCGTCCTCACCCGCCGCCACGACCGCTCCGGCTGCTCCTGCGGTTCCGGCGGCTCCGAGCCAAGGCCAGCTACCCACTCGGGTACCCATGGCTCAGCTGGTGCCCGGTGCCATCACCTCCACATCCAACACCCCTCAAATCGGCGGTGAGCTCCGAGACCCGGACGCCGTGGGAGCCACCTACGCTGCCTACGCCCGCGGATTGGCCGCCAAACGTGTCCCTGCCTCCACTGAATCAGACAGATCGAGAGCCGCGCTGTGACTGACCTTGACCTGGATTTTCTGCTCAACGACTTTGTCGAACGTGTACCTCATGTCACCCACGTCATCGCGGTCGCCGCTGACGGTCTGTTGGTCGCTCGCAACGATGAACTCGCCGTCGATGACGCGGATCGCCTGGCGGCCATCGCTTCCGGATTGGTGAGTCTGTTGGGAGGAGCCGCCCGCTCCCTCCAAGCCGACCCGGTCGTGAGCAACCTGACCGAGATGCGTGGCGGCTACATGTTCTCGATGGCGGTTTCCAGCGGCGCGAGCCTGCTGGCGTTGGCCGCGCACGGCTGCGACATCGGTCAGGTGGGCCACGAACTGGCCGACCTGATCAACAAGGTCGGCCCGGCCTTGACCCCACAACCACGTTCCGGTTACCCCAGCCGGGGTTGACCGGTTTCCGACGGGAGGCCTCCGGCCAGAGAGGGTCTCCCGTCGGGCTGTGAAAGAGTTCTGCCCCTCCACCCCCACTTGGAGAACTTATGAAGCAACTGCCCAGGCGCGCGCTCTGGTTGGGTACCGCGCTGACGTTGGTGTTGGCTGGCTGTTCAAGCAGTGGTGATGAGTCCGATGTGGTCAAGATCGGGCTCATCACACCGTTGAGCGGCATCTATCAGGAACCCGGCGAGGAAATGCGCAACGGGTTCCAGCTTTATCTCGACACGCACGGCGGAAAGCTCGGCGGCCGAGAGGTCGAATTGTTGATCGGTAACGAGGGCGAAGGCCCCGAGACCGCCGTCGACGTCGCCGAGAAGTTCATTCTGCAAGACGAAGTCGCGGCACTGACCGGTGTCATGGCCGGTGGTTCGTATGCCGAGATCTCGGTGTTGGCTCAGGAACACAACATGCCACTCATCGGCTCCGGCGGCCGACCCACATTGGATCCGAACAAGTTGGAAGGTCTGTGGCACACCAGTTGGATCTCCGATGAGAACGGCCAGGCCATCGCGCCGTACATGGCCGAGAACATCGACGGTCCGGTGTACGCGATCGGTCCGGATTACCAGGGTGGTCACGACCAGCTGCGCGGTTTCACCGAGACCTTCGCCGAAGTCGGTGGACAGCTCGCCAACCCCACGGGCGAGACCCACTGGACTCCGTTCCCGGAGACCACCAACTTCACCCCCTACTTCACCGAGATCGCGCAAACCGACGCCGCCGCGATTTACGCGTTCTTCGCCGGTACCGCCGCCGTAGACTTCGTGACCCAGTGGGCACAGTCCAACGCCAAGGACATCCCGCTGTACGGCTCGTTCATCACCGAGGGATCGGTGCTGGACGCGCAGGGCGAAGCCGCCGAAGGCGTCTACAGTGTCATGAACTACTCCGCTGACCTTGACAACGCCGCCAACCGGGAGTTCGTCGCCGCGTGGTCGGCCGCCGGACACCCCGGACAGCCGGCGCTGTACTCGGTGTGCGCCTGGGACGCCGCACAGGTCCTGGACCGCGCCATCGCCACCATCCCGCCGGAGATGGCCGTCACCCCCGAGGTCATCAACGACGCGATCGCCGCCCTCGGTGAGATCGACAGCCCACGCGGCGCGTGGCGCTTCAGCGAGGTCGCGCACTCTCCCATTCAGAAGTGGTACCTGCGTCAGGTCCAACTCGACGGCCAGCAACTGGCCAACGTCGTCATCGAGGATCTGGCCACCATCGGTGGTTAAGACCTGGTCGGGACGGTTGTAAAGATTAGGTTGAGGTCGGTGGTGGTCACACTCGGGACGCCCGGTCGGGCGTTCGGCGGCATTGCCGTCGTCGCGAGTGCCGACGCACTGCCACCTCCTCCGCACCCGCACACGCGGCCGGGTTCCAAGGAACACGGCCCACGCGGGTAGGTGAACACCTGGTCCGGGTCGTGTCCGGTTTCTACGGACGCGACCCGGTCGAGACCGTCCCGATCGGTCTTCACCGACACAAGGTCATCCATAATGGAATTCCTGGATGGATATATTCCGCATGTCATCGGCGGAATCGCATACGGGCTGTTGCTGTTCACCGTCGCCAGTGGTCTGACATTGGCCTTCGGTGTCGCCGACGTGCTGAACCTCTCGCACGGCAGCATCTTCGCCCTCGGCGGCTACATCGCCTACGCCCTCACCGACGGAACCTGGACCGGCCTGGTGTTGGCGGTCCTCGCCGGCACCGCAGCCGGAGCGCTGTTCGGTGGCGGACTGTCGATCGCGGTGGCGCCGCTGGCCAAACGTGGCCACCTCGCCCAGGCTCTGCTCACCTTCGGAATCGCCATGATCGTAGGCCACCTGCTGGTCATCGCGTTCGGTTCCGGTGAGAAGCGCCCGACACTGCCCAGCGAACTGACCCAACCGGTCCTGTTCGGAGGCAACTACTACGCCGGATACCACCTACTGTTCATCGTCATCGCCGGAATGCTGGCGGTCATCGGCTGGCTGGTCATCACCCGAAGCAAGGCCGGAGCACGAGTTCGCGCCATGGTCGACGATCGTCAGATGGTCGCCACCCTGGGAACCAACCCGAAACTGGTGCTGGCCGGAGTACTCGCGGTCGCCGGAGCGCTGGCCGGACTGGCCGGAGCACTCGGCGCACCGATCCTCGGTCCCAGCCAGGGCGCGGCCAACATGGTCCTCATGCAGTCGCTGATCATCGTGGTCCTCGGTGGACTCGGTTCCGTCGGCGGCGCGTTCATCGCGGCGCTGGTGGTGGGCCAGGTGCACACCCTGGGCGTCGCATTGGCTCCACAGTGGGCTCCCTACCTGCTGTTCGGTGCCATGGCGGTCGCCCTGCTGATCCGAAAGCCCCCACCACTGCTGTTGGGAGGCCGGGCATGACCGACTCGACCCGTTCCCTCACCACCCGACTCCTCGACGCTCGCCTGGTCGGTGTCCTCATCATCGCGCTGCTGGCGAGCATGCCGTTCGTGGTCGACGCCTACACGCTGTCCTCCCTGTCGGAGGTACTGGCGATGGGACTGTTGGCCGTCAGCGTCGCGGTCATGGCCGGAAACGCCGCACTACCGAGCCTCGGCCAGGTCGCGCCCTACGCCGTCGGCATGTACACCACGGTCGTCCTGATCCGATCGGGATGGACCGTGGGGCCGGTGCTACTGCTAGCCTCGGCCGCCGCCGCCGCACTGTTCTGCCTCATCCTCGGATTCGCGGTGGTCCGCACCCGGGGAGTGGTCTTCCTGATGCTCACCCTGGCCATCGGCGAACTGGCCTACCAGGTCTCGCAACGCTGGAAGAGCGTCACCGGTGGAACCGACGGCAGCGGCCGATACGACGCCACCCAGATGTTCTGGGGCACCGAACCGATGGTCAAACCCGAATCGATCTACTGGTACTGCCTCGCGGTCGCCGTGATCGTGGTGCTGATCGTGGCGCGCCTGGTCTCGGGAACCCCCGGCAAACTCGTCCGGGGAATCCGGGACAACGAGGCCCGCATGAGAGCCGACGGACACCGAGTCGGCCACTACCTGCTCGGGCTCTACGTCGGAGCAGGCGTCGTCGCCGGCATCGGCGGCTCCCTCATGGCATCCAGCCAGCGCATGGTGTTCCCGTCCGACTCCAACTTCAACATCTCCGCCCTGGTCCTGATGGCCGTCGTCATCGGTGGAGCCGCCTCCCTCAACGGCGCGATCGTCGGGCTCGGCGTGGTCATGCTGCTGCGGGACTGGTCCAACACCGCGGTCGCCGAGCACAGTCCACTGGTGCTCGGTGTGCTGTTCATCGTCGTGGTCTACCTCCTCCCGGGTGGATTCGCCGGAGCCGCATCCCGCATCGGTCTGAAGGCAGTCCCATGACGGTGGATTCGTGCCGCCGGGCCACGTTGTCGTCGTCGCACGCACGAACCCGGTACCGTGCCGGCGGTCAAATCTCCTCGCCACGGAATCAGCCTTGGAACTGGTCGAACAACAGGCAACCGATAGCAGAATTGAAAGGGGCGACATGACCGATCAACTGGTCGTGACCGACCTGAGAAAGCACTTCGGACAGTTGCGCGCCGTCGACGGGTTCTCGCTGAATCTGGCGCAGGGCGACCGACACGCCCTGATCGGCTGCAACGGTGCCGGGAAGTCCACGGTCCTTCACATGATCGCGGGCGCCGTGAAACCGACCGACGGACGCATCCAGTTCGACGGCGCCGACATCACCAATCGAGGCTCCCACCGCCGATCCCGGTCGGGCATAGCGCGAACCTTCCAGACTCCCGCG
>Ga0233365_1000721_pt1 | contig 14798 bp, 15 predicted proteins | sample ElkDunMinimDraft_27_FD_191535 | JGI IMG/M metagenome (GOLD analysis project Ga0233365, IMG submission 191535) | Fecal eukaryotic communites from dung pellets of Tule Elk in California, USA - Elk Dung C36 | ecosystem: Host-associated > Mammals > Digestive system > Large intestine > Fecal | place...
CCTGTGGCAGGTAATCAAGCAGTTTCAATACATCCTGTTCGTTCAGCAACGCATCATTTTCTTCAGCAGCAAAAGGCGGTACAGCCATATCGTCCACATAAATTTGTCGATCCGATTTTCTGCGAATGGTCAGCAAACACTGATTAATCACGATTTTTTTTGCCCAAACCTCAAAAGCAGCATTTTCTTTTAGCTGATCCATCTTCGTAAAAATGGTATAAAAGGCATCTGCCAAGGCTTCCTCTATTTCAATATCCTGCTTTAAATACCTTTTGCACACGATATATAATCTGGGAGCCAACAGTTCGTACATCTGCCGTTGCGACGTACGATCCATTTTTCTGCACTGATTTATTAAGTTTTCATCCATATAAATGTATCTTTCTTATAAAGAGTACCAAAACACCTGAAAGGTTGGGATAAGATATTGTTTTTTTTCTAAAAAATGTATTCTTTTTTAGAAATGGATGATTTTGAGAGGGTTGTAAATTCGGATAGAAGTATGATTTCCGAATAGTCATAGTTGCTGACAGGCATCAGCAACTGAAATTATGTGATTTTCTTTGCGATAAGAATTGTGTGGATTTCAGTTTCGGTTTCTGATCTTTTATATTCAACTTCAAAAGTTTTTATGTATTGAAATTTTGTTTTGATAAGTTGATCTTTTAAATCATCGATATTATGGTAATAAAAGTAAACTCTGCCAGCATTACCCACTTTAAAACCCGATTCTTCTTCATTGCTTTCAACGAAACTCAAATAAATTACGCCGTTGTTATTCAATAACTCATAAGAATTATAAATCAGATCCTGACATTCGGTTTGTGATAAATAAGGTAGACAAAATCCTGCAATAATTCCATCGAATTTAGTGGTAAGTGTGTTTATTTCACGCGTATCCATAACAGAAAAATTGGCGGTGGGATTATTATTTTTTGCCAGTTCAACCATATTCGGGGCAATATCGATTCCCAAAATATAAAAGTCAGCTTTTTTGTTCAAAAGATATTTGGTAATATTACCGGGACCGCAACCAATTTCCAACAATTTTGCATTTGGTTTTGTAATAGCATCGCAGAAAAAATCATACGAATTATTGTACAAATCCAACTTCATAAACTTATCCTGATATAGTTCGGCAATCTTATTCCACGTATCAAAAGTTTCTTTGTATTTATCCACTTTGCTTTTAATTTATTTTTTTAGTTTGCTTTCATACAGATCAACCCATTGTTTAACGGTCATTTTCTGCATTAATTCGCCAATAAGTTCCATAGGAATCTGGTCGAACTTTTTAAAGCGGATACAGCTTTTACCCATATCTAACTTTTGTTTGCTGTGTTTAGGATATTCTTCAACAAACCAATCCAACAATTCAGGATCGGAATAAATACCCATGTGGTAAAAATTGATGGAATTCTTTTGTGAAGCCAAGCCCGCAAAAGGCAATGGTTCTATTGGTTTACAGTGATAACCCGCCGGATAAACCGTATGCGGCACCACATAACCCAAACCGCCGTAGCTGATTGCAGCTTCAAAACCTTGAGGCAGATTTTTAACGATAACACTATGCAGGTTGTTAAAAGCTTCTGCCCTGTCTTCGGGCAGGTTGGTTAAAATTTCTTCTACAGTATTTCCTGATGCTTTCATTTTTCCTCTATTTTTATTTTCTTAATATTTTTTCCATTGCTTTTCCTTTCGCTAGTTCATCAACCAATTTATCCAGATAACATGCTTTTTTTGTCAGCGGATTTTCAAGTTCTTCAATACGGTATCCGCAAATAACGCCTTTAATCAATTCAGCATTTGGATTTAGTTCTGCACGATCAAAAAAAGTTTCAAACGTTACTTTTTCATCTATAAGCTGCTGTAACTTTTCTTCGTTAAAACCCGTAAGCCACTCTATTAGCTTGTGAAGCTCTTCTTTTGATCTGCCTTTGCTTTCTACTTTTGCAACATAGCGCGGATAGACTGATGCAAACGTTAGCTTTGCTATTCGTTCGTTATGTTTATCGGTTTCTTTCATTTCAATATTATAATATGATCTATATTGCTGACTTTAAGTTTTTCCTAAAACAAATATAATTCGATTTTGGATATTGATTGAAAAAGAATAAGAGGAAACTTTACACTTAAAGTTAAAATCATGTCCAAATAAAAATGTTTTTATATCGTATTTAAGAAAAACACGTATATTTGCCCATCAAAAAACAAGAAATGATATTATCTAACTTAAAAAAGGGAAAGAAACAGAACTTACGTAGCAACTCGTGAGTCATTTTCCTTTGGTTAGAAACCATATACATCAGGAGCCTGTCATCACGACAGGCTCTTTTTTTTATATAATTCAACAACATATACCTAATCTATGAAAGTATTAAAATTTGGAGGAACTTCAGTAGGAAGTCCGGAGCGTATCGAACAACTGTTGCCAATCATCAAATCGCAGACAGCAGACAAACATCTTGTGGTATTGTCTGCAGTTTCAGGAACTACAAACGATCTTGTAACCTTATCAGAACTTTATTCGAAGAAAGAAAACAATGCGGCCCGAAAACACATCGATTTCCTTTACAACAAATACAGAATATTTACAGACCAATTATTCAAAACCACAGAAGGTAAAGCCGAAGCTCATGCTCTTATCGATCAAATATTTGATTTACTTTACAGTTTCGAGAATACAGATTTCTCAACAAGAGAAGAACGTCTTATTCTGGCTCAAGGTGAAATCATATCCACTACCCTATTCCATTTGCATTTAAAAGAAAAAGGAATTTCATCTGTATTACTTTCGGCTTTAGATTTTATGCTTATCGATCATGAAAACGAACCGGATATTGATTATATAAGAGAATATTCCAACAAAGAATTGGAAAAATATCCTCATGAAAATATGTTTATCACCCAAGGATTTATCTGCAAAAATGCGCAGGGAGAAACTGATAATTTACGCAGAGGAGGATCTGATTATACCGCTTCGCTTTTAGGTGCTGCTTTACAAGTAGAAGAAATTCAGATTTGGACAGATATTGATGGTTTCCATAACAACGATCCGCGTTATGTTCCCAACACGAAGCCCATTGCCCATTTAAGTTTTGACGAAGCTGCCGAACTTTCGTACTTTGGTGCTAAAATTCTGCATCCTCAAAGTGTATTTCCGGCACGTAAATTCAATGTACCCGTACGTTTGCTTGACACCATGAACCTAAATGCATCGGGAACTTTAATTTCGGGCGAAACGACCAACCATAACCAGATTGTAGCGATTGCTGCAAAAGACGGTATTACAGCAATTCGTATACAGTCGTCACGAATGTTAATGGCTTATGGTTTTTTAAGACAGGTTTTTGAAGTGTTTGAACAATATAAAACGCCGATTGATATGATCACGACATCAGAAGTAGCTGTTTCACTAACAATCGATCAAACCGAATATCTTCCGGAAATAATAAAAAATCTGGAAATTTTTGGTATCGTTGAAACAGACAGTGATCAATCAATCATCTGCATAGTTGGCGATTTCAGAAAAAATAATCATGGACATGCCACCATAGTTTCTGAAGCTGTGAAGCACATTCCAATCCGTATGATTTCGTACGGCGGAAGCGAAAACAATATTTCGCTTTTGGTACCTTCCTCTTATAAAATTGAAGCATTAAGATCGCTAAATAACAGATTGTTTTAGACAGACAAGCCCCCAAAGGTTTACCTTGATATTTAAAAAAAATCTAAAAAGCTTCCTTGTTTGGCAGTCATGGTCGGAAGAAATTCCGACCATTTTTTATGTTTTAAAAACCTTAGCAGGATCTCCACCAGCAAACACGATTAGGATAGCAGTTATCATGTTCCTAAGTTCCATTGCAATGCGTCTTTTGGCTGTTTTATAGCCCAAATTATTGACTTTTTTATAAATCAATAAAAGCATCGCTGCAATCATCGTCATATAAATCATCACCTCAATTCCGTTCTTGTTCATTGATATAAAATGACTTAGATCGAGTTCTTGTTTTAGAAATCTGAAAAACACCTCAATATCCCAGCATTTTCTGTAATAATCTGCAATTTCTTTAGCTGAGAGTTCAAATTCGTTGGTCAGAAACCAAAATTCTTTATCCGTTTGTTTATTTTTGATGACCACCAAAACGAAATTCAGTTTCTATCTTTTCTTCCTTGTAATGTAAATTTCCACGTTTATTTTGAATGGGTTTTCCTGTATAAAGCCTTACTTTACTGTCTTTAATAAACTCCCAATCATTCCATTTTAGAGTGTTTTTCGGGTTTAGGAAAGATTCTAGTTCTTCAAATTTTCTGTTTTCTTTAGATCGGATAATGAATTTAACCTATTTTTCTTCAAACTCTTTCATCACTCTGGTAGATTGTAAACCCTGATCAGATTGTATTTTTCATTGTCAAAAATACAAAACAGAAGTAAATAAAACATTTTCTTCCCGTGAAGCACTTTGCTGTAATAATCCACTTTTGTGGTTGCAGAAAGATGATTTAAAAGGGCTTCGGGAATAAAAATAACTTGATTAAGAGAGATTTTTTGACCCATAAAAACAGACATATTTAATTGACAATAAAGCAATTAAATCATTGTATTTCCTCGATAAAAACAAAAAGCAGTAAGAAAGATCTTCCGACCATGACTAACGAATAGGAAGTCTTTTTTCAAGAAAAAAAACTAATAAATTTTTAGTTCTTTTAACTTTCTGATTACATAATCCGAATCTTCATGTGTTCCGTTAAAGATATAATTTTCTCTCATCGTTCCTTCTTTAATAAAACCGCTCTTCCCGCGCACGTGTTTTGTTCCATGTATGAAAACCGCAATCGCAATGGGCAGATTTGTTTGTTTATCGATCAATAAAAAGAAAAGACAAACGATGAGTTTCCATTCCTTTTCGTGCATACTTTTATAATGTTCGTATCCTTGTTCATCGATCCCAAAAAAACTTATGATTCCTTTTTTGGTTTTCATTTTAAACAAGTTGTTTATAACGGCAGGCGTGATGCTTTTAAGAATCAGCCTACCGGTATTAATCTGTATATCGTTTAACATATATATTGCTAAAACTATTCAGGTTGTTGTGTTGGAATTTTAGACATATCCATAAAAAATATTTCCCATGTATGACCATCAAAATCTTCTAATGTGCGCTGTTGCGTAAAACCGTAATCTCTCATTTCGGTTGGTTCTGTACCGCCTGTTTTCATACCAGATTCCATTATTTCATTCATTTCTTCCACACTATTTACCGACAGTGAAAAAAGACCTGCCACATTATTTTTAGTATCGGCAATTGGCTTTGCAGTAAATGATGAAAATTTTTCGTGTGTAAGAAGCATCACAAAAATGCTTTCGCTCCAAACCATGCATTTAGCACTATCATCTGAAAACTGTGGATTGTTGGTAAATCCCATTGCTGTATAGAAATCCATTGACTGCTGAAGATCTTTTACAGCTAAATTGACAAATATTTGTTTGTTCATTTTTCTTTCGCTTTAAAATAAAATCTACTTTTTAAGTTTGCTTTCATACAGATCAACCCATTGTTTCACGGTCATTTTCTGCATTAATTCGCCAATAAGTTCATTAGGAATCTGATCGAACTTTTTAAAACGAATGCAGCTTTTGCCTATATCCAGCTTTTGCTTGCTGTGTTTTGGATATTCTGCAACAAACCATTCCAACAACTCGGGATCGGAATAAATGCCCATGTGATAAAAATTGATGGAGTTCTTTTGTGAAGCCAAGCCGGCAAAAGGCAACGGTTCTATAGGTTTACAGTGATAACCCGCCGGATAAACCGTATGCGGCACCACATAACCCAAGCCACCGTAGCTTATAGCCGCTTCAAAACCTTTTGGCAGATTCTCTACAATAACACTATGCAAATTGTTGAATGCTTCTGCCCTGTCTTCGGGTAAATTGTTTAAAATTTCATCTACAGTATTTCCTGATGCCTTCATTTTTTTCTATCTTTTTATTTTCTTAATATTTTGTCCATGGCTTTTCCTTTCGCCAGTTCATCAACCAGTTTATCCAGATAACGTGCTTTTTTTGTCAGCAGATTTTCAAGTTCTTCAATCTGATATCCGCAAATAACGCCTTTAATCAGTTCGGCATTTGGATTTAGTTCGGCACGATCAAAAAAAGTTTCAAAAGTTACTTTTTCATCCATAAGCTGTTGTAACTTTTCTTCGTTAAAACCCGTAAGCCATTCTATTACCTTATGAAGTTCTTCTTTGGTTCTGCCCTTACTCTCCACTTTTGTAACATAATGCGGATACACCGATGCAAAGATCATTTTAGCAATTCGTTCGTTATGCTTATCGGTTTCTTTCATTTGCGCTGATTTCTTTTGTATAACAAAATATATACCGATTTTGGATATTGTTTGGAATTGAGAAGTTTAAATGCGGAATTTTTAAAGTAAAATATTTATCTCAATGACAACATCATGCAATTAAATTTCAAAAGCAGACAGGAATGTAAGTCATTTTATCATTTAGAAATCTGAATTTTACGAATTCTAAAAACCAACAGATCATTTTACAAAAGTCAATAAATTGTACTAAATATTATATTTTCTTTTAATTTCTAAATCCAAAACAGTGATTGATTCGTATATAATCTAAATTCTAAATTGAAAATTATGAAAAAGAAAACAATTCAAAGAATCTTAAAAACATCTGTTTTATGTTTGGCTTTTGTTGGCTGTAACGATGATATTTTACCCATCGACCAAATTGACAATCCGGTTCAAGCTCCTGATGTTAATTTCACCGCGTTAACAAACAATAACAAACTGGCATTTTATAATGCAAAAAATCTTAATAATCCTATAAGTACGGTTTCAATAACTGGTATGCAATCTGGCGAAACAATTACGAGTATCGATTATCGTCCGGCAACCGGTCAATTATACGGTTTAGGCAGCACCGGCAGGTTGTACTTTATTCATGAAGTTTCTGGCTTAGCAACTGCTTTAAGTGACCAACCATTAAATCCTGCTGTTTCGGGTGCAAATGCTTCTATTGATTTTAATCCAACTGTTGACAGAATCAGATTAGTAACCGAATCGGGACAAAATTTAAGATTACACCCGGAGCTTGGTACGGTAGCGGCTACTGACGGATCAATAAACGGTGGAAATTCTCCAAGAATTGGTGCTGTTGCCTATACAAACAGTGTGGCAGGAGCTGCTTCAACACAATTGTACGATATTGATTTTGAAGAAGATAAACTTTACATTCAAACTCCGCCTAATGATGGTGGTTTACAATTTGTCGGTAATTTAACAGTAGATTTTAACGGTGTAGGTGATTTCGATATTAATCCCGATAATTCTGCGGCTTTAGCTGTAACCCGCAATAATGATAAATCAACACTATATACTATTAACCTGACTTCAGGAAAAGCAAGTATGGTTGGAACATTTGCTGAGCCTATTATAAGCTTGGCATTTAAAACAAATCCTGTGGCATTTGCTACCACATCTGACAACAAACTTATTCGATTTAATCCAATGAATGGTTCTTCTTCTCAAGCTGATCTTTTAGGTCTTGAAAGCAATGAAATGATTGTTGGTTTAGATTTTCGTCCTGCAAAAGGAATGCTGTATGCCATAACCAGCAAAAGCAGGTTACTTACCATTAATACATCTAACGGGCAAACAACCGCGATTGGTGCTACTCTCACTCCTGCTTTATCAGGAACTACATTTGGTTTTGATTTTAATCCAACTGTTGACCGTATCAGATTAGTTAGCAACAATGGTCAAAATTTAAGGTTACACCCAGATTTAGGAACTGTTGCAGCAACAGACGGAAATCTAAATCCTGGATCTCCAAATATCACAGGAGCCGCTTACACCAATAACACAGCCTCTGCAACATCGACATTATTATATGTAGTTGATTCTGAAACCAATATGTTATACACCCAAACACCACCAAATGACGGCGTTTTAGTTTCTGTTGGGGCTTTAGGAATAAATATTGAAGCAGATAACGGATTTGATATCGGAGGAACAAGTAACAGTGCTTTCGGATTGTTTACAGTGAACGGTGCAAAAGGAGTTTACAGCATAAACTTAATGACCGGGCAAGCTACTTTAGTATCAAGTTTTCAAAATAATATAACAGCAATGGCAGTTGGGCTTGGATTTTAAAATAAACAACAAACAATAATAAGTGTAATTTAATTAAGTAAGAGGCCATTAAGTTGGCTTCTTTTTTTATTATGTCGAATATTAAGAGCACAAAACACTTGTGAATATAATAACTCGAGGGGAACTCCCACTCTGGCAAGCGTAACAAAAGAATCTGCTACATAAATTACACGTTGTACAATATTATTTAAATAGCCATACATGTTTTTTTGCTCAATGCAAAAAAACTGCATCTGTTGATATTCATAATCCACTGCAGAACTCTTGGTTCTTTTAACTTCACAATACTCTTCACTTTTTTGCGTTTCCTGAGGAGCATACATTTTAGATATGCCTTTTGTTATTAAAAAAATGAGTATATTTGAATTTATCAAAATACAGAGGACTTATGGAGACGACTCAAAAAAAACATTTAGGACGCAACATTAGCCGCATACGCGAAATGAAGGGAATGAAACAGGAAACACTTGCGGAACTTCTGGGCATAAGCCAGCAGAAGATGTCGGTAATAGAAAATACAGAAGAATTAGACGATACCAAGCTAAACGAGATTGCCAAGGCATTGGAGGTACCTGCAAACGCGATCAAAGAATATTCTGATGAAAAAGTTATGAATATTATTAGTAACAATACTTTTCACGATAGCCCATTTAGTAATACGACAAATTACAATCCAACATTCAACCCGTTAGACAAGCTTGTTGAAGCATATGATGAAAACAAAAAATTATACGAACGCCTTTTACAGGCAGAAAAAGAGAAAACTACGTACTTGGAGCAATTGTTAAAAAAATAATAATTACGCAATCAACGAACTATACTATAAAAAGTAAAAAATTCGGCTATTTCACAGAGAGACAGTCGAATTTTCTATATACATACATTCTTACCGAAAATGTGTTTCATACACTAAGGTAGCCTTTACCATGCTTTATCTACGGAGCATTGCCCTAGCTGCTATTTTAGAAAATCTTTCGGTTATTCGTTTTTGAGCAATTATTAGTTATATAACCGATATATGGTAAAAATGTATGTTATTCGTAAATTTCTGAATCGGCTGTTGATTTAGATTATTCAAATTTGAAATATTTAGCAAAAATTAAAAATACGAAGATAATATTTCTCACTTCTGTCCATAGGGATGGTAGATATATGACAAACCACATTCGGTACCAAGTACATAAAGAAAAGAAATCCTTCATAAAGGTAATGTACTTACAGAGCTAAAGATTTAAAGAAAGCCCGAACATAACTTGCATAACGCCTGCTTTTTTTTGTACTTATAAGTCTTTACAGTTTACAACAGCGTACCAATAAAAGTCTTGACTATTTATCTGAACGAAACCAAAGCGTTTTCCTTTACCCCAAGCTTCTACTGCTTTATTGTTGTAATCTCTATGCAATGATACTTTTGAAACACCTCGCCAACATATCTGCTTAGTATCGCGCATTTGTGATCGATCGAACAACTGATTTCGCACAACAGACTTAATTCCGTCGGCAGCAATAACAACATCGGCAGTTTCAATTGAGCCATCTTCAAAAAACAATTTGACGTTTTCGCTTTGTTCGATCTTTAAAAGTCGTTTTGATAATTTTATATTTTCAAAATCGATTTCATCTGCCAAGATATTCTGTAAAACCGCACGGTGGATAGATACATTACAAACTCCATATTTAACTTCAAATTCTTTAAGATCCATAACCGAAAGCGATCGCAACTTATGATCGGTAATATTCATTGAAGAAACTTTTATACCGGCATTTTCAATCTTTTTGTGAATGCCCAACTTTTTAAAAATCTGCATGGCATTGTTTGCGATACCAATTCCGGCTCCGACAGGTTTAATTTCAGCGGCACTTTCGTAAACCGCAATATTGAAGCCTTTTTGTTTAAAAGCTAAAGCAGCAGTTAACCCACCTATTCCTGCACCAATAATTGCAATTTGTTTCATATAAAAAATCGGAATTAATACTTCAAAGTACGATCAAGATATTCGCGACATTTTTTGAATAAATACTAAAACATTTTAATAACAAGTTCCAGATACACATATTCTCCATTTTCTGTCATCGCTACCTACTCCATTCAAAACAGATTGATATGTGAAACCATGAAAATCATCAAACTTACACCCATCATAACTATAACCTCCACATATAGATTGGTCTAATGTTATTATTGGTGTATTATCTTCACTAAAATGCAATATAGCATATGTTTTAGAATAAGAAAATTTATTTGATCCAGTTACTTGATTTAATTCATTTCCGGAGAAAAAAGATACTAAAATCTCATAATCTTTCGACAATGAATAATTTTGAGCATAACGAACTTTACAAGTTTGTACATATTTTGCATTAGATATTTGTGAGATCAATAGAGCAATAATTAAAAGTCTTGTATATTTCATAAATATAATTTTAACAAATTTATCAAAAATAAAAAAACTCCCACAAATTGCGGGAGTTTTAAATATATTAAAGATGTCCACCATCTTTTTCGCCATCTCTTAACGGCACTGTCTGCGGAACAAAATCTTCTTCGTAACCAGGCTTAGAATAATCATAAGGCCAACGGTATACTTCTGGAATTGCACCCGGCCAGTTACCGTGCATGTGCTCAACCGGTGTAGTCCACTCTAAAGTTGTAGCTCTCCATGGGTTTCTTGGTGCTTTTTTACCATAGAAAATACTATAGAAGAAGTTAAACAAGAATACTAATTGGAATGCTGCTCCTACTAATGCAAACATGGTAATTAAAATATTTACATCTACCATATCGTCGAACATTGGGAAAGCCGAGTTTGTATAGTAACGACGTGGTAAACCTGCCATACCAATAAAGTGCATTGGGAAGAAAACTCCGTAAGCACAAACTACCGTTACCCAGAAGTGGATATAACCTAAGTTTTTATTCATCATACGGCCGTACATTTTAGGGAACCAGTGGTAAATACCAGCGAACATTCCGTAAAGAGCAGATATACCCATTACCAAGTGGAAGTGTGCAATAACGAAATACGTATCGTGTACGTTGATATCCAACGTTGAATCTCCTAATATAATACCTGTTACACCACCTGTAATGAACGTTGATACGAAACCAATACAGAATAGCATAGAAGGGTTCATTTGTAAGTTACCTTTCCATAATGTAGTAATGTAGTTGAACGCTTTTACTGCCGATGGAATTGCAATTAATAATGTTGTAAAGGTAAATACAGAACCTAAGAACGGATTCATACCTGATACGAACATGTGGTGACCCCAAACAATGGTAGATAAAAATGCAATTGCTAAGATTGATGTAATCATGGCACGGTAACCAAAGATAGGTTTACGAGCGTTAGCCGAAATTACTTCAGACGTAATACCCATTGCTGGTAAAATTACGATATATACCTCAGGGTGACCCAAGAACCAGAACAAGTGTTCAAATAATACCGGAGATCCACCTTGATAATGTAACACCTCTCCTGCCAAATAAATATCAGACAAGAAGAAAGATGTACCAAAGCTTCTATCCATAATTAACAATAATGCAGCCGATAATAATACAGGGAACGATACAATACCAATAATTGCAGTTACCCATAAAGCCCATATTGTTAACGGTAAACGTGTCATAGACATACCTTTTGTACGCATGTTTAACACCGTTACCACATAGTTTAACGATCCCATTAACGATTGTGCAATAAACAATGCCATAGAAACCAACCACAACGTCATACCTGTACCAGAACCTGGAATTGCTTCAGGAACTGCCGATAACGGAGGATAGATCGTCCAACCTGCCGAAGCCGGTCCAGACTCTACGAACAATGAAGATATCATTACGATACAAGCGATGAAGAAGATCCAGTATGATAACATATTCATGAATCCTGAAGCCATATCGCGCGCACCGATCTGTAATGGAATTAATAAGTTAGAGAACGTACCTGATAAACCTGCAGTTAATACAAAGAATACCATGATGGTTCCGTGAATGGTAACTAAAGCTAAATAAATATCGTTACGCATTACACCGCCCGGAGCGAAATCGTCTCCTAACAACCAAGAGAATACTTTGAATGATTCTTCTGGCCAAGCGATTTGAATACGGAATAATAATGACATTGCAATACCAATGATTCCCATAATAATACCTGTTACAAGGAATTGTTTGGCAATCATTTTATGATCCTGACTAAAGATATACTTTGTTACAAAAGTTTCTTTATGGTGGTGATCATCGTGTGAGTGATCGTGTGTTAATTCGTGTCCTACTACTGCTGACATACTAATAATTTTATATTGGTAAACAAATTATTTAATTACTTGAGCAACTACTGCTGTAGTATCAACTACAATTTGTGGTTCTGCTACTGGAGTTTGAACCGGCTGTGCTTCAACTTTCGGAGCTGCAGCAGCAGCTTTTTCTTCAGCTACTTGTTTTCCTAATTTAGGTTGTTGACCTATCCATTTTTTAAACTCGTTTTCTGTTTCAACTATAACTTTTGCTTGCATGTTATAGTGTGAACGACCACATATTTTGTTACACAATAAAATATAGTCAAACGTATATGGTTCTAAACCAGGCTCACCTTTTTCAACCAGCTTTTTGCTGTGTTTGTTGCGTGCTTCGTTGATTTTGTTTACACGGTCTACAATTTCTTCACGGTCTCTCATTTCTGTAGTAGTAACCGTTGGTGTCATTGCAAACTGCGTAACCATACCAGGAACAGTATTCATCTGCGCACGGAAGTGTGGGAAATAAGCAGAGTGTAAAACGTCTTGAGAACGCATTTTCAATACTACTTTTTTACCAACCGGTAAGTGTAATTCTTTTGTTACAACATCGTCTTGTGCATTTGGATCTGCCATATCGGCACCAACAACGTTGATTCCTTCAATAAAACGAACGTTTGCTTTACCTAACACGTTATCGTCACCTGCATAACGGAAATCCCAGTTGAACTGTTTTGCGTAAACTTCTACGTAAATCACTTCTTCTTCCTCGTCGTAATGCATAATGTTGTTCCAAGCGTATAATCCGTATAAGATCAATCCTGCTAAAACAATTACCGGAATAATTGTCCAGATAAATTCTAATTTGTCATTATCAGCAAAGAACTCTGCTTTTCTATCTTTATTACCACGGTATGCAAATGCAAAGTAGTGTAATAAAAACTGCGTTAAGAATTGAACAAAGAAGATAACTACTAAAGTAATCCACATTAACTGGTCAACATCTTTACCATGTTCAGAAGCAGCATTGCTTAATAACGGCATGTACCCCCATTTAACACAGCTATAAATTGTGAAAATGTAGATGAATGCCAGGAATCCGAACATTAAATATCCGTTGATATTATTGTCTTTATGTGTAGCAACCTGTGTCTTGTAATCTTCGCCAACGTGTTGTTTGCTCTGAGTTAAGTCGAAAATCTTAGTTAATTGCCAAACTGCAATTCCTAATAAAGCTACAATAACTAATATTAATAAACTCGTCATTTGTTTATTACTTTAAATATTAATAATGAAAATGTTTACTTTCTTCTACCATTGGATTATTCTTAACCAATAACGGAGCTTTAGCAATTGCCGAGAATCCGACAAAGATAAACAATCCGCCAAAGAACAATACAGATCCTATTTCGGCAGCACCAATAAACCAAGATGCACCAACAGTTCCAGGCATAATCATATTAAAGAAGTCTAAATAGTGACCTGCAATAATACATGCACCTGCCATAACGATGATCCAAGATAATCGTTTAAAGTCTGTATTAATTAATAATAATATAGGTAATAAAAAGTTTAACGCCAGCATACCAAAGAAAGGCAAGTTGTATTCTTCTATTCTGAAAATGAAGTACGTTACCTCTTCAGGAATGTTTGCATACCACATTAACATGAATTGAGAGAACCATAAGTACGTCCAGAAGATAGATAAACCGAACATGAATTTAGCTAAATCGTGAATGTGTGATGTGTTTACGAATTCTAACAATCCTTTGTTTTTAAGATATAATGTTGACAATGCAATGATTGTTACTGCAGTTACAAAGAACGATGCAAATACATACCAACCGAACAATGTTGAATACCAGTGTGTATCGATTGACATGATCCAATCCCATGACATGATAGATTCTGTTATGATGAAAAACACCAAGTAACCTGCTGCCAATTTAAAGTTCTTTTTAAAGTACGTTAAATCGCCTGTTTCATCTAATGCCAATGAATTTCTACGAGATAAAATTCTAAATAAATTCCATCCTCCTAAAAACAATACAGCACGGATTAAAAAGAACGGTATGTTTAAGAAACCTGTTTTTCCTGCGATAAGTGGATCGTTTGCTACTACATCAGCATCCATCCAAATAAATAAATGGTTTAAATGTGCAGAACTTGCTAATAATAATAAGAAAAACAATATAGAACCTGGCAATAGATAAGCCGATAAACCTTCCATTACACGGAATAATACCGGTGACCAACCTGCTGATGCAGCATATTGTATTTGATTGAATGTAAAAATACCTAAAGAAATAAGCATAAAAAAGATACACCCAACGTAAACAGCAGCCCAAGGTTTGTTTTGTAACTGGTGTAAAACGTGCTCTA
>Ga0233365_1000722_pt1 | contig 14795 bp, 11 predicted proteins | sample ElkDunMinimDraft_27_FD_191535 | JGI IMG/M metagenome (GOLD analysis project Ga0233365, IMG submission 191535) | Fecal eukaryotic communites from dung pellets of Tule Elk in California, USA - Elk Dung C36 | ecosystem: Host-associated > Mammals > Digestive system > Large intestine > Fecal | place...
CTCCGTCATCAACATCAAATTCAGACACGATAACCAACCAAAACGTTGCTGAAGATGTGCAAAAAAACAGTGTTAAATTTACCGATCTTCCGGTTAAAGCGCTAGAAACAATCAACAGTCATTACAGCCAAGACAACATTGCGTCGTACGAAGTTAAAACAATTCCGGTTATTGGAAAAAGTTACGAAGTGAAGTTTAGCGATGGTGCAGAAATTGATTTTGACAGTAACGGTATTTGGCACGAATGGAAAGATGCCAAAGGTTTGCCAAAAGGTATTTTGCCTGACAATATTAAAACGTATCTTTCTAAAAACTACGCATCAACCTTTGCAACTGCAATAGATAAAGAAGATAAAAAAATAAAGATTGATTTAGCATCAGATATAGATTTAGAGTTTGATGGAAACGGAAATTTTGTCCGTGTAGATTAATTTTACCTTAAATGATAAATAAAAAAGGCTGTTTCAAATTCATGAAACAGCCTTTTCGTCTGTAAACTAACTATTATTTTTTAACTTTTATAGTACAGCCAATTGCAACCGTTTCGGTTTGTTTAACTGGTTCGTTTTTTAACAAAGCATCAACAGCAGCTTCTACATATTTTTCAGTAACATCGTTAGCGTTTTCGTGATTATTGTCGATAGCGCCAATGTATTTTACAATGTTTTTACCGTTTTCTTTTTGAAGAATGTAAACGTGCGGCGTTTTAGTTGCACCATATTGCGGATAAATTTTCTGACCTTCATCCATCAAATAAGGAAATGTAAATCCTTTTTCTTTAGCACGGGTTTTCATCAAATCAAAACTGTCTTCTGGTTGTGCTGCAGGATCGTTCGGATTAATCGCAATAACAGGATATCCTAACGTTTTGTATTTTGCATCTAAAGCAACGATTCTTTCCTCATACGCTTTCGCATACGGACAATGGTTACAGGTGAAAATCACAATAAATCCTTTTGCATCGGCAAATTGAGATAAAGAATACATTTTATCGTCGGTTCCTTTTAGCGAAAAATCGGTTGCTTCATCGCCAATGTTATAACCAGTTCTTTCAGTTGCAGGTTCTTCGGTTTTAGTAATGGTGTCGTTGTTTACTACATCGGTAGTAGTCGTTGTTTCTTTTTTACAGCTAATAAAAGCGGCTGCAAATAAAGCTAATGCTAAAAACTTTTTCATTTTTTGTTATTTAAATTTGTTAATGGTACTTTTTAAATCGGTGTACGAAATTTTACCTTCGGTAAAAAACACCTGTTTTCCATTTTTGTAAATGGCAGTCGCAGGAATAGCGCCACTCCAGGTTTTATTGATTTTCGGAATCCATTCGTTCATACGCTTATTGTCAGTCAAAACATAAACGTCTGGCGAAATAGTGTTGGTTTTAATATACTCTTTCACTTTGGTGTCAAATTCACTTCCTTTATCCAAACTCACTAAAATCATTTTGAATTTATCCGTTTTAAACTCGTTGTTAACCTTCATAAAATCGGGTAGTTCTTCAACACAAGGCTGACACCAAGTTGCCCAAAAGTTGACAACATAAAGCGTATCGTTTTGTTTGGTGAATTGATTAAAAACCGAGTTGTAGTCAGTGCTTAACTCAATAACCTGTGGTTTTTCGACAGAAGTTTCTACTTTTTTATCACAAGAAGTAATAGTCAGTAAAAGGGTACAAATTCCTATAAATTTCTTCATACAAAATTTTTTAAAGCTTAAATTTACAAAAAAGATGTATTTTAACCGCATCTTATTAGCAATAACCTTATGAAACACTTTTATTTACTGCTACTGCTTGTTTTTACAACAACTATTCACGCACAAGATTTTTCTAAAGAATGGCAAAAAGTTTACGAATTAGAAAAAGCGGGAAGTTATAAAACTGCCTATAAAGAAGTGCAGGATATTTATAATAAAGCGAATCGAAAGAAAAATTCGCAACAAAAAATCAAAGCAGTAGTTTATAACTTAAAATTTAAAAATGAGTTAGAAGAAATTTCTACACAAAACATTTTAAATGATCTTGCTAAAGAAATTAATTCAAATAAAGGTATTTACAAAGAAATTTATCGTTGGTATTACATAAAAACGGTTTACAATGAAATGATGAGTAATGGTGCTTACTATTATTCTAAAAACAGTAAAAATACTACCGAAATACTACCTGATAATATAGAAAAATGGTCTGGCGAACATTACAAACAGGTATTAACCGAACAAGCAGATTTATTGTTTAAAAATGAAAAGCTTTTAAAGGAAACGAAAGTTAGTGAAATTAAAGATTTGATCAATTACGATTTTATTGAAAATAATTTAGAACAAACTGTTTTTGAACTTTTTGCACATAATTTTATTCAGAATTATATAGTATCAACTTATGTGAAACCTTTGGAAATTGTAAGGTTGCAAGATTTTTCTAATGAATTTAAAAAATCAAAAATTATAATCGAACCCAATGAATATTCGGTAGATTTTTACAATCAGAAAATTATAGAATTATTCCAGCAGCTCGAGCGTTTTTATACTGATAATAATGATGATTTAAATTTAGATAAAATTAAATTTTACAGATATTCAGTGTATTCTCAAGATCAAGATTTAAAGATTATTGATGATTTAGGCAAAAACCTGAAAACCGAATTTTATAAGAATCGATACAAAATAGAAAAAGCAAAGTTTTTTATTAATAACGCCAATAAAAAAGAAAATAAAGATTATTACGAAAAAGCCTTGCAGTTAACAGCCGAAATAAAAATACAACGTTCGCAAAACGATGTTTTAGAAAGTGCCGTTACATTAGAAAATATGCTAAACGATCAGGTTTTTGATGTATCGTTACTTACCGAAGTCTATGAAAGTGAACCTGTAAAATACCTTGTAAATTATAAAAATATACAAAAACTACATTTTGCTTATTATGATATTAAAAATTATCCCACTACAGTAAACGACAGTATTTACAAACTAATTATATCGAACAATAAGCCTGTAGCCGAATTTAATGTTGATCTTCCAACAGCGGATAAATATTTCAGTTCATCAACCGAAGTATTAGGAAAAAAACTGCCTTTAGGTACTTATTTAATGATTGCTTACAAAAATACCGATGATTTAACAGATGCTTACAAGGTTAAATACAATACATTTAATGTAAGCAACGTAATGGTTTTTAGCAAAAGTATTTCTAATAGCAATACCTATGCAAGTGAGAAAGGGAACGATGAAGTTTTGTTTTATTTTGTGCATCCTAAAACAGGTAAACCTTATAAAAATACTACGGTTACAATTAAAAATCAACGTTTTACAACCAACGAAAATGGTACAGTTTTATTTAAAAAAGAAAAAGATACAACAAATAACTACGATGTTCAGGTATTTTTAGAAAACGAAACCTATAAAAAAACGGTTTACGAAGATTGGAACAAACAATATATTTCTCATTATGCTAACCGAAGTGAAGAATATGTTGAAGTACTTTTCTATACCGATCGATCTATTTATCGCCCTGGACAAGAAGTCAGTTTTAAAGGAATTCTGTATCAAAGAAAAGAAACAGGTAACGAAATAGTCAAAAATAAATCTGTTGAATTAATTCTCAATGATGACAATAGAGATGAAGTCGAAAAGAGAACAGTTACCACAAATGAAATGGGATCGTTCAGCGGAACTTTTAAATTGCCAAAAAATATTTTAACTGGCGATTTTACCGTAGATGTTGAGGAATTGGATGATTATACAGATACAGATGAAGAAGCTTTCTGGGATAAATCTAGTTTAAACGGTGAATCGTTTTATTTTAAGGTTGAAGAATATAAAAGACCGACTTTTACTGTTGAGGTAGATGATATTAAGAAAAACGTATATTTTAATGACGAAGTAGAATTGGTTGGGCGCGCTAAAAGTTTAGCAGGCGGATCTATTGCCAATGCTCAAGTAATTGTAAAACTACAAGCAGATAATTATACCTATAAAGATTTTTTTGTTAAGAATGATACCCTAACAACAGATGAGGCAGGTGAATTTAAATATAAATTCAAAATTCCTTCTATATCTAAAAACGATACTATTAAAAAAGAGCATACAAAAATTCCGATAAATTATAATTTCGAAGTAACCGATAATGCTGGTGAAGTTCGTAAAAATCAAGGTAATTTTTTTGTTTCTAATTACGCAACACGTATATCTGTTTACGGACAAAATAATATTTCCAACAATCAGAAATTAAGTCTGAATGTAAATTCATTTACACATAATGACGATAATGTTTCGGTAAACGGAACCATTAAAATATTTAGAACATTACCACCTAAAAAGTTCTTTATGTCACGTACATGGCAGCTTCCGGAAGTTCAGTCTATTAACGAAGCTACTTATAGAAGCTTGTTTCCTTATGAAGAATATAACGAAGCAGATAAAGCATCTTCAAATGAAGAATTAGTTTACGAAGGCAATTATACAACCGTAAAAGATAAAAAGTTTGAATACGATATCACCAATTGGCAAACAGGAAATTATAAAGTGATTTTTGAAATAGTCGATGAAAAATCGAAACTTCCTTTAAAAGCATCTGCTGATATCAAAATAAAAAGTGGAAAAGAAAACTTAGCTACAAACGAATCCTTTAAGGTAGAAACACATCAATCATCTTCTCCAAAAGAATTAGTTTTACAAGTACATTCTGCTTATGAAAATGTAGCTCTTTATCTAGAAGTTTTTAATACAGATGCAACATTAAGTACAAAAATGTTTTCCATCTCGAAAGGTTCACAGCTATTAAAGATTCCGTTAGCAAATAGTAAAGAAAATGCTAATGTAAAATATCAATGGTACTTTGCTAAAGAACATTTAACGTTTAATGGCGATGGAAGTTATTATATTCCTGAAAAGAAAAGTAATAAAGAAGAATGGTTAACAGAATGGGAAGTTTGGAACAATAAATTAATTCCGGGTAATGCGTATCAATGGAAATTAAACTTTAAATCTAAAGATGCTAAAAAACCAATGCATGGCGAGTTTTTAGCCAGTATGTATGATGCTTCTTTAGATGTTTTGCATTCGAGAGATTGGGATACAAACCAAAATTTCTTTAGTAGATCAAAAGACGTATATTTTGGTAGAATAAATTCACAACGCAGTGTTCTTAACAACAGTTACAGTATTGCAACTAATTTTTACCACAATCAATCATTTTATTTTAACGGATTCAATTATTTCGGATTCGATTTTAATAGTTATGATGTGATAGATGATGACTACCGCAATCATTTACCTAAAGATTATTTTAACCAGAAAGCTGAATATTATCAAATAGAAGTTCGCGATGCTGTTTCTAATAAAACAATAGCAAACGCCTATGTTTACAATATAATTTCAGCTAATGGTTCTGTAACAAATACGGAAGGATTTGGTCGTGTGTGGTCAGAAAAAAAACAACCTGTAGCCGTTACGGCATTAGGTTATAAACAAGAAAGATTTCAACTTGAAAATAAATTTACGGTTGTTTATTTACAAGCGAATACTGATGAAATAAACCAGAAAGCAGTTCAACGTTTTGCTGATGAAACTTATGAATTACAGCGCTTAAACCGAATTTATAATCATTTAAAAGAAGATAAATCGTATTCAGAAAAGAAAAAAAATGATCTAATTGAAAAGATATTAAAAAATCTTCCAGGAGTTTATTCTAATAATGAACTTTCAACAGCTTATGATAGAGAAGCTGATAAAGATGGAGATTTTATAAGCGACTATAATCAGGTAGGTGGTGCAGAAAAAAGTAGTAAAGGAACTGGAAGTGGAGAAAGAATTACGGTAACGTCAAAAACAATAGAAGGTCAGCCAGGTGCTGCTACATCTGTTGTTTTACGTGGTTTAGGCTCAATTACTGGAGATGTTCAACCTTTGTATGTCATTGATGGTGTACCAATATCGGCATCGCGTTTTAAAGCATTAAATCCTGATGAAGTAGGTGATGTCACAGTTCTAAAAGATGCCGGTGCAACTGCCATTTACGGTAATCGTGGCGCAAACGGTGTTATTGTTATTACTACTAAAAAAGCACAGCAGGCAGCAGAACATTTAGAGATTCCGTTACGCAAAAACTTACAAGAAACCGCATTTTTCTTTCCGCATTTAAAAATTCAGAAAGATGGTTCGGTAGAAATTGACTTTACTGCACCCGAAGCATTAACAAAATGGAAATTTAGAGGTTTAGCACATAACAAAACGACAGATTTTATTTACGTTGAAAGTTTAAGCAAAACCCAAAAAGACGTAATGATTCAGCCGAATATGCCGCGTTTTGTTCGTGAAACTGATGTGGTTGTTTTAAAAGCGCGTGTAAGCAATGTTACCAATGCTCCGGTGCAGGCAACCGCTGTTTTGCGTTTGTTTAATACCGTTACCGGCGAAGATTTAACCGATAAAATTATTAAAACCGATAAGCTTGTTCCAACAACAATCAACGGATTAAGTGCCAACACCGTTAGCTGGTCGGTTGAAATTCCTAAAGATATCGAAGGGTTGCAATACCGCATTTCTGTAAAAGCTGGCAATTTTACCGATGGTGAAGAAAGCGTTATTCCGGTTTTAAGCAATAGAACATTGATTACCGAAACGGCTCCGATTTGGCAGTTGGGTAAACAAAATAAAGATTATAGGTTACATAATTTAATAACCAATAGTTCGCAAACGTTAAAAAATCATCAGTTTGTTGTCGAAATTTCGCACAACGCCACTTGGTTAACCATGCAGTCGCTACCTTATTTGTACGATTTTCAGCATACATGCAACGAACAAATTTTTGCCAAGTATTTTGCCGATGTGTTGGCGATGCATGTGTTGGAAAAGAATCCGGATATTAAAGATTTGATAGCTGAATGGAAGAAAAATCCAAAATCTAAATTAGAAGAAAATGAAGAATTAAAAGAATTGGTGCTTCAGGAAACTCCGTGGATGAAAGAATTGGTTTCAAATGAAGAAAAGAAAGGTCAGTTAGCATCGTATTTTGATATAGATCGATTGGAAAAAGAAGCCTATGAAATTGTAAAAACCTTAGGGGAACGTCAAAATCCTTCGGGTGGTTTCGGGTGGTTTTCGGGCGGATCTGAAAACGATTATATAACACAGCACATTTTGGTTACGGCGGCACAATTAGATAAATTGGGTGTTTCGCATTTCAATGAAACCGATGTAACGAACATCGTGAATAAAGCCAATCGATTTATCGATGTTAAAATGCAAGATCAATTAAAAGTACCAAGCAAAACGTTCTCAAACCACAGTGCTATTAATTATGCTTTTGTAAAAAGTTATTATTCGAAAGATTTTGCAATTCCTGCCGATGTTTCTAAACAAATGGTTCATAATTTTATCGATCTAAAAAAGAATTGGGTAGAATTATCGCTTGAAAATAAAGCAAAATTGGCAATAATTTTAAACAGAAAGGGCGATGTTACTTGGGCAAAACAAATTCTAAATCAGTTGAACGAAAGTGCGGTAATCGATGAAACCTACGGAATGTATTGGAAAGAAAACAGCAACAAAAATTATTACTATTACAATGCAGCCGAAGTTCAGGCGTTGATTATCGAGGCTTTTAAAGAGATTGAAAACAACCAAATTACGCTTCAAAAATTAAACGCTTGGTTGTTAAGTCAGAAATTAAACAAAGATTGGGGTACAACAAAGGCAACAATATCGGCAATTTATGCGCTGTTATTATCAAATTCAACCGAAATTTTAAAGTCAGATAAAGCAGTTGTTTCATTAGGAAATCAAACCATAAAAACCAAAGAAACAGCAGAAAACCAAAATGATGATTTATTGGGATATCAAACCTATCAATGGAAAGGCAATGAAATCACAAACGATTTTGGAAAAATATCGATAAAAAACAAAAGTGAAAAACCTGTTTTTGGAGGGATTTACTGGCAGTATTTCGAAGATTTTAATGCGGTAAAAGATGCGAATAACGGAATCTTGAAAATTGCTAGAAAATTTTATATTGAAAATTCCGATAAAAAATTACAGGAAATTTCCAACGAAACCGAACTTAAATTAGGACAAAAAGTAATTATTCGATTGGAAATTACTGCCGAAAAAGATATGGAATTCATTCATATTAAAGACATGCGCGCTGCAACTTTTGAACCTGTTGATGTGCTTTCGGGCTACAAATACGAAAATAATCTGCGTTATTACCAGTCAACACGCGATGCTGCCACCAACTTTTTTATCGATTATCTATCAAAAGGTAGTTATGTGATTGATTATGAGGTGCGTTTAAACAATGAGGGCAGTTTTACAAGCGGTATTTCAACCATTCAAAGTATGTATGCGCCAGAACACACTGGGCACACAGCCGGTAAAACCATAAAAGTTGAGTAAGTTTAATAAAGCAATAGTAAGAATCGCTATCTTTGTGAATTATTCTAAAATATAATTAGAAAATTATTTAATGACAATAACAGGTACAATTAACCAGGTTTTTCCTAGGTTTTACTATAAAGAAGGCAAAAAAATTAACTATTATGAATTATTGGTTTCGTACAATTTTTATAATGGAGTGAACGAAATTTTATTGTTAGCAAAGGATTTCGACAAGCGCGATTTAAATAATAACGAGCAGTTGTTTGTTTTTGAATTTGATATTGCAAGCAAGTTTGTAAACGAAAAATTAATGACCGATTTTTATTTACAGTCTTACAAAAAGATGGACAACAGAAGCGAAAATTCGCTGATTATAATAAGAACGTATTATGAAAAAAATACGTTTGAGGTTTTAAAGAAACAAGAAGTTAAAAACCGCGTAAAAGTGTTTGGTAAGTTTACATCGATTCACAGAAACCAACCGCCATTGTTTTGCTATTTCTGGGAAGATAACCATTTTTTAACCGATATAAACAAAGTTTCTAAAATTCAGTTAAACTGCCGCAGTCTGCCTTACAAAGACAAATACATAAGTAATGTTGAGGTTTGGCGAACCATGGAAAATGATAATTTTATAGGAAGTATTTTATAAAAAAAAACTCCAACCGAAAGGTTGGAGTTTTTTGTTTTATTGTTGTATGATTTTTGTTATAATATTAATGTGCGTTTTAAATTCCTTCTTTTGTTTTCTATTTATTTTTGTAACTTGAATTTCTTCAGCAGCATATAGATTACCTTGACTTGAAGGCGACATAAGTTTTTTTGTTTCACACTTACATCCTCTTACTTTTTTTATATTCTGTATTGATATTTTTTTTGTTCCACTAAAAAGTATCGTGTAATTATTTTCTAAAATATCTTCAAAACCAATTAATGAATCATTATTACCCAATTTGATCTTATTGATGTTTCGGTCATCTAAACAACAAGAATAAATTTCAGAAACTGTTAAAAATGGTAGAAAATAATATGCACTATAATTATTGTCTAATATAGAAATTGAACCTAAAGAATCTTGTTCCAAAACATAATAATCTACAGGGTAATCTATAGCTTTAATTTTCTTTGGATTATCTGAAATACCAACTAAAAAATAGTTATTAGAAACATTTTTACTTACAGAACAAGAGTATAAAAGTAAACTTGCACAACAACTAATGACTAAAGCTTTATGAATCTTCATGTTTTATTCTGTATCTAACAACACGTTTAAAATAGTAATGGCAGCATCGGCAATTCTGGTTCCGGGACCAAAAACCGCAACTGCACCTGAATCGAATAAATATTGATAATCTTGTGCAGGAATTACTCCGCCAACAATTACCATAATATCTTCACGGCCGTATTTCTTTAATTCTTCAATAACTTGTGGAACCAACGTTTTATGACCTGCAGCCAATGACGAAACACCTAAAACATGCACATCGTTTTCAACGGCTTGTTTGGCAGCTTCGGCAGGTGTTTGAAACAGCGGACCCATATCCACATCAAAACCAACATCGGCATAACCTGTGGCAACAACTTTTGCACCACGATCGTGCCCGTCTTGACCCATTTTAGCAATCATAATACGCGGACGACGTCCTTCTTTTTTTGCAAAATCGTCGGCAAGTTCTTTTGCTTTTGCAAAATTTTCATCGGTTTTAATTTCTTTATTGTACACGCCGCTTATCGTTTTAATTTGTGCTTTGTATCTGCCGTAAACTTCTTCCAATGCATCAGAAATTTCTCCTAATGTAACACGGTTTTCAGCTGCTTCAACAGCTATTGCCAATAAATTACCTTCGCCTGTTTTTGCTGCATTTGTTAACGCTGCCAAGCTTTGTTTTACTTTAGCGTCATCACGAGTAGCTTTAATGCTATTTAATCGTTCGATTTGCTGCTGACGAACCACTTGGTTGTCCACTTCCAAGATCTGTAAAGGATCTTCTTTTTCCAAGCGATACTTGTTCACACCAACAATAATATCCTGACCAGAATCGATACGAGCCTGTTTACGAGCCGCTGCTTCTTCAATACGCATTTTAGGAATTCCAGCTTCAATAGCTTTGGTCATTCCTCCGTAAGATTCTACTTCTTCAATTAATTTCCATGCTTTTTCTGCAATTTCTGCAGTCAAACTTTCTACATAATAACTTCCTGCCCACGGATCAACCGTTTTACAGATTTTAGTTTCTTCTTGTAAAAAAATCTGTGTGTTACGGGCAATACGAGCCGAAAAATCGGTTGGTAAGGCAATAGCTTCGTCTAGCGCGTTGGTGTGTAACGACTGTGTTCCACCAAAAGCAGCAGCAGCAGCTTCGATTGCTGTTCGTGCCACATTGTTAAAAGGATCTTGCTCGGTTAAACTCCAACCCGAAGTTTGACAGTGTGTACGCAACGCCAACGATTTATCAGATTCAGGATTAAACTGACGTAACAATTTAGCCCAAATCATTCTACCGGCACGCATTTTAGCGATCTCCATAAAATGATTCATACCAATTGCCCAGAAAAACGAAAGGCGAGGAGCAAATTCATCCACTTTCATTCCGGCTGCCAATCCTGTTCGCACGTATTCCAATCCATCGGCAATGGTGTAAGCCAATTCAATATCAGCAGTAGCTCCGGCTTCTTGCATGTGGTAACCCGAAATAGAGATCGAGTTGAATTTTGGCATTTTGCTACTGGTGTATTCAAAAATATCTGCAATGATTTTCATTGACGGAGTAGGTGGGTAGATGTACGTGTTACGCACCATGAACTCCTTTAAAATATCGTTTTGAATGGTTCCAGAAAGTAATTTTTCATCGACACCCTGTTCTTTTGCAGCTACAATATAAAATGCCATAATTGGTAAAACGGCACCGTTCATGGTCATAGAAACCGACATTTCATCTAACGGAATCTGATCGAACAAAATCTTCATATCTTCAACCGAATCAATCGCTACACCGGCTTTACCAACATCGCCCACTACACGGTCGTGATCAGAATCGTATCCGCGGTGTGTAGCCAAGTCAAAAGCAACTGAAAGTCCTTTTTGTCCCGCTGCTAAATTTCTTCTGTAAAAAGCATTACTTTCTTCCGCAGTTGAAAAACCTGCGTACTGACGAACCGTCCAAGGGCGACGAACGTACATTGTTGCATAAGGTCCGCGTAAATTTGGTGCAAAACCGGCACCGAAACCAATATGTTCCAATTCTTCAACATCGGCTAACGTATAGGTTTGCTTTACCTGAATACCTTCTGCTGTTTCAAAAGAATTTAGCGTATTTATTTCTGTTTTCTTTTGATGTGATAATTGTATATTTTGTATGTTTTTTCTCATGAATTTTTTTTTAATAAATCTTCAAATTCATTAACGATTGTTTTTTTTAAGCCCTAAATATGTAATTTTCTATTCAGGATATTTTTTGGTACTTCTTGATGTGTGAAAACAAGAAAGTATTTTTATTATATGTTTTTCTTCATCAACATGATAGAAAATAAGAAATGGAAATTTCTTTAATGGTATTCCCTAAACTCTTTATATCTATTTTGAAAATAAGGATTTGTTTCCAATTTTTTATAATTAGCCTCAACGGAATTATAAAACTTTTGAGCTAAAGACTTATTAATTTCACTGTAATAAGCTATCGCATTTTCAATTTCTTGTTGAGCTCTTTTAGAAACAATTACCTTAAAAACCATACTTTTTTTTCAAAAGATCTAATGATTCTTGTGATGTGATATATTCTGTTTCAGGTTCGTTAAGGCGATTTTCTAAAATTGTTTTTTGTTCTTCAGAAAGCTCATTTTCAATTGTCTTTAATACAATTACTTCAACTTCATCGGCATTAAAATCATCGGGTAAATTAATGATTACCTGACGGTTTTTTACTTTTACTATTTCTCTGATTGCTTCCATGATCTTCTTTTTCTGAAAGTTACAAAATTATTCTGACGCTAAACGTTCTTGTTCTAAAGCTTCTGCCAAACGTTTTTCAATGATCGGAGTAATTAATGTTTTACGCGGATTTTGCTTTACAAAAGGATACAATTCCAAATCGTGCGACATTTTATCCTGTGGATTTGGATATTTGTTTGTACCTAATAAAACTTCCTTGCCCGAATTGAACAATTCTTGTTCTTTTGTAGCTGCTTCGTTGATTTTTCGCTGAATAGTTCCTTCGATCAACTGTGAAATTAATCCGCCATTTTTTTCGATATCCTTAAAAAGTTCCAAACCTTTTTCGGCCAATTGCTGCGTTAAACTTTCTATGTAATAAGCTCCGTCTGCCGGATTGTTAACTTTATCAAAATAACTTTCTTCTTTTAAAATCAATAACTGATTTCTTGAAATACGGTCACCAAATTCGTTTGTTTTATGATAAACAGCATCGTACGCAATATTTTCAACCGCATCGGCTCCGCCCAAAACAGCACTCATACATTCGGTAGTTGTTCGTAGCATGTTTACGTTATAATCGTAAATGGTTTTGTTACGATGGGTTGGTTTCGCTAAAATATGAAACGTGATGTTTGGTGAATAAGCTTCTGCCAACGCATTTAAAGACAAACGCATAGCGCGCAGTTTGGCAATTTCAAAGAAATAATTTCCACCAACAGCAACTTCAACGGTGATGTTTTTATCGAAGTTTTCAATTCGGTTTAGATATTCGTTAGTGTGAGCCAAAGTGTAGGCAATCTGCTGTACCATATTTGCACCTGCGTTTTGATACGTGGTTGCTTTTACGGTTAACCAGTTGATGTTGCTGGACTTTTGGTTAATTTTATTCAACACTTCAAAATCTGAAGTTCCGTCTTTATAAAAATTTCCATCGAATGTTAACTGATGAATAGGATCGATCATTACAAAAACTTCAAACTGTAATTTTGCAGCTTCGGTATTTATCTGTTCTACAACATCGGCATCTAAAAACAATAACTGCAAATAAACCGCTTTAGGTTGCTGCTGTAGTTGATTGATGATGTTTACAACGTTTATTTCTTTTGAAGGAATGATAAAACGGATGCTTTCTGCACCGCGTTTTAAAACTTCGTTTGCTTTTGCGATTGATTTTTCTGTATCGAAAACATATATTTCCTGAACAATAGAAAAATTGGTTACTTGTGTAGAAACGCCATTTGTTACAGCGTCTTCATCGTTATGATAGAAAGGTTTAACCTTAATGCCTTCTAAACTTTCCCAAACCAATGTATCGTTATAATCGGCACCTTTTAATTCGTACTGAATTTGATTTTTCCATTGTTTTGATGTTACTTTTTCAAAATCGTTAAATAACATATTGCTGTATTGATTTGTTAGTTAGTTTCTTCTGTTGGATATTCTTTGTCGCTGTCAATAATATAAATGTCTTCATTTTCGCGCTTCATGTAATATTTCTCTCGGGCGTATCTTTCAACTTCTTCCTTGCGGTACAGTTTTCTAATGTTTTTATCGTCGCTGTTAATTTCGGTTTGATAGTAATCTCGGTTTTCTTCGAGCTTGTTAATTTCCTTATCAATAGTTCGGTGGTCGTAAAAAGCATATGTATCAAAAAACAAAAGCCAAACAACAAAAAACAAGGTTGCTAAAATAAACCTGTTGGTGACCCATTTTAAAAACGGATATTTAATTAATAGGGCGGCGATTTTTTGTTTCATTCTTAATCGTTGATTTTTTTATTGATAACCGTTCGAACAATATCAATAGCTACGGTGTTGTATTTATCGTTAGGAATAATAATGTCTGCATACCCTTTTGATGGTTCGATAAACTGCTCGTGCATTGGTTTTAGTGTGGTTTGATACCTTTGTAAAACCTCGTCCATATCGCGACCTCTTTCTACAATATCACGTTTTAATCTTCTGATTAATCGTTCGTCTGAATCGGCATGAACAAAAATTTTAATATCGAATAAATTACGCAGTTCCGGATTCGATAATATCAAAATACCTTCAACAATCATCACTTTTCGCGGATGTGTTAAAATATAATCATCAGTTCTATTGTGGTGTACAAACGAATAAACCGGCTGGTTAATGCTGTTACCTGCCTTTAAATCCTTCAGATCCGAACAAAGTAGATCGAAATCTATCGCTCTTGGGTGATCAAAATTAATCAGCGCACGTTCATCCATATTCAAATGATCGTTCGCTTTGTAATAAGAATCCTGTGAGATGATGCCCACTTCGGTTTCCGGTAATTCATTCATAATCTGGTGAACAACAGTTGTTTTACCGCTTCCCGTTCCGCCAGCTATACCAATTATAAGCATTCTATTATTGTTTTTACAAATGTACTTAATTATTGCAAAATACTTTAACCACTAACTGAAATTACTTTTAATTGTGTTTTTGTGAAAAATATCTACAATAAGTTGTGCCTATTTCTACAATAAGCAGAA
>Ga0233365_1000731_pt1 | contig 14675 bp, 10 predicted proteins | sample ElkDunMinimDraft_27_FD_191535 | JGI IMG/M metagenome (GOLD analysis project Ga0233365, IMG submission 191535) | Fecal eukaryotic communites from dung pellets of Tule Elk in California, USA - Elk Dung C36 | ecosystem: Host-associated > Mammals > Digestive system > Large intestine > Fecal | place...
TCCACGACGGCGAAACCATCACCAACCCGTCGGATCTCGACCTCGACCATTTTGTACCCCTGGCCGAGGCATGGGACTCCGGAGCCGGCGACTGGACTCCTGCGCAGCGCATCGACTTCGCCGTCTACCTCGACGACGACAGGCATCTCGTAGCTGTCACCGCCGTGAGCCATGGTTTTGGGAAGCCGCCTGCGGCGGTCTACGCCGCAATCGAAGGCGGTCGTGTGACCGCCTGCTAGGGGGCGGTCGGAAGTTCAACTCCGGGTAAACGGTTCTCCGTAGGTGCTTCGCAAATCCTCGCGAGTCCCTGCGTTCCCTGACTTCCTGCGTCCACAAGGTATCTCGGCATTGTGGAGCAGGTAGGCGAATCATCGGATGCTCCTCTTCGGCGCTTGGGTGGTCATGCGAGACGATGCGTCGAAGAGTGGCTCCGAAGGCCTGCCGTGGACTACCCCACTGTGAAGGAGGAAGCCGCCTCACCGTTCAGCGGCCGCTTGGCGCTTGAGGTAGGGCTCAGTTCGGTTCTGAGCGCTGAGACAGTCGATCCGATCAGCTTGGGCAGGCTGCCGGTCTACTCATCTAGAAGAGAGCCCCGGGTGGGGCTTCAGTAGCCACAGTGGGAAAGAACCCGTACCGCCCTACATCAATGCGCTTCGTGAACGGGACGTCGAGTGCGTCCGGTCCGAGCGGTTCGAGGGGGGAAGTGTTTTCCATGATGATGACTTGACCGTCGAAGTTCTCCTGGATGTCACGGTAGAAGGCACGAACGACGCCTTCGGGGGGCTCTTCATCAGTGGGTTGATCTGGCGGCCGATACGTGACGAGTGGAGAGTCGAGAACAACGAAACCGGGGTGTGGTAGCTCTTCGTTGAAGCAGTATTGCGCGAGACCGAGGACGAATGCGGCGTGGAGAATCGCCCGGACCCCCTTGCCATGGGCCGATCGTTGTTGATCTCCGGCGATGATATCTAGTTCATTCCGGTCATAACGAACTGAATCTGCGTCTGGATAATCCCACGCCGTGAGGCGCTTGGAAATCTCGGTCGAGAACTCGCGCACTGCGGTGAGGCTCAGTCCCGCGACCGCAGTCGCCACTTCCACATCACTCTCGTCGGTGATATCGCGGATCATGGCTTCAAGGGACTCCACTTGTTCATAGAGTCCGAGGCGCTTCTCGACCTCACTGCGCTCCGAAAGGAGGTCGCGAATATCGCCTTGGCGTGGGCCCATCTCGTTGTCGAGCTTTTCTATCTTCTTCCAAAGGCTGATGGACTCAAGATTTGCTGCTCTGATTGATCTTCTCAGGGTCTCCGTGCGAGCATGGAGGCTGTCGATCGTCACAAGGAGGTCTTCGCGAAGACCTTGGGTCTTACGGGTTTCGGACTCGACGGACATCCGAAAACTTGTGGTGTCGCCTTCGCAGCCTATGTTTAGGTGTTGGCCAGCCGGTTCCGCGCCGCAGAAGACGCACGTGCCACGCCGGAAATACCCAAGAAGGTTCCCTGCTTCGGCGATCATTTCGAGCCGTGCGAGGTCACTCTCATACTGCTTCAGCAAGAGGTTGAATCGTTGGCGAAGCGTTGTTGCGTCCGAGTGCTTGACGCGCTCGGTCTTCTCGGCCTCTTGTAGCTGGTTGCGTTCCGCGAGAAGTCGTTCCCGCTTCTCTGCGAGGCCCACGATTGTCGCGCTATGCTCATCGATTGTCTGGTTCAACCTTCCCAACTGCGTCTTGAGTTCGGTTGGCTCGGTGACGTCTTGGAGCCGTGCTTCAAGTTGCACAAGCATCCTCTCGACAACTTCCCGCCGAGCACCTCGCAGACGCTTCTGCTCCTGTGGCGAGGGCACGGCGACGAGCGCCGAGTCGTCTTCTCCGGTTAGGAGGAGCTTCAGAACCGAGGCTTCCTTGGTCTTGCTGACTGGGTTCCCGCTGAGTCCCGGCGCTACCTTCGCCTGCATCTCGGTCTCGCCGATGAGGCACAGTCGCGTTACATCACGGAAGCTGAGCATGTTGGTCTGGTTCTGCGCATTCTTGCGCAACTGCTGCTCATCCAGACTGACCTGCTCAAGCAGGAACCGGGAGACGTTCGCGGTGGTCGTCGAACTGTGCTTGCAGGCGAGGGTCTGGTCGGGAGGGGTCGACGGTTCAATACGGACATCACTTCGATATACGGAAACTCGACCGCCATCCACCGCACGGGCGAGCGTGATGCGATCGCCACTAGGAAGGCAAAGTCCCAATAGAACCCGACTGTAGCCGCTTTGCTCCGGTATCTCCTCAAGTTTCTTTGCGCCGAGCACGAAGTCAATCGCATTAACGATGAAGGACTTGCCAGTGTCCGACGGGCCGTGGATCACTGTCACGTGTGGACTGAATTCGACGGACGCCGCAGCAACATTCGTGCCGGTGAAGGTCAGGTGGACAAGCGTTAGCCGTCCCATCAGAAGCCGTCCTCCTTCTCCGCGAGCACGACCTCGAACTCCTCTGACCAGTGGGACGAAACCTCTTGCATACGTTCTCGCAGACGGCTATCGTCAATGGCCCCAAGTTCCCCGACGACCCATTGCGCACGATGATGCAAGGCGTGCGCATAGCCGCTCTCAAGTAGCCCCAGGAAGCCTTCGGTGTTCTCGCTGGCCCGAAACTCGATGCCGCTGTCCTCGGCGGACATCTCTGCGAGGCCGGCACGGATCATGACTTGGAGGCCATCTTCGATGTGCTGTCTTTTGACTCCGAGTTCGCCTACTCGGATGGGAATCGGCGGATGCAAGCTCTCTGGGCCATCAAGGTCCGCGCTGTGGAGTAGCCCGTGGTCGAACAGCACCAGGCGGTTGATGTCCAGGTGTTCTGGGAAAACTTCGACAAGGATCATGAGGACACGCAGTCCCACCTCAAGGGGGCTGTTGAGGGGGCTATTCATCGGGTGTTACCCAAGTCAGTTTGTCCGCATTGGCAAGCTGGTGGCAGATACCCTTGCGGTCCTCGATTCTTGACCTGGAAATGAGGCTGTGGGCACTGAGGTCCAGCTGGCCTGATTGTGTGAGGACCGCGCGGAGTCGATCTAGACCACTCGCATGGTCCGCTTCCGCTGTGTCGATGACGCCCGTGTAGACATCGCTTTGAAGAAGCTCGAACGTGCCGTCAGGCACCGATTCCCTGGCGTAGAGGCGGAGCGCCTCCGCTGAGTAAAAGTCCTCCCGCTGACGCTGAAGATGCGCGCCGTACTTTGCGTGTGCGGTGACTGACTCAGCGTCTGAACAGGCCGCAGGTTCTTGCTCGTTGTAGACATCAACGAGCTTCTTGACATAGACGGCCTCGAAGGGAGCCGGGGCGATTGGCGTCTGACCGGCCGAAAGTCTTGCGGGCAATGCCGTACCAAACCGAGCTGCGTGGTACGGGGTTTTGCGGTGGACATCCAGCATCTCGTTGAGTTCGAGGGACCGAAATATCGAGAAGTCTGAGGCTGCTGCAAGCCTGCGGATTGACTGCAACGTCACCTCATCGACCCCTTTAGTTGCTGCACCACGAGAATCGACAGCTTCGAGGAACTTCTTCCGCAGTTCGGTCGGCTTGCTCAGAAGACGGTTGAGGGAGCCGCCACAGCCACGAGGAGCGACAAAAACATACTGATCCGGAAGCACGTAGTACCCGTCTACGACCCCTCGGAAGAGCTTCAACATTTCCGGGATCGCGTCTGGCACAGTGAGTGCGTTCGCGTAGTGCTTCGCCTGAAAGCAGTCCCACGAGTCTTCAAACCCTCGCCGGGTCTTGAACGCGGCCACATCCACACCACGGTCGTTTGGCCCACCGAGCTGCTTGATCTGTAGGTAGGGTACGGCCAGGCCCGTAGCCCACTCGGTAATGAAGACCTCCCATTCACTGGGCGAGTAGAAGTAGATGCGATGGGCGGGAGGTACAGGCGGTCCGGGGAGCGAAGGCGCTGGTGCCACCGAGGCAATCGGGACAGACATGTCGTCAAGCTGAGGAGCGCTACTCTTCGCGTTCGGTTGGGCCGTGACGGACACTGAGGCACCTCCTCGTTCGAGTGTCACATGGCCCCAATCATATGAGAGAACGGACTTCGCTGGGGGCGCAGTGCTGGCGAAAGTGACAACACCCCTCCACAGTTCACGGTGGAGGGGTGTTCTCCGTTTGGTTCGGGCCCGACCCATCAGATTCGCCGGCCTCGATCTCGGTGGGCCACTGCGCCATGAGACCTATCTCCGACGAACGGTCGACTGATCATCCGGGGCGTCGACCACCGACGCCGGGCTCATATCTCGTCGGCGTGAACGAGGCCGACACGAGAGCTCGCAGAGCCTCCAGTGGCCCGCTGATGACACCGTGGGCGCGAGCCTGAATCAGCACGTTGCCCAACGCGGTGGCCTCCGCCGGGCCGGCCAGTACGGGTAGGCCGGTGCGGTCGGCGGTGAGCTGACACAGCAGTCGGTTCCGCGACCCACCACCTACTATGTGGACGGTTCGTACGGTTTTGCCGGTCAGCTCGACGGCCTGCCGAATCGAGGCCGCGTAACCTTCGGCCAGTGATTCCATAATGGCTCGAATGAATTGAGCGCGTCCCTGCGGCGCCCTTCTGTCGTGTTCGAGATACCAGTCGCGAATGCGACCGGGCATGTCGCCGGCGGCGATGAACCGGGGATCACCGGCGTCGAATCCGGTGACGGCGTCCGCTGGTATGGCCGCCGCCTCTTCCAGCAGGTCCGCCTGATCGACGTGCTCACCGCGGGCGCGCCAAGCGTGCAGGGTCTGGTCGAACAGCCAGAGACCGGATGCGTTGCGCAAGAACCGGATGCGATTGTCCAGCCCCAGTTCGTTGGTGAAGTTCGCGGTTCGGCTGGCCGGTGTCACGACCGGTCTCTCCAACTCCAGTCCGACCAGCGACCAGGTCCCGCTGGATATATAGGCGAACTCCTCGTCGGCGGCGGGAACCGCGACCACCGCCGAAGCGGTGTCATGCGACCCGACGGTGAACAGCTCCGGTTGTCCGGGCACTTCGAGCTCGGGACGCAGTGTGCCGATGGCGACTCCCGGATCAACCAGGGGAGTGAACAGGTGCTCCGGAATGGACAGTTCGCGCATCAGCCTGCCGTTCCATTCTCCACCCACGATGTCGATCAGTCCGGTGGTCGAGGCGTTGGTGCGTTCGGTCACGGCGGTTCCCGCCAGCAGTCGGCCCAGCAGGTCGGGGATCAACAGCAGTTGATCGGCCACGTCGAGCAGACCGGCTTCGCGTTCGGCGACCAGTTGGTACACCGTGTTGAACGGCAGAAACTGAAGCCCGCTGGCCTGATACAACCGGTCGAACGGCACCTGCTGGTGAGTACGTTCTATCGCCGGGGCGGTTCGCGCATCCCGGTAGTGGTACGGCTGAGCGAGCATTCGGCCGTCGCGCAACAACGCGTAGTCGACCGCCCAGGAATCGACGGCGACGCTGCGCAGGCGTTCTCGATGCCCGGCCTCCACCAGGCCCTCCACCACCCGCTGATACAGCGCCAGCAGATTCCAGTGAAGACCGTCGGGTGTGGAGACCGGCACGTTCTCGAACCGGTTGATCTCGGTGAGACCCACCTCGCGAGAACTCACATGTCCCAGAATGACCCGGCCGCTGGTGGCTCCCAGGTCGACGGCCGCGACGGTTTCGGTCATCGCGTTCGTTCCCCCTCTCGTTTCCACGGAGCCGGTCACCTCAGGAATGCCGCGGTCGCGCCGGCGTCGACGGGGATGTGCATTCCGGTGGTGTGGCTCAATTCGGGGCCGGTCAGGACCGCGACCGCGTTGCCGACGTGCTCCGGCAATACCTCACGCTTCAACAGGGTCCGCCTGGCATAGAACGCGCCCAGTTCCTCCTCCGGCACCCCGTAGACGGCGGCACGTTGCGCGCCCCAACCGCTGGCGAAGATTCCGGAGCCGCGCACCACGCCGTCGGGGTTGACGCCGTTGACCCGAATCCCGTGTTCTCCAAGCTCTACGGCCAACAGCCGCACCTGGTGCGCCTGACTGGCTTTGCTAGCCGAATACGCGACGTTGTTGGGTCCGGCGGCGACCGAGTTCTTCGAGGAGATGTAGACGATGTCGCCGCCGAGTCCCTGCTCAATGAGGACTTTCGCGGTCGCCCGCGATACCAGGAACGAACCCTTCGCCATCACGTCCTGTTGACGATCCCAGTCCTCGTCGGTGGTCTCCAACAGCGGTTTCGATATCGACAGACCGGCGTTGTTGACGATCAAGTCCAGTCCACCGAACGCCACCACGGCCGCGTCGACGGCGGCCTGCACGTCCGCCGTGCGGGTCACGTCCGCTTGGACGCCGATGGCGACGTCGCTGTTGCCGAGGTTCGCCGCTGCCGCCTGAGCGGCGTCGAGCCGCAGATCGGCCACGACCACGCAGGCGCCCTCCGCGGCCAACCTGGCCGCGACGGCCTTGCCGATCCCGGAAGCGGCACCGGTCACCAAAGCGATTCGGCCGGCATGTGAACGAGGTGGAGGCAGTCGACGTAGTTTGGCCTCCTCCAGTTCCCAATATTCGATGCGGAACTTCTCGCGCTCCTCGATGGGCCGGTACTGCGACACCGACTCCGCGCCGTGCATGACGTTGACGGCGTTGCGGTAGAACTCTCCGGCGATCCGCGCGGTCGCCGCGTCCTTTCCGTAGCTGAACATGCCCACACCGGGCAGCAGGACGATCAACGGGTCAGCGCCACGCATCGCGGGTGAGTCGGCGGTGGCGTACCGCTCGTAGTAGGCGCGATAGTCGGCTCGATACCGTTCGTGCAACTGCGACAGCCGCTGCTTCATCTCGTCCACAGTGGCAGTAGGAGGCAGGTCGAGCACCAGTGGCCGGACCTTGGTGCGCAGGAAGTGATCCGGGCAGCTCGTACCCAGCGCTGCCAGTCGAGGATGTTCGGTCCGGGACAGGAAGTCCAACACCTCGTCGGTGTCCGTGAAGCGCCCGATCTGGCGCGAGTCGGTGGAGACCAGTCCTCGAATGTGAGGCGCCAACGCGGCGGCCAGTGCCCGACGATCGGTTTGCGGCAACGGTTCGTATCCGGGCATCACCGCTCCGAAGGGCTCCGGTTCACCGTTGTCGGCCAGGTAGCGAGCGGCGGTGTTGATGATCCACAGTGAGTTCTCTTCGCATTCCTCGCTGGTGTCGCCCCAGGCGGTGATCCCGTGTCCACCCAGGATGGTGCCGATGGCCCGTGGATGGTTCCGTCGGATGTCGGCCAGATCCATACCGAGCTGGAATCCCGGCCGCCGCCACGGCACCCAGATCACCCGGTCGCCGAAGATCCGTTCGGTCAGTTCCGGACCGTCGACGGCGGTGGCGATGGCGATGCCGGAGTCGGGATGCAGGTGGTCGACGTGCTCGGCGTCGACCAGGGCGTGCATGGCGGTGTCGATGGACGGAGCCGCACCACCGGCACCGTGCCGGACATGATCGAACGCCGCCACCATCTCGTCTTCGCAGTCGACGCCGGGGTAGACCTTCTGCAACGCCCGCAGCCGATCCAGCCTCAGCACCGCCAGTCCCGACTCGGTCAGGGTTCCGAGATCTCCGCCGGAACCCTTGACCCACAGCAGATCAACCGGTTCACCGGTGACCGGGTCGGTGTCGAGCCCCTTGGCCGAGGTGTTGCCACCCGCGTAATTGGTGTTGCGTGGATCGGCGCCCAACCGGTGGCTCCGAGCCAGGAGCTCAGCCGCTACCTCGTGCGTCATACGTTCCTCCATATCGCTTCGTGCCCTGTCAACCGTCATGCGTCCCAACCGGCTTGCCGCCCGCCCACTCGGTCGGCGGCGATGGTCTCCAGGTAACCGGAGGCGGTGAACGCCGCCATGGGATCGGCGGGGAGTCCGCGTTCCTGCCGCCAGGCCGCCAGGCCGGGTCGCACATCGGTGTAGAACGCGTCCATGTAGATGGCGTTGGCCGCCAGAACATCCTCGGATTCCTGTGCCGTTCGCAACTCGTCGAGGTCCAGTAGCAGCGCTCGGGCCGTCATCTCCTGAACATTGAGGACGCTTCGAATCTGGCCGGGGATCTTCGCTTCGATGTTGTGGCACTGGTCGAGCATGAACGCGACCTCGGGATTGCCGTAGCCGCCGCCTCGGATCACCTCGACCAGGATGCGGAACAGCTGGAACGGATCGGCCGCACCCACGATGAGGTCGTCGTCTGCGTAGAACCGCGAGTTGAAGTCAAAGGAGCCGAGCTTGCCCAGCCGCAACAACTGGGCGACGATGAACTCGATATTGGTGCCCGGTGCGTGGTGTCCGGTGTCGAGGCAAACCTTCGCGCGATCCCCCAGGGCGGTGACGTGCGCGTACGAGGTGCCCCAGTCGGGTACGTCCGTGTGGTAGAACGCCGGTTCGAACAACTTGTACTCCAGCACCAGGCGCTGATCACCGCTGAGCCGCTCGTAGATGCGGCTCAACGAGTCGGCCAGCAGATCCTGGCGACGCCGGATGTCGGCCTGCCCCGGGTAGTTGCTGCCATCGGCCAACCAGATCTTCACATCGCGCGAACCGATCTCACTGAGGATGTCCACGCATTCGAAGTGGTGGTCGATCGCCGCCTGCCGAATCACGGGGTCGGTGTGGGTCAGGCTGCCCAGTTTGTACTGATCGGCCTGGAAGGTGTTGGAGTTGACCGTCCCCAGCGCGATGCCGTGATCCTGAGCGAATCGGTTGAGGCTCCCGTAGTCGTCGACTCGATCCCACGGTATGTGAATCGCGACGGTGGGCGCCAGACCGGTGTACTGGTGAACCGCCGCCGCGTCGCGCACCTTCTCGTACGGGTCACGTGGCGTGCCCGGTGAGCCGAACACCTTGAACCGCGTCCCGGAGTTACCGAAGGCCCAGGAAGGCAGTTCGATGGCCTGCTGTTCCAGTTGCCCGGTGATGTCGGTGAACTGTCGCATGATGATCCTCAACGTGTGATCGAGGGTGATCGCTCGGATCACCCTCGCGTTCGGCATGGGGTGAGTGACGCGTTAGAAGTTGAACTCGTCGATGTTGTCCGCGTCGAAGACGAAGGGTTCGCCGAGAGTGATGACGCCGTCGGGGCCCACTGTGAACTCGGTGACGCCGCTGCTGAGTCCCTCGGCGCTGAAGGTATCGCCCTCGGTTCCGGTGATGTCACCGTCCAACATGGCCTTGGCGGTGTACGACGCCAGCACCCCGAGATCCTCGGGGTTCCACAGGGCGAAGGCGGTCACGGTTCCGTTGGTGATGTATTCGCGCATGTCGTTGGGAGTTCCCAAACCGGTCAGGGCGACCTCGCCCTTGAACTCCGAGGTGGACAGATACCGCGCTGCGGCAGCGATTCCCACTGTGGTCGGTGAGACGATTCCGGCCAGGTCGGGATAGCTCGACAGTAGAGCTTCGGTCTTGTCGTAGGAGGTCTGGTCGTCGTCGTCTCCGTAGACGACTTCGACCAGCTCCACGTCCGGATAGTCGGACGCGAGATAGGTTTCCATCTCGGCGATCCAGCTGTTCTGGTTGGTGGCGTTGGCCGTTGCCGATAGGACCGCGATCTCTCCACTGCCGCCGATCTGCTCGGCGATCAGGTCGATCTGCTTCTGGGCGATCAGTTCCGGTGAGGACGCCGATACGTAGGCGTCGCGACAGTCGACGTCTACATCAGAGTCGAATGTGATGACCTTGATTCCGGCCTCCCGTGCTTCACCGAGTGCGTCGCACAGGGCGCTCGGATCGTTGGCGGACAGGACGATGGCGCCGACACTCTGTTGGGTCAGGGTGTTGATGTAGGTGACCTGGCCGTCGGTGGTCGCCTCCGGGGGGCCGACCTCCTTGAAACTCCCGCCGAAGCCTTCGACGGCCTCCTTCGCGGCGGCGTCGGATGCCTCGAAGTACGGGTTGCCGAGGTTCTTGGGCAGGAAGGCGATGTCGTAGCCGCCGTCGCCGCCGGGTTCGTCGGAGCCGCAACCGGTGACCGCGACCGTGAGCGCGACGGCGAGCCCGGCCACGACGGCCAGCCGTCGTGGTGAATGGAGGGACGTCATTGTCTTACCTTTCGAGGGGTGTGAATGAACCGGAGGTTCGCCGTCGGGTGAGGTGACCCTTGAGACCGCTCAGCACGCGCGGGAAGATCACCGACGCGATGAGCAGCACTCCGATGGCGATGTTGATGGCGTCGGCCGACACATCGGCCAACCGCAGTAGTGACCGGGCCTCACCGATGAGGAGCGCACCGGCGATGACGCCCGGGATGGCGCCACGGCCACCGAAGATGGAAACGCCACCGACCAGGACGGCCGCGACGACCGCGAGCTCGAAACCTGCGGCGTTGTCGCCGCGGGCGGAGTCGTAGCGCAGAGTCCAGTAGACACCTGCCAGAGCGGATACGACTCCGGTGCCGATGAACAGCCAGAACTTGATCGCCGGGACGTTGATGCCGGAGAACCGGGAGGTCTCGGCGTTCAAACCGGCGGCGTAGACGGCTCGGCCGAACGCGGTGAAGTGCAGCAGAACGCCGAACACCGTCGCCAGCACTATGAAGACGAGCAGGAAACCGGGGATCGCGGTGCCGGGGCCGAACAGTCGGTCGGAGGCCAGATCCTTGTACTCGGATGGAAACCCGGTGACGGCCTCGGTTCCCAGCAGGCCGACGGCGATGCCCCGAAACAGCGCCATCGTGCCTACCGTGACCGCCAAGGACGGTAGCCCGACAGTGGTGACGAGGAAACCGTTTAGCGCCCCGCCCAACACTCCCGCCCCCAAAGCCATGAGTGCCGCCAGCCATATCGGCCAGCCGTGCTGGAACAGCACTCCGACGAGCACGCTGGACAGTCCGAGCATGCTGGCGACCGACAGATCGATCTCTCCGGAGACGACGACCATCGTCATGGGCAGGGCGATCAGCAGGATCGGCAGAACGTCCAGCAGGAGGTAGTAGACGGTGTTGGGTTTGCTGAAGTTGTCGACGGTGGACGCACCGACGATCCACACGAGAACGACGAGCACGATGATGACGGCGTCGCGGCCCAGCAGGATCGAACGCAACCGTTCGCCGAACGGCCGAGCCACCGGCGTCGTCGATACGGGTTCGGCGGTGGTGGTCACGGCACCGGCTCCTTCGGAGGTCTGGTCGGTTCGGCGAAGACGCCTCTGTCGGTACCCGAACTCGCCGCCGCGATGGACGCGTGCGAGGACTTGAGCCGCCGAGCCTGTCGCGCCCAGATCAACCGATCAAGCACAATGGCGCCGATGATGAGACCGCCCACCACGGCTTGCTGCCAGAACTCACCGATGCCCAGAGTGGGAAGCGCTCGGTTGATGGTGGCCAGCAGGAACGCGCCCAGGGCTGCTCCGATGACGGTCCCGGCGCCGCCCACGATGGCCACCCCGCCGATCACGGCGGCCGCGACCGAGGACAGTTCCAGGTCGGCCCCGGCGGTTGACGAGACGGTGGCGTACCGAGCCGCGAACAACACGCCGGCGAGCCCGGCCAGCGAACCGGACGCGACGAAACCGAGAAAGACGCGACGCCGAACCGGGAGCCCATAGAGGACGGCTGCGGAATCGTCCGACCCGACCGCGTACATCTCCCGTCCCGAACGGGTGTGCGCCAACAGATAGGCGACCACCGCGAGCACGACCACGGCCACGAGGAACAGCACCGGTATGCCTCCGATGGTCGCCGTTCCCAACGCCGTGAACTCACGTGGCAGGTTGGCTGCGTTGATGCGGTCACCACCGGCCCACGCGATCGAGATCCCTCGATAGGCGTACAGGGTCCCCAGCGTGATGACGAGAGACGGAACCCTCGCCAGACTCACCAGCGCGCCGTTGATCGTGCCGAGCGCGGCCCCCATGGCGATGCCCAGCACCACCACCAGCCAGATGGGCGCGTCGGGGAAGTCGGTGAACATGCGACCGGTGGCATAGGCGCTCAAGCCCAGTACCGCGCTCACCGACAGGTCGATGTTCTTGGTGATGATCACCGTGGCCTGCGCGACCGCGAGGATCATCAGCAGTGACGGGGTCAGCAGCAGATTGCGGAAGCCGTCCGATCCCGTCGTGAAGCCCGGATTGACGACCGTGGTGAACCCGATGAGCACCACGATGGCGACCACGACACCGGTCTCGCGACGGCGTATGAGCGTCGCGAATCCGGCGGTCAGCGATCTCGCGTTCACGTGGACACCTCCGAACGCGTCGCCGCGGTCATGACGACCTCGGCGTTCGCCTCGTCCCGGGTCAGTTCGGTGGTGATCTCACCTTCGCGCAGCACATAGACTCGGTCGCTCATGCCCAGCACCTCGGGCAGTTCGCTGGAGATCATGAGAATCGCCAGACCCTCTCCGGCCAGCTCGTCGAGGAGCCGGTGCACCTCGGTCTTGGTGCCCACATCGATTCCCCGGGTCGGTTCATCGATGATCAACAGTCGGGGACCGGTCGCCATCCATTTGGCGATCACCGCTTTCTGCTGGTTGCCGCCGGACAGGGTGCCTGCCGGGCTGTCCAGGTCACGGGCCTTGATGCGGAGCGTGCGGGACCACTGTTCGGCTAGGGCGTCCTCGCCTCGGCGGGAGATCAGACCCCAGGTGGTGAGTTTGCGGCGAAGCACCAGTGCGATGTTGCGGCCGACCGACAGATCGACCAGCAGACCCTGGCGGCGCCGATCCTCGGGGATGAGGGCGAGGCCCGCGCGTATGGCCGCGCGGGGATTTCCCGGTGGCAACCGGCTTCCGGCGACGGTGACGGTTCCGGAGTCGTATGAGTCGACACCGAAGACCGCGCGAGCGATCTCGCTGCGTCCCGCGCCGACCAACCCGGCCATCCCGACGATCTCGCCACTGCGGACCGTGAACGAGATGTCGTCGAAGGCCCCCGCGCGTCGCAGGTGACTCACTTCGAGGACGACGTCGCCGGGGATGTTCCGGCTGCGCGGGAATCGGGTCTCGACGGCCCGGCCGACCATCTGGGTCACGATCTCGGGGGCGCTGGTCTCGGTGGTGAGGTGGGTGTCGATGAAGGCGCCGTCGCGCATCACCGTGATGTGGTCGCAGAGATCGAAGATCTCATCGAACCGGTGCGAGATGAAGACCAGGCCGCGCCCCTCGTCGCGCAAGGATCGGGCGATCGCGAACAGCCGTTCCACCTCGACACCCGACAGCGCGGCGGTCGGCTCGTCCATGATGAGGAGTTTCGCGTCCAGGGATATGGCCTTGGCGATCTCGATGATCTGCTGATCCGCGATGGACAGACCCAGTGCCGGCAGGTCCGGGTCGATGTTCACCCCGAGCCGTTCGAACAGCTCGGTTGTCTGCTGTCGCATCGCGATGCGGTCCAGTCGGCGCCACCGGTTGACCGGTTGGCGCCCCATGAAGATGTTCTCCATGACACTCAAGTCCGGGAAGAGCGTGGGTTCCTGGTAGATCACCGCGATTCCGGCGGACTTCGATTGGGCGGTGCTGCCGAAGTCGACCGGGCGCCCGTCGAACTGGAACGATCCGGAGTCGCGTGAATAGAGCCCGGCGATGATCTTGACCAGGGTGGACTTACCGGCCCCGTTCTCGCCGACGAGGGCGTGAATGGAACCGGAGTGGACGGTGAGCTCGGCGGAACGAAGGGCGATGACCGGACCGAACGCCTTCGACACGTCGTTCAGCTGAAGGAGCGGGTCGTCGTGGGGGGCGGGGTGGTCGGGCTCGTGGTCGACTTTCGTCATCATCGACGGGTATCCTCCACAAGAGAATAAATCGATTTAAGACCGGTATGTGAGGCAGATTACGGTAATGGCTCGTCGGTGTCAACGGCTTGTTTCGTTGGGGTGCAACCCTGCTGTGTCGGCAGTGGTTCGCGCGGATCGGAAGCCTAGACGGCAGGTGCGAGTAGGATGATGAATCGTTAAAACCACGGGTGGAATCGAGGAGGGCTCGGGCTGTGGCGGTCGTAAGGGTCAAGGACGTCGCCGCACTGGCGGGGGTCTCGGCGGGCACCGTTTCGAATGTGCTGAACAAGCCCGACCGGGTGTCGCCCGAAATCGTGACGCGAGTGCACGAGGCGATCGACAAACTGGGCTACGTCCGAAATGGAGCTGCCAGGCAGCTGCGAGCGGGGAGCAGCCGCAGTATCGGCCTGGTGGTGCTGGATGTCGGAAACCCGTTCTTCGGCGAGCTGATCCGGGGCGCCGAGGACAAGGCCGTCGCTGCGGGGTTGACCGTCCTGGTCACCGACAGCCGTGACAACCCGGACCGGGAACGCACCCAAGTGGAACTGTTCGAAGAACAGCGAGTGCGTGGTGTCCTGCTGTCGCCGGTCGGGGACGCCTGGCCGACCGTGGAACGGTTGCGTTCACGCGGTATCCCGGTCGTTCTCGTTGATCGGGCGCTTTCGGACACCAGCGTCTCCAGCGTCGCCGTCAACGACGTGGCGGGTGGTTGTCTCGCGGTGGAGCACCTCATCGCCCGGGGCCGACGCCACCTGGCGTTCGTGGGCGGGCCAATGAACATCAGGCAGGTCACCGATCGATTGGAGGGCGCCCGCACCGTGGTGTCCGAAAGCGGCGGTGTCCGGCTCGAAGTCCTGGAAACCGCGGAGTTGTCGGTGTTGGCGGGTCGCGACATCGGTCGCCGGCTGGTGTCCCGTGACGCGGCGGAGCGGCCCGACGCGGTGTTCGCCGCCAACGACCT
>Ga0233365_1000741_pt1 | contig 14561 bp, 18 predicted proteins | sample ElkDunMinimDraft_27_FD_191535 | JGI IMG/M metagenome (GOLD analysis project Ga0233365, IMG submission 191535) | Fecal eukaryotic communites from dung pellets of Tule Elk in California, USA - Elk Dung C36 | ecosystem: Host-associated > Mammals > Digestive system > Large intestine > Fecal | place...
GGGGACGTTTACTAGCGGTCTGGATTTGAGCGTGCAACAGCCGTTCGTTCACACTTCGAGCACGCTGGTGATCGACGGCACGACTTACGTTTGTGATGATGTGTCGATTGCTGGAAACAACAATCTGTTGACCGACATTTTCTACAACAAGACGACGCGAACCGACCTGGCGATGGGCAGTCAGGGGTTCACGTTTACGCATACGCTTCCGTTTGACAAAGCCGGTGACCTGGATTTGCTCGATCTGGGAGCCACCAGCGTTGCGGCTTCGATCATCTACACGGCTAACAGCGGTGCGTTCGACTTCCCGGCATTGCATGCGCCGGTTCCGGTTCCGGTGACACCCGCTGGCAATTCGCCCGTTCGATACGAAGGCATTCAGTGGACGGCGCGAACGACGGTTGACGAAGCCGACGAAGTGATTAAACCGATCAAGGTAACGTTAGTTGACGCGATTACGTAAAGGGCGTCGCTCTTGCAATGTGTACCATTGTCGTTCCTGATATTTGCAGGCATGGAAGTCGTCGGGTGGTTCTCGGTCGCAGGGACGTGACCGGGGGCCACAATCCGACATCTAGCAAGACCAAGATTACAGCGTCCTTTGCAGCCCGCATAATTTAGCCGGGGGCAACGCTCTGACTTGGCAGCCGGGTGGGAAACCGCCCGGCTTTTTTTGTTGGTGGACTGAACGCTTATCTGTCGCCTGTAGGATATTTCTGAAAATCAGACATAAACAGACTGAACGCCTATTGCCAAAGCAATATCCTGGCGATTATATTTGTGGCATGGCAAGCGAAAATCGCGGCCGAAACGCAACACCAAACGGGAATGAATCGATGACGACTGCAACTCCAGGAAGAGAATGGGTCGCTGTGTTCAGTGGACAGGACGGGGCAATGAAAATTGTATACCTGTCGGCAGTGGCATTAGCCGAAGGATTGGCGGCGTACACAGCGGAAGGGTATACGGTGACTCAGGTTGTTCAACGCGATCGTAAAGCGTACTCGAAAGAGAAGTACCCCGAGCTTTACAACTAGACGCCGCCACTTACGCCTCGCCGATCGGAAATAGCCGGTCGGCTATTTGTGAGGTCTAGTACTGCATGACCCACCCAGAGATACACGCCCGACCGCAAGATCACGCTGTCGGGTTTGGTATTTGCACATCTGCGATGTTTTCGCCGCAGCAGTCTCTTGTGATGTCGCGTGGATTTGCGAATCGAGGATACACTGATGCTTCCGATGGCTGCGCCCACTATGCGATGTCGTTTATGTGCAGGCGAATATCTACAAGCAATAGTCACGATGGATCAAGCTCTTGCAATCCCAAAAACTCAGCGCACAACAGCCGTCTTTCGGTTCCTACTCAACAGGGATGAAAGATGGCACAAGAACTGGCCAGTCGTCGCTCGATACGGATCACGGCAATCACGCGGCTAAAGCACACTGAGCTATTGCAAGCCGCCAGGTCGCTCGGCAGTCAGACTGCATTAGCCAAGCGTCTAAAAGTCAAACAGATGACGCTCAGTCGCTGGGTGAATCTCAAAGAATGCCCTCCAAAAGAACCAACAAGAGGCTGGCCAGCAAAGCGACTTCGCAAGCTGGAAAAAGACTTGCTGAAAATCACCGGCAAGTTACTGGACGATCTGTTTCCGCCTGGACTGAGAACCAATGCGGCTTTCCTGAATGCCCCGAAGCTAATGGAAACCACGCGAGAGGTTGAAACTTACTCACTGGTCACAATGGCAGCCCGGTTTGCCGAACGAACGACGGTTGATCCGCCAAAGATGCTAGAACGCACCGAGCGACAGTTGGCTATCCGTCAAGCGATTGAATCGCTCGATCGACGCGAGGCGGTGATTCTCCGCGCTCGCTGGGGGCTCAATGGCGACGATCCGGTGACGCTTCAAGAGATCGCCGATGAGCACGGCGTTTCACGGGAGCGGATTCGACAACTTGAAGCCAGGGCAATTCAACAGTTGCGAGAATCGCCTGAGTTGGCTGACTTTGCGGAGTGCTGATCGTTCAGTTCTGTGAAACGACCTGAGCCAAGCGTGAAAACAGAATCCAAGCAGCGGAGAACGTCAGTGCTAATGCAACAATTAAGGACATGGCGTGGAAGAACGCTGAACCGTAAAAGCGGACAGGTTTGCTGTCATCGCACAAATATCCGACATTGCGTCGATAGACCATCTGTCGTTCATGGAATCCTCCATAGATCGGAACCCAGCACAGAAACTTGTCGATCGTTCGCACCTGATTGTCCATTGTTTTCCTTCGTGTGTCATCCGTAGTCGTTCGCTCTTGCGATCTGTGGCGTTTGGTTTACCAACATGCCAGAGGTTTTCAATCTTCACACGGGAAACACAATGGCAATCAACCCGTATTCGCCGCCGGTTATCGAACCAAAGCCGAAGCAACCGCTGCGGATTCCGTTTCTGTTTGAATTGACGTTCGCTCTGATCTGGTTCGCCGCCATTGGTTCGGCGTTTTATTACCGGGAGCGAATGATCGAAGCTCACCGGGCGTCATTGCAGCACGTCGATTTGAAGGCCCGCGAAGAACGCATTGAATACCTTGAGCGGTACTACAGCGACATTCTCGGCAAGTTGCCGGCTGATCGTTAGTAAAGACCGCTTCACTTCGGCATTGAGTTAGTAAACGAATCCGCCAATCGTTTGCCAATGGTCCCGCTCTGCCGAGACTTCCGAGGACTCTTTGAGTTCTTGAACCAGTCACTACGGGACCAAGCACATGGCAGTTTCAGCGTTCATTAGCACCGACGACGGCTACACCGAAAAGGCGTACATTAAGGAAGCCTACAACGTCCATCCGGCGGTTCGGATTCGCTTTCGACCATTGCCGGTAACCGACCGGGCACAATCCATTGAATCCGTCCGCGACAAAAGCCGTGGACGCGATCAAGAGATCGCCGTTGCCGACGTAATGTCGCGACGCATCGTTAGTTGGGATTTCCTGGACGAGAATGGCAACTCAATCGAAGGTGTGCCGGAAGTCAGCCGACAGTCTTTACTGAGGCTCAAGGCTCCGTTGTTCGTTCGGCTCGCTTCGATCGTCTATCACGGATACGAAGGCGGCGACATTGATCCACTGGATGACGAGACGCCTGAAAACCCACTGAAGCGACTTGAGGCCGACCAAAAAAACTAAGATTGGCCCTGCGGTTAGCCCATGAGCATCCGCAGTTGGCCAATTTAACCTGCGAGGAGTGTCAGACACACGTCTACAACATTCCATCTGGCTCGCCTGAAAAGATGGACGACGGATCATTGATTCCGCGTCCGGGTCCGTCGCCGTGTGACCGCTGCCCCAAGGGTTCACCGGCAAATGATTCGCTCTATCGGCTGTCTTACAAAAATCTCAAAGCGTTGCATCTGCACCGGCGTATCAAGTCTGGAGTGATGAAACTGCCGCCGCACCTGGAAGATTGTCCTGTGCTGGCTGACAATTTCGCCATCATCGACGAAACGATTGCTGACGCCAAACAGTCTGCGAGCAACCGCGAAGTCGCCAGTCTGATAGCTCTGAATCTCATTCGATCGAGATAACGCGACATGGATGCCGCATCTGGTGATAACGACCTGCTGTTCAAACTAGGCTTCGAGCCGCACCCGCAAACGGGCAGCCGGTTAGATGCCCTGGTGAAGCAGGTCGAGACCGCTTATGACCGGATCACGAAGCTCGACAATGAGATTGGGCAGCGGCTGACGACGACGGTTGAGCGTGTTGGCTCCAAGACCGCAGCCGATACGACAACGGTGACAGAGACGGCGAGAACCACAGCGGCAACCGAAGCTAGGGTCGTGCAAGTTGAACGCGAGATCGACAGCCTGAAGGAAAAGACCAAGACGCTTGTTGATGTCTTGAAAGGCGAAACCGAATACACGGATCGGATGAAGTCGCTCAGCGAAGCCCGTCGTGTCGCCGTGGAAGCCGAAGCGGCACAGATGCGCAGCTACTTCGATCGGCTAAAGACAGATCTGAACGACATTGCGGCGTATCAGTCCAAGCACGGACACGAAGCGTTCAATCGCCTAGCCGCTGGTGGAAAGCCAGCGAATTCCGAGGATTCCGCTGCGCAGATGGCGATTGTCCGGGCGGCGACCGCAGGCGAACAGGCGGCGGCACTTCAGGCTAAGTCTGAACAGGAGGCCGCGAAGGTTCGTCAAAAGGCTGCCAGAGAAGCCGAGCGGGCCGCCGAAGAAGAAACCGCATTTCGTCAACGCATTTGGATGCGAGAACTGTCGATGAAAAAGGCTCAGGAGGCCGAAATCCGTAAAGAAGAACAGGAGTCAGCGAAGGCACGCCTATCGGCGTCGAAGATTGCACAAAAAGAAGCCGAGGAGGAAACGGCTTTCAAACAGCGGATTTGGATGCGAGAATTGGCGATGAAGAAAGCTCAGGAAGCCGAGAAGCGGGCAGCCGAGCACAAGTCAACGCTAGACCAAATCGACGCCTACGCCAAAGAGCAGGCTGCCCACGAAAAGGCCGTTGAATCGATTGCCAAGGGCAGAGCGGGGCTTGTTGAAGGATTCGGCAAGACCGCTGGCGCCGTCGGAAAACTCAGCCGTGGCGTGGTGCTGTTTGGGTTGGCGACGGGTGACGATCTAGACAAGGTTGTTAAACGATTAGCCGCTGTTCAGACGGCGATCGATACCATTGCGGGCACCGGAGAGTTAATCCAAGGCGTGTCCAAGATCTGGGAGTCTCTGCGTCTGATCACGCTGGGCAACGTCAAAGCGAAGCAAGCAGAGGCTGCGGCCGGCCGGGTAGCAACGTCGGCATCGGCGGAATTACAGCGAGCGTTACAGCAAGAGGCACTGACAGCCAAGCAGGCTGCGACGGCTCATGACATGCTCGGCAGATCGCGGAACGTATCGGCGGCATCTGGAGCGGGTCCGCAGCCAGGCGGCGTTCCAGCAACCGGAGGAGGACGGCGGGGTGCCACTGCTGGCATGATTGGCGGAACCGCTGGAGCCATCGTGGGCGGTGCTGCTGGGTTTCATGCTGGACAGGCTGCCGGAGGGGACACGGGGGCAGTCGTCGGCGGCGTTGCGGGTTCTGTCATCGGAGGCGCTGCCGCGACGATAATTTCCCAGAAGCTGGCTGGCGCGGCCGTCTGGTCAACCGTTGGAAAAGCCGCCGCAATGGCATTGTCTGCGCCATTCCTAAAAGTCGGGGCTGCTATCGCTGGCGTTGCGTTTATCGGCAACCAGGTTCGCACGCTGGCGCGAGACGTTGGCCAGAACGGGCTAATGGGCGGGTCTGCCAAGGGCTCGTTTAACGACACGGTAGGCGGCTCCAATCTGAACCCGTTCGGCTGGATCGTTGCGTGGGGTCCAAAAATGGAAGCCATGCAAGCAGAAGAACGAACCACGAAGATGGAGCACCAGGCCAAGATTCACAAACAAGAAGCAGAGCACAATAAAAAGGTTGCCGAGCTTCGCCGCAAGAACGCAGTCGAACTTCACAAAGCTGACATCGACGCTCGCCGCAGAAACTTGGACACGCGAATCTCGCTGACCAGTTCAGAGAAAGAAAAGGTTTCGCTTAACAAGCAAGCTGAATCGGGGGCTGTCGGCGAAGTAAGGAATGCGCAAAGGCTGCTGGCTGGCGTGGATCGATCGTCTGAGGACGGGAAACGCTACACCGATCAGTTGATTGAAGCCCAAGAACGACTGGCCACCGTGCGAGAACGCGGCATCCAGTTGGAAATTGAGGCTCGCAAGGAAAGCCGCCGGACGACGCTGGAAGAAATCAAGAACATTGAAGACTTGATTAACAAGCGGCTCAAGGACCGGAAAGAGCTTCAGGACAACCAAAAGACGGCCAAGGAGAAGTTTGGTGCGCTCAGTGAAATGGACCAGCGGAAAACGATTGCAGCGCTGGATCGTGCCAGAAAAGACCCGACCAAACTCAGTAAGCAAGACGCCGATCTGCTGCGGAATAATATCGACACCAAGGAAAGCAAAGACCTGCTGAGTAAGCGAGACCAGGCTGCTGCTGACAAGATGGGGTACAGCAGCAAAGTTGACCGAGGCGAGACGGCCAAACGAACGGAGGAGTTGGACAAAGAGTTACGGAAGTCTTTCAGGCAACTAACCGAAAAGAGCGGTCAGGCTGAGGCCGAACTGCGAAAGGCGGCAGACAAGGGCCTGAAAGACAAAGATTCGAGCGTTGAGATTGTCGATCGGCGAGCGTTTGAACTGAAGGCCGACATTTTAGAGCGGGACTTTATCGACAAGATCATGGGTGAGATTAATAAACTGATGAGCGATCGCGACGAAGTGATGCAGAAGAAACTGAATGAAGCGATGGCTGATCAGATTGCCAAGGAGAATGACAGCAACCGCAAGGCGGTCGCTGCCCTAAAGAAAGCTAACGCTGGCTAAGTGTTGCTCGCACCTTCTTCGCTTCGTCGATACTCATGGATGCCCATCCGTTCACTTGGCCGATAGTCCCAGCCTGAATGTCGTCGGCGGTTATTTCGTGAGGTGTGTCGCTAAAACCATCGCGAACCAACTTCCTTTCGCTGTCGCTCAATTCTGGTAATTCTACCGAAGTGATCACGCCTTCGCCGTGCCGAGGTTCCCATATTCCATCTTGGTAGCCAAATGTAAGGGTTGCGCGGTTGACGTATGTCGCAGTGGTGACATATTCCGGTATCTCCCAATGTACAAACCGAATGCCGCCCATCCGCACTTCGTAGGTGGCTGTCCCAATCATCGGCGTCGTCAGTGAATCTGTCTTCCGCAGGTCGTGGCTAATCAACTGGAGTTCGATCGTCTGCGTTTCGCCGCGTGATCCAGTTGTCTCGCCAGACCACTCGCGAGCGTAGTTCGCTGCAAACTGTTCAAAGTCTTTGGCTGTTGGCTCGCCAGAGCAGCCAGCCAGCACGGCCAGCAGCACAATCGCCGCGTATCGCATTTTTCTCTCCGGGTGGTTCGGTTTCTCCGCGTGTGACGGTAGTGTAATCTTACCGGATCAGGCAAGACCGGTGGGCAAAACCAGCCACTACTCGTCCGGGTCCGGCTCTCCGTCCGTAAAATTCTGCGGATCAGAGAATGCCGCAATCTCGATTCGGCACCCGGTGAGATTGCCGGCTCTCTTAGAGAAGTCGCGAATGAAGCTCAGGCATTCCGAGTCAATCGACATGATGCTAAACGTCAGTGCAATAGCCATGCATTCTCGATTGTCATCTGAGTCGTCACCAGGCGGATACGGGCCAAGTATTCTTGCAAGGCATGCGTCATTGTCGGCCATTTCAAGCCGCTCGTCGATCATCCGGTCGAACAAGTCCTGAATGATTATTTCGTTGTCGTCGGGTTCTTTGTTTTCTCGGATCATGTTCTTCTGGACGTCGAATTCGCCAATTGAGCTAAACTTGCAACCGGCCCGCGCAAAAACGAGCCTATCGGACGTGCTGTAGCATGTCGGTGCTGTTCGTCGCAAGAGGTGTTTTCAAGTGATCTTTAAGTTCGGCAACTATTCGCACCGCGTTGATAGCACAGGCACGCAGTTTGAATGCACCCCCATTATGGACTTCCGGCAAGAGGCATGGGCGCTGACGTATCGTTGGCCAATCGAGTTTCGGCTGATCAACGCTGGTCAGTCATCGAAAGACATGGACTCCGCAATTACGACGCTGGAGAACGCCTACAAACAGACGGCAACATCGGCGGCATTGCTCCACGACGACGGCACGCCAACGGTTCACAGCCTGAGCGCAAGCAACACGATCGGCGGCATCCGAGTCGTGAAGCCACCAAGCTACATGAAGTACCAGAATGGTGAGTACGTCACTTACCGAACCGGCAGCATCGTCCTAGAGGCGATGGTCAAGTTGACTGATGACGCCTATCGAATCATTGATTTCAGTGAATCTATCGACATGGAAGGGGGCGGGCCTGAGTTTGCTCATTTACAGCCGAATGTCGGATTTGCTGTCAAGCAGCAGACGCGAACCGCGACGAAGTTTATCGCGACTCAAAGCGGCAGAATCGTTCATTTAGGCGCATATGGCCCTGTCCCTCCGCCGCTGTGGCCGTCTGCTCAGATGCGGCCGGTGAAGTTGCGGGCCGAGTCGCCGAAGTACGTGGGCGATGTCGCACATAGTTTCCCGACGAGTTACACGTATCAATTCGAGGCTCCGGCATGGATGGCCGGGGAGCCAACGAGAATCGTCTAATGAACCAAGGCACGTTCTACTATCCGGGAATAACCGGAGTTCTGTCGGCTAGCGTCACATTCTCGCTCGGAATCAATCCAAGCATTACGCAGGTTGCGATTCCTCCGGTTGCATTCATTCCGAAGCGGGGTACGGCAGTCTGGTCCTATAATGGGACAATTCGCGTGCTGCCGAACTGCGCACTTGGGCCAACGGAGGTAAGTCGAAATAGCGGCCAAGAAATATGGAGTATCTCAATCCTGGATCGGCGTGTTGACTGGTCAAACGGACAAATCAGCGGCGAATACAATATCCCATTGCGTGGCAATGTTGTTCAAACTAGTGCGAAATCTCCACGTGAGTTGGCAACGCTCTGTTTGGAAGCAATGGGTGAAACCGGGTTTGACGTATCGGTAATGCCAGAGTTCGACCGCCCGTACATTAAATGGGAAGTCGAAGTGCCAGCAAAAGCACTATCTGAAATCTGCGAGAAGTATGGATGTGCCGTTTCATTGGGCGTCGATAATCGTGTGCGGATCGTCAAGCTAGGATTCGGAAGCGAGCTTCCCGAAGGATGGCTCACTCGCGACGAGGCTCTTGATCCGGGCGACATCCCCAGCGCGATCACGGTTGTTACGGCTCCGATTCAGTGGCAGGTCGATCTAAAGCTAGGCCCTGTCGGAGCAGAATTTAATGACAATCTAGAAGACGACATCGGCGAAATCAAAGGGATCGATGAACTGTCGTACAAGCCAGCTGGTGGCTGGCCGGCAGAGTCTGATTACCTTGAGTTCTCTTTCATTGCAGATAAGAACGCCCGTAAAACCGCCGAAAAAACTGTATACCGGTGGTATCAAGCCCAGTTTTTACCAGCGATCGCTGCTGACCCTGAAACACCAGATGACCCGGGTCAGCAGTCAGACCCGAATCTACCGGATGCGTTGGTGCTGCTTGAGGAACCGAGACAACTCATGCCGCTGCTAGAATACCAGGTCAGGACCGAAGGAAGGCCAGAAGACCCAAAACCTAAGCCGGCAGAAGTCTGGGGCGTGTTCTTTGAAGGAAATGAACTGGGCGCGAACAATAGCGATGCCGAAGACCTGTCCGCTGGATACAGCAAGAAATTGGTCACTAAGGAATCGTTTTCGATGGAAGGCGATAAAGCCCTGGTGAAGTTCACGACACCAATGACTCGTACACCAAACGGTGACTTCGATGGCAGGGTTGTCATGCCGGCACTTTTGAAACTTCGATGTGCCGTCAATTTGCGAGACAAGGATACGCTTGCACCCCAGCGATTGTCGAAAACGGTCCCGGTTGACCCAAACTCGCCATCGCAGCCGAGATACATTGTCCGTAATGACATTATCCCAAAATACTGGCAAAAAGATGACAGCACACGCGAATGGGTCAATAATCGCGTCCAAGTTGAGCAGCAGGTGGATTTCTATTTGCAGCAGGAGTTGAATAACTTCCGCATGAATCCGGGGGCTACTGCCAGTTACGCCGGTTTTGTGCCGATCGGGAACGACGGAACTATCTTGCAAGTCAGCTATGCCATTAATGGCGACGGTACGGCGATCACAAAGATCAGCCGAAACGTGGAGCCATACAAGCAATCCGTCAGCTTTAAAGATGCCCGTCAGTCCCAAAAGCTCTGGGCGGTAGTTGAACGCGAAGAGCGCCAGCGACAACGGCGATTTGAACCGGGACAGAAATAGGATGGCTCACCAATTCCGCAATACGGCATCCTCTGGCATCGTCCCGGTGCTGGTGCAAAACACGTCGGCGGAAATCTGTCCGCCGTATTCAGTTGTCGCAATCGGGCAAACGACCAGCATGGCAACCGGCGTTCTCACCCGAGAGACTGCCGGCGTCGGTCGTTTCTTGGTTCCGATTCGTAAGCCGGATGCCGCAGCGGTCAACAATGGGTCCGTGGCGTTATTCCTGATGACGCTGGACCTACCGATTCAGCCGAACGGTTTTGGCTACGCGACAACCAGTCTGCCAACGTGGGTGCAATTGGAAGCAGATACGTACTTACGCGGCGACACGCTGTCGCCCGAGGCCGGGTCATGGAAGCTACACAAGAGCGACGGCGGCCCGTATGGCGTTCGCGACGTTCAAGATGGGATCGGATGGATTGAACAAATTGGCACTAGCGGTGGCTGGCTATTAAAGACGACCGAGGAAATCGCTGCCCGTGCCGGTACAACGCTAGGAAGCGGCGTCTGTATTGTCTGCCATAGAAACAATGCTCTGATCGTCGAAACCGACACTGAGATAACCGCCTATAATTCTCAAAACGGCGAACCGATTCCGTCTGGTCGGTACGTTCAAGCGAAGCTATGGCAGGGTGTGCCACTGATTGACGTTGTAGAGTGCGAGGACGACTGATGGCATGGAAACGCGGTAATCCGGGCGATCCGTGTTGCGGTCCTGGTGTTTGCGAGTGCCCAGGCGGCGGAGTGTCACGGAAGTTTGCTGGCACGCCAACTCTGGTAGTCACTCTCAGCGGGCTGGAGGATGAGTATCAATTTCAAGTGGTGATTCGACACGCCCCGATTGGCGGCGACGGAACAATCTATCGGTACGATGTGACGCTGCTGGGACTAGATGCCTGTAACGGAACATACGTCAAGGCTTTTGATAAAACGCCGAGTGGGTGTATTGATCACGAAACGTCCATGGGGACGGCATTGCCGCTTCCGTCATACACGGCCAATTGGACTAGGTACATCCTTCCAGGGTCGTCAGGCTGCACCACCAGTAGCCCGGTATCCGCTTCAAGAACCATCGGATGGTCAATCACGGCAATGAGGTTGTCCGGGGCAAACGCCGGTAAGTACGACATTACCTCGGTGATTTCAGATCAAGACACCACGATTGGCTTCGGTGAAATAATATACGCATTGTCGGGCCAGCAACGTCTTGAGTGTTCCAAGGATTACGACCCGACGCTCGATATGAGAACCACTGTAGTCGCAGGCGGATTCGGTAGCGTCACAATTCAACCCAGACTTCAAGAGTTCTACTTAGTGCATCGAGGCGACGTTCTTGGGCGATGCCAGTCGCCTGTTTTTCCATTCGCCCAAACTATCGGAAGCTACGCAGCCGAGATCATTGATGACGTGCCCTAGCTGCCGACTCGTTAAGTACGCCCGCGTCTTTCCGTACCACTGCGAATGCGGCCAAATTCACTGGGGCAGTCAGGCGTCACAAGTTCCCTGCAATCGTGCGAGAAAACCGAAGACGGCAGGCCACGTGCTTCGTGAACTGGTCGGCTGCGCATGCAACGATCTTCCCTGGAAACAATGGAACACAAACAGCACTCAGTGGTGCATCGACCACGCCGACGAAATCGCTCAGGCTATCGCAGGCGAGCCGAAAACCGGACTTAATATCGACCAAGCGAAAGAACGCGTCAATCTAGCAATTCGGATCTCGCAGAAGAACGACAAACGCGACTGATCGCGTTCGCTTGCAATCGCCAATCCATCGGTCAAAACAGTCGTTTTGGAAGTTCGCAACCGAGGCAACCGATGGCCGGAACTGAAGCTGAATCGTCGTCTGATTTGTGGCCGATCTTTGACACGCTGGATCGTTTGCTTTCCCGTGGCTACACGATTGGTCCACCCGAGGGAGACGCTACCACGTGGCATCTGTTTTCGCCGTGTGGTCAAGCGGTCACCGAAGGCGAGTCGTTTCGGAAGCTGTGCGTCAATATCATCTTCTGTGATCTATGATCAGCAAGCCTGACGCATCGCTGGCACTAGACGCATACGCGATCTGCAAAACCAACGCCTGCGGTCGCTACGGAACCGATCAGCGCGGCAGCACTGGCTGTCTTGAGCTTCATAGGCCGTGTTCGCTTCTGGATCGGCTGTACGAATCGGTCGAATGCCCACGTCAATTCTTTCAAGTCGTCAACATCGGCGACGGCACTCCATCCGTAAAGCAATCGAGTATCGACTTATGACTAAAGCAACTGAGTTCTACACCGAACTGTATGACGCCAAAACCGAGAACGTGAGGGTGCGGCCAACGTCGGCTCATGGGCTGTGCCCAGAGTGCAAGCGGTGGTCAGGACACGAAGTTGCATGCAGCAAGGTGACACTGGAAGATGTTGCAAATCTACTCAAGCAGTCCCGAAAGAACGAGCAGCATGCGCGTGATCGTGCAGCGAATTGGTTATCGCAGTTGCAGCGACTAACAGGCAAGCTCGCGATCCTACGGCACGAGAACAACCGGCTACGAAAAGCCAATGAGCAATTGCGTGCTGAGAAATCATAGTTGCCAACCGATGACTAAAGACAGTGCGGAACACATCATCGACCTGCTGAGCACAGCCTATCTGCCGGTGCTCAACGAAAAGAAGATGCAAGACGCAATCGGCGAACTGCTGACCGAAAACGGAATCATGTTCGGTCGCGAGTTTATCTTGCAGGCCCGCGATCGAATTGATTTTATCGTCGGCACTGTCGGCATCGAAGTCAAAATAAAAGGTTCCTATACACAGGTCGCCAGCCAGCTTTTGAGATACGCCGAATCGGAGCTTGTAACTCACCTAATACTGGTTACAACGCGGGCATCGCACCGGAAGCTCTTACACCTTCCGAATGAGCGAGGCATCCCAATCGACGTAATCTTCACGAGCAACTATGCCTTCTAATACGGATGGCGTTGTCGCACTACGCGGCAAGCATTGGCACATCACTGGCAAGCCGCACATGCTCTTTCGTGCGGAGAAATCGATACTCAATGCCAGTCGAAAAGATGGAGCCGTCAGAGTTCCTGCCACTGGCGAAGGTGCAACCGACGTTTTCTGGTTTGCTCAGCGGTTCAATCTGGAGATTCAAGACCAGAAACAGTTACGCGGTGACGCTGGATCGTTTGCGTTGGCTCACAGCCAGGCGGATCGGATTCTCAATGGCAAGTTCAAGGTCGATCTAAGCGGGTTCAAACCGGGGAAAGCACCGCGTGAATACCAGGCCCAAGGTGCGAATCTCTGGACTGCCGTTCGTGGCCTGCTGGTGGCTGACCAGTTAGGCTTGGGAAAGACGGTTTTAGGCTTAACCGGCATTTTAGATAAAGCGTTGCGACCCGCGTTGATCGTGTCACCAACGAATCTAACCGGGCAGTGGCAAGACGTGATCCATGAGTTCGCCTACGGAATGCGGACGCACATCATCACGCAAAATGCCTACTACGATCTGCCGCAGTATCGCAAGTGTGCAAAGTGCAACGTCTGGTCTGTTCAGCGTGTCGTCAATGGCAAGGCCGCCGAATTGGGCACATGCCGCAACTGTCGTCGGTCACTGATTGGCGAAACATCCGGCCCTGACGTGTTTCTAGTGAGCTACCACAAACTGCATTCATGGGCCGACATTCTTGGGCCAATCTGCAAGTCAGTGATCTATGACGAAGTTCACGAATTGCGACGAACAGACAGTCGCAAGTACGAAGCTGCGCACCGGCTATCTTCAATGGTGGACTACCGACTCGGATTGTCAGCTACTCCAACATGGAACCTCGGAGGCGAGATTTACAACGTAATGAACTGCTTGGCTCCAGGGTCGCTAGGCACCAAGGGGGACTTCCGCAAGACCTGGTGTGATGAAGTAGCACCAACCGGCAAAGAACCGGCACTGAGAGACCCAGAGGCATTCGGAGAGTACCTGAGATCGCAACACCTGATGATCCGCCGCACTCGCGCCGAAGTTGGCAGAGAGCTACCTGAGCATGAACGCATCCTGCACAAGATTGAAGCCGACCCAGCAGCCATCAATCAGATCAAAGGCCGCGCTGGAGACTTAGCTAGATTAATTCTAAGCCAGACGGATAAGCCGGCTCAGAAGTTGGCAGCCGCTGGCGAGCTTGAGAACATGGTGCGGCAGGCGACGGGCATTGCAAAAGCGGTTTATTGTGCCGCTTACGTCGATATGATCCTCAAGCAAGGGACGCCGGTTGTCCTCTTTGCGTGGCACCGCGCCGTGTGGGAAATCCTCATGCGGGAGCTTCGCGACCACAACCCTCTGATGTACACCGGCAGCGAATCCAATGAACGCAAACGTGAAATGAAGGAACGATTCTGTATCGGCGATTCCAACTTACTGATGGTATCGCTGCGGTCTGGAGCCGGATTAGACGGGCTGCAATCGCGCTGTCATACCGGTGTCTTTGCCGAACTGGACTGGTCGCCGCAGGTCATGGAGCAATGCTCAGGTCGCTACCACAGAGACGGACAGAATCTCAAGACACAGAGCCACTATCTCGTTTGCGACTTCGGGCTTGATCCGGCGATGGTGCAAACGCTCGGCATCAAGCGTGCCCAATCAGCCGGTCTCTTGAAATCCGATGATATGGGCGCAATC
>Ga0233365_1000743_pt1 | contig 14538 bp, 15 predicted proteins | sample ElkDunMinimDraft_27_FD_191535 | JGI IMG/M metagenome (GOLD analysis project Ga0233365, IMG submission 191535) | Fecal eukaryotic communites from dung pellets of Tule Elk in California, USA - Elk Dung C36 | ecosystem: Host-associated > Mammals > Digestive system > Large intestine > Fecal | place...
GTGGTGTCGCACTCACCTTGAGCGGTGGAAGCGCCACGGGGATGTGCAGGCGGACATCCCGGTCAGGCCGCGCAGGGGCGGTCCGAAGTCGACCTGAGCGGGTACACCACCTGCATGGATGACGCTCCCCTGACCCCGGACGACCAGACGTGGCTCGCGCAGCTCCTCGCCGAGGTCGGACCCGAGGGCGCCTACGAGATCGCTGAGCTGCTCGGTCTCGACCTCGACGACTGATGCCCTCCCCCACTCACCGCACCCCGCCGATGGTCCGCGCCACTGTGGCCGGCGTGCGGCTGTACGCGTACCTGCTGGAGTGGGTGGGGTCCGACATGGTCCGCATCGGGTGGGCTGAGCAGTACCAGGTGCGGCCTGGGATCAGTGAGCCGTACCAGTGGCGGTGGTGCGTCGACGACGTGCCGAAAGGCGACGTCGAGCTCCTGGAGGGGCAGAGCTACGTGGCGGTGCCACGCGGAGCGGAAGGGCTGCGGACGCCGGAGAGGGAAGTCGACGACCGCACGTGGCGGCAGATGAAGCGGGGCTGACACGACGAAGCCGCCCCCGCCCACCGTGAGGTGAGCGGGGGCGCGGGCGATCAGACCAGGTGGATGTTGGAGAACCTCGCCCGTGCGGACCGAACGCCGAGACCGAGGACCAGGCCCCGGAATGACGTGTCGGTGACCGTGACGGACGCCGGGCTGGACGCGGAGTCGACCCGCCGGAACGTGATCTGTGTCGGGGTCACCGCGATCTCGACGGTGACCCTGGTCGGGGTCGTGGGCGAGACAGTGAGCGCGGCCGAGGTGGCTCCGCCGAGCTGGGCGGCGCCGCCGATCGTGCACTCCCACAGGTCGATCGCCCCGGTGGGTCTGACCAGGAGGTTGTACGACCTGATGTTCTGGGAGACGTCGTCGTACCCGGCGTCCGACTCGGACAGCAGGATCTGCGCACTGCGGGTGGTGTTGGTGGCCTCCAGGATCTCGACGTCCGCGCGCAGGGTGAAGCTGGCCGGGAGGACCTTGAAGCTCCCGACCGTGATCGACGTGTAGTTGAGCGGGGACCCGGTGGACATGTCCGGCGGTGCGAGCTCCAGGCCCCCGCCGGAGAAGGTCCCGGCGACGGGGTTCTGGGGCAGGGTGTGGTGGCCGTGCGGCCACGGGCCCGCGGCGTAGGAGTCCCGGGTCGCCCTCGGCAGATCGGACAGGTACCAGGGCTCGTTCGTGATGATCCCGTCCACGTTCCGGGACTGCGCGGCGGCGAGCTCGGTGCGGCGGTTGATCGTGTAGACGAGGAGCCGGTGCCCTGCCGCCCGGGCCGCGGCCATGGCGGACGCCGGGGCGTCCTGGCGCATCCCGTAGTAGCGGAAGCCGCTGGCGTACAGGGTCGCCGCGGACGTCCCGCCCGCCGTCTCGATGTAGCCGGCGGGGAGTCCGGCGGCGATCGCGCGGAGGCCGGGGCGTTGGGAGAAGGCCTGGACGATCGCGCTCTCCTCGAGCCCCCAGCGTTGGACGCACGCGACGATGGCGTCGCCGAGCGCGTCCAGGCGGGCGTTGGTCTCCCCGCTGGGGTACTTGGCTTCGATGAGCCACACGACCGGCGCCCCGGCGAAGCGCGCGAACACGTCGTCGAGGGTGACCATCTGCAGGTCGGGCCACCCGGTGAAGCCCATGTGCGCGGAGCGGATGGGGTGGCGCTTGGTGGACTGCGCCGTCATCTGCGCCACCTGCAGGCTGAGGTTGTGGGTGCGGAAAAGGGTGGCGTCGTGGTTCAGGATCAGGCTGCCGTCCGCGCCCAGGCACGCGTCCAGCTCGATCACCTGGCACCCGGCCGAGATCGCCGCGGAGACCGCCTCGATGCTGTTCTCCGGCACGGTCGCCATGGCACCCCGGTGAGCGACCAGGAGCGGCCACGTCAGGTCCTCCACGCGCAGCTGCGCCGAACCGCCGGGAGGTCCGGGCGGGCCCTCGGGTCCCGCCGGTCCGGTCTCACCCTGCGCCCCGTCGGCTCCGGCCGGCCCGGGTTCTCCCTGCGGTCCCTGCTCGCCCTGGGCTCCGTCCGCGCCGTCGGCTCCGGCCGGTCCGGTCTCGCCCGTGGCCCCGGTGGTTCCGGTCTCGCCCTGCTCTCCCTGCGCCCCTGCGGGACCCTGGGGTCCGGTCTGCCCGGTCGGCCCGACAGCCCCCTCGGGGCCCTGCTCTCCGGCCGGGCCCGTAGGACCGGCCGGCCCCTGGATGTTGCCGACGTCCTGCCACTCGGCGCCGGTCCACACCCACAGCTCGCCGCCGATCAGGTAGGCGTCGCCCGCCTGCCCGGTGGGAGGCAGGTCCGCGGGGGAGGGCAGGGACCCGATGATGGACACCCCGGTCCCCGGCTCACCCTGCGGCCCCTCGGGGCCGGTCGGCCCGGTGGGACCGGCAGGGCCCTGCGGTCCGGTGGTGCCCGCGGATCCGGTCGGGCCCTGAGGGCCGGTGGGCCCCTGGTGTCCCTGGATGCCCTGCGGCCCCTCGGGGCCGGTCTGTCCGTCCGCGCCGGCCGGACCCTCGATTCCCTGGGGTCCTTCGGGTCCGGTCTCGCCCGCCGGGCCGACGGGCCCCTGGGGGCCTTCAGGTCCCTCGGGGCCGGGAGGGCCCTGTTCGCCGACGCCCGGCGGGAGCTGGGCGGCGGGGACCAGGCCGTCGGCGTCGAGGGCGGGGACGCCGTTTGGCAGGCCGACCATGTCGGTGCCGATGGCGCCCACGTCGGACGCGCCCAGCTGAACGGTGCCGGTCTGGCCGTTGACGGAGTGCACCGCCCCGCCCGAGCCGCCACCCGACACGGTGACGTGCCCCGTCATCCCGTTCACCGAGTAGACGTAGGACTCGCCCAGCGGGGGCGGGACCGGCGGCGGGGTGTACCGGGCCAGGTCGATGGGCCCGCCGTCGGCGGGGACGGTGAGGGTGTGCTCGTAGACGCGGGTGCACTCGCCGTCGAACACCTCCACCCGCACCCGGTAGTGCCAGCCCTCCGGTTGGATGTCGGGGTCGTCGGTGGCGGGGACCTGCGCGGAGACGGCCCCCCACCGGTCCATGCGCAGCACCACCGGGGATCCCATGATCACGGTGCCGTGCGCGGCCGAGACGAGCCGGTCCACGGACGGGGACAGGGTGACGGTGCCCCACGCGCCGGGATCGCCGTCCAGCAGCGCCCACCGGCCGGTGATCTCCACGAGGTCGAGGTCGGGGGGCAGCTGCCAGGGGGAATCAGGCACGGACGCCCTCCAGTCGCCGCTGGACCCAGGCCGCCAGTGCGGTGCCGGCAGCCGTGGCCGCGGCGACGCCCAGCGTGGTCCAGTCGATGATGCTGCCGGGGGTGACGGTGTCCACGACGACGGCCGCGACGGCGACGAGGACGGTGGACGCGGCGCCCTGGACGACAGTGCGCAGCGCCCGGGTGCGGGCGTCCCTCGCGGGCGTGGGGGCAGGGGTGGGTGCTTCGTGCATGGGGTCCTCTTCCTGTTCGCGGCGCTCTCGGCCGTCGAGGCTGTGGTGGGTGATGACCCAGCCGATCGACCCGTCATCGCGGGTGGTCGGCCGGGTGGTGGGGCCGCACGCGCAGTCGGCCTCGGTGGTGTCGGTGTCGTGCTCGATCAGGTCGCCGACGGGGAAGACGTGCGCCGTGTCCGACATCAGGTGATGGGCGCGGTCCACAGGACCGGCCAGGTCGCGGAACCGACGAGGCCGTCGGCGGTCAGGCCCTTCTCGCGCTGGAAGGCGCGAACGACCCCGGCGAGCTTGGTGTCGTAGCGGTCTCCGGCGGCGACAGACCAGCCGCGGTCGCGGAGGCGGTCGCGGATCTGCCGAATCCCAGGGCGCGCGGAGGCGTGGTAGCCGGAGTGGTTGCGGGCGTCCGCGCTCTCCGGCCCGAACCAGTGGCCGGCCCGGAGCGGGTACGCGGGCGCCGGGGTGCCCGGTCGAGGAGGCTTCGGCGCGGGTGCACTGCCGCCTCCGGCGACGTCGCGGAAGTTCGACGACTTCCACCAGGCGTGGTTGCCGCTGCCGGGGCAGCTGGTGGAGTTGATGTCCTTGTGGCCCTTGCGGTCGAGGGTGCGCCCAGCCCGGCGGCACGCCTCGTCGTACAGGGCGATCACGGTCCGCTTGGCCGCGTCGGTCATGCCGTCGCGGCCGATGAAGCAGACCCCGATGCCCTGGGTGTTCCTCGGCGCGGCGTGCGCGCCGACCACGGTCCAGCCGCGCCCCTCGTAGGCGACCCCCTTGGAGTCCACGAGGAAGTTGTAGCCCACGTCGCTCCACCCGTTGCCGTCCATGTGGTGCGCCTGGATCTGGCGGGGGGTCTGCGACTCGGGGCCGTAGGAGTAGTGGAGCGTGAACTCCTGGCGGGCCGACCAGCTGGTGGTCTGGCGGGAGCGGGGGGCGCGGGCGCCCCAGTCCTTGCGGCTGATGATCTTCACCAACGGGTGCCTCCTGGCATGCGAAAGGCCCCGGCATCAAACCGGGGCCCAGGTGAATGTTCAGGTGTGGTCGGGGTGGGGTGGATCCGGTGGGGCGCCGAGCGGGCCGGGGTCCCCGCCGTGCTGGGAGCAGGACAGCCACAGGGCGACCGCCCGGTCGCGCCACCAGTCGGCGTCGCGCTCGGCCTCCCGGCGTGCGTCGTCGGAGGCTCGCCGCCAGGACTCCGAGTCGGTGAGGACGTCGCGCTCGCGGGCGCGTGCCCCGTCCCGGTAGGCGGCGAAGGCCTTGACGACGCCCTGGACGGCGGCCACCCCGCCGCCGCCCAGGACCAGGGCGAGCAGCTCAGGCAGGCCGGGACTGATCACGTAGGGCCGCCTCCCTGGCCAGTCTCGCCACCCGCACGACCCCCCTCCACCTGTCAGCGAGGAGGAGGGTGCAGGTGACGGCGACCGCCGCGACGGTGCCGCGACCGAGGCTCTCGCCGATGGTCGCGAGCAGGACGATGGACAGGCCGGCGGATGCGGGGACGACCAGGGGGAGTCCGATGGTTTCGCCCACCCACCGGCCGCGCGCCGACCCGTACAGGCAGGCCGCGCCGCCGACGGTCATGGCCAGGGCGTAGGCGATGGCGAGCATGCCGCTGCCGTACCCGATGAGGTTCTGGGAGGGCCAGCACAGCGCCCACGCGCCGCCGATCATGACGACCAGGTACGTCATCGCGCGCAGGAGGCGGCCGCCCTCGGCGGCGATGACCGCGGTCATCCGTCGTCCACCGGCCCGGGGTCAGGTTCGGGGGTGGGCTCGTCGGCTGGGGCGGGGTCGGGTTCGATGCCGGAGTAGTCGGGCGCTTCGATGAGGTTGCCCTCGGGCGGCTCCCAGCCCGGGTGGGAGGGGTCGCCGACGGTCTCCTCCTTGATGGGGTCGACGGACTCAACGGACTCGACGGGGTCGGTGGGGTTCACGGGTCTCCTATCCGAACAGCTGTGGGGCCACGGTCGGGTCCAGGATCGGCTCCATGGTCAGGCCGGCGTCCGAGGGTGGGGTGGGTCGGGACAGGGGGCGCACGTCCAGGGACATCGACACCGCGGTGCCGTCACCGGACACGGCATAGCCCAGCACCCGGTACAGGCCGTCGATGCGCGTGCCCTCACGGTCGACGATGTGGACGACGTCGCCCTGCTGGATACGCGGGTCGGGCAGAATCTGGATGCGCCCGGTCAGGGGGACGGGCCAGGCCGTCCACGCGATGAGCGCCAGGGCCAAGCCGTCGGCCCACCACACGTTCTGCACCCACTCCGACGCGGACACGGCCAGGGACTGCACCCCGAACCGCGCCACCGACACCAGGTCCTGGCGGCGCACCGGCGCCGGGCTGATGGTCTCCACCTGCGTGTAGGCGGTGCGCAGCGACGGGGACGGTGAGGACGTGCTGAGCGTGGCCGTTGCTGCGGCGGTACCGCGGTTATGGAACGTCATCACCGGGTGGCCGGTGTCCCAGGTCAGCGCGGTCTCCACCGGCGCTCGGAGGTTGTCCGCCGTCAGGAACTTCACGACCGACCCCGGGAAGGCCGTCGGGAAAGAGGCCCCGGCGAACAGCATCGGCGGCCGGATCCCCCACGGACGGCCGCCGTAGTTCAGCTGCAGGGTGTAGGACTGCCCTGCTGCGAGGGTGAACGCGCTCGTGTAGATGTGCTCCTCGCCCTGGCCCAGGCCGACCTGCCAGCCGGTGTAGCCGACCTCCACCAGGTTGCCGACGCCGTCGATCTCCTCGGTGACGGTCAGGTCCGAGATGTCGCGGGCGGAGGTGACGGTCAGGTCCGGATCGGGGGGGGAGTCCATGGTCGGGGTGATGTACTCGTACCTGCGGAAACGAAAGAAGCCGTCCTCGTCGAAGGACATGTAGCTCATGTTCGCCGAGGCGATCTCTTTGAGCAGGTCCCACCAGGTGCCCGACGCTTCCGGTAGGCCGTGGAGCGCGTACCGGGTCTGGCCGGCCGAGACCCCGCCCGGGGAGATGAGGTCGATGTCGGCGCCGCGCCGCCACGGCTGGACGACTTGCACGGGCCCGGAAACCGGGGTCACGCCGACGCACTCCATGGGGCCCGTGGCCTGCACGGTGATGCCCTCCAGGACACTCCACGGGGTGGCCTGCCCGTTGTAGGTGGGGGAGGAGTACAGGGTGCCGTCGGGCTGGTAGAGCCACCCCTGCACGGTGGTGGGGGCGGAGAGGCTGCCGAGCCCCACCAGGAACGCGACCTTGAACCGCCCTGCCTGGTTGGCGGATACGGGCACGGTCCAGGTGGCCGCGCCGTTGCCGACCTGGGCGCGGAGCTGGCGGGTGGCGGGGTTGTAGGACCCGGTGATGGTCTGCACGGAGCGGGTGCCGGTGTCGGTGGTGGGCCGGTCGGCGAACACCAGCGTCAACTGGCTGGTGGGGTTGTCGCTCGTGGTGCGCCGGTAGATCCACCACTCCACCATGAGCTGGTGCTGCTGGCTGAGGATGCGCCGCTGGGGGGAGTAGTGGGACTGCCAGGACGAGTAGGCGTTCGCGGAGTTCCAGGCCGGTCCGGCCCCCCACGCCGATCGTGCGGGCCAGTACCCCACGGACCCGGTCGTCCAGTGCCGCATCCCGCGGTTGGCCTCGAGCGAGCCGTTCATGGACGCGAAGAAGATGGCGCCGTCCCGCTCGGGCGGGGTGGCGTGGATGCCTGCCATCCGCAGCGCGTGGTCCACGACCCACTGTGTGTGGATGTGGGTGGGCGTGGTGCCGTGTACGGCCGGCGGCAGCCACGCCCGGTCGCGGAGCAGCTCGGAGCCGTCCAGGGCTGTGAGCGAGGCGGTGCCCGCGGACGCGGAAGCGGACACCTGCCGAACCCGGCCCCGCAGGGCCTGCAGCCGCTGTTCGGCCAGCCCCCACTCCAGGACGCAGGACTGTCCGGGCCGGGTGATGTCGGCGGTCGAGCGCGGCGCCCACGGGGAGTACCGGGCGGAGGCGGTCTGCTCCCCCGCCCCGGACAGGGTCAGCTTCGTCTCTGCGGCCGAGGACCCGGTGGGAGCGGCCACCTGCGTGGGCAGGCCCGTGTCGGTGCCTCGGTCGACCGACCAGGAGGTGACCTCCGCGGACACGTCCCGGCCACCCAGGCGCACCTGCAGGTCGTACACCCGCTGGCCGGTGCCGAGCGCCTCGACCAGCTGCGGACTACCGGGACGCATGGGCGCGCACCTCCTCCAAGGTCAGGGCCACCGACCGATACGGCAGCGACGGAGTGTCGGAGAACCCGGTGATGGTGTAGACGGGGCACCCGTTGCCGAGCGGGCGGCCGGGGCGCGCGGGCCCGTAGGTCATCCGCGCCTCCCCGATCACCCGCAACCCGGCCAGGGGTGCGGTGGCGATCATGTGCGGGGTGACGGTGACCGCCCCGGGCGGGGCGTCGGCCTCCACCGCGCCCGACCCGGACTCGCCCGCGGCCGAGCTGATCGTCGCGCCGGCGTGGTCGCGGAACGTCAGCCACAACCTGGACACGGCGGGCATGGTCAACGCGGCCGTGGTGGTGGTCAGGTACACCGACCAGCCCGGCATGACCGGCCAACCGCGCGCCCCGTAGTAGGGGTGCAGCCAGCGCACGTCCGCGCCAGCCTGGATGTTGTTGGTGCAGGCGAAGCGCACACCGGCCTGCGTGCCCGCCGATATCGCCCCCGCGCCGAGAAGGCTGTACAGGTCCTCCACTGCACCGGGGACCATGCCCGCCTGCGGTCGGCCCCGCGACTGCTCGGCGGTCAGCAGGTTGCCGCTGGCGGCGTCGGGGTCGATCACGCACACGGTGCCGTCCCCGCGGGCGGGTACGAGCGCCAGCTCCTCCAGGGCGTCGGCGTCCTCGGGCAGGAGACGGCCCCAGGCCAGGGAGGTGGTGCGCGGGGAGCGCCGGGACCGGGAGGAGGTCACCTGCCCGGACAGGGCCACATGCCTCTCGGCCCCCAGGGCGGGGGTGCGCTCCCAGTCGCCTTGCTCGCGCATCTCCCGGAGCAGCCCCACAGGGCCGAGCCACATCGAGTCCACGACACCTCCTGATGCTGCGCTGGGCCCGGCGATGCCGTCGGCTTCCCCGCGGATACGGATGCGGCCGGTGGCGGCGGTGGGCAGTTCCATGCGCCCGTCGGCCTCGCCGCGGATACGGATGCGGCCCTCGGCTGGGTGGTCGCCGCTGCGGCGCCCGTCAGCGAACCCGCGGATGCGGATGGTCGCGACGGCCGCACTGGTGTGGATGAGCGGGGGGCCGATCCACTCGGCGCCGCCGTAGGCGATCTCGTCGACCCAGCTGCCCGCCGCTCCCGACCCGGCGCCGGTGATGTTGAGGGTGGCCACGGACTGCCAGGAGTCGGTGCTGGTCGTGGCCTGGTGGTCGGGGGGTCCTGCGGAGTGGGGGTTGGTCCACCACAGGCGCAGGGTGCAGGTGCGGTCCACCCACAGCATCTCCACCCGGACCGTGCGGTCCAGCAGGTTCGCGCCGATGGCGGCCAGCGACCCGCCAGCCCAGGTGCTTTCGATGGGGCTGACGACGAAGTTGAGGGAGTTGGCCGCGGCCAGTGAGAAGCGCCCGCCCGTGCTGGGCACGTAGATGTAGAAGCGGGCGGACAGTTGGGCGCGGTTCTTTCCGAAGGAGTACGACAGGGTCGGCACACCCGCCGGGGGCTGGCTGAGCAGGACCGACCCCGATCCGGCGGCCGTCCACGTGCTGCTGTAGGTCGGCTGCTGCTGGACCAGGGAGAACGGGTCGCCGTAGTCGGCGGTGTTCGCCGTGGTGACCTGGACGCCGTTCGGCCCGTTCAGGGCGTTGGAGAACACCAGCCCTGTCGGCGGCTGGTAGGGGCCGATCTGTTCGCCCTGGGCCACGGCCACACTGTCGGCCCAGGCTTGGGTGCCGGACCCGTACCCGTTGCCCTCGAACTGGACGCTGGTCAGCGCCCTGAACGTGGTGATGCTGGTGGTGGAGTAGTCGGGCTCCCCTGCGGAATGGGGGTCGGTCCACCACACGCGGAACACCTGGTCGGTCGCGTTCACCGTGAACTCCACACGCACCCAGGAGTCGAGCATGTCGGTGACGACGTTGGTCGGAAGGCCATGGCCGCTGAGCACCGAGTAGTGCTCGAACCCGGCCTCGTTGTCGAACTCCAGCAGACGGTAGGCCGATTCGCCCACCAGGTCGGCTCGGATGTCCAGCCGCCCGCCCGCGGGGATGTGGACGTAGGCGCGCACCGACCAGTTGCCGCCACCCGTGGCGGGGGTGGCGGTCAGGCTCCCGGCCGAGGTGGCGCTGCCCAGGCGGACCGCACCGACACCGACGTACCGCTGCGCCGTCTGGTAGACCACGATCCCCGATACGGCTGAGAGCGGGTCCCCGTACAGCTGGCTGTTGGCGACGGTGGCGCTGCCGGTGCGCCCGTCGAGGTTGTTCTGCCAGACGATGGCCACAGGACCCCCTTTCCTACGCGGGCGGGTTCTCCGCGATGATCCGCAGCGGGGACACGATGTAGGTGCCGGCGGCCGGGTACTCCACGGGGGTGGCCAGGGCGATGTCCATCAGCCACTGGCCGTCGGTGTCCCACAGGCCGACGTAGCGCACCCACCCGGCCGGGACCGAGAAAGTGGGGTCGACGGTGGCGGTAACCATCCCGGAGGTGGGTGTCCCCCAGGTGACCGCCTGGCGTTCGTAGCCGGACCCGGCCAGCTCGTTGGACCCGGACCCGTCTGGTTCGGCCGAGTGCAGGGACACCGCCACCGCTGGGGCTGCGGCGGCACCCGCAGCGGGGGTGAGTACCAGGGTTGTTGCTGCCACAGGGGCCTCCTATCGTCGTGCGAGCTGGCGGTCGCCGCGCTGGGCGGCGCGGGCGATCTCGGTGGAGTCGACCTGCAGGACCAGGTCCCCGCGGCTCTCGCGGATCGCGTCGAGCATCCGGGCCAGGAGCGCGGTCTGCTCGGCGGCGCTCTGGTACATGCCGGTGGACGCCGAGGTGGTGTTCTGCTGGGGCATGACGGCGGCCCCGGCGACCTGGTCGGCGGCGGCCGAGACCAGGGTGGCGCCGCGGCCGATCCCCTCGGCGAGCATCCGGGAGATGTTCTCGCCTGCCACGTCCGGCGGGTTGACCCTCAGGGGTCCGCGCCGGGCCGGGCTGTAGGGGAAGAAGTCCCGGATGCCCTGGGTGATGTCACCCATGCGGCCCCACAAGTCGCTCATCTTCGAGGTGATGCCGTTGATCAGCCCGGTGATGACGTTGCGGCCTGCCTGCCGGAGTAGGCCGCCCAGGCTGCCCAGGGCGGTGCGGATCTGCCCCGGGATGCGCCGGGCCGCGGTCAGCAGGTTGGAGATCCGCTCGCGGGCGGAGGTGACCATGTTGCTGATCCCGTTCACGACGGCGGATCGGATCGCCTGGACGATGTTGGACAGGGTCGTGCGCAGGCGGGTGAAGATGTCCCGGCCGCGCGTGTACAGGTTCAGGAACCACTCGACGACCTTGCGGGCGGTGTCGCGGGCCCGGTCGACCATGTCCGTGAAGGCTTCACGGAGCCGCGCTGAACTCTCCCGAGCCCACCGGATGACGCCCGCGAGGAAGCTGATCAGCGCCCCCGCCAGGGACACGACCACTCCGACCAGGACCTGGGCCTTCTCCATCAGCCACAGGAGCAGCGGGGTCAAGAGTCTGACCACCTCGGCCCACGCGTCGAAGTTCTCGACGAGCAGCTCCACGATCGGGGGTAGCAGCTCCAGCCCGGGCAGCAGGGCCTCGATCAGCGGAGGGATCAGCGGCAGCACTGCGGCGACCAGGGAGTTGAATGCTTCGATCAGGTCGGGCAGGAGCGGGGCGAGTTCCTCGGCCAGGGCGGTGGCGATCAGCGCCAGCGACGGGGCCAGGCCGATGAGGGCCTGGGCGAGCGCGCCGATCAGCAGTGCCGCCAGCTGGCCGATGACCGGCAGCAGCGGCGCCACGGCGATGAGGATGTCGGACAGGGCCTGGCCCAGGAGTTCCAGGGCCCCGGAGTCCACCAGTGCTCCGATGCCCTCGCCGAGGGCCTCGACGATTGCGGTGATGCCCGGCTCCAGCTGGAGCAGTGCGGGGACCAGGCCCTCGATCGCGGTGGTCAGGACAGGGCCGAAGGCCTCGGCGATGCGCCCCACTGCGGGGGCCAGGGTGCCGACCCCTTGGATGATCGCTGCGATGACCGGGCCCAGGGCCTCGCCCACGTCCCGCAGGCCCGTGAAGAGGTCGACCAGGGCCTCTTGGCCCTCGGCGGATGTGGCCCACTCGGAGAACCCCGCGGTGATCCCCTCGATCACCGACAGCATGGACTCGCCGGAGGATTCTGCGGCGGTGAAGATCCCGCCGAGCGTCGTTCCCATGTTTCCCGCGATTTCTCCCAGCTGGGAGAAGACCACGAGTGCGCCCTCGATCCACTCGGTGGCCTCACCGGACTCAGCGGCGTGCGTGGCCCACCGGCCGAACTCGGTGGCCGCCTCCGACGCGGCCAGGGAGAGCTGCTCCATGAACGGCAGCCCGACGATGCCGAGCTCGCGGAAGCCGACCAGCAGTCCGGGCATGAACCCGTTCAAGTTCTCGACGGACCGCCCCGTGCTCTGGAAGAGCAGGTCGAGGCCCTCGAGGTTGCGGCCCTCCTGGATGAAGGACATCAGGGTCGCCGCGGACTCGCCCAGGGCCAGGGACACCAGGGTCAGGCCCCGCCCCAGGGTCGGCAGCAGCGTGGAGCCGATGGTGCTGACCGGCTCCACGAGCGGCTGGAAGAACCCCTCTTGCACCATGTCGCGGATCCGCGACAGTCCGGGGGCGAGCTCGGACACCGCCAGGACCACGCTCTGCGCGGCCGGGGCCAGGTCCGCCATGGCCTCGGCGAGCGCCTCGGCGTCCCCCGCCAGAGCGGCGCCGAGCGCCTCACCCATCCCGGAGAAAGCGATGACGAGCGGGGCGAGGGCGGCGGCGGCCGTGCCCGCGGCAGCGGGCAGGGTGGTGAGGATGCCGACCGCCGGGGCGAGGGCGGCGCTCAGCTGCAGCACCGGAACCACCGCGGCGGCGGCCCCGGCGGCCAGCGTGGACAGGGACCCGGCGACCGCGCCGATCCCCGCCGCCCCGCCGACCAGACGGCCGGCACCTTGTCCGATCCCGGCCATGAGGCCCTGGATGCGGGACAGCGCGCCCTGGTCCACGTCCACCCGGATGTTCGCGGTGCGGTCGCGGGCCAGGGTGGCGAGCTGCGCGCCGGCCGCCCGGGAGTTGACGTTGACGGCGACATCGAGCTCGCCGATCTGACGCTCGACGTCGGCCTTGACCCGGGCGGCGTCGCGAGCCAGGCGCCTGGTGTCGATCCTGGTGGGGATGCTCACGGCCAGGGACCGCTCCAGGGTCTCCAGGGCCTGCCCCAGCTCACGCCGGAAACGGCTCGTGTCGGGTGCGACGCGGATGTTGACACGGCCGACTGTGGGCCCACCGGGACCAGCCAAGGGGGCACCCCCTCAACAGGTCACGCGGCAGGCGGTGGCCCGTCTGCCATGCGGTTGATGTCCGCCACCGTCAGCACGCGGGCGCGCTTTTTCTCGCCCGGGCGTGGGTGGGGCTTGAGCTTGTACTTCTTGCCGACGTGAGCGGCCGTGCCCTCACGCACGAAATCGATCTGCTCGGCCGCCAGGAGCGCCGAGTGGACGGTGGACTGCCACCGGCGCCATTCGGTGAAGGTCGACCCGGTCTCCGCCGCCGCCGAGGATGCGTGGAACGCGGAGTCGGCGGTCAGGTTCTCGATCAGGGCGACGACCAGGGACGGGGTGGGCCCGCACCCCCGGCACACCTCGACCAGGTCCACGCGGTACTCGCGCAGCAGGTCCGCGTACAGCGCCCCTCCGTGATCGCGGATCAGCTCTCGGAGGGGAAGAGCCCCCCCAGGTCCTGGTCCTCGAAGTAGCCCATGAGGATCTGGAAGCGCGCCATCATCGGCAGCCGCATGATCCGTTCGCCGGACTCCTCGTCGGGGGCGGCCGCCTTGAGCAGGCCACCGACCAGCGGCATGATCTCGCCGAGCTGGGACAGGTCCAGGTCCACGGAGTCCCGGGCCTGGGGGTTGCGGGTCTTGCCGCCCTTGGGCCCCTTGCCCTTGGGCTTGGTGAGCTTCTCCAGCTTGCCGATCATGTCGAGCAGGGTGCTGTCGTGCTCGGGGCCCAGCTGCATGATGGGGCGCAGTTCGATCGTGTCGCCCTGGGGCATCAGCACGCTCGTGGTGCCGGCATCGCTCTGGAAGGAGCTGACGTCGATGGTGGACATGGGCGGACCTCCATGTGGGTCGTGGTGAACGGGGCGCGGACCGAGAGGTGGAGCCCGGCGCGCGGGGGTCCGCACCCGCGCGCCGGGGGTCTGTCAGCCGCCCTCGGGCGGAGTCGGGCGGGCGCGGTTCGCGCCGATCTGGAACAGGTGGTCCAGCTCACTGACGCCCAGCGCGGTCGCGGAGACCGGGAACCCGGTCAGGTTCTCGGGGTCCATCTCGACGTTGTCCGAGCGCAGGATGCTGACCCTCGGCAGCCAGAAGTCCGCGAACCGGCCCCCGTCGTCGACCCGGATGTACATAGCTCCGGTGACCGGGGTCGGGGTCCCCTTGGCGACGTTGTAGTAGTCGCCGTCCGTCGTCGACTGCCCGTAGTACAGCTGGTAGGAGAAGGCGTCCCACTGCAGGAGTGAGAACTGGAACTGGTGGGTCAGCGGGGAGATGGACTCGCGCAAGGACGTGTTCTGCCACGACCCGTGCGTTGTCCTCTCGCCACCCTCCTGGCCGATCGTCAGCGGGCTCTCGCGGCTGGTGTGGCCGATCTCCTCGAACCCGGCGCCCGGGGCGAACGGGTCTGCGGGGCGTTCGATCGTCCCGGTCGTGGTGGTGTTCAGGTAGAAGTGACCCTCACCAGGGATAGTCACGGCGTCGTCGTTGGTCGCCACGGTTTGCCTCCTTCGGGGCACAGGCGGACAGAGAAGTTCAGGTGCGGACCTGTGCGCCCGGGGGCGCGGTATGCGGTTGTGTCAGCCCTGGTCGGGGCGGGTGTTGATGGCGTAG